>Ga0255058_10000483_pt1 | contig 23303 bp, 13 predicted proteins | sample Cases_109_9_MG_FD_188637 | JGI IMG/M metagenome (GOLD analysis project Ga0255058, IMG submission 188637) | Seawater microbial communities from Amundsen Gulf, Northwest Territories, Canada - Cases_109_9 | ecosystem: Environmental > Aquatic > Marine > Gulf | place: Canada: Northwest Territories... | reverse complement strand
AGATCATCAAGGTTGCTGTTAGTTTTAATTTAATGTTGAGGGTGAATTAATCGAAGCGCTGTTCTGGTGGTTTTATAGATGTAGCCGGTTTTCTGAGGAGGATATCCCATGGGATCTCTTATAAATGCTTGGGTCCTAGTCCGGAGAGCTGGAATTTCAGGCCGTATTAAAAAATGGATCTGCAATCGTCATTACGTCCAGCCTTTGTGGTCTAAAGTCCCGCTTTGATGGAGCAAATCGACGTTAAAATCAGTTCGGTCTTTTTCTGGCAGGTCGTTCCGATTTTAATATGCCCAATCTCACTTCTTTGTCGCCTGATAGACTCCGCCCCAGTCATCGGACGGGGGCTGATCTAAATAAATGCGACACCTATCGGCCATGACCAGACAGGATTGATCTCGGCCAACCATATTTGAGGCCTGCCTGAAAAGCTTCTGTGCTTTTTGCCACTGGCGCCGGCGATAAACCGAAAGGCCTTCTGCATAAAGGTCGAAAAAGTCGCTTTGCTCCCGAGAAACCGGGTCTGTTGATCGGCTGACCAGTTCAAAGACGTTGACCGCCTCTTTTTTACCCACCACCCGAACCGAATCGATTTCACGTAAAATAAACGCATCCTTGACCAAAGAAGCGGTATTTTGGCCGATCAATATTTCGGTGCCATACTGTTTGTTAAGCCCTTCCAGCCGGGAACCCAGATTTACTTGGTCGCCCAAAACCCCGTAAGCAAAACGATGAACGGATCCCAAATTGCCTACCAGCATGGAACCGGAGTTGACACCTGTTCGGGCGGTCAGCTGGGGTCGCCCCAGTTTGGCCCACTCCCGCCGCAGCGCGCTCAACCGATTTCGCATGGCCAGGGCCGCATCGCAGGCTTGATCAGCATGGCGGGAATTTTCGACAGGCGCGCCGAATATGGCCATCAGCTCATCACCTACATACTCCTTGAGTGTGCCATGGTTGGAAAAAACCTCTTCGGTCATCTCGGTAAAATATTCGTTCAAAATGTTCACCATCTCTTCAGGCCGATATTTTTCAGAATAACGGGTAAAACCGGACAGATCGGAAAACAGAACGGTCAAGGTTTTAACTTCACCCCCAAGTTTCAATTGATTTGGATCCTCGAGCATCTCTTCGATTACATCGCTGGCCACGTAATGTCTGAAAGTCTTTTTGATCCGGCGGCGTTCGCGCTCCTCTGTAAAATAACTAAAAACGGTAAGTACAATATACGTCAACACAAGGCCGAGCAATGGATACACCATGTTCAGCAAGATCCCTGATTCAACAAAAAGCCAGCGGACCCAAAAAATATAGGCGCTAAACAGCATCAGTGCAAACAGGAACCCCTTAAATGCATTTAGGCGCGGCAGGACAAAACCGATTACCAGACCAAGGGCAATGATGGCAAACAGATCGAAAATGCGGGTCCAACTCGGTTTGTTTAAAAAATTCCGGGTCAGAATGTTGTCGATCACCGTCGCATGGAGGGCCAATCCCGGCATGGACGTGCTGAAAGGCGTGATGATATAGTCGGCAATCCCCATGGCGGCTCCGCCCACCAAAATGATTTTGTCCTGAAAGGTACCGGGAGTTATTCGACCCTTGAGGATATCCGTAATGGAATATTGAGGAATCACAGAAGATGGTCCCAGATGATTGATCAACATCCGGCCGTATTCGTCTGTAGGGATGAAAGCATCACCCATCTGGACGCCTTCAACCCCGTATGCAGCCGCTTTGACCGCCAGCAAAGGCCGGTTTAAAAAATGCCAAGCCGACTGAACAGCCAGCGAAGCATAAATCCCATCACCACTGCGGATCATTAACGGTGTCCATCGGATGCTGCCGTCTTCATCGGGCGTTTTGTTATAAAATCCAGAGGAATCGGCAACCCGGGAGAAGATTTCCAGATTCCCTTCAGGAGCAAACGCATCGATTATCGGCAGCGGTTCAACGTTGCGGTCTGTCGGACTGAGCGGAGGGTAACGGGAAGCGGAGATCCGGGTGAGCTGGTGCTGTACTTCGGCGGGCGTTATCTCGTAATTAAGGTCCTCCCGGGCCATATGGAAGAAATGACCCAGAACGATTGCGGCGGATGACTGTTTAATGGCATCAGCCAATATCTGATCGTTATCGGTTTTGGCTCTATAGGCATCGAGAAATTGAGAAAGCTGCTTACTATGGAGTTGCAAAGCATCAATTTGTTTGTTCAGCTGATCGATGAGCTGCAGGCCCGAATTTTCATCCGGTTCCAAAAAACCGATGTCAAATGCAATGACCTTTGCCCCATCCTCAGTCAAAGTATCGATCAATGCGGCAATTTTAGATCGGACCCATGGCCAGCGGCCCTCGGCGTCCAGACTTTTCTCATCAACCATGGCCATCGCCACCAAACCTGAGGATGGGATCGAACCTCGGGATAAAAATCGCAGATCAATGGTTTTGAGCTCCATCAGCTCTAGAAACGGGGCACTGATCAGGAAAAACAGAACCACCAAAGCGGAGATAAGAAGTGTAATAGAAACATAGCTAGGTGAGAAAAGATGTTTTAAACGCTTCATTATTGTTATTATTGTTTTTCTAAAAAATTTTTATTTGCCCCACCCCCGATGGGGCACCATGCCCCATCGGGGGTGCGAAACTTGAGTTAAGTAATAAGAGACATCTGAAGTCTTCGCAAAGATATCAAAGTACAGATAAAAAAACAATGTCAACAATTTGCTCAAGAGGAAGCGTTTGACTTGGAAAGATAAAAATGGTATGGTGATAGATAGCCATGGCAGAGGTTTTAAGCCGAGATTTTTATCATATGCACCGATTAATCCCGTCATATCATAAAAAAACCGTTGCACTATGAATGTACAGGTTCTATGGGCACTCGATTTTTAAAATCACACGGCCCGGTATGTATAGGAAGGTAGAAATGATTACAAAATCATACAGCTCTCGCAGTATATTCCTTTTTATTATTGTTTTTTCCCTTTTGGCTTGCGCTGCCCCCTCTTCATTGCCGCCATCATCATTGATATCCAAGGTAAAGTTTATATCCGATATACCGGCCGGCGCCATTTTGGGCCTGGCCGTCGATCCAGATAGCCGGTTGTTCACCGTACAAAAAGATGGAAGCATCGTGATTATTGACCGCCAAGGGAAACAGCGTATTAAACTTCCGGCAACCAACGATCAGGGCCGACAAGTATTAAAAAGACCCTCTCATGTTACCATTTCTAAAGATAAAATCTACGTGACGGATACGGCGCTGAACCAGGTAATCTTATATTCCCTGGACGGCACCTGGTTGGACAGCTTTGGCAGCCGGGGAAGTGGTTTCAAGGAATTCAAAACCCCCCTTGGAATTGCTGTTTACCAAGGAGTTATTTTTGTAGCTGATTCCGGCAACAGGCGGATTCAGATCTTTGGTCCCAATGGCGTATATCTCAGATCGATTGGACCAGTCGTTGCCGATAAAAGCGAAGGTTCCAAGAACCCTTTGAAGAAAAAATCCGTTGCTGAAGGTAACAAGAAACCCAAGATTATTTTGCGGTATAAACCGATTGATTCGGCAAGCAAGAAACTGAAGACCATTCTGCTGAAAAACCCCACTGATGTGGCAGTCGACCATCAGGGGTTTGTCTATGTCGTGGATAAGGGCGACAACAGCGTAAGAATACTTAATCAGATCGGTAACTATCTAGGAAAACTGCCAAATATTAAAAAACCGTCTGCGATTTCGTTGGGACGGGACGGTTTTTACCTTGCGGATCAGGAGAGTTTCTCCATCCTTAAATATGACTTTGATGGGAATCTGTTGTACACTTTCGGTAACAGAGGCGGGGCTCCGGGTCAGTTTGGCAGCATCACAGACATTGCTCTTGACCATACGGGCAGAATTTACGTGGCTGATGCGAAAAGAGGGTTGATTCACGAATTTTTTCCAGACCAAGACGTCACATATTCACCTGCGCAGAAAGTATCCCCACCTACTTCGGTTAAGTGGGTTCAGGAAATTCCAATCAATGCCAGCCAGATTGCATTCAATGGAATTGACATCCTGTATGCGGCCGATGGAAAAAACCTTTACCGTGTAAAGAGTGGCAGATTCGAAAAAATTCCGATCAAAAACGAAATTTCTCCCACTGCCGTCGCCACTTCTAAGGATGGTGTTTTATGGGTGCTGGATGGAGACGCCAAACAGGTGGTTAAAACAGACCCGACGGGCAAAATTCTCGAAACGTTCCGGTTATCAACCGAAAAAATCATAAATTGGTTCTCCAAGCCCCGGGACATCGTTGTTACCCGTAAAGGCGTGGTGTATGTGGCCGATCCTGGAAATAAATGGATATGGGTACTGGCGTTCAAAACCGGCGGGACCCCTTCTGCGAACCTGATTCGAAGGGACAAAGACGGCAACAACCTAGAGAGTCCTGCTGCCCTGGCACTGGATGAGAAGGATAACCTTTACGTTTTGGACGACAAAAAAATTCGTATCCATGTCTATTCCTCCGCCGGAAAGCCAATTGCGTCATTTGGGACTAAAGGAAAAACCGGTGGCGGAATGATCAGACCCGTCGATTTCTTCGTGTCGAAAGATGAAGTGATTGTGCTTGATGCAGGAACGTCTAGCGTTAAGGTTTTTCGCAATGATGGGACGTTCATAAGGGAATTCGGGGCAAAAGGGTCTGGCAAAGGAGATTTCAAAAACCCTACGGCAATCACGGCCAAAGACAAAATCACTTTTTTCGTGGCAGATACAGGAAACAAACGAATCCAGATACTGGGGCATGTCTATACACCCAAGGTGCCGTCTGAGGTCGTAGCAACCGGTGGTATGCACAAGGTAGAGATCACATGGCAACCAAGCCCGGAAAAATATCCACTGACCTATCGCATCTATCGATCCGATGGGCCGGGCGGCCCCTTCTCTTTCCTCGTCACCACCAGGCACAATCGGTATGTTGATCGAAAAGTCGACTTTGGCCGGAAACTTTTTTACCGGGTGTCTGCTCAGGCAAGCAACGGAAATGAAAGTTCGCCTAGCCTTTCTGCCGGCGCAGAGGCCTCAGCATACACTCCCCAAGCACCGCAACAGTTAAAGGCCGAAGCCTCCCAGTGGTCTGTCGATCTTTCCTGGAAACCCAATGACGAGAATTTTGTCATCCAATATGTAATCTACCGGCAGACCAGAAACGAAAAATATGAAATCGGTAAAGCCGAACATCCCCGTTTTTCGGATCGTTCACTCTCCCCTGACACCGAATACACCTATCTGATCACAGCGATCAGTTCCGACGGCGAAGAGAGTTCACCGGGCATCGTCGCTACCCGGACAAAAATTGCCAAAAAAGCCCCGATTGAGATCACCGTACTCGAGATGCAGGATATTTTTTCCAACGCTTACAAGATTTATGAAGACGAGGGGTTCGGTCGCATCCGGATCAGGAATAATTTCGGAGATACGATTCCAAAGCTAACGCTCCATTTTACGATCAAGGAATTTATGGACTTCCCGTCAGAGATTGAGATGGAAGATTTGGCCCCGGGGGAATCTCGAGACTATACCCTTAAGGCTGTCTTTAACAATAAGATTCTAGAAGTCACCGAAGATACCCCTGTTCAGACCGAAATTAAAGCTTCGTATTATTTGAACGATCAGCCGCGTGAGTTTACCCGAAACTATGCAATCAACATTTATGAGAAACATCGGATGGTGTGGAGCACCCGAGACCGTTTCGGCGCTTTTATCACTCCCAAGGATCCGGTACTTCTCGAGTTCGTCCGCTCTATCGTCACCCAATACGGTCAAATTAACAGTAATATGCTTCGGGCCGCCACGGTTTTCAACGCAATAGGCGAACTGGGGCTGACCTATATCCAGGATCCGAACAATCCGTATCAGATTACTTCCGGGAAGACCGATTTCGTCGATTATCTTCAATATCCCAGAGAAACTTTGAAAAGAAAATCGGGCGACTGTGATGATCTTGTGGCACTCTATTCCGGTGCTTTAGAAAGTATGGGAATAAGCACCCATGCCGTGGAGATCCCGGGTCACATGCTGATGATGTTCTCAACCGGTGTCGAAGCTGAAAAAAGCAGCGACACCGTTAACAATCTGTTTGTCGTGTACAAGGGGCAGCTTTGGGCGCCGATTGAAACCACTCTTGTCGGGTCATCCTTTATGAAAGCCTGGGAGAAGGGAAGCACCTCCTACTATCAATGGCGAGACAGCGGATTAACAACCATTGACATCCGGGAGGCGTGGCGCCGGTTTAAGCCGGCCAGTCTGCCCGCTTCGAACTGGCGTCCGTCGCTTGTCCGTCGTACGGTCATTGAAGAGCGTTTCCCGGGTGATTTTGAGACGCTCAAAAGGATCGAACTCAAACTAAGATCAAGGAAATACTATAAGATACTTGGGGAGGCCCCAAATGATACTCATGCCCTGATGCAGATCGGAATCATTTTCGGTAAGGCGGATGTTGCCGATGATGCGCTCAAAGCGTTTGAAAAGGTCCTTGAAAAGAATGCTGAGAACGCGTCAGCGCTCAATAATAAAGCCAATGTACTTTTTATGAGTCATCGGTACGAGGATGCGAGCAACTATTATGAACAAGCCGCTGCCCTGGATTCCAAGGATCCTTTGATCTGGGTAAACCTGGCCCGCTGCTATCTGCGGTTGAAGCGGGTGGAAAAAGCCAAAAATGCGTTCCGTAAGGCTTATGAGCTCGACCCTGGCGTTTCCATGAAATATCGAACGATGTCTCTCGAGCTTTTAACCGCGTTCTGAGAGCAAATATTGAGGAGAAAGGAGCTACACCGATGAAAAAGACTGCCCTTGCCATATTGATAGCTTTCCTTCTGGGTGTTTCCGCCCACGCAGCTGATGAGCAAAAGGAAAAGGAAGCTTTCTGGAAAAAGATGCTGATTAAACTCGGTCAAATCGTTCCAAAAAAGAAATTGGCTATAAAAACATCGGTCGCGGGCATACGGGGGGCGAGGTATGAAGACGCCGAATCACTTTACTGGAAAGATGAGGAAAAAAGGATTGTTGTGAGCGAGGAGGAACTGGAAGCATTTAAGGCCGCAATAAATAAGGCTTTGGAAGGGGATATGGAGCAAGCACGCAAGATGTTAAAGGAATTCAGCGCAACCTATCCTGAAAGCCCGCTTAGAATGGATGCCAAAGAAGCAATAGGCGAACTGAAAGCCGGCGCATCGCAATCGCCGTAAGATGTGAATCATACAATATGATTCCCGATGATTATTTTATCCAACGGCTTCTTTCCAAAAAGGGGACATCTCTCTCAGTCGTGCGATGATGGGGGGAAGATTATCGATGATAAAATCGATTTCTTCTGGGGTATTATAAACACTGAGGCTGAACCGGATCGATCCGTGTGCGGCTGTAAACGGCACTCCCATAGCGCGCAAGACATGTGAGGGCTCAAGGGATCCGGATGTACACGCCGACCCGGAAGATGCACATATTCCAAATCGATCCATCATCAGAAGGATTGACTCGCCTTCCACATATTCAAAGCCGATACTCGTGGTATTTGGAAGACGATGTTCTTGATCCCCATTGATCATCGCCTCGGGGATCTTTTTGAGAAGTTCTGTTTCAAGTTGATCCCGCAGCCCTTTCACCCGGGTCCTCTGTTCATCCAGATGGCCCCATGCCAGCTCGCAGGCCTTTCCCAGTCCGATAATGGATGCAACGTTTTCCGTACCCCCTCTTCGACCACCCTCCTGGTGGCCACCGATGAGAAACGGAGAAAATTTCGTCCCCTTTCGAAGGTAAAGAGCACCTACACCTTTTGGTGCATGAATTTTATGACCTGAAAGAGAGAGCATGTCAACGTTGACCTTGCGAACATCGATCGGAAGCTTTCCAACCGCCTGAACCGCATCGGTGTGAAAAATGATCCCCCGTTCTTTTGTGATCTGAGAAATCTCATCGATGGGAAAGATCACGCCGGATTCGTTGTTTGCCCACATGATGCTGACAATGGCGGTATCGACGGTAAGGTTTTTTTTAAGAAACGATATGTCCAGACACCCTTTTCGGTCCACCGGAATAAACGTTACCCGATAGCCCTTTTTGAAAAGGTATTCACACAGATTTTTTACAGCAGGATGCTCCACGCGGGTAGTCAGAATATGCTTTTTATCCGGGTTCGACAGTATGGCTGCGTGGATGGCTGTACTGTCGCTCTCAGTGCCACAGCTCGTTAATATGATCTCTTCAGGCGCGGATCCAATCAACGCGGCAACTTTTTCCCTTGCTTGCTTAATCTTTTTATCAGCAGTATCGCCAAATGAGTGCATGCTCGAAGGGTTACCATAAAATTGGCTGAAAAAAGGAAGCATCTCATCAAGGACTTCAGGGGCGACCTTCGTGGTTGCATTGTTATCCATATAGACGATTTTCATCACTGCACCTCCTCAACAACCAGCTCGGATGTGACCAGTTCACGAAGCTTTGTCTCAACATAACTTTTGATCGTAACCTCGGAGGCACTGCAGGTCGCGCAGGTACCCCGAAGCTTAACCATGACCAGATTTCCATCCACATCTACCAGTTCAATGCTGCCACCATCCTTTTCAAGCGCGGGTTTAATTTCCCGGTCCAAGGTCTCTTCAATCAGTTTTATTTTCTGAATATTGGTCAACTGTTTGTGCGCTTTCTCAAGAACCCGTTCTTTTCCAGTAACCGAGTCAATGATCTCCTGGATTTTTTCGTGGCAGTTTCCACAACCGCCGCCGGCTTTAACATAATCGGTCACGTCTTCGATTGTTTCCAAGTTATTCTCTTTGACAGCCCTTTCGATTTCGAGGTCTGTAACCCCAAAGCATTCACATACAATTTCACCCTCTGTTTTTTTTTCAGCTTCACCATAATAATGGGCGATTGCCTTTTCAAGCGCGTCACGTCCCATAACTGAACAGTGCATCTTTTCCTTTGGCAAGCCTCCGAGGTATTGTGCGATATCTTCGTTGTTTATTTTTTTGGCTTCATCAAGCGAAAGGCCTTTTATCATTTCCGTCAGAGCTGAAGAAGATGCAATCGCGCTGGCACATCCAAACGTCTGGAACTTTGCATCTTCGATCCGTTTATTTTCATCGAGCTTAATGGTCAGTTTCAAGGCATCTCCGCATGCCAAAGATCCAACTTCCCCGACACCATCGGGGGTCTCAATTACCCCCACGTTACGCGGGTTAAGGAAGTGGTCTTTTACTTTATCCGTGTATTCCCACATGGTTACCTCCCCTTAATTTCTGATTTCCGTTCTGACAACCGGAGTTGTTTCCTTTATACCTTTCGGAAGTGATAAGAGATAAATGGTAAGCTTAATCCAGAAGAATTTTTTCTGTCTACGATATATTAATCATTATTTTTTAGAAAAAAAGCTAAATTTCAAGTCGAGTACCCCCAATTCACCGGAGTGTCGCTTTCGCCCCGTACCTAAGGGGAGTCTCCGTAATATCTAAGGCGCGAAAATTGAGTTAAATAATTTAGGATTCGGGAAATTTTGATTGCATTGCATTGCATTAACAGTAGCGAAATGGGTTTTTAGATTTTTAAGTCGTGTACTGTTTGAGGCCATTAGGACTGTTAAGGGAAAATAGATTCCTGAAAAGAACTGTTTTAGGATTATTAACTGTTCAAAGTCCTAACTATTTGTTATTAAAAGAACAATTCCCTGTTTTTCCTTTACAGGCCCTTATAGGCGAGTTTACACGATTTAAAAAATCTAATGACCCATAGAGCGGATGATTGAAATCTGATGATCTGTGGAAAATAAACCAACCTTTAGTTATGTATACTCAAGTTTCGCACCTGATATTTTAAGGAAAGTTGCATCAGGCATCGGGTAAAAAGAAATTTTTCTGAAAAAATTCATGCTGAGCGCTTTGACAACGGCACAAAATCTTTTAAGAGTTAGCATTTCCGAAGCAACTGATATTACAAAAGAAACCAGACCATCGCGTGCCTGTGCACGGTGATTACTTTATGGATACCGGTTCAAACTGATTGCCGCATTGTTTTTCCAAAAAATTTTATCTACCCCACACCAGATGCGGCAACGTGCCCCATTGAGGGTGCGAAACTTGACTGTATATTATAAAATAGATAATTTTTAGTTTGAAATCATCGGAGCATCGCACCGGGCATTGGGCAAACGAAAAATTTCTGTTTTATGGTTAACAACGACGGTCTTGTTTTTTTGTGAAAAAATATTATTTGCCCCAAGCCAGATGCCAGTCTTCGTAAAATCAAAGCAGCGAAATTTGTGTTTGTAAATTCCGTTTAGCAAGCGGGAATAATTTGTGGCTGACCGCCACAAAAATTATGTGGCTCAGGAAAAGCCCTTTGGTGCATTGCTGCTACAACCGCTTTCAATTGATGTTCCAATTAAACTGGAACAGCTTAAAAGTCTTTTCACTTTTCTATTACTACACTCTGGACAGACAACCGGTTCATCGTCGGTTATGAAAACCAACTTCTCAAAACAATTGTTGCAGGTTTTACATTGATATTCGTATATCGGCATGAATAATCTCCATTAAGGCGTTAGGGTTTTTTCCTGTAGCAAGGAACAAATGTCCTAAAACATCAATTAAGCAAAAAGATATGATACCCCGTCATTTAATTCATCAATTAAATCCCCTGATGTATTGTGCAATCGTTAATCGTTACCATCTAATCTTCGGTTTGTTTATGCTCAATTTGAAATAAAAAATATGTTTAAAAGCCCCATATGTCAAGGGCTTATTCATAATCGTTTTCTGTTGTCTTTATTTGTTGTCGGTTATATATTTACTCGCCCCATAGCGCATGAGGGTCTTCGGAAAAACTAAGGCACGAAACCAGAAGCTTTTATCTCATTTAGATCCATTTCGGCTAAAGCGGAGGTGGTACCATGAAAGTACGGAAAGCGATGTTTGCCGGAAGCTGGTATCCGGACCGTGCTGCGGCATGCGAAAAAGAAATTAAAAAATTTCTTAAGGAGACAGCCTTTCAGAGGATTTCACTTGACGATATCACCGGCGGAATTGTCCCACATGCCGGGTGGTATTTTTCCGGGGCTATTGCCTGCAATGTCATCCGGTGCCTCAAAACGGAAAGATCTCCGGATGTTATTGTGGTGTTAGGGATGCATCTTCACAGCGATTCTCCCGTCTATCTGATAACAGAGGATTTGTGGGAAACCCCTTTTGGGGAAATTGAAATTGAAAGAGAACTATCCGGTGAGCTTATAAAGAAATTTTCATTTAATATCGAAGTCCTTGATCATTTTATGCAGGACAACACCATCGAACTTCAGCTCCCCTTCATAAAATATTTTTTCCCCGATACAAAAATCATTCCGATTGGTGTACCGCCTACAAAGAGCTCCTTTGAAATTGGAAGCGCCTTAGCTGAGATGGCGGTGGATCTGGACCAGACGGTAAAGGTTATTGGCTCTACGGACCTAACACACTATGGTCTAAATTACGGATTCACACCTAAAGGAACTGGCCGGTCCGCTGTGGATTGGGCGCAAACTAAAAATGATCGATGTGTTATCGATGCCATGATAGCCATGGATCCTGATTGGGTAATCAGTGAAGCAAAAGAACACCAAAATGCCTGCTGTGCCGGTGCGGCTGCAACTGCCATTGTAGCTGCAAAAGGTTTCGGGGCCAGAAAAGCCGAAGCTGTTGCTTATGCCAGTAGTTATGATAAAAATCCCGATAGCAGTTTTGTGGGATATGTGGGCATCGTGTTTGGTGATGCAGCAGCATAACAATATCAAAATGAGTGGTTCCCATAAGAAAAATCACGATTAAATTGCTCAAGTTTTACATTTGAGATTTTACGAAGACTCGCCTTCAGCATAGGGCGAAGACGGCATTTCCGTGTATGGGGAGCGTGAAACTCGAACAAACGCAATTCGATCTTATAGTTTCTCAATTAGCCGTGGATGAAATGGAGATATAGACATGAAAGACAAAAGATTTTCCAAAATAATCGATGTCGCCATAAAGAGGGAGGAAGAAGCGTATGCCTTTTATATCGATCTTTCTGAGGACATCGACGAAAAGAGTGCAAAAGACACAATAGAATGGATAGCTGAAGAGGAAAAGAAACATAGGGCATTTTTGGTTAAATACCGAAATGGACAACTGGAATCGGACGCATTTCAACTCAACGATGCGATTTACTATAAGATCGCTGAACACCAGAGAGAACCGGATATCGGAAAAGGGATGAAAAGCGAACATGTCTACCTGGTCGCAGCCCACAGAGAATTGAGATCATATAGATTTTATACAGACTTGGCCACGCTTCATCCAGAGGGTAAAACAAAAGATGTCATATTAAAAATGGCCAATGAAGAGTTAAAGCACAAAGAGAAAATGGAGTATTTATATTCAAACACAGCATTCCCTCAGACTGCGGGTGGTTGATAAAACCGGAGTGTAATATAATGATTCAAGTTTCGCACCTGATATTTTAAGGAAAGTCACATCAGGCATAGGGTAAAAAGAAATTTTTCTGGAAAAAACTAATGATGATCGCTTTGACAACGACACAAAACCTTTTAAGAGTTAGCCTTCCAGAAGCAACTGATATTACAAAAGAAACCAGACCATCGCGTGCCTGTGCACGGTGATTACTTTATGGATACCGGGTCAAATTGATCGCCGTATTGTTTTTCCAAAAAATTTTATTTACTCCACACCAGATGCGGCACCGTGCCCCATTGGGGGTGCGAAACTTGAGTGATGAGCAGCCGCATTTAAAATCGCTTTCTATATGGCGCTTTTTTCGAGATCAAATCTTTTCGGCAATTTCATTGTTTCACGTGAAACATCACTTTCCAACACAAAATCTGTTAAAAATTTCATCTAGTATATCCTCTCGTGTTGTCGCACCCGTTATTCCCCCAAGAGAATCAATAGCATCTTTTAAATCGATCACAACAAGCTCCAACGGCCTTCCGATCCGAACGCCCTCTGCAACTGCTAATGTTGACCACAGGCAACGCTCGAGAGCAATTTTATGTCTTAAATTCGGCACAATACCGTTGTCCGAATCAGGCAATTTGCCACCAACACAAATCTCGAGAATGAGCGTCTTTAACGCCTCAATGCCTTTACGATAAAGCGCCGATACTTTCACCCTAGGCGGATCACCCCATGATTCAGGGAACTCAAATTTAAAGTCTTTATCCACAAGATCTGACTTGTTTATAACCAGTACGAAGGGCTTGTCTTTCAACTGTTGGTATATTATTTTATCCTCTTTCAACAATGAACTGCTGGCATCCACCATAAAAAGGATTAGATCCGCTTGGTCCATATATTCCCTGGCCTTTTGTACTCCAATGACTTCAACGGGGTCTTTTGTCTCCTGGATTCCGGCGGTATCGGTTATGATAACTGGAATTCCCTCTATACTGAGGTGCTCTTCTATGAAATCTCTGGTTGTCCCTGGAACTGATGTAACAATGGCACGGTCCTTTTGAATAAAATAGTTCATTAGGCTTGATTTGCCCACATTGGGCCTGCCTACAATAACCAATTGTAGGCCATCTCTGACCGCATGCGAATCATCATATTGATCGATCAGCTTTTTTAAAACATTTATGGCCTGTGACTGGATGTGCTCAAGGGTTGGTTCGGCTTCAATGATTTCTTCGGCTTCTTCTGGAAAATCTATGGCGGCTTCGAATGAAGCCAAAACATGGACCAAAGATTCTCTAATTGATTCAACCTGTTTTCCCAGTCCGCCCATTATCAGAGAAGTCGCCATTTTAAGCGCTTCATCTGTCTTTGCATTAATGATGTCGACCACCGCTTCAGCTTGTATTAAATCAATCCGGCCGTTAATAAATGCTCTTTTTGTAAATTCACCCGGATCGGCGAGTCTCGCCCCTTGACGCAAGACGGACGCCAGGACGGCGCCCATCACAACACGCCCGGAATGTGTATGGATTTCAACGATATCTTCCCTTGTGTACGAATGAGGAGCCTTCATAACGGTGAGAAGAACTTCATCCAAAACTTGTCCAGTTTCTGGATGAACAATAAATCCATGATAGAAATGATGGGATTTGAACCCGTCTGTTGAACCTAAATGTTTACCTATGTGGTTTTCTGATGAAACATTTGATGCAAGACGGGACCGTTGAAAAAGAGATGCAGCAATTGAAACGGCCTTTTGACCGGAAAACCGGATAATGCCGATGCCACCACTTCCGATCGGAGTCGCAATGGCCGCAATGGTCGAATTGTTCATTAGAGACTTGATTGTTTTTCTTTAAGCAAAGAATTCTTCTTTGGAAATATTAAAATCTTTTTTATAAATCCATCCCCCTTGCTTAGTGTTCTCACACCCTCATCATCTTTTAAGGCAAGGTGAACGATACGCCTGTCATGGGCATTCATTTGGCCGACGGTCGCTGGTTTTCCAGTTCGTTTGACCTTTTCAGCAAGACGAATGGCAAGCCTTTCCAGGCTGGCCTGTCTGGCTTCCAAATAGCCTTCAATGTCGATATAGATGCGGGTTCGTTGCTCCATTTGTCTGTTGACGACCTTTTCAACAAGATATTGAATCGCCTCAAGCGTCTGCCCATGCTTGCCGATAAGTGCGGCGGTGTTGCCCCCCTTGACGGTTAATAGAATTCGGTCGGATGCCTCTTTAACCGAAATCTCCGCATCTGTTGTTATGAAATCAATGATACGCTGTAGCGCACTTTTGCCGAGTTCGGCGGGGTCGATAGAAACGGCATCCTTTTCGCTATCTTCGCTCTTTGTTGGCTCGGATGGTGAAGCTTTCTTTTTGGCCGGTTGGCCTGTTTTATTGGGTGTTGGAGCGGATTCGGGTATCGTAACACGAATCCGTGCTTTCTTTGATCCTACCAATCCAAAAATACCACTCGATCCATATGAAATAACTTCATATCTCAATTCTTCCTTGGGCATGTGAACTTTATCACACGCTTTTTGAATCGCCTTTTCAACACTTTTATCTTCAAATTCTAAATGCTTCGACATGAATATCCTCCATCGTTAAGCAGTTTTCTTTGAAACATAATATTGCTGTGAAATAGATAGAACATTGTTGACAAGCCAGTATAAAACAAGTCCTGATGAAAAATTAATAAAAATTACCGTAAAAATTATCGGCATTAACATCATCATTTTGGCCTGAGCAGGGTCCCCCGGGGGAGGAGACATCCTTTGCTGCAATAACATACTGGCCCCCATGATGATTGTTAGAACGGGAATACCGTATGGGGGTTCCATAAACGGAATTGAAAAACCGAATCGAAAAAGACGATCAGGCGCCGACAGATCGTAGATCCAGCCAAAAAAAGGCGCATGTCTTAGCTCAATGGATTCATATAACATTCGATACAGTGCAAAAAATACCGGAATCTGTGCAACCATAGGGAGACATCCGCCTAAGGGATTTATTTTATACGTTTTATATAGCGCCATAGTTTCCTGCTGTATTTTTTTTCTATCATTTTTATATTTTTCTTTTAATTCGGCTATCAACGGTTGTAGTTTTTTCATTTCGCTCATCGATTTGTAGCTTTTTGAACCCAACGGCCAAAGGAGAGCCTTGGTCATTAGGGTTAAAATAATAATAGCAACACCGTAATTGGGGATAAAGCGATAAAAGAAATTCATCAGCCAGACACACGGTTTTGCAATAAAATCGAACATTCCAAAATTGACCGCCTTGCCCAGATTATACCCAAGATCGTTTAAAATGGTCATGCTTTTGGGTCCAAAAAAAAGTTTAAAATCAAAAAAATGTTCGGATCCGGGTTGGATTACCTGTTCGGGCTGCAGAAATTCAGCTTCGAGTATATGGTCTGGTTTGAGAAAAAGCCGCATACTCGCTTCTTCATTCTTTTCCGAAATGATGCTTGACATAAAATAACGATCTTGAAGTGCAATCCATCCCAGTTTTCCCGAATATATATTCTTTTCCTCGATCTTTTTCATTTTTATCTGCTCGAGTTTGTTGTTCAAAAGCAGACTGGGGCCTTCGAAACCAAATCTGCTTTTTTGTCCACTTGAAGTGCTCTTGAGCGATAATACAAGATTGTCCCTAAGGGCCTCATTTGAGTTGTTTTTTACGGAAATGGTCAGCCCGATCAGATAGGTTTCAGGCGAAAAGAAAAATTCCTTTTTAACAACAATCCCATTAGGCGACACCCATGAAAAAATGAGTGGTTCAGAATCATAAACAATATCAACGGAATCATATGGTAAATCTGCTGAAAAAACGGCCCTGTCCAAACCCGGTATGCTTTTTCCGGCAAATCCCATTAGGAGAGTGCCATCGGGCATGTTCTTTGAAACAATTTCTTTTAGCGGAGAATCCAATTCGACCTGTTCCCGGTATCTTTTAAGCACAAAGCTTTTTATGGCTGATCCCTTTTCTGAAATCTTCACCGTGTATAAAGGTGTGTTCACCTGTATCGTTCTGGCGGTCTTAACCGGTTTCACTTCCTCCTTTTCAGCCAGCTGTTCTTTTTTACCAAAACCTTCTTCCTTTTCCATAATGGGCGCCTGTTTTTGCACCATCTCTTCCGACGTCAGCTGGGGTGCCTGTGTCTTAGCAGTTGGCGGTTCAACCGTTTCTTTCTCAACAAAAAAAACATTCCATAAAAAGAATACGAGAAATGAGAGTGCAATGGCCATAAACAATCGCGCTTTTTCCATATTTTTCTCCTCAAGTTAATGAATGGGAAAATTTAAATTAATTTTGAATCCCATTTGATGAACTCGTAAAAAGTCTTTTGTGTTCGATATTGAGCATTTTCTGCAGCAGCGCGTAAAATACTATATGTTAAAAATTACAGGTGGTTTTAGGGTATTAGCCCAATTTTTATAATTTAATGCGGCATTGCGTGGGGCCCGAAAATATTTACGAAGTGACCAAAATGGACTTGTTACAATACCACCGTATTTGAAGACTGTATTTTTTATCAATGACCGGACAAACCATAGGGACTTTAAGCCAGGGAATGATAAAATTCCATATAAAACCGGTCCTGGTCTGATAAACTGTCTTTCGATCAAGCACATCAATTTTTACAGTTATCCATGATCTACAGGGAAAAGTAATCGGCTTTTCGGGCTATTTTTCCGGGTTTGTCTTTGAAGGAACAGGATCAAAACCACCTGTACTGAGTGGATGACACTTTAAAATCCTTTTTAACGCGAGAAAAGAACCTCTCAACACACCAAATCGAGAAATTGCCCGGTAAGCATATTCGGCACAGGTGGGGTAAAAACGACAAGCAGGATTTAAAACAGGAGACAACATATATTGATAAGCCCTTATTAAAAATAAGGGGATTATCCGTAACATTTGCTTGAAAATTAAAACTCCTTTATACTGTTGAAAATATGTTTAAGGGAAGAAAATGTCTGATCCGACGATAAACCTGCAGCCGCTTTCTTTGCAATGATGTTAATATCCAAATTCCTTTTAATGTCATGTTTGTTTAATCGAAAATACTCGCGTAAATAGCGTTTGACCTTGCTGCGCGTTACCGCCCGCCCAACTTTTCTGCTAACAGTGACACCAAGGCGCGTTCTTTCTAATGGACTCGTTCCAAATAAAGCAATAAAGTGCCTGCTTTGAATTTTCCTCCCGTATTTGGCGAGTCGAAGAAACTCAGAGCGTTTTAAAATTCTATCGGCCTTGGTATAAGCCTGCCTCAAATCATACTTACCCATATAGCTGGCAATCTGCCAAAAACATTTTTACGATTAAACAGATAACCGTTTTCTCCCTTTTGCCCTCCGCCGGTTAATAATTCTTCTGCCCTGCTTTGTGGACATCCTTTTCCGAAAGCCGTGTGTTCTGGCTCGTTTCACCCTGCTCGGTTGATATGTTCTTTTCATAAGTTAGGTTCCCCTGTTCCATGCACCTTAAATATGGCACCATATCCCTTTGAGCTCTTTCATCATTATGATCGATAAAATTTTCTGTTTTCAGGGTAGACGCTATATGTTTGAATTCAATTTGTTAAACCTTAAAAATTAAACACAATGAATTTTTTATGTCAAGACCCAAAAAATTATTATCGCCTAAATATAGCGATTCTGGCGTTTTCTGGGCAAAAAATAAAAATTGCCGGATTATATTTTGATTGTTCCGGTTTTCCATCAAAATCTTATTTAACTTATTGATAATACATTAAATATAAACCATTAGAGAAGAAGTTGATTCCATATAGGGGTTTAGGCTTGGTCTAGGGGTGTTCAAAAATTTCAAACTTTTCCAAATGAAATTGAGCATTCGGATATATTTCAATCTGTTTTCCGATGATGCGTTCAAGGGATGTGATAAGCCGGTTTTCCGTACCATGGAGAAGGTCGGCAATCTCTATGTTGACCCTTAAGGTCAGCTTGGCACCTAAGCTGTCCGACGCTTCGTGAAGGATTTCTTTGTAAATGTTGTAACAAACAGACTGTTTGGATAGGAGATAACCCTCTCCCTCACAATAAAGGCAGGGTTCACAGAGCAAATGGGTCAACGGTTTACGAATTCGCTTTCGTGTCATCTGTATCAGCCCCATTTCCGATATGGGCAGGACATGGGTTTTGCTCCGATCCTTTTTCAGGGCTTCTTGGAATGCATCAAATACCTTGTCCTGGCTCGATATCTTTTCCATATCGATGAAATCAACGATGATGATACCGCCAATATCCCGAAGACGTATCTGGTAGGTTATCTCTTTCACAGCCTCAAGGTTTGTTGTTAGTATGGTTTCTTCAGGATTGTGCTTGCCGACATAACGGCCTGTGTTCACATCGATGGCTGTAAGCGCTTCGGTATGTTCGATCACTATGTAACCACCTGATTTCAGCCACACTTTCCTTTTTAACCCCCGTGAAATATCACCCTCCAGATTATGTGCGTCAAAAATCGGCTCCGTCCCTTCGTATAGCTCGATGGAATGTTTTAAACTCGGCATAATCATATCAAGAAACCTTAGAACCGATTCATATTCCAAACGGGAGTCTATAATCAGTTTTTCTGCATCATGGATCAACAGATCTCGAACGGCCCTATGGATAATATTGAGCTCCTGGCGTAATAGAGAGGGTACTGTTGCTGTTTTGAATTTTTTTTGTACGGTTTCCCACAATTTCCTCAGAAAAGCGATTTCAATTTCAATTTTTTTTTCGTCAGCGCCTTCGGCGGCGGTCCTGGCAATATAACCACAATTATTTGTTCTTAACCCTTCAATTAAGTTTCTCAAACGGTTTCTTTCGTATTCGTCCTCTATTCTTTTAGACACCCCAATATGCGTTGACGATGGCATCATAACAAGAAGGTGGCCGGGCAGCGAAACATGGGAAGTCACACGTGCCCCTTTGGTCCCAATGGGCGGTTTTGCCACCTGAACCATTATCTCCTGCCCTTCAGTAATAAGCGCCTCTATCGGAAAATTGCTGGCAGTATGGGAATATGCCGAATCCGCTTGGCCGGCTTGTTCAATATCCTTGCCAACTTCACCACTCTGGATAAACCGCTCTTCAATATCTTTGGAGCTGTTTCCAATGACGTCGTCCACATAAATAAATGCGGCTTGGTCAATCCCAATATCCACAAAAGCGGCCTGCATGCCCGGTAGTACCCGCTGAACCCTTCCTTTATATACATTTCCCGCGATATCTGCACCATCTCCGCGTACGATGAATAATTCCGCAATGGTTCCATCCTCAAGGAGTGCGACTCGAGTTTCATACTCTGTAGCATTTATAACCAGTTTGCGATACATCAGGTGTCTTGTTTCGCTATTTTGACAACTTTAGCCTGCCGCAGTGTTTGTTCTGAAACCGTGAAAATATTAAAAACAGCCTCCATCGGCCTTATCATACTTCCCTTTTTTGACCCCAGGATGATCTCCAACTTTTCCGGAGAAAGCAATTGGATGGTTTCAACCATATCTTTTATATTAATCTTTTTCAACTTTCCTTTTCGGTTCAGGCGGCTAATGATCAGTTCGTTTCTTTTACGAAACCGCTCGAGTTCACTTTTTTCAAAAACTGCATCCCTTAATACAATCTGGTACCGGGTTGATTTGTTATCGTTTTTTCCACCGGAAGATGGTTCAATTTGGCAGTCATCAATCAAAATACCCGGTGGAAGATGATTGTTTAAACCCTTTATTATATCTTCGGGCTCTATCATTTCCGTGGTTGTCAGGAAAAAAATTTCGTTTTCGCTTTCCATTCCGATCGGAAGGGGATCTTCAAAAGAAACTTTTGGCATGGGATGAAATCCGTTTGAATATTTAATCGATATCTTCGCTCGTCTTAACGCGCGCAGAAATATATTCACCAACTCAAGGTGTCCAAAGTACTTTCCGGCTTCTAACTTTGAATAGGTGATTTTGATTCTTTTATTAAATTCCGATTTGAATTCATAGGAAGCGCCAGAACGGTTTAAAGAGGTTGCCCCCCTTTTCGTATCTCTCTCAAAAATCTTCGGTTGAATCGTTCGAAAATTACAAACACCACAACCGTGACAATCACCCCACCGGCAATCAAGTGTGGGAATTCCTTCTTCAGCTCTCTCCCATTCCTCCTTTAAAAAGTCTTTACTGATTTTTGTATCAATATGATCCCAGGGCAGCGGCTCCGCCAGATCTCTCTTTCGAGTGGTATAAAAATCGATATCGACCCCAGTTTCGGATAAGGCCTCCTCCCACCGGTCATATTGAAATTTGTCGCTCCAGCCATCAAATCTGCATCCCTTTTGATATGCCTCAACCAAAAGACGGGTGAGACGCCTGTCTCCTCTTGCCCAAAGCCCTTCCAGAAAACTGACATCCGGATTCTGCCATTTGACATGGACCCCTGGGAGCTTCAAATTTCGCCGTAACCAATTTATCTTTTCTTTTGACTCAAGTCGTGTAATTTGTGATGCCCATTGAAATGGGGTATGTGGTTTGGGGATAAATGTTGAGATACTAACATTGATTTTCCCCTTATTTTTCTTTGGGACGGATATCTTTCGAAGATCTTTCACAAATTCAACAATCGATCTCAGGTCATCACCGGTCTCATACGGCAGTCCGATCATGAAATAGAGTTTTATCCTCTGCCATCCCAGGTTGAATGCATGTTTAACAGTATCTGCAACTGCCTTTTCTGTTATATTCTTATTGATAATATCTCTGAGTCTCTGGCTGCCCGCTTCAGGTGCGATGGTAAATCCTGTTTTTCGGACCTTTTTGATCTGTTTCATCAGGTCGGGTGTCAACCTATCTGCCCGAAGCGACGGAAGTGAAACCGCAATGTTTTTATATTTGGACTGATCCATCAACCGCTCCATAAGTGGAATAAGGCATTGATAGTCGCCTGTACTCAGAGACAAAAGAGATATATCTTCATACCCTGTGGAAGCAAGACACTCATCTGTTTGACAAAGAAGTGTGTCGGGTGAGCGTTCACGTACCGGGCGATAAATCATCCCTGCCTGGCAGAAACGACACCCCCTCGAACACCCTCGTGAAACTTCCAATCGAAGCCGGTCGTGGACCGGTTTTCCATAAGGAATAACCGGATCGCCAGGAAAAGGGGCTTTATCGAGATCTGCAAAAATCGCACGACTAACCTTCCCTTTGTTCATTGTCTGATCAAAAGGTCGGGGTATAGGAACCTGGAAACCCGCAGGGTCGTACGTTACCTGATAAAAGGCAGGAATATAGACACCTTCGATGCCGGACCACTCTGTTAACAGTTTTTCTTTGTCCCGGTTGCCGGTTTTTTTCCATCGAATCCAGGCTTGTGCCATCTCCATCACGACCCCTTCCCCGTCCCCCACCACCATGGCATCGAATAGGTCGGCGATCGGCTCGGGATTACAGGTACATGGTCCTCCGGCAATGACAAGCGGCACGTCCGAATCCCTTTCCCGAGCAAAAAACGGAATTTTTCCGAGATCAAACATGGTAAGTATGTTGGTGTAATTTAACTCGTAAAGAAGGCTGAAGCCGATTATATCAAATCGGCCCAGGGGGGTCTGCGATTCCAGTGTCGTTAAAGGCAGGCCGGATAATCTGAGATATTCCTCCACGTCACTTCCGGGGGTAAATACCCTTTCTGCTGCTATCTGTTTATCCTTATTTAAAATATGATAAATTATCTGCATTCCGAAATGCGATGTGCCGATTTCATACAGATCCGGAAATGCAAGGGCAACACGAAGTTTGACCTTATCGAGGTCTTTTCTAATGCTGTTTATTTCGTTGCCCAGATAGCTGCTAGGCTTTTCCACCAGCGGCAGGATATCTTGAAAGGTTTTTATCAACATGATATAAACAAAACTTGTAAAGTTAACAGTTCCCTAAAACAACACCATTTTGAAAGAAAAAAGTCGCATATGCCAGAAAGCATCGTACAAATCAACAACAAAATATTCATGAAATCAATAAGTTTTCTATCTATCGCCTTTATCCTTCTCCTTTCAATACCCCAAAATTCTCCTGGGGCGGGAAATAGCCGTGAAAATGCTGTTGTCCTCGCAGTAAACAAGGTCAGCCCAGCCGTTGTAAACATAAGTTCGGAGTATGAGGTTCGCAAACGCACCAGCCCGTTTTCCGGATTTGGTATGGATCCCTTTTTCGAATCTTTTTTCAAGGATTTTTTTGATCCCGGTTTTGAGCGAAGATACAAGCGGAGCAGCCTAGGTTCCGGTGTTATTATAGATGGGAACCGGGGCTTTATTCTCACAAACACCCATGTCATCGCCAAAACCGGTACGATCACGGTTGTGTTGAAAGATGAGCGTGAGTTTGAAGCACAAATCGTTGGGGCTGATCCGGACTCTGACCTTGCGCTGCTGCGTATCGCTTCGAAAGATCCCTTGCCCGCCATTGAGATGGGAGAATCCAACGATCTTATGATCGGTGAAACGGTGATCGCCATCGGTAACCCGTTTGGATTTTCCAATACGGTTACCACCGGTGTCATCAGTGCGCTCAATCGTAGCGTTCGGACCGACAAACAGGTGTTTCAAAATTTTATACAGACCGATGCTTCAATCAACCCCGGAAATAGCGGCGGCCCTTTGCTCAACATAAACGGTGAACTGATCGGTATCAACACGGCCATCTACGCAAAGGCCCAGGGAATCGGGTTTGCCATTCCGATCAACAAAGCAAAACGCATTGTCTCTGACCTGATCCGATACGGAGAGGTCATTCAGGCATGGATCGGTGTCACCGTACAGAACATCGATAAACGGCTCGCCAAATATCTCAATGTGT
>Ga0255058_10000482_pt1 | contig 23310 bp, 20 predicted proteins | sample Cases_109_9_MG_FD_188637 | JGI IMG/M metagenome (GOLD analysis project Ga0255058, IMG submission 188637) | Seawater microbial communities from Amundsen Gulf, Northwest Territories, Canada - Cases_109_9 | ecosystem: Environmental > Aquatic > Marine > Gulf | place: Canada: Northwest Territories... | reverse complement strand
GGAGCGCCAGTTGGACGAGTACTCGATCGCGGGCGCCACGGCGAAACGGAAAATGGTCAGTTCAAAACCGAATCGCTCTCCGCCTTGCCCATCCAGGTTACCGGTCAGGTACCACCATTCATTGCGGAAATCCGGGTGGGGTCCGTGGTCGGCCGGGAAGCTGAACGACCTTGGCTCGCTGGCGCTGGCGTAGCCTTCGCGATCATCGCTGCTCAACAACTCCGCCAGTCGGGAGGAGCGGCCGGCGAATGGAGCCCGTTCGGATGAGGTGGCCTGCGGCGGCTTGCGGAGTGTCAGAGATACTCCAATAACTACAATAAAAACAAGAAATAAAAAAACTTTTTTCATGTAAAACCTTGACAGAATACCGGCCTATTCCTCGCGCATTGCCAGCGCCGGTTGGGCGTTGGCGGCGCGAAAGGCCGGGTACAGGCCGGCAATCAGCGCGGCGCCGATGGATAGCGTCAGTGCCGTGACGAGGACATCCGGCGATACATCGATATCCATGCGCCAGCCAAAAGAGCGCCGATTGATGACGTCGATCAGAACCCAGGCCATGAGCAGTCCCAGTGGTATCGCGGCCAGTCCACTGAGCAGCCCGATGAAGCCCGTTTGCAGTGTCACCATGCCACCCAGTTGTCCGCGGGTCATGCCGATAGCACGCAAGACGGCCAGTTCGCGCGCACGTTCCAGTTGCAAGGCCAGCATTGCACCGAGGATGCCGATGATCGCAACGCCTACTGCGAGCCAGTAAAGCACGTCAGTGATGATGAACGTGCGATCGAAAATCTGCAGCGAAATATCCAGCAACTCACGATTGGAACGAATGAAGATCGCCTGTCTGCCGTCGCTCGTTCGTTGCAACTCACCCATCACCGTGTCGACGTCGGCCCCGGGCGCGAGGTAGAGGCCCAGCGAGTCAATCGCCGCATCCTGCCAATGCTTTACATAGGTATCGCGGTTCATCAACACCGCACCGAAACCGGCGTCATAACTCTGATACGTTGCGGCAACGCGGAAGGCTGTCTCGCCCGCTCGCGTGGTAAGGGTCAGGGTGTCACCACTCCTGAGATTGTTCCGATAGGCAAAAGGTTCGGAAATCAGGACTGCGTCTTCCTGATCGAACTGCTGCCAGGCTCGTTCAGGATCGGCATCCAGCATGTTGACACCGGCATAACTGCCCGGCGCCATTTTCGTGACGATAATGCGTGTGCGGCCTGACTGCGACTCTATCCATGCCAGGCGCCTGGCGCTGTACTCGGCGACGCCCGGCACACGGACCAGTTGATCGATCAGTGCCGGCTCTATACTGCCGTACGGAACACGAAGATAGATATCGGACTGCAGTGAATTGCTCAGCCAGTCGCTGACTGCGCCGCGAAAACTGTCGACCATGACAGTCACCCCGACAGTCGCGGACACGGCGACCGCGAGCGCCACGATCGCTACGCCCGTGCGGCTGATGGAGGCGCCGACACCGGAGATCGCAAGACGTGCCGGCAGTCCGCCTGCAAGCCCTGCAAAAGGTGCCAGCCAGCCGCTCAGCGCTTTCACAAATACGGGGATACAAACAGCAAAGCCGAGTAACAGTAAGAACAGGGAGGTCAATCCAGCCACCAGGCTGGAGCCGGAAACTTTGAGCAGAATGACCGCCAGCGCAACCGCCACAATACCGGCAATGGCAATCATCGGTAGCAATCGCCCGGTGCGATGTTCCAGTACCGATCGCGTAATAGCGAGTTGCGGACGATACGACGCTGCCTCAATTGCCGGCACCGCCGCGGCAACGATCGTTGCACCGATTCCGGCAGCAAGTCCCTTGGCGATCGACCAGGGACTGATCGCAACATCAGTCACATTGATCCTGAAGTACAGGTCATTTATCGAACGCGACACCAAAGCGAGCAAGTGCTCGCCCAGCCAGATACCGAGTGCCACACCAAGAACTGCTCCGACGAGCCCCAAGGCAATGCCTTCTGTCAGAATCAACCTGAATGTTTCTTTGCGGGTCAGCCCCAGTGCCCGTAATACACCGATGAGTCCGCGCCGTTGCAGCACCGCGAAGCCGACACTGTTATAGATCAGGAAAATCCCGACCAGCAAGGCCAGCAGGCTCATTGCCGTCAGATTGGTCATGAACGCATTGCTCATCTCGGAGATGGAGCGGGTACGATCGCCCGCGTCCAGGAGTTGGGCGCCGGGTGGCAGCACTGCACGAATTCCGGCCGCAGCATGGGTGACATCATCGGCCGCGATGCGGACGTCGATTCGCGACAGGAATCCGGCAGCGTCAAGCCACCGTTGCGCGACTGCAATATCAGCAACCACGAGATTGTTCAGTTTTTGTTGCTTACTCGACAGCATGCCGACCAGCACGGCACGATGCGGTTTGCCTGAAGCGATAATCTGCAGCTCATCGTTGACCTGCAATCCAAACGAAGAAGCGGTCTGCCCGGTCATCAGCAACGCGCCCGGTTCGGTCAGGACCCGGCGGGCAATATTGTCGACAGTTGGCGCGGAATGATCAATGTTTGATTTCCGGTCATCGGTGGGCGCATTTGCGGGCAGGCTATAGCTGCGCAATTGGCGTTCTGCGAACAGGTCGACGCCAAGCAAGCGCAATACGACACCGTCATGCTCGATGTAACCATCGACCACAGGTGCTATATCGCGCAGGCCCTCTTCCACTCGCAGCCTGGTATACAGGTTTTCGTCGACACCTTGCGGGCCGCCGATGATTTGATGTGTCGCGGCACCGTTAACAGTATTCATCGACAGCAGGAACGCTTTTCTCGAACTATCGTTGGCCAGGTCAACGGCAACCATGACCGCGACGCCGATGCAAATGCCGAGCAACGCCAGACCAAGCTGCCACGGGTGCCGCAACAGGTAGCCGAAACTGGCGCGATACAGTACCGGCACTGCTATTCGCCGCCTTCAGGCAGCAGCCTGCCGTCGTGCAGTTCCAGCACCCGGTCGCAACGAGAAGCGACCTTGGCGCTGTGCGTGGCGACAATCAAGGTGCCGCCTGCCTGCTGCAGCAGCCGTTCCAGCAATTGCAGCACCGTTTCGGCAGTCCGCTCATCCAGATTACCGGTGGGCTCGTCAGCCAGCAGCAGCGATGGCCCATGTGCCAATGCTCGCGCGATGGCGACACGTTGCTGTTCGCCACCGGACAGAACGTCCGGGTAGGTCTCTGCGCGATCGCCAAGACCGACTTCATCCAGTAAGAACCGGATTCGTTGCGTAGCGGCGGGTTCCTGTACGTCATTGAGTTCCAGTACCAGGCGTACGTTGTCTGCGACAGTCAGCGTCGGGACCAGATTGAATGCCTGATAGACGAAACCGATATGTCTGCGTCTGAACAAGGTGCGATCACGCTCGGACATCGCCGTGATTGTGTGTCCCCCGATATCAACCTCGCCCGCATCAGGCGCGTCGATGCCACTGATGAGATTAAGCAATGTGGATTTCCCGGAGCCGCTGCGCCCGCGCAGCGCCACCGTCTCACCATGGGTAAATTCGGCATTGAGGCCTTGCAAGACGGTGTGCAGCTGGTCACCTTCGCGGTAGCTGCGGGACAGATTCTTGACACGAACGTGGATATTGGCAGTCATCTCAATCGTAGTTTAGCGAATTCGCGTATGCTTGCGCGCCATGAATACCGGCGTGTTGGCAATGCTGTCCATTCTCCCGATTGCCTCGGTGGCCGTGTTCCTGGTCTGGTTGCGCTGGCCGGCGGCTCGGGCCATGCCGGTCGCCTACCTGGTCTGCGCGATTCTGGCATTGTGGGTATGGCAGGTCCCTGCAGCCGTTGTCGCTGCCGCATCCGTGAACGGTATCGTGGTCGCCGCATCGCTGATCTTCATAATCTTCGGCGCGATCGCACTGCTGAATTCCTTGCAGGAAAGCGGCGGCCTGTACACGATCCGCAACGGTTTTACCGACATCTCTGCCGATCGCCGGGTGCAGGTGATCATCATCGCCTGGCTGTTCGGTTCATTTATCGAAGGCGCTGCAGGATTCGGCACGCCCGCGGCCGTGGCAGTGCCGTTGTTGGTCGGCCTTGGATTTCCGGCATTGGCGGCAGTGATGTCCGGCATGATTATCCAGAGTACGCCGGTTTCCTTTGGCGCGGCGGGTACGCCGATACTCGTCGGTGTCAACACCGGCCTCGCCAACGATGCGGCAGTCATCGATTTTGTCGGCAACGGCGAATTCATGGCCATGTTGCATACCATCGGCATCAAAGTCGCATTTCTGCACATGATCGCCGGCACGCTGGTGCCGCTGATCGTGGTCAGCATGATCACAGGGCTGTTTGGCAGGAACCATTCGTTTGCCGAAGGTTTGAAAGCCTGGAAATTTGCGTTGTTCGCCGCGTTCGCAATGACCATACCCTACCTGCTGGTCGCCGTTTTTCTCGGGCCGGAATTTCCGTCGCTGCTCGGCGGCTTGATTGGGCTGATAATCGTCATTACTGCCGCCCGCCACAACATCCTCACTCCGCAGAACGAATGGCACTTCGATGACAAGAAGAACTGGCGGCCGGAGTGGTCGGGTTCGGTGCAGATCCGGGCCGAAGAAACGCCGGACCGCGGCATTGGCATTGTCAGGGCCTGGATGCCCTACCTGTTTGTCGCAGTCTTGCTGGTGATCACGCGACTGAATTTCCTGCCCTTCAAATCCTTCATGCAACAAGCGGCTATCCGCATCCCGGAGCTGTTCGGCACGCCGATTAATGTCAGCGTTGCGCCATTATATCTGCCCGGTAGTGTCTTTCTCGCAGCGGTGCTGTTCACCGCCATTATTCATCGTATGGACCGCAGCGCCATCCGCCGCGCGCTGGGCAAATCAGGCAAAACCGCGCTGCAGGCATCGGTCGCTTTGGTGTTCACGGTGCCGATGGTGCAGATCTTTATTAACACGGACGGCGGAGCTGCCGGATATGAACGTATGCCGATCGCACTGGCGGACGGCGTCGCCGAGCTCGCGGGCAGCGCCTGGCCGATGTTCGCGACTTTTGTCGGTGGACTTGGCGCATTCGTTGCCGGCAGTAACACGGTCAGCAACATGATGTTTTCCTCGTTTCAGTTCGGCGTCGGTCAGCGCATCGGCGTGGACCCGACCTGGGTCGTCGCACTGCAGGCGGTCGGCGGTGCGGCCGGCAACATGATCTGCGTGCACAATGTGGTTGCTGCATCGGCGGTGGTTGGCATGCTCGGTCGTGAAGGACTGGTAATCCGGCGTACTTTCTGGCCCTTTGTCTACTATGCCCTGTTCACCGGCGCACTGGGCTACCAGCTGGCCTGGGCCAGCGAGTTCGGTGCATTCAATGCGGGGGCAATCGTGGCAACCATAATCGCATTGTCTGCAGTGGCCGTCATCGTGGTGGCGAACCAGCGTAGTACTCCGTCAAAGTAGTGTTAATGGAGTACCCGCCTGTTTACGGATGTTGTGCTTCTGCCGCAATCCTCTTGACGCCGCGGCCAAGAAAAATCAGCCACCAGCCGCTTATGATCAGCTTGATGCCCACAAGCACGCCGATAGCCCACGCACCGGACATGGGAAACTGGCGCCAGATCATGATGCCGAGCAGCAGCGACACGATACCGCTGAACAAGGTCAGGCCCCAGCCGGAAATCGGTCGTAACTGAAAAGACCAGATCATTTCGGACACGCCGACGACCAGGAACCAGGCGGCGAGGAACAGCGTCAGCGAAGCCAGTGCAATGCCCGGACTGGTCACCATGTATCCGCCAACACCGACCGTAATCAGGCCCATGACCATGATCAACAAGCCTTTGCCGAATGAGCCGGCTTTGAACGCAAAAAACACTTGTGAGATTCCGCCTGCCAGCAGCATGACTCCCATCGCCAGTACGATCGAGATGCCGGCGAGCAACGGTGCGCCCAGCGATAGAAAACCGACAACAAGCAATACAACTCCCATCCAGGTCGCCGTGCCTGAATTCTTTTTCAAATTTTCGATCAGCTCGCCGCGCATTGCGACCGCATCATTATTCATTGGTCTTCCCCTTATTGTTATATCGTGCTGATGGACAACACAGAAATCCGCACGCATTATCAGGCATCCCGCAATGGAGAACAATGTGTCGCTAATCAGTCCGGATTCCGACCTTCTGCTGTGGGGAGTCGTCATTGGCATAGTCGGCTTGGGCTTTTGGGCGGAACAGAAGACCCGCATCGGTAAGACGCTGACCGGCATCATTGTCGCAATGTCGTTTACGATGTTGTTGTCAAATCTGAAAATCATTCCGACAAGCGCGCCGGTCTACGACAGCATCTTCTCCGGTATCCTGCCGGTCGCCATACCACTGTTACTGTTTCGCGCCGACCTGCGCCGAATTTTCGGTGACGGCGGGCCGACCCTGAGCGCATTTCTGATAGGTACGACAGGCATCGTGATCGGCGTGTCTCTGGCAACCGTGCTGGTGCCGCTGGGTGATCTCAGCGCCGTTGCTGCAGGACTGTTTACGGCAACCTATACCGGTGGCAGCGCCAACTTCGCCGCTGTGGCCGTTGCTACCAATTTCAACGATGGCGCCACGTTAACGTCAATGATCGCGGCAGACGTCATCGCTACCAATTTCCAGACGATGCTGCTGGTCGCATTACCCGGGATCGCATTGGTACGAAAATTCTACGGCACTACCGTCGCCGATCTGGCGGCAATGGATGGAGCGGCACATGTTCCTTTTCAGCTCAAGGAATTGAACATGCCCGGACTATGCCTGGCGGTAGCGCTGGCTTATCTGCTGGTTGCGGCGGGGAACACTGCTGCAGAGCTTATCGGCAATTCTGCGTACGGCATTTTGTTCGCGTCGGCGTTCGCGCTCATCATTGGCAATTTCATGCGGCCCGTAGTCGAGCGCATGTCGGGTGATTTTGAAGCCGGTATTTTTCTGGTGTTCCTGTTTCTGGTCGCGCTGGCAGCCGGAGCTGACGTATGGATACTGGCGCAGGACGGGCCCGTGTATCTTATCTATGCCAGCATCATCCTTGCCGTGCACACATTGTTCCTGGTCGTCCTTGCCAGGTTCATGAAACTGGATATCCGCGCGGTCGTGATCGGCTCAACGGCCTGCGTCGGCGGAGTTGCGTCCGCCAGCGCCATCGCATCGGCGAAAGGCTGGCGCGACCTGATCCTGCCGGGCATCCTGGTCGGCACATTCGGCAATGCCATCGGTACGTTTCTGGGTGTCTGGATGTGGACCCTGTTGAACTAGTATGCCGTCAAGGTAATGCGCGACACACCCTGCAGGAAACCGACCAGCGCGTGAATGAAATAAGCGCGCGGCGTCTCCATGAATGCCGCATGGTCACCACCGGGTACCGTCACCCATAGTTTGTGCCCGGTGCCGAGGCGGGTATACAGCTTGACCTGGTACGCCGTCGGCGCAATCGGATCATGCTCGCCCTGGATAACGAGCGTTGGCGTATCGATGAGAGATGCATCCAGCGCATTGAACTGATCGTAGCTCTTCAAATCCGTCTTGATCGGATCCGCGTCCAGTGCCATCGCGACGTACGCGTCAATAGCCTTCTGGCTGATCGACCCCGGTGTAATAAAATCGCTTGCCGCCGCTGCGGCGGTATTTTTCACAAATGCCGGTTCGATACCTGCTGGATCCGGCGGCAGGTCGACGTCGTCATCCCGCCAGTAACCGAACAGTGTCAGTGACGCGATCTTGCCGGGATGGCGCTGCGTCGCCAGTTGCGAGATGGTCGCGCCCAGCGACCAGCCAAACAGGTGCGGCTTGATGGCCCAGCCTTGTTGCGCAGCGATCCAGTCGATGGCAATAGCAACATCGTCTGCGGCTCTGTTCGGTGTCTGCCAGCCGGTGTCGTCCCGTGGTGTCGATCCGTAACCGCGAAGATCGACGGCGTACACCGCATAGCCCTGCTCCACCAACCCGTCCATCAACGACAGCTGCTCGCCATCTACCTGCAGATCAAAATCCGGCAACGCGCTCCAGGTCAGGCCATGCACCAGCAGAATGGCTTCCTCTGCATCCGCAGCGCGTTTTTCCCACAGCGCGATCGGGTGGCCGTCGGCCATCACCGTGTGCCTCGTCAGCCCGGCCGCTGCGCCCGAATAACTGACCAGACTGAACAGGGTGGCTAACAGTACATTTCGGACAACGATATTCATTCAGCCTCCAAGTACTCCGTCAAGGCGCAAGAGGAAAGGCCCGCAATGCGGGCCTTTCCGGGTCAACAAGGCTGCGGGACCAGCGACTATCAGCTCAGTCCGGCCAGTTCGGCGGCGCTAACGCCCAGTGCGTCTGCTACTCGATTGAAGAAGTCGATTTCAAGGACGCTGACCTCGGTGTCGCTCTTGATGACTTCAGCCAGGGCGCGAATAATCGAGACTCTGTCCCCCGGCATTAGCTGGCGGCGCATGCTGCGCAGATATTTGCGCAGGTTCACTGATTCGTACAACTCCGGCCGCGCCGCCTTGCGAATGTCGGCCTCGGTGAGATCCTGAGAGGCCTCTCGCTGCATAATTTGTTGGATTGTCGCAATTTCCACGGGATGCATGTTGGCGTCAGAATTTGAGGCCCGCGCCAAAGTCATCAACAACACCTCTTTGTACAAATCCTGCTGGCTTTCCTCACTGGGGGAAGACTCACGAAAAATTTTCAGAACGTTACTGAGATCGGCGATAGCCATAGGCTGTTCTCTCTTTGTTGATTATGATTCCGGCCGAGCCTGCGAGTATACACATCGTACTCCTCCCGGTGCAGCGCGATTTTCAGCTTGCCGATGGCATTTATTCTGCCTCCGGGTCACACCTGGACTGCTGGTAGCAAAGCGCATCGCCGCCCAGCGGTATGTGACCGCGCTTGTCCAGGATGCCGTCCATGCGCAGGTTTCCGATAACAGGCCCGTCGTCAGTCATAGTCACCAACGTAACATGGTCGAATGCCGTCTCGTCTGGCGGCACCTGACTGCCTCCGGTCGTGCCGAGCGTGATGTGGTCGCGCCCGTTTCTCTCGGCGTAGGCGTAATGGTGAGTATGGCCATTGAAGACCGTGTATGGCCGTTCGCCGAGCGCGGTCTCGATTTCATCGAAACCCGTATCCGCAGCGCTTTGCCAGGCCGGTTTGTGCATAATCAGGAAGGTCCAGCGAACGTCCGGATGGCTGGCAAGGACGTCCTTGAAGTAGGCAATCTGTTCACTCATGAGATTACCGAAACGACGCTCCGGCATGTGGTAGTACTCCGTCTCGGGCCACTTTTCCGGCTCATCCCCCTGCAGGACCTTTATGGCCGCTGCGCGCGCCACATAAATCTGGTGCATCCGCTGCGCGTTATTGTCTTCGGTATCGAAAATCATATACAGCACGTTCTTGTATACGAAGTAGTAGTAACGCGCGCCATAACGTTGTTCCCACAGGTCGCGCATGGTCAGATTGGTGAGATCATGATTGCCGCCGACGTAGATCAGGGGCGCACTGGCGGTGACGGCACGTGCATCGAAGCTGTCCCACTCGGCATTCAGTTTGCTCCGATCTTCGCTGCCGCCGTCAATGAGGTCACCCAGAGAAATCACGAACTCGGGCCGCAACAGCGAAAGCTGTGCCATGGCAATCTCGAAAATTCGTTCGCGCTCGCCGCCATTCAGATCGGCAACCATCGCGAACGTAAAATTCCCGGCGGCATTATCAAAACGCTCTGTGGTCCAGGGCCTCGCGTCACCCATGATTTCGTGCCGGAAATCCTCCTGCGATGCGGGTTTGGCACAAGCCACCAGCAAAGAACATGCTTGCAGCAGCAAACCGACACTCAGCATTTTACTTTTGCTCACGACCCTCACTCGCTGGCGGCGTTATTCATTCGAAAGCGCAATCAGGTCAATGCCGATATCACTTATCTGCTTGTTGAGCTGCGGTACGCGCTCATCCCAGACCACCTGCAGTGCATCCAGTTGCGCACTGATAGCGTAAGTCAACTGATCCCTGACCTCGATAGCCTGCGCAGTCGGCTGCGAATCACCGATGGCGACCAACCGCATCAATGCAGTCAACTTGTTGTTCAAACGAATCGGATAATTCAGCGGATCCTGACGGCTCTCGTTTTTCGTCTGGTAAAGCGTCTCCTCGATCGGCCCGATGGTCGCCAGCAGGGCGCTGATCTCGAGCAACAACGGCGCAGCAGAATCACCGCCCTCCTGGTGCAACCGTTCCTGCAGATTCTCGAGTTGTGCACGCAATTTTCGCACTCGAGTAATCTCTCTGTGTGTTCGTGACAGGAGATCGCGTGACTCCATGATGAAGCCGAACTGAGCCGCATAGTCTGCCGGCGATGCTGAGGAACGTGGGTCCGGCAGTATCTGGAAGGTCACTTCCTCGCTTTCGTCACCGACCGTCAGTCTTGCCCGGTAATTGCCCGGTACCGCCACCGGCCCCTGTCGCAAATCGGCCCACATGATGAGCTTGTCAAAGCGATCCATGCCCGGAAAGCGCAGGTCCCAAACATGTCGGTTCAAACCCTCGTCAGTTGTCAGAACAGCGGTATCCGGCGGATCATTAGGGTCTGGCTCCGTCTTGTCCTCGATCTCCTCCGTCTGTTCCGGTTCGCGTGACCAGGTCCAGATCGGTTCGTCGCTACCGGCACTCAAAACGTCGAGCGTCAGTTCGGTCTCCGCCGTCAGGTCGCTCGCCAGCGAATAGTAAATTACAGCGCCCTGAGGCGGGTTCTTGCCTTCGTTCGCCGGCACATTATCGTCGTCGGCGTAGATCAGGCGGTATGCCGGCCGCGGCTGATACAGATGCGCACGCTTTTGCTGCAATGCTGCGCTGGTCTGCTGCAGTACACTCAAATCATCCAAAATCCAGAATCCACGGCCCTGGGTGGCGGCGATCAGGTCCTGTTCCTGCACTGCCAGGTCGGTGACAGGAGCGACTGGCAGGTCGAGTTGCAGCGAGTTCCAGTTCGCGCCGTCATCCAGCGAGTAATAGATGCCCCGCTCCGTGCCGGCAAACAGCAATCCCTCACGATCAGGATCGGCTCGCAGCACCCGCGTAAAATGATCATGCGGAATACCATTGGTGATTTTGCTCCAGCTGCGGCCCCAGTTATCCGTACGGTAGAGATAGGGCCGGAAGTCATCGGACTTGTAACGGGTGGCCGCGAGATAAGCGCCACCGGGTTCATAGGGATGGATATCGATGCTGTTGATCTGTGACCACTCCGGCAAGCCAGCCGGCGTTACGTCGGTCCAGGTATTGCCACCATTGCGCGTGACCTGTACCCGACCATCGTCGGTGCCGACCCAGATGGCATCCTCCTCGTGATGTGACTCGGCCAGCGCGAAAATCGTGCCGTAATACTCGACGCTGGTATTGTCCTTGGTGACAGGTCCGCCCGATGGGCCCATGCGCGACTTCTCATTACGCGTCAGGTCCGGACTGATCATCCGCCAGGTCTGGCCGAGATCATCGCTGCGAAACAGCCTGTCGGCGGCAACAAAGAGCACCTCCGGATCGTGTTTCGAAAAGACGATCGGGAAATTCCACTGAAAACGATACTTGAGGTCCGCGGCACCCCAGCCCATGGGATTGTCCGGCCAGACGTCGATGGAGCGGCGCATGCCACTCGAGTGATCGACGAGCATCAGAAATCCGCCGTAGGAGCCGCCGACCACGATGTCGGGGTTGTCCGGCTTCGCGGCAATGTGGCCGCTTTCACCACCGGCGGTCGGTTCCCAGTCGCGTACGCCGATAGTGTTGGCAATCGCTGAACGCGAGCGGATGCGCACGGCGGTGTTGTCCTGCTGCCCGCCGAGCAGACGATACGGAAAGGCGTTGTCCGTTGACACCCGGTAGAACTGTGCGGTCGGCTGATTGTTTTGCAGCGACCAGGTCTGACCACCGTCGTAGGAAATATTGGCGCCACCGTCATTGGACTGAATCATGCGGGCTGCATCGTGCGGATCGATCCAGAGATCGTGATTATCGCCGTGTGGCGTGTCGATCTCCGAAAACGACTTGCCACCGTCCTTCGAATGGTGAAAGCGTACATTCAGAACGTAAACGGATTCCGGGTCCACGGGATCTGTGTAAATGCGGCTGTAATACCAGGCCCGCTGCCGCAGCTTGCGATCGTCGTTGATCCTGGCCCAGGTCTTGCCGCCATCTCTGGAACGGAACACCCCGCCCTTTTCAGCTTCGACAATGGCGTACAGGTTCTTGTTATCACCAGCAGAAACGGCAACGCCGCTGATTCCTATTGGGCCCCCTGGCAGACCTTCGTTCCGGGTCAGCTCTTCCCAGTTGTCGCCGCCGTCGACGCTCTTGAACAGGCCGGAACCCTCGCCACCGCTTTCCAATGAATAGGGCGTGCGCAATACCCGCCAGAAGCTGGCATAAAGAATTCTCGGGTTGCTCGGATCCATCACCAGGTCCACCGCGCCGACTTCATCGCTGACGTAGAGAACGCGATCCCAGGTTTCACCGCCGTTTCTGGAACGGTAAACGCCGCGTTGCTCGTTCGAGCCGAACAGGTGCCCCATGACGGCGGCATACACCAGGTCGGGATTTTTCGGGTGAACGCGCAGTCGTGAAATATGTTGCGAGTCTGCGAGGCCGATGCGTCGCCAGCTGTCACCGGCATCGGTCGACTTCCACATGCCGTCTCCCGGCGAGACATTACCGCGTACCGTCTTTTCCCCGCCCCCAACGTAGACGACATTCGGGTCCCATTCGGACACCGCCACGGCACCGATGGATCCGCCGAAAAATCCATCGGAGACGTTTTCCCAGGACACACCGCCGTTCTCTGTCTTCCACACACCACCGCCGGTTGCGCCGAAGTAATAGGTCTCCCGCTGTGACGGTACGCCGGCGACTGCCGCCGATCGACCGCCGCGGTAGGGTCCGACTTCGCGCCACTCCATGGCCTTCAGATGCTTCGGAAACGTATCCCGGTCGATGTCAGAAAGTGCCGGCACAGGCAGCAGGAACAGCGCGGCAAGCGCCGGCAGCGCACGGCAAAAGCTCGAGATCATCTGTTGCTCCTTATCGGGGTCTCGGATGGAGAGGAGTCTTCTTCAGCAGCGCCAGAGACTAGCACAGCAGCCGTCCCGGAGACGCCGTAGCGATTTCCGACCGGATACCTGTACTATAACGGCCTGCCACAACCCCTCACGTAGCAGGACAATCAATGAAAGAGCTACAGCTTGCTCTGCTGCTGCTGATCCCTGTCGTCAGTCTGGCGGAGACACCGGTCGTCTACCGCGTCTCGTTCGAGAACGCCGTGCACCACGAAGCTCAAATATCGGTCACCTACGCCGATATCGGCGACCGACCGCTGGAACTTCGCATGAGCCGCTCATCACCCGGGCGCTATGCGCTGCATGAATTCGCCAAGAATGTCTACCAGGTCGAGGCGGTTGATGGCCAGGGCAAATCGCTGCCCATCAGCCGGCCGAATCCCTACCAATGGGACGTGGCTGGACATGACGGGACGGTCACTGTGAGTTACACCCTGTATGCAGACCGGGCCGACGGTACGTATTCTGCAATCGACCTGACGCATGCCCACCTGAATATGCCGGCGACACTCATGTGGGCACGCGGCTTCGATCAGCGGCCGGCCGTTGTCACTTTTACGCCGTCGGATCCAGGCTGGAAAATAGCCACCCAGCTCGTACAGACCGACTATGCGCTGACCTATACCGCGCCGAATCTGCAGTACTTGCTCGACAGCCCCACGGAACTCAGCGATTTCTCGGAAAGGAGCTGGCAGGTCGGGTCTGACGGCAAGCAATACACGATCAGGCTGGTTATCCACCACGACGGCACGGAAGACGACGTCGACGAGTTCACGGAAATGGCCAGGCGGATTGTCGACAGGCAAATCGTGATTTTCGGTGAAGCGCCCGATTACGATTATGGCCGCTATACTTTCATCGCCGACTACCTGCCACATGTATCGGGCGACGGTATGGAACATCGCAATTCGACCATCGTCACCAGTAGCCGTTCGCTGATCGAAGCGGAATTCGATCAGATCGGTACGATCGCGCACGAATTCATGCACGCGTGGAATGTCGAACGCATTCGCCCCGCCACGCTCGAACCGTTTGATTACGAAAAAGCGAACATGTCACCCAACCTGTGGTTCGCCGAAGGATTCACGAGCTATTACGGAGAACTGACACGGCGCCGCGCACATGCACAGACCACCGATGAATACGGCGAGGACATCGCGCAAGCAATCAACACCGTGACCAGCGCGCCAGGTCGCGCGTTTTACTCCGCAGAGGGAATGAGCATGCTGGCGCCGTTTCGGGATGCCGCAAGATCGATCGATCCGGCAAATTTTGCCAACACCTATATCTCTTATTACACCTGGGGCCACGCAATTGCCCTGGCGCTCGACCTGAGCCTCAGGTCACAATTCGAGGACGTCTCTCTCGACGATTTCATGCGCTATGTCTGGCAACAGCACGGCCGGACTGAGACACCCTACACCACGGATGACCTGTGCAATGCCCTGACCGCCGTCACCGGGAACCAGGAATTTGCGGACGACTTCTTCACCCGCTATATCAGTGGGCACGAACTGGCGGACTATCAGTCCTTGCTGGCTAACGCCGGCATGCTGTTGCGCCGTAAAAACCCGGGGGATGCGTTCCTGGGCAGTGTGGAGCTGGAGTTCGAGGGCAAAGACGCTTACATCGCGGATAACAGCGTCATTGGCAGCCCCTTGTACGAAGCCGGACTGGACCGCGGTGACCAGATCATGCGCGTAGGCCGGCTGAAGATCAGAAACCAGAAAAACTGGGACCGCATGCTGCGCCGTTATGACCCGGGTGACACCGCAACGATCCGCTTCATGCAGCGCGGCATGGAGAGAAGTGCCAAAATCACATTTATCGAAGACCCGGAACTGGAAGTTGTAAGCTACGAGACCGCAGACGAAAATGTGACCGAAGAGCAGCTCGCTTTCCGGCTCGCCTGGCTGGGACCGGAACCCGACGAATCCTGAAACCTGGAATTGAAACAATGCCAATGAACACCGACATTTTGAGCAAAACCATCCTCATCGTAACCGCTTTTTTGGTTGCGGCTTGCAGCCAGGAACCGCCGGCTACGCCGCAGGAACCCGCTGCAGCGGCGGCGGAACCTGCCGCTGCAAATGTTTTGCCACCGCATCAGCAGATGGCGCGTGATTTCCTGAAAGAACTCATCGAAATCGACACCACCGACAGTTCCGGCGACAATACCGCGGCCGCACAGGCGATGGCGGATCGTTTGCTGGCCGCCGGGTTTCCGGCACAAGACGTACAGGTGCTCGAATCCGTGCCACGAAAAGGCAACCTGGTGGCCCGCCTGCGCGGCCGGGATACAGGACGCAAACCGTTGCTGCTGCTGGCACATATTGATGTGGTCGAAGCGGACCCGGCCGACTGGACATTACCGCCGTTCGAATTCATCGAGCAGGACGGCTATTTCTACGGCCGGGGCACGACCGACGACAAGGATGAGGCTGCCATTCACGTCGCCAATCTGATTCGCATGAAGCAGGAAGGGTTCCAGCCGGATCGGGACATCATTATCGCTCTGACCGCCGACGAAGAAGGTGGCCAGCACAACGGTGTCGATTGGTTGCTGCAGAATCATCGCGAGCTGATCGACGCCGAATATGCGCTGAACGAAGGCGGCGGTGGCGCCATAAAGGACGGCGTTCGCATCCTCAACGGCGTGCAGGCCAGTGAAAAGGTTTACCAGAGCTTCACGCTGGAAGTAACCAACCCGGGCGGCCACAGCTCCCTGCCGGTCAGAGACAATGCCATCTATCACCTGGCGGACGCGCTGACGCGCATCCGCGACTACGAATTCCCGGTCCTTCTCAACGAAGTGACCACGCTGTTCTTCGAACGCTCGGCGGAACTGGAAAGCGGCGAACTGGCCGATGCCATGCGCGGTGTTCTGCAGAGTCCGCCGGATGCAGCGTCGGTGGCGTTCCTCGCGCGCACACCTTTTTATAACTCGCGCCTCAGGACAACTTGCGTCGCCACGAGGCTGACTGCGGGCCACGCGGACAATGCCCTGCCGCAGCGGGCACAGGCAACGGTCAACTGCCGCGTCCTGCCGGGCGAACCTGTCGACGACGTCCAGCGCACGCTGATCACTGTCATCGGCAACGATCAGGTCTCCATAGCCAGGATCAATGAGGCCAACCCATCCCCGCCGTCACCGCTCACGCCGGATGTCCTGGGCCCGATCGAAGCGATTACTGAAGAGATGTGGCCCGGCGTACCGGTCGTACCAATGATGAGCACCGGCGCTACCGACGGACTTTATCTGCGTAATGCCGGTATTCCGGTCTATGGCGTGTCCGGGCTATTTCAAGATATTGAAGATGTCCGCGCCCACGGCCAGAACGAACGCATCAGCATCGAGGATTTTTTCGAGGGTCAGGAGTTTCTCTACCGGTTCATGAAAGCACTCTCCAGTTCCGACGTGAACTAAGGATCGAACATGAAAAGCGTCATGGGATTCACTTTTTTCCTGCTGTTTCTGGCGGGATTTGCATTCGTTTTTTTGCAAGGCAAGCAATCCGAGGCGCCGTTGGCCCACCAGGCCGGCCCGTTGTCGTTTATGGATGTCTACTGGCGCCCGGTCTCAGTCGGCGACGTTGCGGTAGCGGACGACACGGTGATGTTCGTGCGCTTCGAGACGGGCAGAAAGATCACTGGCCATGCCGGATGCAACCGGTTTTTCGGATCTTTTCACACGCAAGAGACCGGATTTCAGGTCGGTCCGCTGGGGTCGACACGAATGGCTTGCCCGGAATCAGTCATGATGCTCGAACGGAAATTTCTGCGAGCGATTGAAGAAATGAAACATTTCCTGACCAGCCCCGACAGCATGCAGCTACTGGACGGCGACAACGACACACTCGCCAGGTTCGTACCCGCGAATCCGGCACCATCAAACTAACGGAGAATGTTTTGGCAACTGTACTCGTGACCGGCTGCAATCGTGGCATCGGCCTGCAACTCGCGCGACAATTCCGCGAACGCGGTGACGATGTGATCGGCGTTTGCCGCAATGCGAGTGAAGACCTGACAGGACTCGGTATTCGGGTTATCGACCGCATCGACGTATCGGTCGGTGACGACGTCATCAGCCTGGCGCACAAACTGGACGGTGAACCTATCGACATCCTGGTCAACAACGCCGGCATCCTGCGGCACGACACACTGGCGTCTATAGACTACGACCAGATGCTCGAGCAGTTCCGCGTCAATTCACTAGGGCCACTGCGAGTCACCCGGGCGCTTCTGGAAAACCTGGCCGATGGATCGAAAGTCGCCATCGTCTCCAGTCGCGTCGGTTCGATTGACGATAATGGCTCTGGCAACAATTACGGCTACCGGGTCTCGAAAGCAGCGGTAAACATGATTGGCACTAACCTGATGCACGACCTGAGACCACGGGGTGTTGCCATTGCTCTGCTACACCCGGGCCTGGTCGCTACGGACATGACCGGCGGCAACGGCATCGCACCTGAGGAATCGGCAAGTGGCCTCATACAGCGGATCGATGAGCTAAGCCTTCTGACCAGCGGTGGTTTCTGGCACGCCGAAGGCTACCGCTTACCGTGGTAAACCTAGGGCTGTCATCATGCTGTCCGCCAAGTCAGTGACTTTCAGTGTGTACTTCGGTAATGTCCCGTCCCTCGGCGGCTGCGACGATGCGGTCCCGGCAACCAATTCAATAGAATCCCTAACAAGGAATACGCCGTATGTTTAATCGAAGAATTGCCGTCGCCCTGATTCTGGCCTGCCTGCCCTTGACATCAATCGCTCAGGAATCGGCAGACATGGGCGCGCTCAACAGCGCCATTGAGACGCAACGCCAGGTATCCGAGGCACAACGACAAATGATCGTCAGTCAGAATCTGGAATTGACGGAGGCCGAGAGTAGCGCGTTCTGGCCGCTGTACCGGCAGTATCGCGCGGATGTCGCAAAACTGGTAGACCGCAAAGTCAGCGTCATTACCCGCTACGCCAAGAATTACGAATCGCTGGACGACGACACCGCACTCATCTTGTTACGGGAATCGGTTAAAGTGGAGGTGGACAAGGTCAAACTGACGCAGCGCTACATTTCGCGGTTTAATAAAGTCATTCCCGGAACCAAGGTAACCCGCTACATGCAGGTAGAATTCCGACTGGACACAATCGCCAATTTGAAATTGCAAAGCTCCATTCCCCTGGTAATGTAAAAGCAACGGGAGATAACGATGAAAGCGATTCACCTCATGGGAGGACTACTGCTTACCGCCGTGCTGTCGATGGCTGCCGTTGATGTCATGGCACATGAACAGGGCGATACGCTTGCCCGCATTGCCAAAACCGGCGAGTTTCGTATCGGCTATCGCACCGACGCCAGTCCGCTGTCCTATGAAAACGCGGACGGGGTGCCCGCCGGCTATTCCGTAGATCTCTGCCGCCGTATCGCTGTCGCAATCAAGACGCATCTCAAGCGGGACGACATCGAGATCAAGTTTGTTCCGGTCACTTCCGAGAATCGAATCAAGTCAGTAATCAATGGTGATATCGACATCGAATGTGGCTCGACGACGATGACGATGGGCCGTCAGGAGCAGGTCGATTTCACGCTGCTGACGTTTGTTACCGGCGGCAGCATTTTGTCCCTGGCCGAGAACAATGTCCCGACCCTGGCAGACCTCGCCGGTAAGAAAGTCGGGGTGATGAAAGATACGACCACACTGGTCAAACTGAAGCAGTACCTGCAGGAAAACCTCATCGATGCCGAAGTGATTACGATAGCGGACCGCAAGGAAGGAATGAAGCGGCTGAACGGCCACGACATCGACGCGTTTGCGTCAGATCAGATTGTACTAATCGGACAGGTGATCGAGGCACTATACCCGAAGCAGTACTCGCTATCCGAAGAAACCTTCTCTTACGAACCATATGCACTGATGGTGCCGCGCAACGATGCCGAATTCAGACTCGTTGCAAACAAAGCACTGACGCAACTCTATCGCAGCGGCCAGCACGTTCAGATCTACAACAAGTGGATCGGCCGCATCGGTATTCGTCCATCGCCGGTTCTGATGGCGATGTATCAGCTCAACGTCTTACCGGAATAAAAACGCGCACACGCCGGCGAGGGAAAATCAACTCGCCGACGTGCATCGCTTTTTGCTACCGGTCACCCGGCGTGAATGGCTGAAAGCCGTTCGTTTCCCAACTTCGCAACCGCCCTGTCCAGGAGGCTGTTGTAACATGCCTTGCTCCGTTGCACGCGCTGCACGGAACCGGCTTCGATCAGGGACGTCGTCCCACAGGCGTGTTTCGCAGCGGTTTTCAGCCGGCTGTAAAGCGTAACAACTCCTGACGACTGCGTCAGATCGAGATCCGAATAGGAAACCGAAATTTTGTCATTCTGCGTACTTGAAGCAAGCACACCAGCACTTGATATGGCCGGCAAACCCAATGCGACAACGGAAACCAGTGTAACCAGACCTATTACTCGTTTTGACTCTTTCATTACTTTATCCTCTGCAAGACTTTAGACGCCAATCTATAAACGACACACTTCTTCGCTAAATCCTTATTTATCTTTTCTCCATGAACTTCTGTGCCTTTGATGCAGTCCGATCGATATTGGTTGCAATAAAATTGTCGTTATTCGAATTTGTACTAACGTTTGTTTCAGCTGCATCGATGTTGGATGAACAAATATTGACGATTACGTAAGTCGCGTGGTCGTTGCTTTTCTGTGTGTCGCTATATACTTGCAGGGAATATATGATCAGGCTGCAATTCGAATACATGAGGCCGAGGATGAAAAGCCGAAGACCAGGTTTAATACAAATTTTTTTGTTCCTGCCATTTTTCTTGATCGTGGCAGCCAATGCTTATGCCGAGCGGGTCCCGGCAGCCTTTGGTGATCAAGGTGCCGAACGATGGCTCGGCAGCCTGATCAAGTTTCCAGAGATCGAAGGCAAGGTCTCGGTGATGCTGAACTGCATTTCGCGAGTTCAGACCAACGGTAAGATGCGCAAATCAGGCTGTTATGTCGAAAATCAGTTTGATTCGCCGTTCGCCGCCGCGGTACAGAAAGCGGCGAAGAAAACGCGCATGACTCCCGCAGTCATCGATGGCAAGAAGCGGGAGATTTACCTGCAGTTCCGGGTCGAGTTCATCCAGGATGACGACCAGCGGGAGATCCTGCTTTATCTCAATCCGGCCGAACCCGAGAACCTGCAGGAATACGGCATGCATCACATTGCGGCGCAGCGCACAATCGGCAAAGAAGCGTGGATGAAAGTCTGCCCACAGCGCGCCGGATTTGTCATTGTCGCGCGAGCGCACGTCAGCATGGAAGGAGTCGGCAGCAATGTAAGCCTGCACCATGGAGCCGGCATCGTGCCGACCGGACCGTGCCAGCAAGCGATCATTGACGCGATCATAACGAGCGACTTCGCGCCGACAACGGTCGACGGTGTCGCCGTGCCGTCAACCTTCGTTGAACCTTTTGGAAATTGATCACAAGCTGGCAATTTTCCCGTCTGGCGATATTGGGCTGGACCGTATCCTGAACGGTCCCTGAGCAACCGTGCTCGACTACCTGCTTGTTGCCGGGGTTGCGCTTCTCGCGTCCGGGCTGACCCTGTTTTCAGGTTTTGGGCTCGGTACCTTGCTGATGCCGGTCCTTGCACTGTTGTTTCCGTTGCCGGTCGCGATTGCTGCAACTGCCGTAGTGCACCTCGCGAATAATTTATTCAAGCTGGCGCTGGTCGGTCGCCACGCCAACTGGTACATCGTTGCCAGGTTCGGCGTCGCTGCCGGTATCGCTGCGATCGCCGGTGCCTGGTCGATGGGGTTCCTGGCCGGCATGCCGCTCGTGGCAAGTTACGAATTTTTGGGCACAGAGCGCGACATTGTGGCGCTGAAGCTGGTTATCGGCCTGTTGATCATCACTTTCGCTTTGCTGGAACTGAGTCCGCGAATCAGCGCAATGTCATTCCCGGCGCGGTACCTGGTTCCGGGCGGGTTGCTATCCGGCTTCTTTGGAGGATTGTCCGGCAACCAGGGTGCGCTCCGGGCCGCTTTCCTGATTCGTGCAGGGCTCAGCAAGCATGGGTTTGTCGGTACCAGTGTCGTTTGCGCCATCATCGTGGACACCATCCGAATCCTGATGTATGGATTCGCATTCCTGGCAGTCGGTCCCGCCTCCTTGTACCGCGACGTGGCGCCGATGGTTGCTGTCGCCATCCTGTCGGCATTTCTCGGCGCCTGGATCGGTGTCCGCCTGCTGGACAAGGTAACTCTGCGATTTCTGCAGTTGATAGTGGCCACCATGATGATAATCATCGGCATTGCACTCGCCACCGGTATTCTCTAGCAGGGCGGCTTTCCGATCTCCGGTGGCAGCACCGACTCTATGCGCTGCATGACATCGAGGCGGTGCACCAGATCATTGATGTAGTCCAGCCTATCCGTTTCGAGCACCAGCACATCGCTCATCGTGTATGAATGAATCCATTTCTCATACAGGCGTTCAAGGCGCTTGAGATATGACAGCGGCACGCCCTGCTCCATCTCACGGCCACGCAGCCTGATGCGCTTACGCAGCGTACGCATCGAACAGCGCAGGTAGATCATCAGGTCCGGCGGCTTTATGGCATCCAGGATCGACTGGTAGAAGCCCCAGTAGGTTTGCCAATCCCGATCATCCATGCGTTTCATCTCGTGCAGAGCAGTTGCGAAGACCTCCGCATCTTCGAAAATGGTCCGGTCGAGAACGACCACGCCGGGTGCCCGGTCAAGTTCCTGGTGCAAACGAAATTTGTTACTGAGGAAATACAGCTGCGAGTGAAACGACCAGCGCTGCATATCCTTGTAAAAGTCAGGCAGGTACGGATTGTCCTCGCTTGGCTCGTAGAACGGCGAAATGCCGTAGGTACGGCTCAGAAACTCCACCAGCGTGGATTTTCCGGCACCGATGTTGCCTGAAATGGCGATCGATCTGCGCACTGCCTTTTGTCGATTCAGTTGACTTCGTAAACGACTTTGCCGCCAACGATGGTCGTCAGGACCGTGACGTCCTTGATGTTATCCGGATCCATGGTCAGCAGGTTATCCGAGACGATGAGGTAGTCAGCCAGCTTGCCTACCGTGATGGAGCCCTTGATACTCTCCTCGAATGCCGCATAAGCGGTGTTCAGCGTATATGCCTGGATCGCTTCCTCGATCGTGATTTTTTCCTGCGGGAACCAGCCACCTTCCGGCTGACCCGACAGCGTTTTACGGGTTACGGCTGCGTACAGCCCCAGCATCGGGTTCAGGTAGTAGCGCGAGGCATTGGTGCCGGGTGAATCCGAGCCGAAGCTCAGCACTGCGCCGGAATCCCAAATACGCCGGAACGCGTATGCGCCACGTGACCTCTCGTGGCCGATCCGTTCCTCCATCCAGCGCATGTCATCCGCGGTGTGATAGGGCTGCATTTCCGCTACGATGTTCATGTCGCCACCGCGTTCGATATCGCGGTCCGTCATGACCTGGGCGTGTACCAGCCGAAAACGGCGATCTTTCAAACCGTTTTTTGCAACGATGCGCTCCAGCATGTCCATCAGGTATCCGTTCGCTTCATCGCCAATGGCGTGAACCGTTAATTGAATGTTGGCGGCATCAGCCTGCAATGCGAGACGCTCGAGGCGGCTCTGCATATCCTCAGGATTATCGGGGCTTCTTTCGAACGGGAACATAATATCGCGCCAGATACCGCGGCTACCCGGATTATGCGTATACGGCTCATAGAAGCGCGCGGAACTGTTACCCATGATGCCGTCGATCCAGGCCTTGACCGCACCAAAGCGTATCCACTCATCACCAAACCCGACCTGGATACCGAGATCGGCCATCGATCGCCATTTGTCGAGAGGGGGACGATAGCGAACGCGCGCCGTCATCATGCCCTTCTCGTGCAACTCACGGTAAATGTCGACCTGCACCGGCGCCGAAGTGATATCCGCATAACTGGTTATCCCCACTTCACGCATTTTCTGCCAGGTTTCCCGCGTTTCCTGGGTGCGTTGTGCACGTGACGGCGGCGGAATGATATCCCGATACAAAGCCCGGACGTTGTCCTGCACCAATACCGTTGATTCGACCGCACCGGCAACCGGATTGAAGAGGGCGCCCGTCGGTTCACCGCTGTTGTTGCGTTCGACCGCGATACCTTCCGGATCAGCAGAACCAGGCCCAATGCCGGCAGCTTCCAGTGCAGC
>Ga0255058_10000481_pt1 | contig 23313 bp, 15 predicted proteins | sample Cases_109_9_MG_FD_188637 | JGI IMG/M metagenome (GOLD analysis project Ga0255058, IMG submission 188637) | Seawater microbial communities from Amundsen Gulf, Northwest Territories, Canada - Cases_109_9 | ecosystem: Environmental > Aquatic > Marine > Gulf | place: Canada: Northwest Territories... | reverse complement strand
GTCCGTTTGGGCGAAAGCTGCGGACTGCACCGTTCCCGTCACTCAAAGAGTGATCCTGACTTGCCCTAATGTACCGCCCACATCACACCGAAAGTCACCACCAGTGAAACCAGCAATAGCACGCCGCAAATGAGTTCCAATGTATAGCCTTCCTGATGGTTAGTCATAGATACACGTTCCTCGGTAAGCCACACTTTTGCGCGGCAGATTCGATTTCGGCAGTCCGGCGATCCTGGGTCCTTCGAGAGACAATCCATGGCGTCACGGAGGAAGCGAGGACCCGTGGCTTTCCGTCCCTGCCTCTCGGCGGGTTTGGCTTTTCGTCTATTGTTGTAGGTTTGTTATTCGCCAATTCGGCGCATATACAGGAAAAAATTTTAGGCGAAAACGGACTCAATTCATATTCGGTAAAGACACCAAATCCAGATACTGTGAATGCCTTATCGGGACGCCATTTGCGAGCGAACTCCTGCAACTTGGGGGGATTAACCTGCATTTGGCGTGCGCTGAGGACGGTAATCACAAACACGTGAAAACTTTGCGAGACAAGACCGAGGCCGCTGCTTGTGTGCGCTGTCGCCGAGACCGCGCTATACTGGCGACCTTGGGCCTGTTATATCATCAATGCTTTCAGAGGTATGCACGGATTATCGAAAACTTCGGTTAAGAGTGGTGCAACTCGCTTGCGGGCAGCTTCTCTGCTGCTGGGCGTACTCTGGATTGTCGTGAGTGCTGCCTGCGCTACGGCCCCGCCGGCAAATGTCGAGAACATCTGTGCGATCTTCGACGAGAAGCGCGGCTGGTACAAAGCTGCGAAGAAATCGGAAAAGCGCTGGGGCACCCCGAAACACGTGCAAATGTCGATTATTCGCCAGGAATCGTCGTTCCAGTTCGATGCGAAACCGCCGCGGACCAAACTGTTAGGGTTCATACCCTGGAAACGTCCGTCGGACGCCTACGGCTACGCACAGGCGCTAGACAGTACCTGGGACTGGTACAAGGATGACAGCGGTCGATGGTTCGCGGACCGTGATGACTTCGACGACGCCATCGACTTCGTTGGCTGGTACACGAACATGTCCAACAAGTCCGTGGGTATCTCGAAATGGGATCCTTATAATCAGTATCTCGCCTACCATGAAGGCCACGCCGGTTGGCGTCGCGGGACCTACCGGCGAAAAGGCTGGCTCAAGCAGACTGCCCGCCAGGTCGACTACCGGGCGAAGGAATGGGGCGCGCAGCTGCAGCGCTGCGAGGACGACCTCGACGACGGCTGGTGGATATTCTGACGTCGGTTGATTGACCGGTCGTAGCGCCCGCGCATCGCGTTACTCGTGACAAGCAGAGTTCAGAGTTGTGCCGTTATCCAGCGATCGATTTTCGCGGCGAGCATATTCAGCGGTAATGGGCCATCGACCAGTACTGCGCTATGAAACGCCCGCAAGTCGAACTTGTCGCCGAGCTCTTGTTCGGCCCTGGTTCGCAATTCGCGAATTTTCAGTTGTCCGATCTTGTACGCCAGTGCCTGCCCCGGGATCGCGATAAATCGCTCCGCTTCACTCACTGCGCGCGCTTCTTTCACCGCCGAGTTCTCGTACATATAGTCGAGCACGTCCTGACGGCTCCACGCCGTCGAATGGATGCCGGTATCCACAACCAGCCGAATCGCACGCCAGAGTTCCGCATTTAGCGCCCCAAAATACTGATATGGATCGGTGTACACGCCAAGTTCCCGGCCAAGCGACTCTGCGTACAGCCCCCAGCCTTCGATGAAGGCCGTGTAGCCACCGAATCGACGGAATCGCGGCATGTCTTCGAATTCCTGCTGGATGGAAAGCTGGAAGTGGTGCCCCGGAATCGCTTCATGCAGGAACAACGATTCCATCGCCCACTTCGGGCGCGCCTTGATGTCGTATGCGTTGGCATAGAACACGCCGGGACGCGACCCGTCGGGTGTGCCACGCTGGTACGAACCTCCACTCGCTGACTTCTCACGGAATGCTTCGACGCGACGCACCTCGAAGCCTGTCTTGGGAAAGACACTGAACAGCTTCGGTGCCAGGCTGGAAATGTGCTCTGACATATCGCGATAACCTTGAATCAATTGATCGGGTTCGTCGTAGTAGAACTGATCGTCGGTGTTCAGGAATTCGAAAAACTCCTTGAGATCACCCTCGAAGCCGACCTCGTCCATGACGCCTTGCATCTCACCGTGGATGCGCCCGACCTCATCAAGGCCGATTTGATGTATTTCGGCCGCAGACAGATCGGTAGTGGTTCTCAGACGCACCATGAAGGCGTACCAGGCTTCGCCATTCGGCAGGTCCAAAAGGCCGACCGTCTCGCGCGTCGCACTCAGGTACTCGTCGCCGATGAAATTGTGCATGCGCTTGTACGCAGGAATGATGTTTTCTTCGATCGCCAGCTTGTACGCGGCGGTCAGCCGCTCCTGATCCTCGTCGCTGAATTCCTCTGGCATGTTTCTGATCGGATTGAAAAACGTGCTCTCCTCTGCCGATTCTGCAAATTGGGATTCAAGTTGCGGCAACACTTTCTGCATGACCACGCGCGGCTGGATAATGCCGTCGCGCATCCCGATTTTCATGTTTTCGATAGCCTGATCCATGATTTCGACAAAGTCGTCTGCCCTGCCAAGAAAATCGTCGTAGTTCTTGACCGTCTTGAACGGATGCACACTGACACCGCTACCGAGCTGAACGAACCGATTCGGAATGGAAAAAAACTGATTGATCGGCTGCAGGTGACCCGGAAACTGCTTGCTCTCAAGACTCATTTCGCGGCTGAGTCTAAACGTGCCGTACGTCAGCAGATCCTGTCCGTCGAGGACACTCTCGTCAATCGTCAGCAATCTCTCGAGAAATTCATTATCCAGCGCCTCGGACTGAGCGATGTACTCCGGGCTCAGCCTGTTTGCCAGGCGGTCGTCGTAGCGGTCGTCGCCGATCATCGTGGCAATGATCGGATTCAGCTCGAGATTGCGTTCAAAATACTCTTCAACGAGCGCCGCCAACGCCGCCGTAGCACCCTCGGCAACGGCTTCGGTTGAAGCATCGTTTGCAGAATTATCATTGTTGCCGGAGCAGGCCGGCAACAGAAAGAGCGCTGCCAGGCAGCCAATAATTATTGATTTCATCGAAAATTCCTCGAATTCGAGCGAAGGAAGTATAAACGCCCTCCTGTCGGGACGCGACCGCCCATCGTCTCGGATCGGAATCCCGTGAGTGCTTTCGTCATGTCCTGGAGTGGACGTGATCCGGTTGGCCAAAATTGTTATCAAGACCTCTCAGGACCGTGCAATTTGGCGGAGACGGCGGGATGGTTCCGGGCCAGCGGCCCTCACCCTTCTGGGCGCACTTCGTGCGTCCAGAAGCGCCATGCGGATTTGTCCAACCCGCGGACATACCAAGTACTAAAAGTTTTACGAATAGCTGGTATTGACCAAAACTCGACCTGATATCAGTGCGATTTGATTTAAACTAAATACAACAGCTATGAAATACCAGAAGATTGGCAGCCCGATTAGAAACACAACTCTGTCTTGGCGAATCAAATGAGTAGTCAAACATGATTCCTTCCAGATCAAATCAGGAAAACTCGACTATTCTGATGAATAAGCACGAGGTAGCGGCCCTGAGATTAAAGTTTCTAACCCCCCTTGTGGCCGCGATCGTCTCCCTCGTCATAATTTTTGCGATCGGTCTGTTCTATTTTGAATCCGGGAGCCGGAGCTATGGTTTGATTCACGCGCGCTTGACTCGTACACAGTTCGCGGCGAAGGACCTTTATGAAAAAACTCTTCGCAATGATGTCAATGCCCTCAGTGCAGTAATGGCTGCATTGAGACGTGATGAAAAGCTGAGAGAGGAATTCGCAAGCTACGACAGAAAGGCGCTCTTTGAATATACGGAAACTATGTTCAAAGAAATGAAGCGCGACTACAACGTCACTCATTTTTATTTCACCAAGCCTGACCGAGTGAATCTATTGCGTGTGCATGCGCCAGGGCGCCATGGCGACAGAATTGACCGTGTCACAACGCTGCGGGCCGAACAAAATGAAGCACTTGAATATGGCGTTGAACTGGGTGCGCTCGGAACGTTCACATTGCGTGTGGTTTCGCCATGGCACGATAAGCAGACAGGGCGGCTGATTGGATACATTGAGTTGGGAATGGAGATTGATCATGTCATTAACAGGCTCAGAGATATTTTTGGCCTCGATGTTATCGTGGTAATTGATAAGACGTATCTGGAGCGGGATGCATGGGAAGATGGTATGAGTGTTTTGGAGCGCGCTGCTGATTGGGAGCGTTTCGAAAAGGTAGTGTTGAGCGCCGAATCTGAACCGGAACTCCCGCTGACACTGAGGGAACGATTAGAGCGTGGTGAGCATCTGCATCAATACGAGGTCGAAGAACTGGATAGCGATGGCTTTTCCTATTGGTTACTAACGATACCCATTGAAGATGCCAGGGGGCGTGAGGTGGCAGATATGACGCTGCTGGCCGATGTTTCGTCCGAGACAGATGTGGCAGAGCGTACTGCATGGGTAGTCGGTGCCACTGTGCTCTTGATTGGCGGACTACTGATTGCTTTCTTCTCTTGGCAGGCGGGCCGTATTGGACGTCGTATCGTGCATAACGAAGAGGAACTCGCACAGCTTGCCTCTCATGACAGCCTGACTGGACTCTATACCCGTCGTATGTTTCATGAGTATCTTGATGAAGAACTAGACAGATCTATTCGCTTTACTCATCCCCTGTCATTGCTTCTTGTTGACATCGATCATTTTAAACAGGTGAACGATACTTATGGGCATCAGGCTGGAGATGCGGTTTTACAAGAGTTGAGTATGAGACTCGTTGGGGAAGCCAGAGAAATCGATCACGTATGCAGATACGGTGGTGAAGAACTAGCGCTCATCTTACCGGAAACGAATGTCGAGGGTGCCGAACTATTTGCGAACCGATTGAAGAGCATCGTCTCTGCACTCTCATTCGATACCAGCGATGATCAGACTATTTCGATTACGATCAGTATAGGGGTCGCTTCCTACCCCATGCACGCGGGTACAAATACTGCCCTCATCTCTGCTGCTGATAGTGCTTTGTTTGACGCCAAAGAGGGAGGGCGCAACCGCGTCTGCACATACACTCGGAACAAATAGGTGGCAGTTGCCAGAACTACTGAAATCTCGAATTCAAACCGTTCAACTCCGATTGCAATACCTATGCTTGTTTTGGCTAGTGGCTAGCCCCGTCATAATTGATCCGCTGATATTTTATGTCGCTGAGCTAAATACACCTGGCAATATTCACGATTATTTTGCACGCATATAAGAAAATTGCATTAGCGTTTTTTTGGCGCCGTCCATACTTTGTGACTATAGTGCTACTATCCGATAAGCCAATTAGGGGGCGATTCAATATAATCTGACTACTGTCTGTCGCCAATCTCGGTAGACGGCACACACTGGATCCAACACGAATAAATAATACCCAGGAGGAATCATGTCATTTCGAACTAATCTCACCATTGTGAGTGTTGTGCTAGCAGTTGGTGGGGCGTGGGCCGTCACGTCCCTGTATTCAAACCCAAACGGCGAAGACCTGGCACAACTCCGTCTGCGGCCGACACCGACCGCTCCACCGCAAATATTCAAGAGAGATAAAAGCAATACGGTTTCGAAAATTAACGGGACGGGAACGATCCGTTATCAGGCCGAAGGCCCGTCGCCGGTGAATTTGGCCGACGTTCCTCGACTGGCTGCGGATGCGACGGACACGTCTGATTTCGTTAGCGGCGGCGAGCGCATCGAGTCGCGGTTTACCGACGAGCAGATTGCTGCTGCAGAAGCAGCGGCAAGCGCTCAACCTATGAGTGAAGCGGTGCAGAATCTCGATGGCTCGCAGAAACCTGTGGGCTTCAAGCCCAAAGGCGGCGTTGAATTCAATGCTATCGATGCCAGCGACTGTTGCACGAATTCTGGTTTTTCTGCCACGGTGCCGCCGGATATCGACATGGCGGCCGGACCGGATCATTTAATCGTTGTGGTCAATATCGCGTTCGAAATCTATGACAAGCAGGGTAATTCGCTTACGGGACCGATCTCGTTTGCAACGTTTTTCGACGGGACCGCGGGGTGTTCGGCATTCGTCGGTCAATTTGCCGGTGTCTTCGATCCGGACGTCGTTTATGACACAGTGAACGACCGCTTCATACTCGGTATCGATGGCAACGGAACGGACTACTGCGTGGCCGCCACCCAGACAGGCGATCCGACAGGCATATGGAATCGTTTCGGCTTCCCGACAAACGTGAACGGCGCCTTTTTCGACTTCCCCCACATGGGCGTTGGCGAGCAGGCCATTTTCATGGGTTCGAACCAATTCGGTGGTGCGCTGCCATTTGGCTTCGAGGGCCGGGTATTCGCGATGAACAAGGATGACCTTTACAATGGCAATCCGCTCAATGTTGTTACGCGTGAGCTCGCACCTCCTGGCATGGAAGGCGCTAACAATGTCAAACTCGACGGCACGCCGGAACCATCCCAGCAGCAACCGGTCGGGACCCCTTTCTTCATCATGAGCGAGTTTTTCGACGGCAAGGTCCACTCCGTATATTCCTGGGATGATCCTTTCGGTGCCGACGTCTGGGCTCTGGAGGGTGACGTGGATCTGGCCGCCGCTTCGGGTGTTCCTTGTGAGGGTTTCAGTTGCTTCCCGATCAGCTGGCCGCAGAAAGGTTCCGTAGAGATACTTGCCGGTAACGATTTCAGGGGACAGGAAACCGAGTATCGCAATGGTTACCTGTGGACAACGCAGACTATTTCCTGCAACCCGGGCAAGGGCACCAGAAATTGTGTCCGCTGGGCCCAGATCGATCCCTCGCAGGTTGTCCCCGCACCGGATCAGACAGCCTTCCCGCTCGCCGCCGGCACCAACGGTGTTATTCAGGCAGGCGTATTCGGCAGTGACTGGGATTACAGGAGTTTCCCGTCGATCGCGGCCAACAACTGTAACGATATGGCGTTAGGTTACTCATATAGCAAGGCGCCTGCCAATTCGGGCGGTACCTGGTACCCGTCCATTTACGTCACAGGCCGGCGAAGTTCCGATTCGCTGGGATTCGTCGGCGGCGAGCGTTTGTTGAAGAAAGCGGACGAGGCATACACCTCATTCCAGGATAACGGTGGCCAGGCTCCGGAGCGCTGGGGTGACTATACCGGCATGACGCTCGACCCCAACGGGACGACATTCTGGTATGCCGGCGAGTATGCCGGTGGGAAACCCGCGATCAGCATTGTTTCGGGCAATGAACTGGGAAACTGGGGCACCTACGTCGGCTCGTTCGAGTTCCCGGGCTGCAATTAACGGACACGCAGGAGAGTCGATTTACCTCAGAGGCGGAGCGAGAGCTCCGCCTTTTTGCAACAGCCTCGGCTGGAAGCGGCCATTCGTGCCAAAATAAGTCCCCGCCGTAAGGGCGGGGCCTTACAGTGTTCATAGCACGAGCGAGTCGTCGATCTGAGCTATTAGTCGTCGTCTCTCAGTCTGGAACCTCAATAATTCCCTTGATGGTCCCGATAAAAGCGGTCACGAAGAAGAGCATTGACAGATCGCTGAAAGTCTCGAGAAACTTTGTTGCACGAGATCCGATTGAACTGCGCCGGCGGGGCAGTCGTGGCCGGGCTAGCTTTCTCCGCTGTTTTGATAGCAGAACGCGTCTGGCAATGCCTTGACAATTGTCAAGTAGAAACACGAATGACGTGCCGCGGTAAGCAGGTTGGGGCAGAACAGACTAACAAAGAAGACCGTCTCGCTTATAATTGATCTCCTGGCCCACGGCTGCAGTCTGTAGAGCCTGCAACTTATCAACCGGCGCACTGGCAGGACGTGATCTTACAGCTACACTTGGAGTGATCTTGGAGTTCGACTCCATGCGCCTACTGCCAAACCATTTCGAGTTGACTGAATGAAATCAATAGACGGTTTGATCGGTTTGATAGCTGCCGTACTTGTACTCGGTTTCATGTTCATGTGGTTCTTCGTGCCAGAAAAGAAGCAGGAAATTCAGGACTGGTGGTACGGCATGACAATCGATTGCGACCAACTGCATAGCGAGGTTTCGCACCATCGACGCTGCAAGACAAGTGATGACTGCGAACTGGCCCGCAAAGAGTCTATCAGGGCGGAACAGCTTGAGGTGCAGTACCGCAGGTACTGCGGTGCACTCTGAGTACCGGGATGGTTCACGGTGTAATCTGTAACCCATGTCTCCCGTTTGAACCGGACCAGGTTGGCGGTGCAACGAGTCATGGGGGGCGAACCATACTCCGCCGAATCTTGGATTCATTGCCTGTACTGCTCAGAAAAGTCCGCAACCGGCGGGCCGACGACACCACATTCCCCTCACACGCGATTGAAGCCTACAGTACTCGAACAACGCGATAGATTTTCAATCCCTTTCGCTATACCGTGAGCACCACAATAACAGCTCAAGGCTAGTCACATGGAGACCGCAGGCACTCCACCACAACTGACTGTCAAAGCGATCGTGTTAGGCGCCATTCTGTCGATTATCCTTGCCGGCGCCAACGCCTACCTCGGCCTGTTTGCCGGCATGACCGTGTCGGCATCGATTCCGGCTGCCGTAATCTCGATGGCCGTCCTCAAGCTTTTCAAGGAATCCAACATTCTCGAGAACAACATCGTGCAGACCTCCGCCTCTGCCGGCGAATCTCTCGCGATGGGCGCAGTCTTTACGTTGCCCGCACTCGTCCTTCTCGGCTACTGGGATGTGTTCGATTACTGGTGGGTTACTGCAATCGCCGGTATAGGCGGACTGCTCGGCGTGCTGTTCACTATTCCGCTGCGCCGATCGCTGATTGTCGAACAACAGCTCGCATTCCCTGAGGGCAAAGCAACCGCCGAGGTGCTCAAGGTTGGGCAGGATCATTCGGAGGGAATCAAGTACCTCGCCATGGCCGCCACTGTCGGTGCTGTCATCAAGTTTTGCACAACCGGGCTCAAGGCCTGGTCGGGCGCAGCAGCGGTGTCGCGCTTCGTCGGCCAGAGTTCGATCGCCTACGTCGGCATGAACCTCTCGCCGGCTTTGATCAGCGTCGGTTATATCGTGGGTCTGAATATTGCCGTCCTCGTGTTCCTTGGCGGAGCGATTTCCTGGCATGTAGCGATTCCGATCTTTTCTGCCTTCTTCCTCGAATCCAGCCCCGACCTTCTCCTGATGTACGAAGCGGGCGCGACCGCAGAGGATCTGGCCTGGGCGATCTGGACATCGGAAATCCGCTACCTCGGCGTCGGCGCAATGGTCGTGGGCGGCGTCTGGGCCCTTATATCGATGCGTGGCTCGCTGGTCGAAGGTATCCGCAGTGGCCTGCACCAATACAGAAGCGGTTCACACGAGTCGCTCAAAGAGACAGATCGTGACATACCGATGAACTACGTATTGATCGGCATCGCCGTGTTCGTCATCCCAATATTCGTTCTCTACCAGAATATCGTCGCCAACATCGGCATCGGCCTGACGATGACCATCATCATGGTCATTGCCGGGTTCCTGTTCGCTTCCGTTGCCGCTTACATGGCCGGACTCGTGGGATCGTCCAACAACCCGATCTCCGGCGTGACGATCGCAACGATCCTGTTCGCGTCTATCGTGCTCTTGCTGATGATGGGGTCCGGCAATGGTATCGGCCCGGCGGCGACTATCCTCATCGGCGGCGTAGTAGCCTGCGCCGCAGCCATCGCGGGCGACAACATGCAGGACCTGAAAGCCGGCTATATCGTCGGCGCGACACCTTGGAAGCAGCAGGTCATGCAGGGTGTCGGCGTGTTGTCCTGTGTGTTCCTGATAGCGCCCATCCTGAACCTGCTGCTGCAGGCCTACGGTATCGGTGTGCCGACAGAAACGCATCCCAATCCCCTACCGGCGCCGCAGGCGACCTTGATGGCGTCGGTTGCGCAAGGCGTATTCCACGGTGGTTTGCCCTGGACCATGGTCGGCATCGGAGCCGCCATCGGCGTCGCGATCATCATTGGCGACGAAATACTCAAGGCGAAAGGCTCGAGCTTCCGCGCACCGATACTCGCCGTCGCCGTGGGCATATACCTGCCGTACGAGCTATCGTCCTCGATACTCGCTGGCGGGCTGATCGCACACTTCGCTGCGAAAGCGCACGCCGGCCGCGGTCGGGACGGCGAATCAAGCCTGCGCCACGGCATGCTGTTCGCGGCTGGCCTCATCACGGGTGAGGCATTGGTAGGCATCCTCATGGCCGTGCCAATTGTCCTGTATGCAAACGTGGACGTGTTGGCGATTCCCGAGTCGTTCAGAATGGGCAGCCTGGCAGGCTGCGTGGTCATCGCGGCAGTAATACTCTGGATCTACCGCGTAGCAGCAGCAAAGGAATAAGCGATAATGGCTCTAATTTCGATGAAGAGCGTTCTGAGCTCTCATCTAGCCCTCTGCTTGATATCAGGAATGGGGAAATGGCCCCACTGATATTTGGCGGTGCAGCGAGTCCTCTGCAGACGATGCTCTATCGATCCTTCAGCTATTTAGAGATCGGGTTTTCCACACGAACACAGCAATCGCTACGTTGGTCGAACCCTGCTGATCGACTTCTGGGGTTGCTCACTGTCAGAGTGGTCCGCCCAACTATCCGGCGCAGTCGCAGCCCGGGTAGGGATCGGCGACGTACACGACGCCCTCACGTAAACCGTTGACGTGCGGGCTCGTGTTAAGGAACGTGACGGGTGTCCCGCCGCGTGGGACCAACGGTGATTCACCCGCGGGTTCGACCACGAAGTGCAGGTGCGGCCCATGAGATTCTCCCGTGTCGCCGCTGAGTGCGATCGGGTCGCCCTGACCTACCATTTGCCCGACGGCCACCATGCTGCCGTTCTGAGTGATGTGGAAGTAACGCCCATGCGTACCGTCGTCATGGGTGATCATGACGAAGTTTTCCTCGCCCGGGATCCGAGTGCTATCCATGTAGCTCTGTTCCACCGCACTAACCTCTCCGGCGCGAGCCGCCACCAGGATGGTGCCGATGGGCATCTCGAAATCGTAAGCATACTGACGGGTCCCGCCGGTCTGGTGCGACGTCCCTGTTGCTGTACAGTTTCCGTGGACCATCTTGTGCCCGGTCCCGACCTCGTAGGGGAGTACGTAGAGTGAGGTAGCCTGCTCCGGATACGGGCCGCAACTGGCAGCGGGCGGGCTGGACGTGCCGGAGCCACCGTTTCCACCACAGCCGGCCAGCACGAGTACCGATGCCAGATAAACAAAGTTATTAGTGCACTTTGGACCCGGTCGCATCGTAGCGACCCCGGTCTTCGAGATCGTTCTGCGCGACATCACTTGCTCCCCGGAGTGACGAATGGGTAACGAAAACAGCGCGAAACCGCATGTTACCAAACAATTTTGCAAGAACGAATCGATATTACTTATTCAGTTGAAACGGAACTTTTACACGGACATCGGGTACCAATGTGTGGGTTTGACGCTTTTTTAAAGCGAACCTGACCGCTGTGTCACGATAGAATTTTCAGTACCTCGCTGCCCTAGGGGACCTATGCGTCGTTCAACCATTTTCGCCCTTACCCTGCTGCTCGTTGCCTGTGGTGGCGGCGGTGGCGGAGCAGGAAATAGCCCGCCGGGCGGCGGCACGGGTATCACTTTCGGTGTGGACCAGGCCTTCCAGCCGCCGGTCCTGTCAGGGGGGCATCGGGTCGGGACCAGAGCCTTCCACTGGGAGGACCTGCAGCGCGAGGAGCTGATCACCAGCGCACCGGGTGACAACCGCGAGCTGATGGTCCACCTGTTCTATCCCACCGATTCCACCATTGGTGACTTCCAGACCCCGGCCGTGCGCACTCAGCACTGGACTACGCTGAGCAACGAACAGGTCGTGTCGGGCCGTGTCCTCAGACGTTCAAACTACGACGGCGTGTTCTGGCCGTTCGAGCACGAGCCGGCGATCAGCACTGCCGACGCCTCCTACCCGGTATTCATTTTCTCGCACGGCGGTGGCGGCGCGATCGAGCGCAACCTGTTCCTGATCGGCGAGCTCGCGAGCCGAGGTTTCGTGGTGGCAGCCATCAACCACACCTACTTCACCGACTTCGTCAGCTTCCCGGACGGACGGCTGATCAACGGCCGCGGCTTCGGGCTGGATGGCGATCCGACCATTACGCCGGCCGAGGAGGCCCTGCTGGCTAATGCGCAGAACTTATGGTCGGACGATCAGATCTTCGTACTGGAGCAGCTCATCAGCCTGGGCCAAGACCCGGTGAGTGGCTTCTTCGGGCGCCTGGACATGAACCGCGTCGTCGCCGGTGGTTTCTCCTTCGGCGGTGCGTCGGCCTACGAGGCGGCGTCCAAGGATCCGCGCATCCGCGCAGTGGTCGAGGGAGACGGCACCATCTGGCAACCGGCCGGCCTAAACATCGCGGTGCCACTGCTGTTCGTGCAGTCCGGCGGCGGAACGCAGCTCTCGATCTTCAACCAGGTCAATGCGGATGGCTACGCGGTGCTGTTCGACGGCGGTATCACGCACCTGGGCATCGAGGACGCGTCATTGTGGTGGCGCTGGGACTTCCCGACGCTGAACCCGTTCGGAGCAAGGGGTGGCGAGGACGCCCTCAGGACCATCGGGCTGGTGTCAGGGGAGTTCCTGCGTAAGTACCTGGACGGAAATCCGGCGCCATCGCTGGACGATCAGCTGCAGATGCCGGTTGGGGTACGGATAATGACTTTCTGAGTCCGCCGTTGTCCTCGAGCTTATCGCCACGGCGTGATGGTTTGTAGGGCTCAGGCGATCCGACCCCTTTTTCCTTTCTGGCGGGGGAACGAGTCCTGGGCGGAGGATGCTCTGCCGCCGTTTGGGCCATTCTCCCAGCTTCGTCGGGAACCCGCGCGGACATCACTGTCACGCACTCCCGAATCGAACGTAAAAAAGCGTCATTGTCATGCCTCTGGCCACCAATTCTTGGTCAGCAACTTCCAACCACGAATCGGCGACGTGGAACGTACGCAGAGCGATACGCTATCCGCAGGCACCAAGTTCTCGATTAGTATCCGCGGTAATACTGAACTCCTCTTTGACTAATCTTCTGTCTCGCGCGAGAGGCTGCAACTCCAATGGCATCTGAGGCCTGATCGAATCCGTTGCGACTCAGCGTATGACGCTGAACGTATGCAAAGCGGTGGCGACACTGCTGCCGCCGACCGATACGTCCACAGTCGCGGTAGCCGAGCCTTGCCGATCTGCGCGCCCCGTCCAGGTCATCGTAGCCGATGCACCGGGCGCGAGAGTGCCTATCGCGATGGCGCCACCAGGGCTGATGTTTTTAATTCTTCGATTCGGGCTGATCGAGATGGTCGCCGATGCGTCGGTGAGCATCGCCGAGCCACTGTTCGTGACCGTCGCCGTGAAGCTCGCGGTGCTGCCTCGTCGGACAGAGGCCGGCCCCGTGCCAGAGACACTTGCATCGGGAGCCGGTGGGGGTGCCCCGGCTTCCACGGTAATCACGACCGTGTCGGTTGCAGTCGCACCCGCGCCGTCGGTGACGGTCAGCGTTATCGTGTGGACACCAACCGGGAATGCAGCGCCCTGTATGGCGCCTGTACCGATGGGTGACCCACCTACGCTCCAAACGTACGAGGCGATGCTCCCATCGGGATCGCTTGAACCAGTGCCGTCGAGCTGTACGCTCGCCAGACCGTCGTTGTCTGTATCGACGACCGTCTGATCAACACCGGCGTCGGCGATGGGCGGCGCATTAGTCGGCGGCGGAGCCTGCGCCTCCACGGTCACGAGCACCACGTCGCTGTCGGTGGCACCCTGGTCATCGGTCACCGTGAGCTCGACTGTGTAGTTGCCGTTCGATTGCCGAACGGTAAAGCTTTCCTGGTTGTTGAGCATGTTGCCGGCCGGAGAAACAGTCCAGATCCACGACACGATCGTGCCGTCCGGATCGGACGAGCCGGAACCATCGTAGGTCACGAGTTCGGAACCGTCGCCGTCGGCATCGACCACCACCTGGTCGGGACCGGCGTTGGCTACCGGCGGCAAATTAGGGGGTGGTGGTGGCGGCGGAGGCGGTGGTGGCGGAGGATCTACCGGTCCCCCGCTGAGGTTGACGAACGCGGCACCTTCGCGAGAGCGCGTGCCGGTCCAGCCCGGTACGCCCACCATGATGTCGGCAAGGCCATCGGTGTTAATGTCGCCGGCCGAGGCGACGTCGTAGCCGGCCGTACCGGCTTCCTGGCCCGATGTGTACGTGTGCACCGCGTCCATGAGGACGTTGCCGACGATGCCAGTGGCGCTGCCGCGGAAGACGTAAGCGATGCCTTCCCCGCTAAGTGCACGGCTGCCGTTCCAAATGCCGTCCTCGGGAATGGCGCCGGGAAAGGTGCGGGCACCGAGCGCGATGTCGCTGAAACCGTCAGCGTCGATATCTCCGAGCCCGGCTACCGAGCGTCCGACCCACTCGGCGAGCTCGGCGCCGAAAAAGGCGGCATTGGCCTGTTCAGCGTCGATCGCGGTGATGCCGGCGGGGCCGCCGTGGAACACGAATGCAGCACCTTCCTGCGCTTGCAGCAGCGGGTCGCTGCTCGGATAGAAGGGCGCACCGATAATGACATCGGCAAAGCCGTCGCCGTTGACGTCTCCTGCGCCGGCGACCGCAGCGCCCATCGCCGACTCGAGCTGGTTCCCTTCGATTCGGGTGCTCGGCGCGGTGGGGTTGATGCCGGCCGGACCGCCCAGGAAGATGAACGCTGCGCCTTCCAGGAACGGATCCGGCGTACCGGTACCGGGCCACACGATGTTGTTGTCGTATCCGGATGATCCGATGACCAGGTCGTCGAAGCCGTCGCCATTGACGTCCCCGGCGCCGTCTACGGCCGAGCCGGGACCCGAGATACTCTGGTTGCCCGATTCGAGCAACCACGGGAGCATCTGCGCGTGCGCCGTCGACGGATCGTTGCCAACGATGCCGTTTGCGCTGCCGAGAAATACAAAAGACGCACCAATTCTCCCCGATCCCTGATTCGGAATGGGTGGATCGAACGGTTTGCCGTAGAGCCCCGCGCTAACGATGACGTCATCGAAGCCGTCGCCGTTGACGTCTCCTGCGCCGGCCACGCCGCGGCCCATGTGGCCTTCGATCTGCTTCGACTCGAGCATGAATTGGGCATCGGCTGGCGAGCTGGCGACAATGCCGTTAGCACTGCCCAGGAATACGTACGCCGCGCCGGAGACAGAAAGGTCGGATGGTCCTGCCAGGGGCGCCCCGGCGATGATGTCATCGAAGCCGTCGCCGTTGACGTCACCTGCGCCGTCGACGGCACTGCCGAATTCCGCGCTGGCCTCGGCGCCGATAATTGCGGCGTGCGCCGTGAACGGGCTGTTGCCGATTACGCCGTCGGGACTGCCGAGGAAAACGAACACGGCGCCTTCGTCAAACAACGCGCCTGGGGCATCGTAGCCAGGGGCGCCGACCACAACATCATCAAAACCGTCGCCGTTGACGTCGCCGGCCGAAGCCACGCTCGCGCCCATGAGCGGAGAATCGAAGCTGCCCTCGGCCTGCCAGGATTCGAGCACTGCAAATGAACCTTGCGGCTCCGCTGTCGGAAGGTCGCCGACGGTTACGATCAGGAAGTCTTTGCTGCTGGCATTGTCATTGTCGACGACGAGTAGCTCGACCACGTAGGTGCCAACGGCCTGGGTAACCGAAAACGTGGGAGCGGTACCGAGAGGTGTGTCGCCGGTGCTCTGCACGCTCCAGTTGTAGGTCACTATGGTGCCGTCGGCATCCGACGACGCAGTCCCATCATAAGTCACGACTACAAAGCCATCGCCGTCATTGTCCGGTGCGACCAGGTCCGGGCCGGCGTTTGCGACCGGTGCCTGGTTCGGCGGCGGTGGTGGCGGTGGCGGGGGCGGCTCTTCCGGAGTGCAGCCGCTCAGATTCGCCAGGACCGGGGACGTGCCGTCGTTGACGGTGATAGTGCAGTCCGGGGCGCTGAAGCCCGACGCCTCAATGCGGAATTCGCCCCCATTGTCTGCCGAGCCGCTTGCGGAACTCGCCGATGACTGTGCCGTAACGGTGCTGCCAGGAACGGCGTCTTCCCCCTCGACCCGCAAGGCGGAGCCGGACAGCTCGGCGCGATCAATGTTGACGGCGGCCAACGCCGGGACGCAGATGAGCGCTTGCGTTACGGAAATTAGGCCAACCGCCAGACAGAATCGGCGGAACGACGTGGCGGTACTATTGAATCGAACAGAGGAATTGGACGATTTCTTCATTTTGGTATCCCCACTCAGATTGCCCCGGATTATTAAAGGGTGAGTTCTCTCAGCGCCTCAAAAGGTTCAATGCAGAAACCGTCATCGGCGACTATTGCGAAATTGCAACAGGGAATCGTGAAATCGCCGACCAAGTAAGCAGTTGAGCCGCTGAAACGGGTGATGGAGCATCTTCGCGATGTGTTGTCTAGGACTTGCCCGGTTTGGTGGACACTTCTAAATGTGCGCGATGATTCGCCTGGAAGTGTCTTACGACGAAGAAGAAGCCGTATAAACGATCTAGCCCGTAGTTGAAACGAGAAGCGGTGAGGCGGTCCAGCATTTGCCGATCTGCAGCAAAAGGTCAGCCTGAGACGTCCGAAGGGGGTCCGATAAGGCGCCCGAAAGGTTCTATAAACCCCAGAAAGAAAAAGGCATTCGCTAGTCTCTGGACTGAGACTCAACGAATGCCTGACTGTCTGGCGGTGCAGCGAGTCCTCTGCGGACGACGCTCTCTGGCCATTCCGACACGTTTCCCTGTTATGTGGGAAATTTACAGGAAATTCGTCAGCTGTCAGCTGTTACCCGTGAGCAGCGCATGAACTTGCCACTTTCTCTATGAATTTCGGGGCATGAGAGCACAACGCAGAAAATTGGCTGTTCGGAAGCAGCGAATATCAGGGAAAACTTTGGATGTCACCGGAACGCCGCGTCTATCCCGCAGATTTCGCGCATAGCGATAGACATCTCTAATGGTCGATTTGGAGTCAACTGTCCAGTTTGATCCGTGGACGTCGGCTGCCCGCACTGGTACCTGTGAGGTTCAGCAGCAGTTTGTGCACACAGAGGCACCAAAACGATGCGCGTTGTGACTACATCAGGACGATACGTCGCGATAGAATTTCCTATCCTTCGAACTTCGCGTAGCCCGGACTAAGGTGCTAACGGATATCAGTGCACGGATCACTTGCAAATTCGAACTCGGTATTTTCGACCCTTGATCGACCGACCAGACAATTGCCGTAGCGCTACAGACGCCTGCGCACTGCGTATCGCGACAAAGCAGCAAGCATCAAGCAAATCGATAGAACCGACTGCGTTTGCTTCAATACCGCCGTCCGCCGTCAAAGTGCCGAGTATGTCCCCGGGACGGAGCTTGTTCTTGCGCCCGCCATTGATTTGCAGCGTGGTCATTGTCGGTACGAGCGCGTCGTTGCCGCTGCCCGACCCGGGGACAGGACGCTGCACCAGAGCATCTGGCTGAGCGGCTTCTATGTCCAGCAAGCGACGCACCTCTCGCGGCTCGACCAGACTTACAGCGAGGCCCTTTTTGCCGGCACGCGCGGTTCGGCCGATGCGATGCGTGTAGATCTCGGGTTGCTGTGGCAGTTCGTAGTTGAACACCACATCGAGATCATCGACATCCAGGCCGCGCGCCGCGACGTCTGTCGCTATGAGCACGCTCGCACTTCGATTGGCGAATCGAACCAGCACTTCGTTGCGCTGGTTTTGATCGAGATCACCATGCAGGGCGAGACCAATAATGCCCCGAGCTTTGAGATAGTCCGCTACTTCGGCACAATCGATCTTGGTATTGCAGAACACGAGATTCAGTGCTCCACCCCACTCGCAAATCGCGCTCACCAAATCGGCGCAGCGGTTTTCGCGTGAGACTTCACACCAGTACTGTGTGATGCGTGCCGCCGGTTCATCGTCGGTGACATCAACAACAACCGCGTCCCTTTGCACCCTGTCGCTGATGGCAGCGATTGCATCCGGATAGGTGGCACTGAACAACAGGGTTTGCCGCTGAGCCGGGACGTATTTCAGGATCGCGTCCAGCTCATCGGTAAAACCCATGTCGAGCATGCGATCGGCTTCGTCGAGCACCAATGTCTGCAGACCGCCAAGTTCAACGGTGCCCTTACCAAGGTGCTTCAATACGCGGCCCGGCGTGCCGACGACAATGTGCGGGCTGTGCTGCAACGATGCCAGCTGCCGGCCTATCGGCGCGCCGCCGCACAAGGTCAGAATCTTGATGTTTGGCAAGGTGCGCGCAAGGCGACGAATCTCGCGCGCAACCTGATCGGCAAGCTCCCGCGTTGGGCAAAGAACCAGCGCCTGCACTCGAAAGGAATCGACCCGCAGCTTGTTCAGCACAGCGAGGCCGAAAGCGGCAGTCTTGCCGCTGCCCGTTTTGGCGCGTGCCAGTACGTCCGATCCCGCCAGCAACCTGGGCAGAGTTTCCGCCTGAACCAGCGTCATCTCTACGTAATCGATCTCAGCAAGGTTTCTGACCAGCTCGGGTTTTAGCTCAAGGGCACTGAAGGCATTGGAACCGGACATGGGGCGCGAGTATACGCATATAACCTATAATCGCGCCGGTCATGCTCGCCCTCACCAACATTTCCTTGCGTCGCGGCCGCAAGGTCTTATTCGAAAGCGCCAGTTTTCAGCTTCACGCTGGACAACGAATGGGTGTGATCGGTGCCAACGGCTGTGGCAAGTCATCGCTATTTGCCATGCTCCTGGGCGAGCTGGAACCGGACGATGGCGAACTCGCCCTGGACCCGAAGGACGAATTCGCCCACGTCGCGCAGGAAAGCCCGCACGGCAGCGGCTCCGCTGTCGACTACGTCATGGATGGCGACCATGAGTTGCGAACAGTGCAGGCCGCCATCGCCGAAGGTGAAGCCGCTGCGGACAAGCCGGACCTTCACCTCCTATACGAGCGTATGGAGGCTATCGACGGCTTTACAGCCGAGTCGCGCGCGTCGCGATTGCTGCACGGTCTCGGATTCTCGGCGGACGAATACGCGAAACCCGTTAAAGAGTTCTCCGGTGGTTGGCGCATGCGGCTCAATCTCGCCCGCGCGCTCATGTGTCGATCCGACATCCTGTTGCTCGACGAGCCGACCAATCATCTCGACCTGCCGGCCATCTTGTGGCTCGAGCGCTGGCTAAAGCGATACGAAGGGATCTTGCTGGTTGTCTCACACGACCGGGATTTTCTCGACCAGATTTGCACACGCGTTGCGCATATCGAGAACGAGACGATCAATTTGTTCACCGGCAATTACAGTCAATTCGAAACCCTGCGTGCCGAGCAGCTTGCGCTGCAACAGGCGATGTATGCCCGGCAACAAAAGCAAATCAAACACATTCAAAGTTACGTCGATCGATTTCGTTACAAAGCTTCGAAATCGCGCCAGGCCCAAAGCAGAATCAAAATGCTCGAACGCATGGAACAGATCGCTCCTGCGCACGTCGATTCTCCGTTCCGGTTTCATTTCGTAGAGCCAAAAAAGCAGCCACAACACCTGCTCGGCCTTACAGACGCAACCGTTGGCTACGGCGATGACGTCATTCTCGACAATATTGACCTGCACCTGTTGGCTGGTGACCGTATTGGTCTGCTTGGCGTAAATGGCGCCGGTAAATCAACGCTGGTCAAAGCCCTTTCGACAGGCAGCACCCTGATAAAAGGTGAGCGGGTTCTGAGCAAGGATACGAAGATCGGCTATTTCGCCCAACACCAGCTCGAGCTACTGCGGCCGGAGCACAGTCCGATCGATCATTTACGGGACTACGCGCCCGATGACCGCGAGCAGGATCATCGCAACTACCTGGGCCGTTTCGGCTTCAGCGGAGAGCGAATCTTTGAACCGGTCGCGCCGTTCTCAGGTGGCGAGAAAGCACGGCTGGTATTGGCGATGATGATTCGTCAGGGACCTAACCTGTTGCTTCTCGATGAGCCCACCAACCATCTCGACCTGGAAATGCGCCAGGCCTTGAGCGTCGCACTCATCGAGTACACTGGCGCGCTGGTCGTGATCTCCCATGATCGTCATTTGTTAAGAAGTGTTTGCGACGAACTGCTTATCGTCCATGATGGCGTTGTCGACCGATTCAATCGCAGCCTTGACGACTACCCGACCTGGCTCAGGGAACAGGAAGAAAAATCGGAACAGGCCGCGGCCAAATGGCAAGAGATCCCCGCGAAGAACGTCAACAAGAAGCAGCAGCGGCAGGAACAGGCACAGCGCCGACAGCGCCTGAAACCACTATATGACAAAGTCCGTGCTGTGGAAAACAAGCTTGCCGAAAACGGCTCCAGACTGGCTGAGCTTGAAGTGCGCCTCGCGGATGAGTCGATTTACGTGGATGCAAGTCGGAAAGATGAACTGACTCAACTGGTTCAGGATCAGGCTGCAACGAAATCGACCGCCGCGTCGCTCGAATGGGAGTGGCTAGAAGCAAGCGAAAAGTTGGAGCAGGCAAAGTGAAAATCTGGGTCGATGCCGATGCCTGCCCGGTCGTCGTCAAGGACATTCTCTTCCGGGCCGTCGAAAGGACCGGCGTACAACTAACGCTGGTGGCTAATCAGCCATTGAGCGTACCGTCATCGACAAACATCAATACGCTTCAGGTGCCAAAACGCTTCGATGCTGCGGACGATGAAATTGTCAAACGACTTGATATCGGAGACCTGGTGATCACAAGCGATATCCCTTTGGCAGCCGAAGTCATTGGGAAAGGCGGCCACGCACTGAGCCCGCGCGGCGAGTTACATACCAAGGAAGACATTGGCGCGAAACTCAACATGCGAGATTTCATGGACACCATGCGATCAAGCGCCGTCGATGTGGGTGGTGGTCCCTCCGCTTATAGTCAGCGCGACAAACAGGAATTCGCAAACAACCTGGATCGCTTCCTGACCAAATACGCCTCATGATGTGGTGACAGGGTACTGACAAATTAACTTCGGCGGATAAACACAACTTGGCAAACTTTTGTTCAGGCCACTACTGCGTTCCATTCCCTGAACGCACTGATCCTAAGACTTCTGTAATGCTCAGCACTAACGAGATGCCGGCCAAGATTGTGAACGCTTCACGTCTACCCTCGCGAGTAGTCGCGCATCACTCGGGGCCGGAGCGGTTGGCTAAACCTTACTCCGGGGAGGACTTCCACCTCCTTATCCTTTGCCAGCTTTGCCTGGCGCTCTCCGCTTGTGGCCGTTTTCTGCCCTTCGTTTTCTTAATTTTCTCGTGATCTGAACGACCGCTTTCGGGAAAAGCAGACATTCAGAATCTTGCTGTCGAAAATTGAGCATCGAGCGGCCGCTTCACGCTCCATAGCGGCCGCTGGGCTGGTAGGATAGCGAGGGGCCGCAGTTGACCCGTTGCCGTCATTTACCTGAACCCGGCTCAACTGGTCGCAACTGATTCTGCAACTGACTGCTTGCGGCGAAAGCCGACGACTGAAGTCTGGGTCATTTTCTGGAAACTCTCAGACTCAAACCATCCGGGCGGCCACAACCAGATCCTTATAGCAACCCCGGTAATTCGTCTTATACTCGTAACGGTGATGAGCACTAGCCCTCGGTCCGGATCCGTCTTCGTCTCCTACAAGCGCGAGGAGGCAGCTGTTGCCGCTAGTCTTCGCGAAGCCCTCATCGCGGAGGGATTCGACGTCTGGTGGGACGAGAATCTTCAATGCGGGCAGGCATGGGCCGCGACGCTGGACGAAGTGGTCCAGGAGGCTGCGTGTATTGTCGTGCTCTGGTCAGAATGCGCAGTGGCCTCAAAGTGGGTGCGCCACGAAGCCTCCCAGGCTATTGCTCGCAACGTCTACGCACCCTGTCGCCTCGAGCTCGTCCAGCTCGATTCTCCATACGACCGAATTCAGGCAACTGATCTTGTTGGCTGGAATGGCGATCGTGAACACGGTGGATTGCGGAATCTGATCGATCGAGTGAATCAGTTGGTCCCCCCGCAGATTGCCTGGCCGCGGCGGTTTGCTCGGTGGCTCTGGACCAACCGTGTCGGGGTAGTCGCCTCGGGTGTCGCGCTACTCGCTCTTCTGACGCTGGCAGTGATCATCCACAGAGTCTCCGAGATCACTTACCGAGTCGAACGTGTTCGTATGCAAGACATCTTTGATTGCGGAACGGCTCTTGGACTCAGAGCGAGCCTTGCTAGAGAGTGGCGATCTGTGGGTGGGCACCTGATGAGCGCTTGCCTGAGCGAGGCGAACCTGGAGAGAGTGGATCTGAATGGGGCAATGTTACAGAACGCTGATCTCGCCGGGGCGAATTTGAAAGGAGCGATCCTGCGAGGGGCAATGCTTGATAGCGCGGACCTGACGGGGGCAATTCTTGCGGGAGCGGACTTGACCGACGCGAAACTGAGAGGGGCAATCCTTACGGATGCTCACCTGGGAGTGGCCAGGCTCCATGGGGCCGACCTTACAGGCGCGAGCCTTCACGGGGCATACCTCGGGTACGCGATCCTGACTGAGTCGCGCCTTGACCGCACCATCCTCCTCGATGCGCGCCTCCACAAAGCCAACCTTAGGATGGCGAAGCTTCCCGACGTGGACCTCACGGGCGTGGATCTCAGTTCGCTTCGTCCTCAGTACGACGAGGAGCTCTCTGTTGCTTGCGCAGACCACGGGCCGAACAATGAGCCGAGCCACTTACCTCGCTGTAAAAGGATCCGGATATCCGACGCGCTTGACGGCAACATGAAATCAGGCGAGAGACTATCGCGCGAGGTTGAAGTCCTAATAAGAAAATGGGAGTACTCGGAGGTCGAGGACGACGAACTAGCTTGGTTCTGGGAGCTTAGTGAATCGAGTCGTTGGCAAATACTAGAAGAGTATGTGACGGAGGATGTCGATGTCGCTCAGTGACGTCTCTCGAGCATCATCGCCTGGTATCAGGGCGAGGGATAGTTGCGGAGAACGTAAACGCTTCGTATGTATCGAAATCCCTTAGCTCGTATCGCCCTGCAGCGGCGCGATGTAGGAACCGATTTTCGTGTTTTGAATAGCTACCATGCTGGGCGCGGTAGGAATGCCGGTTACCCGGCATCCCCCGCACAGATCCCAGCGTGCGCTACTAACGCACTGGGCTCCTCCTTCCGGTAATAACGCAGAGCAAAACTACTGCACGAGTTGTGAACGCAT
>Ga0255058_10000480_pt1 | contig 23356 bp, 24 predicted proteins | sample Cases_109_9_MG_FD_188637 | JGI IMG/M metagenome (GOLD analysis project Ga0255058, IMG submission 188637) | Seawater microbial communities from Amundsen Gulf, Northwest Territories, Canada - Cases_109_9 | ecosystem: Environmental > Aquatic > Marine > Gulf | place: Canada: Northwest Territories... | reverse complement strand
CTTACGAGCATTACTGGTTTTCGCGAAGTCGAGGCAAACTCAGCGGCCGATATCGACGGTACGTTTCTACCGATCTTTTCGGCGCCCGGATTCACGACGCAGGATCAGTTCAGCACCGAACTTCGCTGGTCAGGCCAGATCAGCGACACCTGGAGCTCGACGGCCGGTCTGTACTACTTCGAGCAGGACATCAACTATCGGGAGGCACGCTACATCTGGTTGCCGCCGCCGCTCGGGCCGGCGCCTTTGGGCTACGAACCGAGCGGTCGGGATTTCGACCAATTGCGATAGCAATTGGCGACGAAGCGGCGCAGCCGCGAAGCCCGCAGGGTGAGAATCGCCACAGAGCGATTCGAATCAATCTCTCCGGGCGCGCCAAAAAAAGCAAGGCCCTCCAAGTGAGGGCCTTTTCTTTGGCGAGTTTCATGCGTGATTCGCGACGCCTGCTCAAATATTCTCTGGCTGAGTAATTAACTTGTCAATACCGTTACAGCTTGCCTGCTGGGTGGAATGAGTTCCTAATACTCAGTCGGCTCGGGATCTGTACGTAACCTCCACACCGAACACGCGTCCCCTGGCTAGTGGTGAGAAAGTGCCGCCGGTGGGGACACCACCAATGTCATCCGGCAGTTGCGTATCGCCACCGTGTTTGACTTCATCCTGCAGGTTGCGACCGTAGAGGGAATATACCCAGCGGCCATCGTTGGAGTGAAAGTCGAGGCCGGCGTCGAGAATTTCCTGCTCTGTGATGAAGCCCAGGTTGCTGTCGGTATACGCCGATTCGTCGCGGTACGCGTAATTGATGCGTGAGGACAAGTAGCCCCATTGGCCGATGTCGAGGTCATGGGTAAAGCCGATGCTCCAGGTAAGATCGGCTGCGCGAGGCAAGTCAAGCGCTTTATCGAGTTCGTCGATAACGCCGTCGCCGTTTAAGTCTTCCCTGACTTCGTCGTAATCCGAATTGATCACTCCCAGCGATGCCAGCAACAGGACGTTGTCCGTCAGGCTGAACACGCCTTCTACTTCCAGGCCAGTAATGGTTGCGTCGGCCGTGTTGCGAATTAGCTGGACAACACCGGCACCCTCGCTGGGCAGGTTAAGCTCACGCTGCATGTCATCGATCGTGTTGTAGAACACTGCCGCATTTAGGCGTCCCCAATCCCGTGTAGATTTGTAGCCGATCTCGAAACTATCGACGGTTTCTTCGTTGAACGGTCCCGGCGTGTTGGCGGGGTTCGCTGACGTGTTGCGCAGGTTATAACCGCCCGATCGAACGCCCTGACTCCAGTGCCCATAGACCAGGCTATCGTCGTCGACGTGATAGGTCGCGCCGATTTTCGGTGACACGCTGTTCCATTCGTCGCTGTCAGTGAAGTCGAAGGGACAATCTTTGGTTGTTACGATATTGCACGGTGAATTAAAGTTTAAAATGAGAGCCGCGACGTTCGCGTCTTTTTCTTCTTTCGTATAGCGCAAGCCTGCCGTCAGGGTCCATTGATCCGACAGCTCGTAATCGACCGCGGCGAAAACGCCCAGCGAATCCACTTCATAGTCACCGCCGCCGTCAAGCTGTGCAGCCGGCGCAACACCGCCGGTGGCGATTCCCAGTAGCTCGCGCCGCTCGTGGTAGTTGATCTCGTTAGTGAAATAATAAACGCCCACTGTCACGTTGGCCCGATCGTCCGCGAACAGGCCGTTATAACGCAGTTCATTGCTTACTTGGTCGGTGTTTAACCAGGCGGGGGCGTGGAACAGCCACTCTGGTTGGGCATCGATGTCGGAGCGAGACGTGATTTCCGACTCACGCCAGCCAAAAATGTTGGTGATGGTGCCATCACCAAAAGCAACATCGATATTTAGCTCAGCACTGAAGAAGTCGGTTTGGACTTTTTGGAAGCCCGGATCATCGATTGAGAAGTCGTGACTATCGCGGTCAAAGTTGGCGAAGAAGCCAGGCACGCCGCTGCCGTTGGTGTGTGTCTGGGAGGCAGGGCCGTCACCGTCGATGTCCGTGTATTCGTAGCGCAGGATCAACTCGGTGTTGTCGGTGGGAGTCCATACCAGCACCGGGCGGATCATGGTCTGTTGGATGGCGCCGAAGTCACTGCCGTCGAACTGGTTTTCGAACCAGCCATCATCGTCGTTGTAATAGGCACTCAATTTTATTCCGAGCGTGTCGGAAACGGGACCGCCGATGCTGCCCATCAGGTAACGGTTTTGCCCGCCATCGCCGCCGCCATCGCCCGCAGCTCGAATGCTGGTCTCGAACTCGTCACCCGGCTTCCTGGTGTTGATCAAAATGGCACCACCGGTAACATTGCGACCGAATAGAATTCCCTGTGGGCCGCGCAATACGGCGACGCTTTCAACGTCGAACATGTCGAAAATGGTGCCGACATTGTTGCCAAGATAGATGCCGTCCATGAACACACCAACGGTTGGATCAATCGACGGAATTGAGCTGTTGATGCCGAGCCCGCGTATCGAGAAGTTGGCGCTGCCGCGGAAGGTGCCGATGTCGTCAAGTGCAACGTTGGGCATTCCGACCGACATATCCATCAGGTCGCGTATTTTCAGCGATTCGATTTTTTCGGCGTTGAAGGCCGTAATCGCGAGCGGAACTTCCTGGGCGTTTTCTTCGCGTTTGCGGGCGGTGACTATAATCTCCTCGAGGAGAATATTGGCGCTGCCGCGCCTCTCCTGAGCCACCGCATTTGGGGTAAACAGCGTGCTCCCAATGCAAGTTACTGCCAGAATCATCGGAGCCAATAAAGCGGAAAAATGCCGTTGATGGTCAATCATTGTGTTACTCCCCGTGCACGCTGTGTGTCATATGGAGACATTCGTTAGTCTATCGCCTTGATTCTTTATCATTTAACCCCTCATTCTTGCTCAAGGCACGTAGTCACGCAAGGGACATTAAGGACTACGTTAGTCGCCTGTCCGTCCTGTTTATTCGTCTGCATTGATTTCGTTGAACTTTTCTTGAGCGCAAGTAAGCGTGTGAGCATGACTGAGTGGAGTTGACGGGCCAAAAAAGTCCTTCGGTGTCGCCAAGCAGCCCATGGGAGAACATGATGCAACCGCATGCGTCAAGACGTGTCATTTCCGACACTTTTCCGACATCAGCTGTGCATTGTTGTGCATTGTGGGGCGAAATCGCAACAAACGCCGTCTTTTTGACCTGATATATCAATAACTTACAATGGTTCTCGTGCATCAACCTGACGCGTGCGCTTGGTGGAGACCTGGAAGCCGACAATTTTGGCCTGTTCTGGAACAACGACATCGATCTGAGCGACGTATTGACGGTCTCTGTGGGCATTCGCTATACCGATGAGTCGAAGACCGCGCAAATTATCACTACTCCTATCGTTGCCGGTCCGTGTACCGATGTCGTGACATTTGTTTGTACGTTCGACAATCTCCAGGGAGACTGGGACAACATCACGCCCAAGCTCGGCTTGCAATACTCATTTGCGGACTCTGCCCACGTTTAGTTCTCCTAGTCGAAAGGGTTCCGGTCCGGAGGTTTCAACTTCCGAAATGCGAAGCCTAACGTGATACCGCCGGGGCCGACGAAGGAAGAAGAGAACAACACGTTCGAGGTAGGCCTCAAGTCTGAATTCGCCGATGGTCGCGCGCGTCTCAACGTCGCTGTGTTTCATAACGAGATCAAGGACATGCAGCGCGAGCTGAATATTCCTGACCCGGACGTCATCGTATTGCAGGCAACGATCAATGCCGGTGATGTGACGATTACAGGGGTCGAGGCGGACTTCGTCTGGTTGCCGATCGATAATCTGTCGCTCTATGCGTCAGCGGGCTTTCAGGACGGCGAATACGATCGAATCGATCCTTTTGTAGACCAAATAAGCGCCGCTTTGGGGGCGCCCGTGCTGGGGCCGGATTTGCCGCGGCTTGCGGAGAGTAATTATAACCTCGGATTTTCCTGGGATATTTCGATCGGCAACGCAGGACTGGTCAATATCGCAGCCAACTACAGCTTCCGGGAAGGACATCCGTATAATGATGCGAACACGGAGTTTTTCTCCGACCAGCGACGCAGCAATGCCAGTATCAATTGGTACTCTCCAAACGAGTCCTGGCAAGTGTCAGTGTATGGCAAGAATCTGGGCGATGAAGCGAACTGGGGTAACCTGACCTCGATCGCGGGGCTCTGGACTGCCGGTCCGATGCAGAAGGGAAGTATTATCGGCGCCGAGATTCAATATCGCATGCAATAACGCGAATGCCAAATTGCAATGGCCGCCTTCGGGCGGCCATTTTTATGAGGTTCCCGGAAGCACAATCGGAGTGGATTTGTCGGGCCATCGTCCGGTGGTCGTCTCGTAAAATTTGCGAAACGTGGCCATGTCGGCGCTACGGTCGCCACTGAGATGAATCGTGGGCCCAAGGCCTACCCGCTTGTTGGCGTAGTCAAAAAAACCGAGCACGACAGGCACGTCTGCGCTCTCGGCAATTCGGTAAAAACCGGTTTTCCAGCACGGTTTCTTTGCACGCGTTCCTTCCGGGGCGAGCGCGAAGTAGAATTGCTCGTTGGCGTTAAACATCTCGACCGCCTGCCTGACGGCCGAGCCTGCGCGCTTCCTGTCCAGCGGAATTCCGCCAAGTCCGCGCAACAAAAGGCCTAGCGGAAACCAGAATACCGATCGCTTTGCGAAATACCGGATGTCGAGTTGCATTGCAACCTTCAGCACGAGCCCCCAGTAGGCGTCCCAATTGGATGTATGCGGCGCCGCGATAATGACGGCTTTCGGCACCGCTGGCGCCTCGCCAACCATCGTCCAGCCGCCGAGGCGGAGCAGAAGTCTTGCGATGCGGGGAAGTATCAAGGCCCGGGGCTCGAGTTATTTACCCGGCCTGCCGTTCGGTCGGCCGGCAACTGCGGCAAGACCGCCGAGTGCCAGCAGGGCTACACCCAGCCAGACGTTTCCGTTGAGAGTCACCACCAGGGCGCCGGTAATGACACTTGTCGCTGCGACGGTCAGCCAAAAACGCTGGCGGCGCTGGTCGGCAAGCTCCGCACGTATCTGCTGCATTTCGGGTGACTCCATGTCGAGCTTGATACTTCCGGACGAGGCCTGCTCGGCCAGCTGCCGAATCGCCACGGGCAGGTGACGCAACGCCTGCCGGATTTGCGGCAAATTCTCACGGAGATCGTCGAGCATGGCGCGAGGGCCGACCTGCTCGTCCATCCAGCGCTTGAGTACGGGGTGAGCCGTCTGCCACAAATCGAGTTGCGGATACAGCTCGCGACCCAGGCCCTCAATATTGAACAGTGTCTTGTGCAGCAAAATCATCTGCGGCTGGATTTCGACGTCAAAGCGCTGCGCAAGACGGAACAAGCGCATCAAAACCTGGGAAAACGAGATCTCGGCAAGCGGCTTGTTGAAAATCGGTTCGCAGACCGTGCGTACAGCAGCTTCAAGATGATCAATTCGGGTTTCAGCCGGAACCCAGCCCGAGTCGAGATGCAGCTTTGCGATCCGATGATAGTCGCGATCGAAGAACGCGAGAAAATTCTCTGCCAGATAGCGCTGATCCTCCGGGTTCAAGCTACCCACGATGCCGAAATCGACGGCAGCGTATTTGGGCTTCTCCGGATCCGTCGCGATGACGAAGATGTTGCCCGGATGCATGTCGGCATGAAAGAAATTGTGGCGAAATACCTGCGTGAAAAATATCTCCACGCCATTTTCAGCAAGGGCCTTGATGTTCGTACCCGCGGCACGCAACGACTTCATATCGCTTATGGGTATTCCGTAAATTCGCTCCTGCACGAGCACTTCGGGCCTGCAATAATCCCAGTAGACTTCGGGAACGTAGAGCATGTCCGAGCCCTGGAAATTACGTTTGAGATGCGCCGCGTTTGCGGCTTCGCGCATTAGATCGAGTTCGTCGATGGTCGTGCGCTCGTATTCGTCAACGATTTCGAGTGGACGCAGACGTTTTCCATGCTCCCAGTACCGATCCGCGAGCCCGGCAAGCACGCGCAGCACGTCGAGATCGCGTTCAATTTGTTCAAGGACGCCAGGGCGCAAAACCTTGACGATCACTTCGGTGCCGTTCGGCAACTGGGCGGTGTGTACCTGGGCAATCGACGCTGCGGCAAACGGCTCAACGTCAAAACGCTTGAAGATCTCGTCAACTGGCCGGCCATAGGCCTCATTCAACACCGCGACGGCCTGTTCGGCCGGAAACGGCGGTACTGCGTCTTGCAGTTTCGCAAGCTCATTCGCAATTTCACGCGGCAATAGATCGCGGCGCGTCGATACGACCTGGCCGAATTTGACGAATATCGGCCCGAGTTCTTCCAGGGCCAGCCGAATACGCTCGCCCAATGGCGCCGAGCTATCGCTCCGTCGCGGCAACAGGTAGAAAAGAAACCGCAAGGGACGCAATAAATGCGTTGCGGTGATAACGTCGTTCAGGCCGTACTTGATCAGCACTCGCTGAATGCCCAGGACTCTGCGGAATACACGGCGACGCATCGTCAGGCCCCGTCCACAAGTTTCTCGACGCGAGCCGCAAGCCTGTCGACGTCGTCACGAAGCACATCGACGTCCTTCGCGAATCGCTCGACTTCATATCGACTTGGCAAACTGCGGCTTTCTTCTTGCAAGTACTCACGGATGTTATCGCGCATCGTCGAGCGCACTCCCCGGCCCCAGCGACCGATGCCTCTTGCGATCTCGCCAAGCCGGTGCGCGGCAACATCACCGACGAATCCGGACAACTCCTCTTCGATATCGGGTCTTGCGAAGGCCAGCAATCGTTGAAACGCTCGCGCCGTTTCGGCATCGCCGGTCAAATCCAGCGAGCCGGCACGAATCGCGCCCTCACCCGATTGCCCCGCCATTCGTGCGAGCGTGAGCAACGAGCCTGTCAAGATGACGTCGGGCTCTGAATCCGAGGCCGTCGTCAGTTCAACCGTGTCGTCGCCGATCGTGAAGTACATTGATAGCGCCGTATCACGCACACGAACAGCGACGACTCGCGCCGAGAGCTTTCCGCATAGTTCGCGCGCTGGCGTGGATGCCTGAATTTTCTTGTTAAGCAGCTTGGCGACGGGAAGTAGAACGGACTCCAGGGCATTCATCTTTGTGCACGCTCAGATGCGGTAAGCGGTGTGCAGGGCGACAACGCCCGCGGAAAGATTCTGAAAGCGGCATCGTTCGAAACCCGCGTCTTGCATCATGCCGAGCAGCGTCTCCTGGTCCGGGTGCATGCGAATCGATTCCGCGAGGTACTGGTAGCTGTCATCGTCGTTTGCGACAAGCTTGCCGAGCAACGGCAATACCTTAAAGGAGTAGAGGTCATACGCGGGCTTGATGGCACCGGCCGGTGTCGAGAATTCGAGAATCAGAACCCTGCCGCCCGGCCTGAGAACTCGATACATTTCTGCGAGGGCAGCGCACTTGTCCGTGACATTGCGTAATCCGAAAGAGATGGTGACGCGGTCGAAGCTGCCATCGGCAAACGGCAGTTTTTCAGCATCGAGCTGTGCAATCGAAAAGTTGCCGGCGACGCCCGCGTCGACAAGGCGGCACCGCCCCCGTTCAAGCATTGCGGCGTTGATGTCCGCGAGTACGACGTAGCCACTGGCGCCGACGAGGCGTGCAAACTTCCGCGCCAGGTCACCCGTCCCGCCGGCGAGATCGAGAACGACATGCCCGGGCTTCACGCGTGCTTCGCCGACTGTCCGGCGCTTCCAAAGCCGATGCATTCCGACCGACATCAGGTCATTCATGATGTCATAGCGGGATGCGACGGAGTCGAATACGCCTCTTACCAGATCGGCCTTTGCATCGACCGGCACGTCCTGGTAGCCGAAATGCGTCGTTTCGGTCGGTCTGTCAGGTTTTGACATTGTGTGTTGTCAGTCTGGTTTTTTTCGAGCATACCCTGCCACCCTGAGGCGGTCGAGGTAGCGTTGCCAGTTTGCGGTCGTATCGCGGCCGAGTTCGTGCAGATAATCCCATGTATAGAGACCGCTGTCGTGGCCATCGTCGAACACGAGGCGCACGGCGTAATGGCCCACCGGATCGATGGCCTTGATGACAACGTCCTCTTTGCCGGTTTGCAGGACTTCCTGCCCGGAGCCATGGCCCCTGACCTCCGCGCTCGGTGAATGAACCCGCAGGTACTCAAACGTGAATTCGAAGTTGTTACCGTCGTCGAAACTGACGATCAACAGCCGCGATTTCTTGCGCAAACGAAGTTCTGTGGGAGCTGCTGACACTGCTTAGTCTTCCTGTGTACGACGGTTCGGGCCTCGTCGCTCTCGCACATCCCTGTGCTCCGCGACATAAGGTCGTCCTGACCAAAAAGGCCCTCCTACAATGATGATCGAAACCCGTAGGAGCGGCTTTAGCCGCGATCATATCGGGCCTCGTCGCTCTCGCACATCCCTGTGCTCCGCGACATAAGGTCATCCTGACCGTAAAGGCCCTCCTACAGAATATAACGGCTCAGGTCTTCATCCTTGGACAGTTCGGCGAGGTGCTCGTCGACATACCCTGCAGTGATTTGAAGCTTCGTGCCGCTCTTGTCCGATGCCTCGAACGAGACGGTCTCCAGCAGGCGCTCCATCACTGTATGCAAACGACGCGCACCGATGTTCTCCGTGTTCTCGTTGACCTGATAAGCAACCTCGGCGATGCGGCGCACACCGCTGTCGCTGAACGCCAGTGTAACCTCTTCCGTACCGAGCAATGCGCTGTACTGCAATGTCAGCGACGCGTCCGGCTCCGTAAGAATTCTGACGAAGTCATCGGTCGTCAGCGACTTCAGCTCGACCCGAATCGGGAAGCGACCCTGCAACTCGGGAATCAGGTCAGACGGCTTAGACACATTGAAAGCGCCTGAAGCGATGAACAGGATGTGGTCAGTCTTCACCATGCCGTACTTGGTGTTGACGGTCGAGCCCTCGACGAGGGGAAGAAGGTCGCGTTGGACTCCCTCTCTTGATATGTCGGCGCCCTGTGTCTCGGAATGTCGTGCAACCTTGTCAATCTCGTCGAGGAATACGATGCCGTGTTGTTCAACGGCTTCGAGCGATTGCGCCTTCAATTCCTCCTCATCTATCATCTTCGCGGCTTCTTCGTCGGTCAGGTGCCGGAGCGACTCCTTGACCTTGAGCTTGCGGGTTTTGCGACGACTGCCGCCGAGATTCTGAAACATGCCCTGCAGCTGATTCGTCATCTCCTCCATTCCCGGGGGCGCCATGATCTCGATGCCGATCGGCAGCGCCTGGATCTCGACCTCGATTTCCTTGTCGTCGAGTTTTCCCTCACGCAACATCTTGCGAAATTTCTGCCGGGTTTCGCTGTCGTCGGGGCGCGGGTCGCCTTCGGCAGTGAAGCCGATTCCTTGTGAAGGTGGTGGCAAGAGAGCGTCGAGGACGCGCTCCTCAGCGGCGTCTTCGGCGCGGTGCCGGACCTTCAACATCGCTTCTTCGCGAATCATCTTTACGGCAACATCCATGAGGTCGCGAACGATACTGTCGACCTCGCGGCCGACATAACCGACCTCGGTGAACTTCGTTGCCTCGACCTTGATGAACGGCGCCTTGGCGAGTTTGGCCAGGCGTCTCGAGATCTCGGTTTTGCCGACACCGGTTGGCCCGATCATCAGAATATTCTTCGGCGTGATCTCGCTGCGCAGCGGCTCATCGACCTGGACGCGCCGCCAGCGGTTTCTAAGCGCGATCGCGACAGCTCGCTTGGCTTCGTCCTGGCCGATAATGTGCTTGTCCAGTTCCTGAACAATTTCACGTGGGGTCATCTGAGACATTTTGTGATGTGATTCCAGTAGATATTGTAGGAGGGCCTTCAGGCCCGATATGTTCGCGGCTCGTCGCTCTCGCACATCCCTGTGCTCCGCGACATAAGGTCGTCCTGACCAAAAAGGCCCTCCTACAGTTATTTCGCAAGCAATTCCTCAACAGCGATATTCTGATTCGTGAAAACGCAAATGTCGCCTGCTATCTGCAGTGCTTTTTCCGCAATTGTGCGGGCGTCGAGGTCGGTGTTCTGGAGCAACGCAAGCGCGGCCGCCTGAGCGTATGGTCCGCCGGAGCCGATTGCCATGAGGTCGTTTTCGGGCTCGATGACATCACCGTTGCCTGAGATTATGAGAGAAGTCTCCTGGTCGGCAACACAAAGCAGCGCTTCCAGGCGCCGCAGCCGCCGGTCGGTGCGCCAGTCCTTGGCCAGTTCGATTGCGGCGCGCGTCAGGTTGCCGTATTGCTCGAGCTTGCTTTCAAACAACTCGAAGAGCGTGAATGCGTCTGCGGTACCGCCTGCGAATCCGGCAATAACGCGACCGTCGGCCAGCTGCCGAACTTTGCGCGCGTTACCCTTCATGATGGTGTTGCCCAGGCTTACCTGGCCATCACCGGCGATGGCGACCTCGCCATTACGGCGAACCGAGACAATCGTTGTCCCTCGAAACTGTTCCATGATTTCTTACCTGAAGACAAAAAGCCCGACCCGGCGGGCGCCCCGATAGTCGCGATCAGGCTTTGTCTTTCGCCTTTGCGCGTGGATGAGTCTTGTCGTATATCTGGGCGAGATGCTGGAAGTCAAGGTGCGTGTATACCTGTGTAGTCGAGATACTGGCATGGCCCAGCAGCTCCTGAACGCCCCGCAGGTCGTGGCTGGACTCAAGCAGATGGGTTGCGAACGAATGCCGGAACAAGTGTGGATACACCTTGGTGTCGATACCCTGGCGCCTCGCCCAATAGTTGACGCGAGATTGCACACTGCGGCCGCTCAGTCGCGTGCCGCGCTGACTTACGAACAGAGCTGTCTCATCGGCATCGGCGAGCTTTGTGCGCACCCGTTGCCATCGCAATAATGCCGCGATTGCCAGGCGGCCGACCGGGATGATTCGATCCTTGTTGCCCTTGCCGGTGACGTGCACGGTGGCGTCGACCATGTCCACATCGCCGCAGTTCAGGCCCGTGAGCTCAGCGAGGCGCAGCCCTGACGAATACAACAGCTCGAGTATCGCCCGGTCGCGATCCACGAGCGGCCCTTCCCCGCTTATCTCGAGCAGCCGGGCCATGCGATCCGCATCGAGATTGGCCGGCAGGCGCTTTCCCGCCTTGGGCGCAGATACCGACTCGACTGGATTTTGCTTGACGTGTTTCTCACGCAGCAGGTAACTAAAGAAGGTCCGCGCGGCCGAAAGGCGCCGTTGTATGCTCCTGGCGCTTAGCCCGCGGCGATAGTTCATTGCCGAGCAGGCGCGGATATGCTCGGCGTCGAGGTCGCCCCAACGCGCAATCTGAACTTCATCGCAGAAATTTTTTAGAGCAACAAGGTCGCGGCGATAATGTTTGCAGGTCAGTGGCGACAAGCGGCGCTCGTACTCGAGATGACGGATAAATTTTCCGATCCAGTCGTCTTCAGAGTTTTCCACCGGACACTGTTCCGCGCTTCAATGTCGCTTGAGAGCCACGGATACGAGTTCGCCGACGCGCGACAGAAAATCAGTGCTCATTCCCGGGTGGAAGCGATCAGCGTCAACACTGCCAATTGCCAAAAACCCGACATCCGCTTCTTTCCCTAACGGGATGAGGGCTACGGAGCCAACTTCCTCGGCATCGCCCGGGAAAAGAAAATTTCGCTGTGCGTCACGTACCTGACCGCACCTCGCGGTACTGCCTTTGAGGAAGGTCGAGAACGGGCCGAGCGTCTCGTCGTCGCGCTCGGCGACGCGAAAAAAACGCCCGAAGTCGAGGTCGGCAAATTGATTCGGGTCACCGAATAACACGAGTACGGCCTGATCCGCGCCGAACCCGGAGCGCACGGCCTCCTCGACGGCTGTAATCGTCGCGCTCAGGTCGCGCGCAGCGAACAGCTGCATGGCCAGCTCGTGAATTTTTGCGGCGAACACGCCGTTCGCGCGCGCAACTTCAATGAGTTCCTTCAGCTGGCGCTCGAGTTTGAGGTCTTTCTGCCTCAGCACCGAGACCTGCCTCTCAACCAGAGACACCGCGCCGCCGGCCGCATGGGGCAGGCGCAGAGAGCTAAGCAATGCGCTGTGACGCTCGAAAAAGTCCGGGTGAGCCGAGAGGTAATCGCAAATCGTCTGTTCCGACAATTCCTCGTCCAGGTACTCCGGCTTGCGTTGTGTACTCATAGATCGATCGTTCCCTCACTGATCAGTTCAGCTTCACCAGTCAGCCAAACCGGGCCGGTACCGCCATGCCAGCTTACCACGAGTTGTCCACCGGGCAGGTGTACCGCAACTTCGTCGTCGAGTTGTCCGAGCCGCTGTCCCGCAACCACGGCGGCGCAGGCTCCGGTGCCGCAGGCGAGCGTTTCGCCAACACCGCGCTCGTGCACGCGCAGATTGATGCTCGCCTTGTCGTTGACGGCCATGAAGCTGACATTGGTACAGGCCGGAAAGCGGCGGTGGTGCTCTATCAACGGACCGAGCTCCGTCACGTCGGCGGCATCAACGTCAGCCACCTGCAATACGCAATGCGGATTGCCCATGGACAATACGGAGACGTCGAGCACCGAGCCTTCAACGTCAATCGAATATTGATCGCTTTGACTATCGGCGACGAACGGGATACGGGCGGGGTGAAAATCGGGCGGTCCCATGCTGACCGCGACGCGGCCGTCAGTGAGAACACGCGCCTCGATCGGCCCGGCCGGACCCTCCAGCCGGAATACGCGTTCGGATTCATCATGTCGCGCCAGCATCCACGCAACGCAGCGAACGCCGTTTCCGCACTGCTCGACTTCCGAACCGTCCGCATTGAAGACACGGTAACTCGCGGTCATCGTTGCATTGCGTGCCGGAGTGACCCACATGAGCTGATCGAAGCCGGGCCCGGTGCTGGCGTCACCCAGTTTGCGGATCTGTTCAGTGGTGGGTGGCGCATGGTCTTCGCGGCGTTGATCGATTACCAGGATCTGGTTGCCGGTGCCGTGCATTTTCAGGAAGGCCAGGTGCATGGGCGGAGTGTATCAGGCGCTTTGCTTGCACTGGCGGGCATGTCTAAGACGTTGCGGCGCTGAAGATTGCGGTGTCATTGCGCGACCGGCAACTCAATGGACATTTGTTGTTGCCGTCTGTAATTTACATAAACCGCCGACCAATCAAATAACATTGCCCTTGGGGAGGAACATGCGGCACATAATGGTTATGAATGCGAAGGGCGGCTGTGGAAAAAGCACCCTCGCAACAAACATCGCGTCTTATTTTGCCAGTGAAGGCGCGGCCGTCGTCCTGGCTGATTACGACCCACAACGGTCAAGCCTGGACTGGCTCGAGCGCCGGCCGGAGAACAGGCCTGAAATTACCGGCATCGCTGCATTCGAAGAAGGTCTCCGATACGCACCGCGTGGAGCAGATGTTGTCGTCATCGATGCGCCGGCGCGTTCACACGGCAGGGAACTGACCGATCTTGTCAGGCACGCCGAAACCATAGTTGTGCCCGTGTTGCCATCCACGATCGACATGCAGGCAACGGCCACGTTTCTCGAAGAGCTCAAAGCGGTTGGCAAAGTACACCGCAAACAGGCAAAGATTGCGACCGTCGCGAATCGTGTCCGGGACAATACGCTGATCTGGTACGACCTCGATGAGTACCTGACAAAAACCAGGGTGCCTTACGTCGCCGCACTGCGTGAGGCACAGAATTATGTGCGCGCCTACACGCGTGGTCTTGGCATATTTGAGTTGCCGGAGTACCTGGCCTGGCCTGATTGGGACGAGTGGGAACCGTTGACGGCCTGGCTGCGGAGTAAGCGCAGCCAGCCCTGAAGCTTTCCCTCTGAGAGCGGCTTGACGGTCAAAAAAAGGGGTCGCAAAAAAAGGGGTCGCGAAAAAAAGGGGTCGGATCCAATTTCTTGACTTCTCAGAAATTGGATCCGACCCCTTTTTTCGTTAAGAAATTGGATCCGACCCCTTTTTTCACGAATCTGGCGTGAGGTGCGGGATTGCGGGCATTGGACTGTTGGTCACCAGCCCCAGACCCTCGCGGAAGGCATCGGCTGCCGCATCGGCCTCGCCGAGCTGGTTCAACAGCCGGCCATATTCCTGGTAAGCCTCAGGTGTCGGCCGCAGGCTGATGACGCTCTCGAGATAGCTGCGCGCTTTTCCCCAAAGCTCAATGCGCAGGCAAAGCCGGGCGACCGTCAGAAGCAGGTCGGGATCGTCGCCGCGCTTCGCCAGCCAGCCCTCGGCTCGCTTGAGCTGCTTGCTCGGGTCGGCGCCCTCGACGAGGCCGAACAAGCGTACAAGCGGCCCTCGCCACTCGGACTTTAGCTCCGCCGCCAAACCCTTCCCGGCCTTGTCATTTTGTCCAGTGCGCATGAGCCCCATGTAATACGCGTTGAGCAAAACGATATCCGCCTTGAGGCGCTTGGGCACTTTGCGCCAGGTCTCGATGACAAACTCGCCATCCTTGGCGCGGTCCAGGTGCTCGCGGTACAGGCGAACCGACCATCGGTCGATTGTCTCCTGCGTGATGCGACCGTGCTTGCGCAATCGCGGCAGAACCTCGGCAAGGTGATCCCAGTCTTCGAGGCGGTAGTAAAGGCGGCCCAGTAATGCGATCGCATAGCTGTGCTCGGGCGAATTTTCCTCAAGTCGCCGCAATGTTGCCAGCGCCTGTTCGTACTGTTCGCGCTCCAGCTGCAGTTCCGCCTGGGTAAGAAGAACGGCATTCGCGGCCTCGGGCGTCTCCTCGTAGGCGAGCTTGAGCCATTCGTCGCGCCGCTCATCACGACCTTGCAGATGTGCTGCCCGAGCCGCCTGCAAGTAATTGAACAGCGGCGCGTCGCTCGTGCTTGCTGCCCTTGCGAGCAGTTTCTCGCCACGTGCGAAGTTTCCTTCTGCGACTTCGATCATTCCCTGCATCAGTTTCGATCCGGCGCGTCCGGCACGATATCGTCCGGCGGCTTCACCGAGTCGTCGCGGCGCGAGAATGATGCGGCGCAGTAACCAAACGCTGAAAACCAGGGCTATAGCGATGGCAGCCAAGACAGGCACTGACATTTCGATCAGATAGCCGCGAAAATTGATCGCGACGTAGCCAGGATCCTGAAATAAGAAATGAGCCGCAATGGCGCTGATGAACAGCACGATAACGATGACAAAGCCGAATTTCATTGTGTGGGCTCTGAGAGCGCCCTGAACTGCCTGATGAGTCGCAGCGACTCGGAAATATCGGGGGCGGTGACCGCAAATACGTCTTCGCTGATCTCCGCGATCGTTTGGCGCGCGCTGGCGACCGGCGCGCTGTCGGTATCGAAGTACTGCACCAGCCATGCATCGGCATCGTCAAGGCTTTGATCGAAGACGGCCTGCTCATTGCGAAGCAGCGCAAGTCGGGCAGACTGAAGTTGCAGCACGAGATTGCTGCGAATCAGCCTGTCAGCGTTCGGCGAAATCAATATCGCGTCCGTCTCGTCGGGCGAGGTCACTTTGACGAGGCCGGAAAACGCACCCTTGATCGATGCCCACGCGCGTGCGGCGCCGCTCAGCTCCGCATCAACCGCATCGGCGCCGGATGTCGAATCAGCCGCGTCGCTCTTGAGCGGCAATGATCCTACGACCCGCGCCAGGCTGGCGAGCATTAGCGTGATGCCTTCGACATCGGGCTTGCTCATTATTTCCAGCGCCGCCAGCTCGTTGGCGATCGCCCGCCGTACGGTGGTTAGTGCAGGATTCGCCATTTGAGCGACGCGGTCGTCCGCCATGCCGAGCGCGAGCGCAGCGAGGTGCGGATTGCCGGCAAGCTGCAACTGCGCATTCGCTATTTGCATATAGTACTCGGCCTCGCCCAGCAACCAGGTATCGCGGGTTCCGGCCGAGGCGCCGGTAATCGATGCGACGGATTTCTCAAGGTTTGACAGGCGCCCGGGTAAAGTGTCCAGCAGGCTTGCGCGTTCGTTGAAGTCGTGTCGTAACGATTCGACCTGTGATGAAATGCTCGTGTCGCTTTCGACCAGCTCCGCGACGTTGCGGTCGAGAACTGACAAGGACTGATGCAAAGCAGCCACGCGGTTCTCGAGCAGGTCAAGCGAGTCACTGCTGCGAGCAGCAAGCTTCTGCGCACGCCGGTCCTCGACAAGCATGTATCCGGTAGCCGCCAGCGCCAGGAGCGATATCAAAAGCGCGGGCCAGACGAGCGCGGCGCGCGCAGGTTTTTTTCCCGGGGCGGCGGCGTTGGCGGCTGGAGCGACGTTCTCGACAACGACCTCTTCGGCAACGGCTTCGTCCGTTTTGTTGTCTTCGCCTGATTCGCTCATTAAGCCTGTCCGGGTATTGATTGTCTGGCAGCGACGATTGCTTCAATCATGTTGCCCGTTTGTGGTCCCCTGGCGAGTGTTGCGCGGCAAGAGGGGAAACGATTCAACGCCTCTTTTAACACACGGGTGGCCGGCGTCACCAGTGGCGTCTCCGGCAGCCGGTCGCGGCACCAAACAGGCAAAACCGACACCAGATTGGCGAGGGACTCGACGCTCATGATAGTAACGACATCGATTCCGTGAGAGCGCCAGCGGCGTTCGAGTTCTTGCCCGTCATCATCCGAATAGCTTGGAATTCGGCGTGTATAAACCGGCAAGTACTGCACGGTTGCGCCGCGCTGGGTGAGCACGTCTGCCAGGTGCTCTCGCCCGCCGTTACCACGAATGATGCGGATTACCTTGCCGCTGACGTCCGAAAGCGCCGGTTCTGCGAGCAAGTGCTCGCTGTCGAAGCCTTGAGCTGCGCGTATGGCCACGATTTTTCCGGCGGCCTCGACGGCAACCGCCGTTGTCGGCCCAATGACTGCGATTGCGGCGCCGTTTGAGTAGGACAACCCGTGCGCGACGGCGTTGCGGCTGACAAAGATGACGATATCGGGTGCGTCCAATCCTGCGACATCGGCATCGATCTTCGATGTGTTACGAGGCACGATTTCAATTACCGGAAAACGAATCGCGTCGCCACCGGCTTGAACGATCGCTGCGACAAGCTCGTCGGACTGCTGCCGCGGACGCGTTACCAGCACATGCGCGCCCGCGAGCGGTTGGTCAGCCATGCGGCGAGCCCGCAATGTCGAGTAACTCGCGGGCGCCTTGGTCCAGGAGGCGAATCGCGAGTTGTTCACCGAGCGTTGCGGCATCGTCGGGTACGCCGCTGATGTCATCGCGTAGCGACCGACTGCCGTCGGGCACGGCCACGAGCGCGGTTACGGTCATCTTTCCGTTGCTACTGCATGCATGAGCGGCAACGGGAGACTGGCAGCTTGCCTGCAGTACTCTCGCGATTGCACGCTCAGCATGCGTTGTTTGCTCCGTTGCCTTGTGATTCAATTTAGCGACCACACCGCGCAGCTCGCTTCTGCCTGTAAGACACTCGATACCAACGACGCCCTGCGCTGCGGCCGGCAGCATTTCGTCGGTCGTGAATTCCTGACTGATATGGTGCCGCAGGCCGAGTCGCTCAAGACCGGCGGCGGCGAGGACGATCGCGTCGAAATCGCCCGTGTCCAGCTTCGCGAGGCGGGTGTTGATGTTGCCGCGCAACGGCTCGATCACGAGGTCCGAGCGCAACATCTTGAGCTGCGCCTGCCGGCGCAGGCTGGAACTTCCGATCCGTGCAGCAGGGGGAAGTTCGGCCAACCTCATTCCGTCGCGCCCGACCAGAGCATCGGCGGGCGTGGCGCGTTCCAGGACGGCGGCAACACAAAAGTCTGCGGGCATCTCGGCTGGTACATCCTTCATCGAATGCACCGCGATGTCGGCGCGGCCATCGCTCATCGCAACTTCGAGTTCCTTTATGAACAGGCCCTTGCCGCCGATTTTCTGCAGACTCCGATCGAGGGTTTCGTCGCCGCGGGTCGACAGCGGCACGAGTTCGACCGCGTCGACGTCGCTGAGCTTACCGAGAGCCGCTGCCACATGGTTGGCCTGCCAGAGCGCGAGCGCACTTTTGCGCGTTGCGATACGAATCAACAACCGGAATTATCCTCCCTTAATGCGGCTGCGAACTTCCGACAGATGCCGGCGGCTGATTATCAGGCCTTTGTCCTCGTCTTGCGAGTGGTTGCGCAGAATGACACGGGTTTTGCCGTCGGGTGTTTTGACGAGTTGCTCGATCTTGTCGACGGCAACCATGGCGCCGCGATGGATGCGCACAAAGTCGGTGGCGAATTCCTGCTCCAGTGACGCGAGGGAGTCGTTGATCAGGTTGTGTCCCTGACTGTGGTGCACATTGGTGTATTTTTGGTCGGCTTGAAAGAGGTACACGTCCTTGACTGGTATGAGTTTTAGCTGGCCATGCGAGCGAGCGCAGACATGCTTTCGCCGCGGTTCGATGTCTGACTGGACAGCAATTTCATTAAGCGTGACGGCGGCGAGCCTGACCGCGTGGTCCAGCGCGCTTGCAAGCCGGCTGCGCCTTACCGGCTTGAGTACGTAGCCGACTGCGTGGGCCTCGAATGCCTCGATCGCATGCTCGTCGTAAGCTGTCGTGAAAATGACCGCTGGCGGGTTTTCCAGCGTATTCAGGTGATGTGCCGTTTCGATGCCGTTGAGACCCGGCATGCGAATATCGAGCAGAACGATATCAGGGTTCTTGTCAGTCGCCATAGCCACAGCTTGTTGGCCATTCCCGGCTTCTCCGACGACTGTATGCCCGGCGGTATCGTCAATCATCTGCCGCAGTCGATCACGAGCGGGTTTCTCATCGTCGACGATCAGAATATTCACGTCTCGCTCTCGGTGTACGGGAATCGCAGCGTGACTTTGAAAGCTGACTCGCCATCGTCAACGCTGACATTTGCACTGCTGCCATACGCAAGCTCGAATCGCTGCTGTATGTTGCTCATTGCCATCCTGTTGCCGTCGATCGAGCGTTGCTTGCCGGTTGCGACCGGGTTCGATACGGAAATCTCCAGGTGATCGCCATCGCGCCTGCCGTTGACGGTGACTTCTCCGCCATCGGGAAGCAATTCGATGCCGTGATAAATCGCGTTCTCAAGCAGCGGCTGTATCGTAAGACTCGGAATCAAGGCGCGCATCGGCAGGTCACCGACGTTCCAGCGTACCTGGAGTCGGTCGCCCAGACGCAGCTTTTCGATGCGTTGATAGATAGCGGCAGTTTCGAGTTCAGCCTTGAGTGATGTGCGGTCTTTTGAGCCACCCAGGTTGGCGCGCAACAGATCGGACAGGTCTTCGACCGCTTCTTCAGCCTGCCGCGGGTCGGATCGTGTCAATGATGCGATCGTATTCATGCTGTTGAACAGAAAGTGCGGGCGAATGAGTGCTTGCAAAGCGCTTACGCGGGCCTGTGCTTCGAGCACAATGCTGCGACGCCATTCGCTCGACACGTAGAGATAGCGCATCGCGAGGGCAATGACAATCGAACTGGTCGCGAACGTTCGCAATATGAATCCTGCATGCGTGTCCTCGATGATCAGCGATACTCCGAAGATTCGAGTCAATTGGTACGCGGCTTCCGCAAGTGTCACACAAAGGACTTCAATGACCAGGAAGCTAACGACGAACGCAAGGGTTTTGCCGGCTTCTTCGAGACGGTTACGCAGCTGACACAGTACCGCCGAACCCATCAGCGCGAGCCATATTACGAACATCGATATCTTGGAAAGATCGATCAGGAAGCGGCCCGGCGTGTCGTATGCAGCCAGCGTCAGCAGGATTGCGATGAGTTCCGCGATCAGTAAAACGATGAACAGTGTGCTGGCTGCACAGAAGTCAGGCAGATAGGCTTGCGTATCGCTGTGCGAGGAATCTGCTGCTGGGGTCAAGCCGGTCGCTCCCTAAATACAGGTGGCTGAATTGTAGCGCCAGCCGATGAGCGATTGCTTGTCAGGTGTCGCAGTGTTCCTTAATTTGTTGTTCGACGCGATCGCGAGCAGCTCGGGTCTGTTCTTCATCGAGGTAAACGCGCTCACCCTGTTCGTCCTCGCGGTACAGGCGGCGTGATTGCACGAAGCGCTCCAGGCGGTCGCGAAACGACTGACATTCTTGCTGACGTTTCTCGCGTTCGGCGCGAGCTTCCTTCGGCGTTAGTTGCGCAGGCGCGGCAGCAGCTTCCCGGGCGGCGTTTCTTGCGTCGACACGTGCCTGAACGCGGGCCTGGACGACCGAATGATCGGTCGGTTTCGATGTGATGTCGAGTCGCTCTTCTGACGGCTCGCCGCTCGGCCGATCGACGTAATGTACGGTGCCCTCGGCATCAATGAACATGTATACGTCACTTGCGAGCGCCGCAGCGCTTAAGGCGACGGCGACTACAGCGAGCGTCAATGCCCGCAGATTAAGTCTCATTGCTAGCCTTCTGATCACACGGCGACCTTTTTGTAAGACGTTGAACTATAACGTATTAGATCACGGCGGGGGGCATGTTTATGTGACCACGGTCACACTTGAGTCTGTGTTCCGTCGCACTCACGCGTGCCAAGAAGCGTGCGACGTGGCTCGTTAACTAACTGCTTTCAGAAGAAAAACGTGCCGCAGTTCAGCCAGTGATTTGGCGCGCGGCGCGGCGCTTATGGCAAATGCGCGGGCTCTTTAAGTGTCATCGAAGTCAGCGGCGCAAATATGACCGGCGTAGCCGATCCCGTAACCGAAGTCGCTTAAAAGACGCCATGTCGTGGTGAGCAAGCCCGATTTTCCCGCGAAGAAGTCGCAATTCGGGCTGGCGTTCTTGTGGCGGCTCAGGTATCAAGCCGCTATGAGCGATGATTCGATTGAAAAGCTGGCGAAAAAATTGGCTGATGCCGTGCCCGAGGGGTTGCGCTCAATGCGCGAGGAGCTTGAGAAAAACTTCCGCTCGGTTCTGAACTCCGGGCTCGGGAAACTCGACCTTGTGACTCGTGAGGAATTTGAAGCGCAGGAAGCCGTGCTCGCGCGAACGAGAGAAAAACTCGAGGCACTCGAAGAGCGGCTCGCGGAGCTTGAAAGAGAATCGTAGGAGGGCCTTCAGGCCCGAACCGGTATCGCGAATTCGCGGCTAAAGCCGCTCCTACAGCCGCAAGCCCGGTCGCGGCGGCCATGGAGGGCCGGTGGACAGCAATGCTTACACAATGATGGGGGAATTGCGGTGAGCATCGCGATCCTGACGAGTCGTGCGCAGATCGGCACTGACGCGCCGCCCGTCACGATCGAGGTTTTTCTTTCGGGCGGACTGCCCACGTTTTCCATCGTCGGCATGGCGGAAACCGCGGTCCGCGAAAGCAAGGATCGCGTCCGTGGCGCAATACTGACTTCCGGCTTTAATTTTCATGAGGGGCGTATCACGGTCAGCCTCGGGCCGGCGGATATGCGCAAGACCGGGGGCCGCTTCGATCTTGCGATCGCGCTCGGCATTCTTGCCGCGAGCAAGTTGATTCCCCGGCAGTCACTTGACGACCAGGAGTTCTATGGCGAACTGGCACTGAACGGAGACCTTCGTCGTGTGCCAGGCATGCTTTGCGCCGCGCTCAGGGCCCGCGAGGCCAGCAACAGCATGATCGTGCCCAGCGACAATGGCGCCGAAGCAGCACTTGCGGGCGCGGAGGTTCGAGTGGCGAAGACTCTGCTGGAGGTCACGGCCCACTTGCACGGCAGCTGCGCCGTCGAGTTGCTGCCGTTGCCGGCTCCCGCGCCCGTGGTATATGGCGGCCCCGACCTCAGCGATGTCAAGGGGCAAGCGCAGGCAAAGCGGGCTCTCGAGATTGCTGCTGCCGGCGGACATAATTTGCTACTCATCGGCCCGCCGGGCACGGGCAAGAGCATGCTCGCCCGTCGCGTGGCCGGCATTCTGCCGCTGATGACGGAAGCCGAGTCGTTGCAGACAGCCGCCATCGATTCCGTTCTCGGTATACCCATTGATCTGTCACGTTGGCGTCAGCGACCGTTTCGTTCGCCGCATCACACAGCCTCGGCTCCTGCACTGGTGGGCGGCGGAGCCGGGCCCAGGCCGGGTGAAATCTCGCGGGCTCATCATGGTGTCTTGTTTCTGGACGAATTGCCGGAGTTCAACCGCAACGTGCTCGAGGTGCTGCGCGAGCCGCTCGAGGCTGGCACGATCACGATTTCCCGGGCCGGGCAGCAGTGCGACTTCCCGGCAGACTTCCAGTTGGTCGCCGCGATGAACCCATGTCCCTGCGGCTATCTCGGTGATGTACGTGGCGACTGCCGTTGCAGCGGCGAACGCGTGGCGACCTACCGCAGCAAGATCTCGGGCCCTCTTCTTGACCGCTTCGACCTGCACGTCGAAGTCGGCCGGCCGCCGAGTAAAGCGCTGCGGGCGCACGCTAAGGGAGGTGAATCGAGTCAGACTGTCGCAGCGCGGGTTAGCAAAGCGAGAGCGCTGGCGATGGAGCGAAACGGTGTCTGCAATGCGAAAATGCAGGGCGATCAGATCGCGCGCGCGTGTCGGGCAAGCGACGAGTGCTGGGAATTGCTCGAGGGAGCCGCCGAACGATTCAGTTTATCGGCGCGCGGTTATCATCGTGTATTGCGTGTAGCGCGGACGATCGCCGATCTTGCCGGCGGGTCAGAGATCACGGTTGCGAACGTCGCGGAGGCGTTGTCGTTGCGGCAACTGGATCGAGTTCGTGGCTTTGGCCGCGATCGGGCCTAAAGGCCCTCCTACGTTGCTTCTGCCGCCATGTACTCCACGGCGTCGCGAATTTCCTGGTCCGAAAGATCGATGCGGCCACCCTTCGGCGGCATGTAGCCGGCGGAGCCCGTGTAGCCATTGACTGCGTGCTCATTCAATACATTGATGCCCTGCGCGATGCGTGGCGCCCACATTGCAGCGTCGCCGAGGATCGGCGCGCCGCCGATACCGGCGCCATGGCAGGCAAGGCATGCGGCGTTGTAGACCTGCGGGCCGGACATTGCGGTAACGACAGGCGCCGGTTCTTCTGCCGTTTCGACCATCGGCGCTGCGGCTTGCTGTTCCTCTCCGGGCAAATAGATCTGGCCGAACGGGCGAATCCGATCGGCAACAGCGGTCTGGTCTTCACCGGCGTCCCTCGTGTCCGTGCCCTGCATCAGGTCGGAGGCCTTTATCGACACGACAAGAATGCCGAGGGCGACGGCTGCAAGCACGCCGATTAGCAGCGAATACGTATTAAAGAGTTTCTGGTCGCGCTTCAATTCATTGCTCCAGGCATGTTCGATGGATTAACCGGGGGTGGGGATCCGGCCGCAGGTCGGCGATTATATCTCAAGAAACGCCACACGGGCCGATGGAAATCGCGACCCCGAATGTCTGGATATGTGATGGCATTGACGTCCGAGCCTCATCACAGCTGGTATTCTGAGACAGGTCATTATCAAGAAGCCCTGTCTCCGGGACA
>Ga0255058_10000479_pt1 | contig 23371 bp, 20 predicted proteins | sample Cases_109_9_MG_FD_188637 | JGI IMG/M metagenome (GOLD analysis project Ga0255058, IMG submission 188637) | Seawater microbial communities from Amundsen Gulf, Northwest Territories, Canada - Cases_109_9 | ecosystem: Environmental > Aquatic > Marine > Gulf | place: Canada: Northwest Territories... | reverse complement strand
AAGGGCCGGCATGGTTCGCCTTGCATTGCCAACAATCGCGGCGCTGACTCCGGATAACTGGGACATTTCAATCCATGATGCCCGAATGGATCCTGTTGACTATGATCAAACTGTCGACCTTGTTGGACTGACCGCATTTACCACTGAGGCTCCAAGCGCTTATGCCATAGCAGACCGATTTCGCGAAAAAGGCGTTCCCGTTGTTATTGGGGGTGTGCATGTTTCCGCGCTTCCTGAGGAAGGCCTTCAGCACGCCAATGCAATCGTTATTGGAGAGGCGGAATATATTTGGGGGAAGCTACTCGATGACTTTGAAGCAGGTAGATTGCAGGGCGCTTACCGCGCCGCAGAGTACTGCGCTATGCAAGGCAACAAAATTATGCGCCGAGAGCTTGTGGACCGCAAGATGTATTCGGTTTATTATACTCTTGAGGCTACCCGTGGATGCCCCTTTGACTGTGCTTTCTGCAGCGTTACCGAGGTATTCGGGCACAAGTATCGCACACGACCCATAGATCAGGTAATTGAGGAAATCAAAGAGTTTGATTCAAAAAACTTCTTCTTCGTCGACGATAATATCTGCGGGAAACCAAGTTATTCAAAGGAGCTTTTTAAAGCCCTTATTCCCCTCAAAAAAAGTTGGGGTGGCCAAACATCCATCACAATTGCCCGGGATCCAGAGCTTTGCCAGCTTTACGCCAAAAGCGGGGGAAAGTATGCTTTTATCGGATTTGAAAGTATTTCCGAAAAGACCCTTGCTAGTATAAACAAAGGATGGAACAAAGCCGAAGAGTACAACAAGGCCATTGCAACGATTCATGACGCTGGTATTAATATCATAGGAAGTTTTATTCTTGGCCTTGACGGCGACGACCCCAGGGTCTTTCAAAATACCTTGGACTTCATTATGAAACACAAAATAGATACGGCGCAATTTCACATCCTGACTCCTTTTCCTGGAACGCGACTTTTTAATACCATGCAGGCCGCCGGACGGATTACCAGTAGCGATTGGTCCCGCTTTCATACCTCAGAGGTAATTTTTAAACCACAAGGAATGACCCCTCAGCAGCTGCAGGATGGTTATCACTGGCTCTTTCGAGAAACAAACACAATCCCGAATATTCTTAAACGGGTATTAAGAAGCCCCAAAGGCATCATGCACCGCGCAATCATCAACTTCACTTACCGCAACAAATCCAAACGTATATTGGCTGGGAAAAACCCAGCTGAAAAAATACAGTAATCCTTTTAAAAAGGCAGCCTTTACCGAAAAGTTTGTCAGAATCAGCCGCAAATAAAACGACCTCGCCAAAATCAGGCTTGAGCCATTCCTTTTCTTGTTATGCTAGTGCGCGCGTCCTAAAAATATTGAATTGCAATTTTATTATCAAAAACGTCCTTTCAAAATACATTGCCTTATTAATTCCCTTTTATTTATAAGTGGGGGGACCTCTTTAGGATTGATGCTATTTCAACAAGGAATGATATTAGCAGAAGTTGAATGGGACCCTCTCAAATAAATTAAATGGTTAAACTTAATTTTTAGATGGTAAATTTATTTGGAGTATTGACAAACGGTATGTTGGGATTATATTCCCTAGTGTGGCGCTAATTATCAATTTAAATAGAAAAAGGAGGGTATCATGGAAAAAGTAAATTGGATTAATAATTTAAGCGAAGCTGAAAGGAAGGCCAGAACTGACAAAAAGCTTCTATTTCTCTTCTTCCATCGCCAAAATTGTGGGGGTTGCGCTAAAACCATCGAAGAAACATTAACCCACTCTGAAGTAATTGAGGCAATTGAGAGTAATTGCGTTCCTATGAAGATGGAAGTTACCGAAGATCAAAACATGGTTGCCAAATATAAAATTGAGTGGACGCCAACATTTATTGTTGCCGATGAAAATGGCATTGAACTTGAGCGCTGGGTAGGTTATCTCCCGGCTGAAGATTTTATTTCTCAGCTATGCCTTTCTGAAGGCCTCGGTTTATTCCACACTGAAAGGTACCATGATGCGGAAGGTATGTTTGAAACCTTACTCAGGGAGAATGAAAACTCAGAAATGGCCCCTGAAGCAAAATATTTTCACGGAGTTTCCTGCTTTAAAGAAAAAGGGGATGTCAATTACCTTAAAGACACTTCGAAATACATGAAGGAACACTATCCAAACAGCACATGGACAAAGCGAGCTTCCGCCTGGATATAAGTGACAATAGAACTTCACATCATAAAAGCAAAGCCATAACTCCTGGAGTTATGGCTTTGACTTTTTTAGCTTTTCTTAAAACAAACCTTTTATACTATTACTCCGTAAAAACTTGTTTTTTGAGCAGGTTTTTTGGTTCTCCAGGGCGGAAGCCCTATTTGATTTCGCCCATCCTTGGGTTCAACCTTTCGGGCGGCCTTCCTTCGGAGTCCGTCCAATTTGGCTTTCTCTGCCGAATTGTGGTTGGGGCCCCTTGGCCGCTTTATATTTAAAATAAGGATTCCCACATTTCTGGCTTCTTTTTCAGGCCTTACGCGCAATATTGACCAGTCTGTACTGCAAATCTGTAAAATCGTGGTTTTTTAGCAAAATTTTTGTTGGGCAACGAGCGGAAGCCCTCTTGGTTGTGCCCCTGGCCACTTTGTGGTGTCTCCCCTTGCCGCATAATACATTGACCTTTTCTGAGAAAGGCGGAAGGTTCAGCAGAAAACCAATGGATTCAACAAAATTGACAAAACTACGGAGAGTATTGTAAAGTCATAATTAACGCCTGAACCTACATAATATCAAGTTGTTAAAAAAACAGACTTCCTATTATTATTTGTAAGGCCAAATCTTGAGACGTTTTAATTGTGATATCGTGAAACTTATGTGGTTATTAACCCATGTCTAAAAATACCTCTTTCCTACCTTATCAACGCATTATTTTCGCTTTAGATGTTCCAACTATAGGGGAAGCAAAAAAATATATCAATCTACTTAAGAAAAATGTTGGTGTATTTAAGGTAGGGATGGAGCTTTTTGTTAAGGAGGGGCCAAAGGTGATCCAGCTTATTGCGAATGAAACTGACGCAAAAATTTTTCTGGATCTGAAATTTCACGATATTCCGGAAACAATCATCAGGGCTCATAGAGCTGCCAGCGCCCTCGGGGTCGATTTTATAACCGTGCATTGCTATGAAGGTTCAAATTTATTAAGAACTGCTTTTAAAAGCGCAAATAGTAAAACAAGGGTATTGGCAATCACTGTTTTAACAAGTCTCTCAAAGGATGGCATAATTGACGCAGGTTTAAGGAGAGAATTGCAAGACCCTTTAAAGCTTGCCCTTTATAGAGCTGAAATAGCTAAAAAATCTGGCTGCGCAGGAGTGGTCTGCTCCGGCAAGGAAGTAAAAGCCATAAATGAAAAATTTGGAAATAATTTTACTACTGTTGTCCCGGGAGTGCGACCTTTATGGTGCAATATCACAAATGACGATCAGTCAAGGACCATAACTCCTTTTGATGCAATTGCCGGTGGCGCTGATTATCTTGTTGTAGGGCGTCCCATTAGAGATGCTAAAGATCCGAGAGAAGCGGCAAATAAGATAGGAGATGAAATAGAAAAAGCCCTTAATAATTCTAATTAAATCTTTTATCCCATTCAATCTAAAATATTATGTTGGATCTGTTTTGTGGTATGCGCTATTGAAATTTTTTTTCAGAACCTAAAATTCATCTGTAGTTGGAAGCTCCAAAAGGTCCTGCATAGATTGGCGTGGATTTTTGTTTTTGTAAATTAACAAATAAGTTTCTCTGATAATTGCCGCGGGAATATTATATTTTTCTACTAAGCTAAAAGCGGACTTTACCGTTTGAATCCCTTCCGCGACAGTAATCATATCCTTTTGAATCTTATCCAATGATTCTCCCCTTCCTATTCTCAGCCCAATTGTTCGATTGCGACTTAATTTTCCATTACAGGTTAGAATAAGGTCTCCAATGCCTGACAAGCCGGAAAGGGTTTGGGGCTTTGCGCCCAAAACTGCGCCAATTCGGTTTATTTCAGCCAAGCCTCTGGTAATTAATGCGGCGCGAGCATTGTTTCCGCTTTCGAGGCCATCTGAAACACCGGCAGCAATAGCTATAACATTTTTTAGAGCTCCGCCAAGCTCTACACCAATCACATCATTGCTGGTAAAAAGCCTTAAGTAAGGGGTGGTAAATAAATTTTGCAGATACTCTGAGCTTTCCTTGCTTTGGGACGCAACCACCATCGCGGATGGTTTTTCCTCTGCCATTTCTCTGGCAAAACTGGGACCGGAAAGAGTCACAAAATTGTTGCTGGATAAGGAAGGCAATTCCTGATTAAATATTTGGGAGATGGTAAGTAAGCTTTCGTTTTCTATTCCTTTGCTAGCGCTGACCAAAATAGTATCTTCAGGAACAATGGAGGAAAGCGCTTTAAATATTCCGCGGACATGTTGCGAAGGAGCAACAAGGATGATAATTTTTGCGCCCTGGACAGCCAATTCTAAATCGGAATAGGGAGCAATGTTTTTGGATAGTTGAAACCCAGGCAAATAACGGAGGTTTTCTCTCTTTTCTGAAATGATTTGGCAAAGATCTTTTTCGTAAACCCATAAGCTTACTTTATAGTCTTTTTTTGCCAGCAGATTGGCTATAGTTGTGCCCCAGGCTCCGGCCCCGATAACGGAAATCTTTTTTTTTTGAAATTTAGAATTCATTTGATAAGTATTTAATTATACTATTACTCTGTAAAAACCTGTTTTTTGAACAAGTTTTTTCTTTGGTTCTCCAAGGCGGAAATCCTCTTTGGTTGCAGCCCCTTGGCCGCTTTATGATGTATAATAACTCTTAATCTCTTTTTAATCAAATGTTTATTAAACAAAATCCCATAAAACCGGTATTTAAAACATTTTCATAGAGCTTTTTGAAAATAAGCTTTACAATGATTCACTAAAAAAATATATGATTTCACTGAAATGAATTTGTTGAAACAGCTTTAATTATAATCACTAGTTTCAACTTTTTTATTTGCAAAAGCGCGTTATGAACGTATTATTAATGGTTACGCCGTTCGGTTGAGGCCTTTAATTTGGTTGAAAGAAAGGGAAATATGCCACAGAGCATGACCGGTTACAGTCGCTCAGAATTAAAAAATGGGGAAAGGGAATGCATTATAGAAACCAATTCTGTGAATAACAGATTTTTAGATATCTCTGTCCGACTTCCAAAAAGATTAATAGAAATAGATTCAAGAATAAAAAAGAAAATTAAAACAAAATTTTCCAGAGGAACTATAGATATTAATGTTTCATTTGGCCAAGGGAAAAAAGAGGCTTTCCTTACAGCTGACTTGGAAACTGCAAATATCTATAAAAAAATATTAGATAATCTTCGGGCCTCTTTAGGACTAAAAGAAGAAGTAAATTTAAAAGATTTGTTGCAATTCAAGGAAATAATTAAATATGAGGCGCCTGAAGAAAATATTGATGAATTGTGGGAAATTATTGAGAAAACTTTAGATATCGCCCTTCAAAAATTAGAAGAAAATCGATTAATAGAAGGCGCTGCTTTACAAGAAGACGTTCTCGGGAGAATACAAACTATTCTCAAAAAGGTTGAATTTATCAAAGGTCAACAAAACCAGATCTTATGCAAGACCAAGGAAAAACTGACAGAAAAATTGTCGAATTTATTGGAAAACCAAGAGTTGGATCAGGGTCGCCTCTTGCAAGAGGTTGCTTTTATTGTCAATCGTTCTGATATCTCAGAAGAAATTGTTCGTTTGGAACACCACCTGAATCAGTTTGCAATTTTGTCAAAAGGGCAAGAGCCCATAGGACGACAATTAGAATTTCTTACTCAGGAAATGGTTCGAGAGGTTAACACCATAAGCTCCAAAGCTAATAATTATGAAGTTTCTCAAAGGGTGGTAGAGATAAAGTCGGAACTCGAAAAAATCAGAGAACAAATTCAAAATATCCAATAAAAACAAAATAAGCTAAAATGATAAAAAGAAAAAATCTTTTGTTTGTTATATCAGCCCCATCCGGCGCGGGAAAAACCACAATAATTGAGAAATTGCTAAAAGAAATAGATGGTTTAACCCTTTCCATTTCTCATACGACACGTCCTCCAAGAAATGGCGAAATTCATGGGGAAGATTATTATTTTATTTCAAAGAAAGAATTTAAAAATAAAATTGACCAAAATGAATTTGCTGAATGGAATGAATATCAAGGCCAATATTATGGGTCTTCATTTGAAAACCTTGAAAATGCTAAAAAGCAGGGCAAGGACCTCCTTTTTGACATTGATATTAATGGAGCTGCTAATATTAAAAAAAATTTTGACAATGGAATTTATATTTTTATACTACCTCCCTCTATAAGTTCGCTAAGGGAGCGTCTTCTTAAACGAGGAGCGGAATCAAGGGAAGTGATAGAAAGCAGAATAAAAATAGCTGAAAATGAAATTCGACATTTTAAAGAATACGACTATATCGTTGTAAATAATATAGTTAGTGAAACATTCCAGCAAATTTCTTCTGTTATTTTTGCGCAAAGGTGTCATAAGGTTAACCTTATTATGACTGGTAATAATTTTACGAAATAAAGCGGCCAAGGGGCCGCAACCACAATTCGGCAGAGAAAGCCGAATTGGACAGATTCCGAAAGAAGGCCGCCCGAAAGGTTGAGCCCAAGGATGGGCGAAATCAAATAGAGCTGTCGCTCTGGTAAGAAAACAGAAAAAAATTTATCAAAAACGAAGTTTTTACAGTGTAATAGTATAAAGTTATAATGAATATTTTAGATCAAAAAGAAGTGTTATTTGGCATAACTGGAGGGATAGCCGCTTATAAAGCAGCGGATATTGTAAGACTTTTAATTAAAAAGGGTTGCTCCGTTACTGTGGTTATGACCGAGAGCGCAAAACAATTCATCACTCCTTTAACTTTTGAAGCTCTCACTGGGAAAAAAGTCTATTCTGATCTATTTAATCCCCATGCCCCGGAAGCAATGGCGCATATAGAGCTTGCCAGAAAAACAGATATATTATTAATTGCCCCCGCTACCGCTAATATAATAGGCAAAGCAGCCACAGGAATTGCGGATGATCTCCTTTCCTGTCTTTTTTTGACCACGACCAAGCCCATAATGATAGCTCCAGCTATGAATTCTTATATGTACCTCAATCCTGTTGTGCAGCAAAATATTGCCAGTTTAAAAAAAAGAGGCGTTAAAACTATTGGGCCTGAAAAAGGGGAACTAGCCTGCGGAGACGAAGGACCTGGCAGGTTGGCTGATAGTGAGAGCATAATTGATGCTGTTATTAATGAACTTAAAACAAGCAATAAGTTAAAGGGAAAAAAGGTGATAGTTACCGCTGGTCCTACAAGGGAGGCAATGGATCCAGTTAGGTTCATTTCAAACCCATCCTCAGGAAAGATGGGTTTTGCATTGGCGGCTGAAGCCTTAAGACGGGGGGCAGAAGTTATCTTGATTAGCGGTCCCACAGAATTGGATCCTTTGCCTGGAACAAAATTTATCTCTGTAACTACTGCTGATGAAATGAAAGATCAGGTTTTTCAATATCTTTCTCAGGTTGATATTGTAATTATGGCGGCAGCCGTGGGAGATTATCAGCCAATTCATTACTCAAAACAAAAATTGAAAAAAAAGGATAAACTGTTGGTCTTTAAGTTTAAAAAAACCATTGATATTTTAACGGAAATTGGCAGAAACAAAGGAAACAAAGTCCTGGTTGGATTTGCGGCGGAAACGGAGAAACTCAATAAAATGGCTTTAAAAAAACTTAAAGAAAAGAATCTCGACATTATTGTGGCAAATGAGATTGGAGTCCCTGGCAGCGGTTTTCAAAGCGATTCTAATAAAGTAACTATTTTTACAAAAGACAATAAAAAGGTAGAACTCCCTTTAATGTCTAAAACAAATTTAGCTAGTCGAATTTTGGACATGATAGAACCCTATTGTATCCCTTTTCTAACAATGAAAAGGAAGGTTCACCGGAATAAATAATTCCTATGCCTGGTTAATCAACCTTAATGTTGCAAAAAAAACTAGGCATTTGTTGTTAAAATTTTTCATTGCACAAAATCAGTTTAGATTTTTTGGTTTTAGAATTTTACGAGGATTAGCCCAATGAGGAATATAAAGAAATTCTCCCCGAGTTCCAATTTTTCAAGCAAGGCTCATATAAATTCATTAGAAAAATATCAAGAGATTTACAATAAATCTGTGGAAGACATGGAAGGATTTTGGGGAAAAGTGGCGGATAGACTTCATTGGGTAAAAAAGTGGGATAAGGTGGTGGAATATGATTTTGTAAATGCAAATATAAAATGGTTTGAAGGGGGGAAATTAAACGTTAGTTATAACTGTCTTGATAGGCATGTTGAAGCAGGCCACGGAGAAAAAATAGCCCTTATTTGGGAAGGAAATAATCCAAATGAATCCAAGAGCTTTACTTATTCTCAACTTCTGGATGATGTTAAGAAGTTTTCAAATGTTTTAAAAACTAACGACATCAAGAAAGGTGATCGCGTTTGTATCTATCTGCAGATGATACCAGAATTGCCCATTGCCATGCTTGCTTGCGCAAGAATTGGAGCTGTTCACTCTGTGGTTTTTGGGGCATTCAGCGCGGATTCTCTCCGAGATCGCATCAATGATTCATCCTGTAAACTGCTGGTCACACAGGATACTGGCGTGCGTGGCACAAAAACAAATATTCCAATGAAGGCAAATGCCGACGCTGCTTTATCCAACACGCCTTCAATTGAAAAAGTCGTTGTTGTTCAAAGAACAGGAGAAAACATTAACATCAGTGAAGGAAGAGATATTTATTGGGAAGAAGCTATGGCAGGCGCTGGCAATGATTGTCCGCCCGAAAAAATGGATGCAGAGGATCCCTTATTTATATTATATACTTCCGGCTCTACGGGCAAACCCAAAGGAGTCCTTCATACAACTGGCGGATATTTAGTTTACGCCTCTTTTACCCACGAGCTTATTTTTGATTATCATGATGGAGATATTTATTGGTGCACAGCTGACATTGGCTGGGTAACGGGCCATTCTTATATTGTTTATGGACCGCTGGCTAACAAAGCCATTTCGGTTATGTTTGAGGGAGTCCCAAATTACCCGGATTTTGGGCGATTTTGGCAGGTGGTAGAAAAACATAAAATCAACGTATTTTACACAGCCCCTACGGCAATCAGAGCGCTTATGAAAGAAGGTGATAAATGGCCAAATAATCACGACCTTTCTTCCCTTTCACTCCTTGGAACCGTTGGAGAACCCATTAAAGAGCCTGAGTGGATGTGGTATTACCGGATGATCGGTAAAGAGCGCTGTCCGATTGTAGATACCTGGTGGCAAACCGAGACAGGCGGTATATTGATTACTCCTTTGCCAGGAGCAACTCCAACCAAACCCGGTTCGGCAACTTTCCCATTTTTTGGTGTGCAACCGGTATTGTTAGATGATAATGGAAAGGAACTTAATGGCGCCGCCAAAGGGTACCTGGCCATTAAAGCCGCATGGCCAGGAATGATGCGCACCCTTTATGGCGACCATGAGCGTTTTCGTAAAACATATTTCGATCGATTTCCAGGATACTATTTTACGGGAGATGGGGCGAGTAGAGATGAAGAAGGTTATTACTGGGTGACCGGGCGGGTGGATGACGTGCTTAACGTTTCCGGACATCGCATTGGCACGGCGGAAGTTGAAGGAGCAATCGGCCAGGCCGAAGGAGTTGCCGAAGCTGCTGTGGTGGGTTATCCACACGATATCAAAGGGCAAGGGATTTATGCTTTTGTCACATTAATGACGGGGACATCCCCAGAGGACGGAATTACCGCCAACATTCACAGGTCGGTGCGTAATTGCCTGGGACCCCATGTAGCGCCGGACAAAATTCAGTTTACATCAGCATTGCCAAAAACCCGATCAGGAAAAATTATGCGTCGCCTTTTGAAAAAAATCGCGGAAGGAAATTTGGATAACCTTGGAGATATTTCCACCCTTGCAGATCCTTCTGTGGTGGAAGCCCTGGTAAAGGAACGGATTTAAAATATTGGCTCGTAAATTTTTTCTATTATTGCAACATTTTACATCTTCGAAAAAGACTCTTCTGAAGTAACTCTCATGTAAGGATTATTTACTTTTTCCTGGCCGATTGTGGAGGTCATTGCGGATCCATAATCATGACCAGGATAAACCACGGTGTCATCAGGTAGTTCTTTTAATTTTTGAAGACTATGGTACATCGCTTTGTGATCGCTTTCTGGAAAATCACACCGGCCTATGGCTCCCACAAAAAGAGTATCGCCTGTAATAACAAAGTTATTTCCGAGAAAACAAACACAGCCTGGCAGATGCCCTGGGGTGTGCAAAGCTTTGATGGAAACCTTGCCAATGGTAATAACCGCATTATCTTCAATTTCAATAACCTTTTCTTTAAATTTCCGCAAAGCCTGTGCCTCGTTTTTATGAACAAATATTTTTTCTAAGGCGATTTGTTTAGTCAACTCCTCTATTCCATCCATATGGTCAAAATGGGTATGGGTTAGAAGGGCTTTAGTAATTCTCATGCCATCTTTTTCCGCTATTTTTATTATGCGATCTACCTCAAAAGCCGGGTCCACCACAGCGCAATCTTTGGTGTCAGCGCATCCGATAAGATAGTTGAAATTTTGCATTAGACCTACTTCTATTTGTTTTAAATATAAGGTATCTTTTTCCAAAATCAATCTCCTAAATTATGAAAGCTATTCCTGTAAAATCTTGCTTGGGCTTGATTTTCCTCTATCAAGAAGACTTTATTTCCTTAGTTCCTTTATTATATAGTAACCCACCTGATAAAAATCATAAAGCGGCTAAGGGCCGCAACCAAATAGGACTACCGCCCTTGAGAACAAGAAAAAAAATTTCTCAAAAAAGAAGTTTTTACAGTGTAATAGTATAAAAACACTGGCGACGGCTTCCATATGCGTTGTAAGAGGATTGCGTTTTGTTCCTGTCCGATTGGATAATAGGCTCACAAACATGCAATTTAGTTGAAAAAAAGTTTTTTAAATTTTATTTTCGTTTAGCGCTGGGGCTCCCTTTGGAGGGTTCCACAGGTTTTCGGCCTACCTTATAAATATGCTTAAATAAAAAAAATAACCCGCGGTTTACTGAGAGGGAACTCTAATGCCCCTTTTCCAACGTTTAAAAATGGAAGATTGTTTTATTTATCCCTTCAGGAAGGTCGGAAATGAATATGAAATTGTAAGAAAAAATACACCATAAAGCGGCGAGGCGCCGCAACCAAAAGGAGCTACCGCTCCGGTGAGCTAACAGAAAAAACTTGTTCAAAAAACAAGTTTTTTCAGAGTAATAGTATAAATTCATTGAGAATAATAGTTTATTTCAAAGCCGTTTATCAATATACTAAAAACATAGATTATTGACAACACAATTTTGGTAAGATAAAGTGATGAGTATTTAAGGGGTATATATATTATATTATGAATTTAAATAACAATAAACATAACATAGAAATTTACAACAATTTTCGACAACAGGCTGGGAAAGCTGGAGAGTCTGTTTTCCCATTTTATACGTATTGGTCTGAAGGAAAAATAAATGGTTCTAGAAAATTGTTGGGAATGTTCATTCAGGAACTACAATATTTTGAAAATTTTTTGGATGAAGCTGGGGCCAGAGTTAATAAAAAATGGTTTTATTTTTCGGAACTGGTGGCTTCTATGAGAAATTTATCAATTGTCTCTTATATCTTGTACCATTCCCTTCATCGTTATGACCATTACAAAATTGAAGAAATAGAAAATATTTCCAATGATTTTGCGGAAGAAGCTCCTTCCGTCTTGGATTTCATTAATCAGTCTATTAAAAAACTTTTTAAAGCCTGCCTAGAAGAAGCCAAAAAACTCAATATTCCAATAAAAGAGGGAATGCTTCCCAAAAGAAATCATCTTGATATGTTTTTTAAAGAAAAGCTACCTGCGGATTATGAGTGCAATCAAATGGAGGGAGAGAAAGAAAAGGTATTAAGCTTGGTCCGAAAACTGAGAAAAGCGGCCAAAATGTCCAAAGTAGAATGCTTTGGGCATAAGTATTCCTATGATGAACTAATGGAATTGGTCCCTCTGAAGATAGACGAAAAAAAGGCCAGAAAATTGAAAAATATTGTTCATGCCGTGCAGTCTGATTATGATACATATGTAAAAAATACAGTGCTGGAAAGTGAAAACCCCAAGCTTAGAGAACTAAGAAGAATTTCATCGATCCCGCTCCATTTGTTAGAAGCAGCTAGATGGTTGTCTCATTTCTATGAACGCCATGAAAGCAACATTTGCTCAAATAATGCTTCGGATAAACTAGCTGAACTTATTGATAGAAAAAAAGTTTTAGATATTGTGGTTAACTTTCTCCTATATTACAGCGATTATTTTCTGCAAAAAGGAAATACCCTTGCGGAAAATATTATGAGCGCCTACGCTGAAAAAGTTCAGTATGAACTCTCAATTCCAAAACCTTTAGGATTCCATGCAAGGCCATCAACATATGTTTCTTTAATTGTTAATGAACATGGAACGGATGTAGAAATGATTGTGGACAGCAAGCGGTATAATGCCAAATCAGTGATCAACCTTCTAATGGCAGCTGGTTATATATCTGAAAAGGGTTATCAAAAAGTAATTTTTGAAGGGGATAAGCGGGTTTTAGATGACCTTAAAATCCTTTCAGAAAATAATTACTGTGAAGACCAAAAAATACCCCCAGAATTAAACTACCTGAGAATACTTCGCAATATGCCCAGCCATTAACGCTTCTATGACAAAAGAAAAAGAAGCCATTATTAATTATTTGGATTCTATTGAACAGCCCCTTTCCGACATTGCTCTCGATATACACGCCCACCCTGAAACACCTTTTGAAGAACATCGTTCCATGGCGATTTTAACCTCCTTTTTGGCCCAGAATGCCTTCACCATTGAGAAGGGTTTGGCGGGATTGCCAACCTCTTTTAGAGCAACTTCACCCAATTATTCCGGAAAGCCAACAGTGGCCCTCTTAGCCGAATATGATGCTTTGCCAGGGTTGGGCCACGCTTGTGGCCACAATCTAATTGGTCCCGCCAGCATTGGAGCTGCCGTCGCAATACATCACTTGGATTTTCAGATGGATGGCCAACTTCTTGTTATTGGCGCTCCCGCCGAGGAAGGCGGGGGAGGGAAAATTACGATGATAAAGCATGGGATTTTTGATGACATCGATGCCGCGATGATGATTCATCCTTCCAATCAAACCAGAGGGGTTACTTCGATGCTTGCCCTTCAGGAAATCAAGTTTACCTTTCATGGGAAATCAGCTCATGCTGCGGCTTTTCCCTATGAAGGGATTAATGCTCTTGATGCTGTCATCCAAACTTTCAATAACATTAACGCCTTGCGTCAGCAATTGAGAGATGACGCTCGTATTCATGGCATTATCAGCGAAGGGGGAACTATCCCCAATATTATACCCGAAAAAACTTCGGCCATTTTTTATGTGAGAGCTCTGGATGTCCCCTATTTTGAGGAAACTGTGGAAAAAGTTAGAAAATGTGCGAAGGGAGCCGCCATATCAACCGGTTGCTCCATTTCTGAAGAAATAAAAGATTTAGTTTATTCTCCTTTTAAACCAAATTACTCCATGGCAAAACTTTTTAAGAATAATTTAACCCTGCTTAATATTGAAGAAAATCCAATTAAAGAAAAGGGAGGGAAAGGATCGTCAGACATTGGAAACTTAAGTCAGTTAATACCAACCATACATGCCGATATTGAGATTTGTGATTCCAAATCAGTCGCCCATTCCCCTGAATTTGCTGAAATGGCCAAATCCAAAAAAGGATTAGGAAGGATGATAGATGGAGCAAAAGCTCTTGCTATGACGGTTTACGATCTTTTTTCTTCTCCAGAGCATATTAAAATGATAAAACAAGAGTTTAATATCGGCTCCTTGCAATAGGATTAATAAAATTTCCTTCCTCCTTGTGTTTTTTTACCCTAAACTATTCAACCAAAAACCATAATTACCGCATCATATTAATAATGGGGAAATTGCTCAGGGCCTTCCTGCTCTATATGTCTTGCTTTTGAATAATGAACTAATATGGATGATACTTCATTCAAACTGAGGCATAGAGAGTCAAAAACCCTCTGCTCAGGCAGAACATGGGAAAAACCTCATAAATATCTTTAATATTTCAGATTAACCGATAGTTTTTCATTCGGAATAGGCGCATTTATTCTATTCTATCAAAAAATAATGAAGCATTTAAAAAACTTCGCCGCCAATTTGTATCCAGATAAAAAGAATTTTTTTTTCCTGGCAGAAAATCATCCTTTTGTCCCCATTGTGGCGGAGTTGCCATTAGAAAAAAACAAGTCCTCTATTGGAATATTTATAGACCTCTTTTATCGCTATAAACATTCTTTCTTGCTTGATAGCGGAAAAGGCCAAAAAAATATCTCAAGATATTCATTTTTAGGAGGCAACCCGTTTCTAACTTTCAATTACCATAACCATGTCGCGACTATTTGTAAAAACGGACAAACTACCTCCGACCGCTCAGACCCGATCAAATCCTTATCTAAAATACTTGAAGAATATAAAACATCATATTTCTCATATATACCGCATTTTTTTGGAGGTGGCGTGGGATATTTTAGTTACAACATGGTTTGTTATTTAGACGCATTCCCGAGCCCAAAAAATGATGATTTTCTTTTTCCGGATATCAATTTTATTTTTCTTGATGACCTTGTTGTTATCGATCACTTTGAAAATAAGGTCAAGTTTATTTGTTTGGCCAATACAAACAAAAATAGAATCGACCAAATTTATACCAATTCTATTCGCCAATTGTTAGATAGAATAAATCAGTATCTACTTTTGCCTTGCAAAGGAGAAAATCTATCTTTTAGGAAAACAATTAAAGATAAAAAGTCCTTTAAATCCAATGTGAATAAACAGGAATTTGAAGATATGGTTAGACAGGCAAAAAAATATATTAAAGATGGGGATATTTATCAAGTTAATTTATCACGGCAATTTAAGGTGGAATTTGAAGGCAATCCAATGACTCTTTTCCAATATTTGCGGCAGATCAATCCATCTCCTTTTTCAGCTTTTTTAAAGTTTGACGATACTTTTATAATCTGCTCGTCTCCGGAAAGATTGGTAAAAGTTTATAAAAATAGCATTGAAACGAGACCAATTGCCGGGACGAGACCGAGAGGAAAGACAATTAGCCAGGATAAACTTTTGTCTCATGAATTGCTTTTAAATAAAAAAGAAAAAGCCGAGCATCTTATGCTGGTTGATTTAGAGAGGAATGACCTGGGCAGGATATGCGAGTATGGAACGGTGGAAGTGGATGAACTAATGAATTTGGAAAAATATTCTCATGTCTGGCATATTGTTTCCAATATCAGCGGCAGATTAAAAAATAACATTAAATTGAAAGAACTCCTGACTGCCTGTTTTCCAGGAGGAACTATCACTGGCTGCCCTAAAATCAGAAGCGCAGAAATAATTCATGAACTGGAGCATATCAGTAGGGGACCCTACACTGGCTCCCTGGGGTATATAGGATTTTCAGGCGAGGTGGATTTAAATATAATCATCAGGACTATTTTAATAAAAAATGACACCGCCTTCCTGCAAGTCGGGGCCGGCATTGTTGCTGACTCAGACCCTGAACAAGAGTTTTATGAAACTTATAAAAAAGCAGAGGCAATGTTGATTGCCTTGCAATGTATAAAAAATATTCCAGTTAAAACTACCTTTAAGACCAAACACTGATTGAAAATTGTTAGGGGGAAAAACCAAGTCCACATCTCCTCCTTATAACTATTTTGGGACCTTTTCCCAATCTTTCAAAAACCTTTCAATTCCTATATCAGTTAAAGGGTGTTTGCAAAGTTGTTGAATTACTTTAAAAGGAACCGTCGAAACATGCGCTCCCATAGCGGCGGAATCCACCAGATGAAGGGGGTGTCGTATACTTGCAACAATAACATTTGTATCATAATCATAGTTATCATAAATATCTAATATCTGTCTGACCACATCCATTCCTTCGTGCCCAATATCATCCAGCCTTCCTACAAAGGGACTGACATAGCTTGCCCCGGCCTTAGCTGCAAGCAGCGCTTGAACAGGAGAAAATACGAGAGTAACATTGGTTTTAATCTTTTCTTCACAAAGAATTTTTACAGCTTTCAAGCCTTCTGTGGTCATCGGGATTTTTACAACAATATTTTCGGATATTTTTGACAATTTTCTTCCTTCCGTTACCATACCTTCCGCATCGAGAGAAATCACTTCAAGGTTCACCGGTCCGGACACTTCTCCGCATATTTCTTTAACAACTGCTTCAAAAGTTTTTCCAGTTTTGGAAACTAAAGTCGGATTGGTGGTAACACCATCAACCACTCCCAATTTTTGCGCTTCACGAATTTCTTTAATATCTGCTGAATCAATAAAAATTTTCATAACAATAACGTTTCCTTTCCAAATAAACAAAAATTATTAATGCCACTATATAAAGGCTAAAATATTAAAACAATTATTTAGTTTTCTGGTTCTTTAGAAACTTATTTTATCAAATTTTTAACAGTTTGATTGAGTAAAAATTCCTTATCAATTCGGGGCGAGGGATTGGGCGAGATGAAAAACCCCCAGAGGAATTAAAGGCAAGGCCAAAACTTTATATCTTATTTTTTCTATCGAATTAAACTAATTTGCTTTAAAGCTTTCTGGATTGAAAGAAATCTTCGGCGGAAAAAATATACTGAGCAATGACTTTTTGAACCTTCTGAGAACCTTTATGGAAAATAATTCCCAGGACTGTTTCCTGATTGATATTCTCTGTGTTTTTCAATTTCCCTATAACCTCCAACTCCCCAGCTATACCTGGGAATTGACACACTAAAGTAATTTCTTGGCCCACAACAAGGGTGGATAATAGAGACGCATTCATTAGAACTTTGGTGTGCCAGCGGCACCCTCTATTGTCAATGTCCAGTATAGCGCCCTTATGCTCATGATTCTTCTGTCTTATTTTAGTTGGGATAAAACAATCCAATCTTTTTCGGGAACGAAGATCGTGAAGTTCAATAATATTGGGATATTCTATGAGCAGCAATTTTTTAGGACTCATAATAGTGTCGATTAATTTAGCTTGGAAGGCGCATACTTTGCCATTGAAAATATATTTGATAGTAATTAGATTCCCCCGAAAAAGCTTGTGCTTAATATTTTGAAAGGGTCTGGGAAAGGTAATAATCAAATATTCGCCCATTTCCATACCCACAAATTCGCTTTTTAAAGGAATAGATACTCCATCAATTTTAATGTTTAGCTCTGTCCCAATATCCACACGAAGACTCTTTTCGTCAACCAAGGGATTTGCATTTTCAATATCCATAATTTTTCACCCACAAAGAGAATTTATTATTAATTAAAAGAACAATAGAAATGCGCCATTTTTCTTCCCTCTAATTTTCAATTATTTAAGCATAATATTTTCTGAAATTCAATTTATTTTCTGGAAGAATAAACTCGCCTTTTATTGAGGTCAACGCATTCAAATATGTTTTAGCGATCTTTCTTTCTTTTCCATTTAATGGCAAGATTTGTGGCTTTTTCAATCTTTTAATTGAATTTTTATCATCAATTTGCTTAATGGTTTTAATGTCATCGGAAGGATTATTGGTTTTAGGATTATTTAGTTTTGATGAAGCTGGATTATTTGATAATAATTCCTGGGAATTCAACGCCCTAGCCACGCCTGGAATCGAAAAAATTAAAATTAACAACGTTGTCAGAAATCTGCGCATGAGAAAATATTTAGGTTGTTGGAAAAGAAAATTGACTATAGGGGAAAATCCAGAGGCTTCCTCCACCGGGCTTTAGGGAGTTTTGAAATGACCGGATCATGGTTTTATAAATACTGAGATAAAAATAGGACAAATTTATCAAAACCTGATTGAAAAGTCAATTTGCAGGGTCTAAAAAACAAACGCTGAAGAGGTTTCTTAGGTTTTATAGCACTAAAATTAAACAACTAAAGAGGGAAAATCCTATAAAACCCCATGAGAATATGAGATTTGTTTTCCAAAATAGCCTAAAATTTTCTTGACATGGTTTCCCTTGGCAAGTTTAATATTGTCTAGCTTGACAAATTAATTCTCAAAGAAAAATTCCCATCATGCTGATCTCAGGTATGACGTATGGAAATTTATAATATTTGTTAAATATTAATCAAATTAAAAGGGGAAGTATTATGAGAAAATCAATGGATCAGAAGCGATGGATTTTTCTCAAGCTAACTTTCTTGACGTTGATTTTGTGTTTAGCCCAAGGGAGTTTGGTAGTTTTGCCTGCACATAGCGAGACTCTTTCAGAGAAAGAAATATTATGGCTTACCGACCAGGAAATAGGCAAAAGCTTCGAGAAAAACTCGATTATGAGGAATAACGGCATGGATGATTTGCTAACGGTGATAGCATTAAATAAAGATAATGAAGGGCCTGATAAAACCAAAGAAATTTTGCAGAAAAATGAACCAGCAGTAACCCTAAACCAAATAGAGTCGGTTTTCCCCGAAAAAAAAGTAGAATGCCCTGATACTGAATGGGGAACCGACTGGACCGTTCAAGAAGATGGAACTATTAAATGGCCAGACTCGAAAAAATTCAAAAGAATACAGGTTAAGAGTTTAAGCAACACCAAAGAACACCTTGGCTATTTATTTAAAAAACCAAAAGGGAAATAGCTTAAAAACCATAAAATTCAAGGTTGAACAGCGCGCACTCCTAGATTAATGCAACGTTCACGGTTGAGCGTGTTGGCAGTTCCATCAATAAAGTTAAAGGCTCCAGCGCAGCAAGAACCCGCGATATCAGGCAACCAATACCAATAGGCCGCTCCTTCCGCAAAGATTTTGTCTAAATGAAGCGGATAATTTTTGTCAAAACCCATTTTATTCCATTTAGACGGGTCATATATGGATCTTACTTCGTCTTCCTTAGGCATTCGCCAATCTTTGTAACCAGCCGTGCGCAAACTATTCACATAGACCATAGATTTATTCCAATTGAGGAGGCTCTTTCCGGTATCTGAATGGCTATCCATTTTCGTCCACATTAACCCTGTCCTTGTATCTGTGATAGTTCCATTCCTATGATCTACGAAAGGACTATCTGATTTGGCAACTTTGCTTTTGGAATTCACCTGAACCCTGCCTTGGGAAAACCCTGTAGAAAAAATTAGCAAAATTAGGAAAAAAGCCAAAAAGCTATTAAAGGAAAAACAAGCGCGTTTTTTTCGACTCCACCTTTCAATCGGGCGCATAAGAATCAAGCAATAATTTTGATGATAATATGGTGACAGAAAAAAATTTTTAAAAAAAATAACCAATTTATTATTATTCATAGAAAAAACATTTTTTCAGAAATATCTTTCCTTGTCTTATATATTAAAGACTATAACGAACTGAAGCCAAAAGACCTTGCGCCCATGTTTTAAAGACTCCGTTTATACCTCCATCATTATCATTCACAATTCTTTTGAGTTTCTGGCTATGCAAGTAGGAAACACCCATAGAAAGTTTTTTAGTTGCTTTGAATTTTGCCCCCGTGGAAAAAATGATCGAATCTGAGTCCGGAAGTTCAAATCCCAACGTTTTTTTGGGAACGGGATTTTCATCATAAGCAAAACCGGCCATCAAGGTGAACCCCGTATCGGAACATTCATGGGTAACGCCCAATCTGTAAGCATTGACATCTTTCCAGTTTTTTCTGACCGGGTCATCGAACAATGTCTTCAGTGTCGAGCTAAGCATTGATTCATAATCAAAATCGAGATCTGCGAAAGAGGACCAAAAAGTTCTGTCAAAAACAAACTCAACGGTGGTCTTGTAGAAAGAAAAAGCTATTCCAAAAATCAGGCTTGCGGGAAGGGCGATCCTAACATTCGTCTTTCCCCGGTAACTAGTGGCTGTAAAAGTTTCGGACAGGGTGGCATTTCCTTCTATAGTCGGCTCAACTTCCGAGCGGTATATTAAACCCATTTTAAGGTTATCCAGAGATCTATAAGCTACGGCGAGATTATACCCAATATCAATAGAATCCCCTCTTACTTCTCGTCTTACAACCGCAGGACTGCCAAACGCTGTTGTAACTCCCTCGCTAAATACTTTTGCATCGGAATAAATTCCCCTGACGCCTCCTCCAATTGAAAACTTGTTGTTGATTCTATATGCGAAAGTTGGGTTGAATTCTATTACTTTAAGGGTAAAATTTCCTGCGGAAGTTTTTGCTGGCTCATCAGGCCACCTCTTTGAAAGACCGAACGGCGCAACCAGCGATACACCGAGCCTAAAATTTTGCCATTTTGGAAATAGGTAAAAAATATTAGGAATAAAAAAATGCTCTTCATTAGATTTAGTGTCCCCAGCAATTCCTCCAACCGTTCCTTTAAAATCAACCTTTGAAAGATAAATATAATAAACATTGATTTCAAATTCTGAAAGGCTGTCTTCCCAAATCATATTGGCGGGGTTATAGTATGCCGTATCAGGGCCCCGGGAATTGGCAATATAAGCCCCGGAAAGGGCTAAAGAATTTCCAGATTGTTCAGGGAGTTTGTACCCCGAGGCGAGGACATAGTCTGAGAGGAAAGAAAAAGAAAGAAACAAGAACAATAAAACGGTAATAGGTTTTTTAATCATAGGACCAACCAAAAATCAAATCATGTCTTAAGAAAAATAAGCATACTATTACAATATTTCTATTACCTATTTTTCAAATTGTATACTATTTTTGTTGATAATTAGCAATATTTTTTTAATTTAAATTAAAATTCAATAAATTAAGACACGAGCCCTCTTTATGATTGAGCCGAGTCAGATTTCTGAAGAGAGAGAGGGAATATCATTATCATCCCCTTTCGGATCCTCAAAGGAAGGAGAAACAATGAGGGTAAAAAATTGGATGCTTTTTAACAGGGGAGATCAATGGAATAAGTTGAAAAATTACTGGAACAGCTCTGAGAAGGGGTTTTTGGGAGGCCAATGAAACACTGGATGAAAAGAAGATTAGAAAATATATATTAAATCTAAAATGGATGGACTATTGATGATAAATACTATGCCTTGGGTAACTCCCTTCAGGGGAGAAAATAATTTATGTGAACATTTAATGAGTTATTCACCCAGTGTCCTTTGAATGAATTTTACTTTTATAATATGCCTCTCTATTAGGGGGTATTTTAGCGATTTATAAGAGAAATCAAACCAACAACTTTTCTGGATGGGCTTATTCCTTAATTAATCAATTCTTCCAAGGAGGATGACTTTAAAGCATCATTAAGCTTTTGCAAGGAATCGGTAATCCTAACTTTTGGCGAAAGGGCAATTTCTATTTTCATCTTTTTTCCTTCCATTAAGGAAGGCGGAGTGATTTTAATCTCTTGAGGCAGGTGAAGATTTTTAACACATTTCACCCATTTTTTTTCCAGTTTTGTAAGTTTAGGATACTTTAATCCCTTTAACTTTAACCTTATTTTTTCCGCGCGCTCTTTTTTGCCTAATGCATTATCTTTAGTAAAATCAACAAGATAATGGCTGATAATATCTTTGATAGAAAGTTTTTGCATTAAAGTGACTTCTTCTAACAGCATTATGATTTCCTTAAATCGATTTAAACCCGGCAATAAAGTTTCAGCCAATTTCATCATAGAGTCTCTCTCTGTTTTTGAATACCTAGATAATGCCGCAGAAGTTTTCAAAGAAAGCCCCCATTCTATAATTCTCATTTTGCTATACACATCCAGAGAATAAATACTTAGAATATCTTCATAGATTTTCCTGCTTTTGGAAAGTTTAAGCTCCGGCATAAACTTGCTAATTATTGTCTCTCCTGGTATGCCTATTTCCTTAAGTAAATTAAAAAAATTCCCCATTTCAACAAAATTTAGCTCCCTGTGAGACAGGTTAGTTTTAAGGTTGAAAATAATTAGGTTTTCATTACAAAGTTTTTCCTTTTCAATAATTAAACAAGGAAGGATCTTCATTCCTAATTTTTTACATGCTAGGATTCTCCGGACCCCTGACACAATAAGAAATCTATCTCCATTTTTTTCAGGAAAAAGAGTGGGTGGATTTACAATTCCAATGCTTGATATTGAATCATATAGTTTTTGATCAAATTCTGGAAAGGAAAAGCTAAAAGGTTTTTTGTCTAAATGGATATGTTGTAAAATTACCTTTTTGTAGGTTAAATTATCATATAATGGCATGGATAGGCAAAATGGCTATGAGGGGCATTTCATAAGACACTCAAAATAGCGAAGCAATCTTATTGTGTATTTGATACAGAGGGTAAAAAGTAATTTTTTAAGATTTAAAAATATTTTTCAAGTAAAGCCCTTTTCCTTGCTTTATGCTCTTCTTCTGAAATAAGCCCCTTTTTTTTAAGATTTTTCAGGCGACGAAATTGCGCTTCAATTTCTTTTTGATCAGGCCTAGTTTCTGTAAGATTTTGGTCTTTGGGAAGTTTAAAGCTATCCATATATATGATATGTTTTGCTTTTTCATCGGTCCAGGTTTTATCAACAGGATAAATTATCCAATTTTTTGCCACTTGAACACCAAAGAAATCTTTTTCACCATGATATTTTTGTCCCTTTAGCAGGAGAAGTTTCCAACTATCAAGGTAATCTCGTGAATCCCGTTTCTCATATAAAGCGCCCCCAACCATATCAAATATCCAATTGATTTTTCTTCGGAAAATAAAAACATTTCCTGTAATACGCCCATTGGGGGCTTTAATCTTAAATTCCACAATGTCTTTCCTGCCAGCCTTATTAAAAGCGCTTGCAAATAAGGGACTAATCTCATGTGCTAATTGCCTGTTGAACACTTTCTTTTCTTTGCTGAATAATGCTATTTTTTTGTATTCTAAAGAGATCAACTTGTTAAAAATTTCGGACTCAGTAAAAACATGAGGATGATCTAATTTTTTTTTGGAAAAATAATCGCCTTCCGCGCTTTTATCAATAATATTTACAATATGGTTTCCTTTTTGGAAAGATTGTTTTACAAAATCTTTTTTTTTAAAAGCGCATGATGTCAATATAAGACAAGAAAAAAAGAGAATAAAAATACTAGTTATAGAGGCCTTTAACTTTCCAGTTTTTAGATTTTTCATCATGAGATTTATTCAAATTTTCTTTATTATTTTATCAAAATCATTGAGGTTCAATTTACCAATTCATTAAAAAAAA
>Ga0255058_10000477_pt1 | contig 23399 bp, 22 predicted proteins | sample Cases_109_9_MG_FD_188637 | JGI IMG/M metagenome (GOLD analysis project Ga0255058, IMG submission 188637) | Seawater microbial communities from Amundsen Gulf, Northwest Territories, Canada - Cases_109_9 | ecosystem: Environmental > Aquatic > Marine > Gulf | place: Canada: Northwest Territories... | reverse complement strand
TTTCAGCATCCTCGTCGGGAATTTCCGTTTCGAATTCCTCTTCGAGGGCCATCACCAACTCGACGGTGTCGAGCGAATCAGCGCCCAGGTCATCAACGAATGAAGCATCGTTCGTTACTTCGTCTTCCTTGACACCAAGTTGTTCGGCAACGATGCTCTTAACTTGTTCTTCGATACTGCTCATAGCGGTAGCTTCTCCTGAGAAGACTCATCAATCTGTAACACGGCAGGCCCGCGATGGCGCTAACTGCCTCGCGGTAAGCCGCTTGACGGCGACGTGTTCAGCGCATGAAAATGCTGCAAAACGCCGCCGAACCGACTGTAACCCCTTGATATTTCAAGGCCCTGCCTATCCGTGGCACGGTATTGTATGTGAATCGGCTATGGCAATCTACACGCGATCGTGAAGAATTTTGGACATTTCAGTCCATCAGCATGCCGCCGTTGACATGCAATGTCTCGCCCGTGATATAGCCCCCTGCCGGGGATGCAAGAAACAGTACGGCGCTTGCAATATCATCGCCGTTGCCAAGTCTGCCCAGCGGTATCTGCCGCAACATTGCTTCACGTTGATCTTCGGGCAGTACGCGCGTCATGTCGGTATCGATGAAGCCAGGGGCAACGACATTAACCGTAATGTTTCGAGAACCGATTTCTCGCGCCAGTGACTTCGAAAAGCCGATGATGCCCGCCTTCGCCGCAGCGTAATTCGATTGTCCCGCATTACCCGTGACGCCGATGACGGACGAAATGTTGATAATGCGACCTTTCCTGGCTTTCATCATGCCGCGCAGGCAGGCCTTGCAGACACGATATGCGCCGCTAAGATTGGTCGACAACACATCATCCCACTCGTCTGGTTTCATGCGTAGCAGCAGGTTGTCGCGCGTAATACCGGCATTATTGACGAGAATCGACGGGCTGCCTTCGTTTTTGAGGATATCGGCAATCGCGGACTGCACGGAATCGTGATCGGCGATGTTCAAGACTGCACCACGACCGTTATCTGCCAGCGTTTCGCTGATACCATGGGCGCCTGCCTCGCTGGTCGCCGTCCCCACGACGGTTGCACCCGCCGCAGCAAGCGATGCGGCGATCGCCGCGCCAATGCCTCGGGATGCCCCCGTAACGAGTGCGATTTCCCCTGCGAGTGAGTTGGAATTGAACGAACCGTTCATGTCGCTTCCTTTGTCTGTTTCGTGATTCTCAAGACTGCAGTAGTTTTTGCAGGTTGCCGATGCTGTCTATCGTGCCGACCGTCATGTTCTTGTCGATGCGGCGAACCAGGCCGGCCAATATTTTTCCCGGTCCGCATTCGACGATGGACGTCGCGCCGGCGCCTGTTATCGTACCGACGGTCCGCACCCATTGCACCGGGCTGTAAACCTGCCGGGAAAGTCGTGCTCGAATGTCATTGCCATCTGTGTACTGTGTGGCGTCCGAGGCGCTGACAACCGGGACTTCCGGCACCGAAAAGCCGGCTCCGGCCAGTGCCTCCGATAACGCAATGCCCGCGTCTCTCATGAGTGCAGAGTGTGCTGGAACACTGACGGGCAGCATGAGCGCGCGGCGCGCGCCGGATTCCTTCGCCAGTTCGACTGCCCGGTCGATCGCGGTCTTATGCCCGGCGATTACGACCTGACCCGGCGCATTGTAATTCACGGCTTCGGCGACTTCGTCGCCCGCGGCGTCGTCGCACACCTTGCGTACGACCTCATCGTCGAGTCCCAGGATGGCGGCCATCGCACCAATGCCGACCGGTACTGCTTCTTGCATCAGTTCCGATCGCCGCCGCACGACCGCCAGCGCATCCGCGAAACTGACGGCGCCCGCACAAACCAGCGCCGTGTATTCGCCGAGGCTGTGCCCTGCCATTTGCGCCGGCATGCCGCCACCGGCTGCTTGCCAGACGCGCCATGCGGCGACTCCGGCGGTCAGCATGGCCGGTTGCGTTACGACTGTCTCGGCCAGCTTTTCGGCCGGCCCGACCTGTACCAGGCGCCACAGATCGTAGCCAAGGATGTCGCTGCCCTCGGCATAGGTCTCGCAAACCTCGCGGTACTGATCGGCCAGCTCGGCCTGCATGCCCTGGGACTGGGATCCCTGCCCGGGAAAAACCATCGCGATCGTCAAACTACTCTCCAAATGCGCCAATTCCGGTGGCGGCGCATTATAGCGGCGCCGAAGTCCGGACCCTAATCAGTACGCCGGACGCCAGGATCGCAGCGGAGATTGCGCCGTACAAATGCGCGTCGACGATGACCGTGCCGCCTGTTGACCCCTCCGAGCCGGGTAACGGCCCGACAAACTGTTCGTAGACGAGCTTGCCGACCAACAACACGGCCAACACGGACGCTTCTTTTGTTTGGCTTCTCAAGGTAGCCAGAATACCCGCAGCCAGGAGCCCATGCAGCAAACCCGACAAGCCGACATACCAGATGAGTCCTGGCGAGAAAAACCAGAAGCCGAGGTCCACGCCCGCGATCGTCCCGGCCGCAATCAACAACCAGTGAGTCAGGGAAAAAGCTGTGCCGATGAGATACCAGATCAACAGCAATCCGGCCACGTTGAGCAGGTAATGAGAGGCGCCAAGATGCACGAAATGACCGCTGAGCATGCGCCAGTATTCGCCGTCGATGATCGCGCCGCGATCATAGCGCAGCCATTCCCGGCCCGATTCGCCAGTGAACGCGAACACAGCTGCAATGCCGACGATGATCATCGGTAGTCGCCAGGCCGCAGGCAGTTTGGATTGGGGGCGACTTGCGCCGCCTTCGGGTAACCCCATGTTTGATATACTGACGTTTACAGTATCGATGAGTCAATTTCGGCACGTCGCCGATATCATCTACCTGTCTGGAGTCATACCGTGCGTGAAAAACAAAGGCAGCCGCAATTGCGTCAGCGTGGTTTCACCCTGATCGAGATCATGGTCGTCGTGATTATTATCGGCATCCTCGCCGCGATCGTGGCGCCGAACGTCATCGGCCGCATCGACGATGCACAGATCACGAAGGCCGGCGCCGATATCGCCATTATCGAAAGCGCGTTGAAGCTATATCGGATGGACAATTTCGCCTACCCGACGACCGAGCAAGGTCTCGAAGCGCTAGTGACCAAGCCCAATGATCCCACGATCAGAAACTGGAAGTCCGGTGGCTATATCGACCGGACGCGCGACGATCCGTGGGGCAACTCGTACCTCTATCTGAACCCGGGCAATAACCGCGAGATCGATGTCTACACGCTCGGACGCGATGGTCGTCCCGGGGGCGAGGGAATCGATGCCGATATAGGCAACTGGAATATCGACTAATCAGCGATATCGTGCTGGCTCACGCGGTGACCATGAGGAAATTCGGACGCGCAAGCGGATTTACCCTGATCGAAATCCTCGTCGCCGTCGGCATCGTTGCCATCGTCATGACGGTCGCCGTCTTGAATCTGTCATTGACGGATGACGACAGAGAGTTGCGGCGCGAGGCCCGGCGTTTCATGTCTCTGGTCGAACTTGCGCAGGACGATGCAATGTTGCAAGGGCGCGAATTCGGCCTCGAATTGATGTTGGACTCATACCGCTTTATCGAATACGACCCGATCGCTAATCAATGGAGCGAAATATTCGGTGACGATCACCTGCGGCTCAGGCAATTGCCCGAGCAAATGGTCTTTGAGCTGTTTCTTGAAGATCGGCAAATCTCGCTGGATGTCGAAGCAGCGGAATTGCAAGACAACGACGATCACGCCAGCTTCCGCGGTATCGATCACTACACGCCGCACATACTGATTTTTTCCAGCGGAGACCGGACGCCGTTTGAGTTACGCATCGTTCGGCTGCTTGACGATCAAAGTGTGGTATTGCAGGGTGACCCGCTCGGCAAGATCGATTTTCTGGCGGACGAAGACAGACAATGACCGGATGTTTGCGTTGTCGAGGTTTCCTGCTGGTCGAGGTAATGGTCGCACTGGCTATTATCGCGCTGTCGCTGAGCTTCATCATGGTGGCGATCACGCAAAGCATCGATACTGTCAATACGCTTCGCGACCGCAGCTATGCTGTCTGGATAGCGCAAAACAAAATTGCCGAGATGCGCCTTGCCAACGTCATACCCGAAGTCAGCGCAACGAGTGGTGAAGTCGAATATGCCAATGGACTTTGGGACTGGCGCGCCGTCGTTTCCGAGACCGGTATTGAGAATCTCGTTCGTGTCGACGTTTCCGTGTCACATGCGGGCAGCGAAGATGCGGTCCGGTCAGTGATCGGGTTTATCGGTGAACCGATCGCGCCCGGACAAAGCAACCAGGTGTGGAATTCCGGGCAGTGGAATTTCGGCCAATCGCCAGAAGGAGCAAGACAATGAGTTGGCGGCGGACCACAGGCTTTACGTTGATCGAAGTGCTCGTCGCCGTCGCGATCTTCGGGGTATTGACGACCCTCTCCGTCATGACAATCAGCCAAACGCTGTCGAGCGTTGAGCTCTTGTCCGATCGAATGGATCGCCTGCAGGCTGTTCAGCGCACGATGCGTTACCTCGGCGGTGACCTGATGCAAGCCGTACCGCGGCCGGTGCGGGACGAATTGGGCGATGGTTTTCTACCTGCCATGCGGGCCGACCTTGGCTCGATTTTCGTACTGGAGTTAACGCACGGTGGTTGGAGCAATCCTGCCGGATTGCCGAGGGGGACATTGCAACGCAGCGCGTACCGGCTGGAAGAAGGCGAACTTATTCGCTATCACTGGACGGTCCTGGACCGCACTTTCGCGAACGAACCGATCGAGACGGTCCTTCTCGACGACGTGGAAAGCCTGTTGTTTCGATATCTGCAGGCCAACGGCGAATGGATTGAACAATGGCCGCCCGTGACCGTGCAGGGAGCTGCATCGTATCGGCTACGGCCGCGGGCCGTAGAAATCGTATTGACGTTGCAGGACGAGGGCGAAATTCGCCGTGTTTTGGAGGTTGCTCCGTGATTGCCATTGCCAGGCAACGAGGAATTGCACTGATTACCGCAATGCTGATTTTTGCACTGCTCGGGACACTCGCATTAAGTCTGACGTGGGACAATCAGCTGGACACGCGCCGCACGATGGCGATGTTGTTTTACGATGAGGGGCTCCAGGCGGCCATGGGCGCCGAGTCGTGGGTGGGCGGCATTCTGCGGCAGGATCTCCAGGACAGCGTCACGGATCATTTAGGCGAAATCTGGGCCACCGAGATACCGGCCCTGCCGCTCGTCAGCGACACGATTCAGGGTGAAGTCTTCGGTACGGTCGAGGACTTGCAAGGCCGTTTCAACATCAACAACCTGATCGATGGAAATGGCGAGGTGGACGCCGAGTCACTCAAACAGTTCCGCCGACTACTGACTGCGCTGGATCTCGACCCACGATTTGCGGGTATCGCGGCGGACTGGCTCGATGCGAACCGCATTGCGGAATTTCCGGACGGTGCCGAAGACCCAATCTACACGGGCATGATTCCGCCGTACCGGACAGCCAACCAGAGCCTCACCAACGCAACTGAATTGGCGGCGCTTGACGGCATGGACAAAGCCAGCTTTGACACATTGCTGCCGCATATCGTCGCCCTGCCCGGTCGTACGGCCATCAATGTCAACACCGCAACGGCGGCGGTATTGCAATCGCTGGATGAAAATATGACGGTTGCCGATGTCCAGCGCTTGCTCGCCGAGCGCGAGGAAGGCGGTTTTCCCGATATCGCCAGTGCTTTCTCGCCGTTGGTTGCGCCCGCAGTACTGAACCAGCTCGAGGAGACAACGGACTATTTTCGATTGAAGGTGGTTGTGCGGGTTGCTACCGTTCGCATCACGTACTTCAGCACATTTCGGCGGGGGCCCCGGGGAGACGTCATCCCGATCCTGCGCAGCCTTGGAACGATCTGATAATGGCCGAGTTTCTCGTGATTCGACTGAACCCCGATGACAGCTCACAGGCGAGCTGGGTCGCCGTTGACGGCGGCGGCACGCGCCGTGGTCCGATTGTTGCGGGCGCCCTGGCGGATGCAAGCAGGGACGTTGGAGACCGGGCGGTGATCGTACTTGTGCCGGCCACGGAAGTGGCGACACTGAGCGTCGATATCCCGGCGCGAGGCGCGCGTCTGGCCGCCGCCCTGCCCTATGCTCTCGAGGATCAGGTCGCCGACGATGTCGAGAGCCTGCACTTCGCCGCCGGCGTACGTCGTGACAATGGACGGTTGCCTGTGGCCGTCGTTGCACGCGGCAAGATGGCGGAGTGGCTCGCCCTTTTTGAAGATGCCGGCATTCAGGTCGCGAAGCTGATTCCGGAGAACAATGGCCTGGCGCTGATTCCCAATACGATGAGCATGTTGGTCGCCGAAGGTCAGGTGATGTTTAATGACGGCGTCAATGTCGAGTTCATCATGCAAGGGGTGAAGCCGAGTGACGCGCTGGTGGCCGCGGGTGCACTGCCGGATTCGGCCGCGGACGATGATCCCGGTGCATCAAGACATTTGCTGGTCTATTGCGAGCCCGCTGACGAACAACAATTCGAGCATGACTGGAACGCACTTCGCCACGAACTCGACGGCGTGGATATCAACTTGTTACCCGACGGTATTTTACCGCGCCTGGCAGTAACGGTCGCAAGCGGCGCCGGAATCAATCTCTTGCAAGGCGAATTCGGAAAGCAGGCCGCGGTCGGCGAGCTGCTTCGACCATGGCGCTATGCTGCCGCGTTGCTGCTTGGGCTGGCTCTGCTCGGGATCGCCGGAAAATCGGTCGATAATTATAGGCTCGGTCTCGAAGTGGCCGCGCTCAAGGAGCAGTTCATTACGGAATATCGTCAGATCCGGCCCGATGACACGCGCGATATCGTTGACCCATTGGGCACAGTCAACTCGGTGCGGCGCGGTCTCGGCGGTTCGGACGTTGCGCACCAGGTCTTCCTGCCGTCGCTGCAGCAGCTCGCCCAGGCACTGCAACAAAACCCATCGGCAGACATCGAGGCGATCGCTTACCGCGCCGGCATCGTTGATGTGCGCCTGTCGGCTCCCGATGTCGCGACGCTCGATAGTATTCAGCGCAGCGTCAGTGCGTCGAGTCGATTCAACGCAACCATACAATCGACGGATCAGGTTGGCGACAAAGTGAACAGCCGCATACAAATTAGCGAGGACGGTGCATGAGGGCATGGTTCGACAGCCTCGTTCCCCGCGAACAGTTGTTCGTCGTTTTCGGCGCGACAATCGTTGCCGCTGCGCTGCTTTGGGGAGTGATTTGGGTGCCGCTGGCCAAGAGCCACAAAACTCTTGCAGCCAGCGTGTCTACCTGGGAGCGCTCACTGGCGGAGCTGCGTCCATTGAAGGGCCTGGTGCAATCGGGTGGTACATCGTCGCTGGCCGGCATTGTCGATTCGGGCCAGACACCGGTCATCATTGTCGATCGCACCTTACGCGCCCGCGGCATGGGTGGCGCATTGAAACGCAGTCAGCCGACAACAAGTACCGGCATCCGTGTGGAGTTCGAGGGCGTTGCGTTTGACGAACTGATTCTTTGGCTCGGTGATTTGAGCACGCAATACGCGATGGATGTACAGGCGGGCAGGCTGTCGGAGGCAGCGCGAGCCGGGCCCGGGCGCATCAACGCAACGTTGACGCTCGAGCGCTCATTTTGAGAGATTCTTCACGCGTCTTGTTGGGCGCCGGGCTGCTGAGTTTTTTTGTCTTTCTCCTGGTCTCATTCCCAGCGCGTGTGGCGTATCGATGGTTTTCGCCGGCAAGCGTGCAGATCAGCGGACTGAAAGGCTCAATATGGAATGGAACCGCGCGCGAAATGTCTGCGTACGGCATTTACCTGCGAAGTCCGGTCTGGCGCATGAAGCCTCAATACGCTGTGCTGGGTCAGCTCGCTTATTCGATTGAAGGCAGCGCGGCCCCCGGCTTTGTCAGCACGGATGTCGCAGTCAGCTTTGGCGGCACAGTGACCATGACCGATCTCAGGGCATCGCTGCCGCTACACTTCCTGGAAAAAACTTTTTCTCTTCCCGGGCTTGCCGGTGATGCGACAGTGCGGTTTGAGCGCCTGCAGTTTGTCGGCGGTTTGCCGGTTGCGGCAGACGGATTTGTGGAAGTCGTCGATCTGATGATTCCTGTCGTTCATCAGTCTTCAATCGGTGGCTATCGTGCTGACTTTTTTACCCAGCAAGACGAGGTTGTTGCGAGTGTCGAAGACACGGATGGCATCGTGGATCTTGCGGGCAGCTTGCGCATCACCGCAGACCGTAATTACCGCTTTCTCGGACGCCTTGGTGCGAAAGCGGAGACGCCCGACAACATGCGCCAGCAAATGCGACTGCTGGGTTCGGTCGACGAGCGCGGACAGTACGAGCTGCGACTCGAAGGTCAGTTTTAGACGTCCATCAAACGTCTACCTCGACGAATTTCTGCAACAACGGAAAATACAAGGCACAGCGTACAGTTGCACCGGAGTAGTTGCGATACAAGTCGGCGTAGCGCGTGAGTTGCGGTTTGTAGCGAGCGGACTCCGCCTGCAGGAACGCGGCAAGGTTGCCACCCTCGTGAGTGCTGGTCTTGTAGTCGACAATCCAGTGCGTGCCGTCGTCGTCAATGCGAACTCGATCGATGATTCCGGACTCGATCCTGCCGGCCGCGAGCCCGCTCAATGCAAATTCTGCATGTCCCGGCCCGTTCAGCAGCCATTGGCCTTTCTCGTCGAGCAGAACGCTCTCCAGGGCCCTCTCCGCCCGCTCAAGTGCAGCGGCGGCCTTGTCGCCGCAAAGCCCCATTTCACGTAGCCAGCGGTCGCTGACCGGGCGCAGTGCGTCCAGGCCGCCTGTCTTGAGCCGGATCTGCCCATCTGCGGCCATCTGCAGCCATCGGTGCACGATGGTACCCGCGATTCGGGCGGCGCTGCCGACCCAGTAGAACTCCACGGCCTGCTCCGTGTCCGGCGATGCAGATTGCGAACCCTGCCCGGGAAGCTTTGCGATTTCGGGTAATGACCAGCTTGCATTTATGCGCCGAAGTTCCGGCGTGAGCCACGCTTGATCATCGCCTGAATTTGCTGGCGGATGGTCCGCGTCGAACGCCTGTTCAAATTCGGTCGCGACACTCGGCCACAACAAGCTCAGCAAGCTGCGCGCATCGGCAGGGCGAAAATTCTGACGATCGGTCGACAGACCTGCATGACCAAGTACGTGCAGCGACTTCCGTGCGCGGGTACAAGCGACGTACAACAGCCTGCCCTGCTCATGCCGATCCTTGGCGGCCTCCGTCAATTCTATGAATCGATGGATGGGGTCGTTTTCCATGTCGGCGCGTGGGCCGACCGGGCTGATGATCTTAAGTTGCTGTCCGTGCTTGTCTGCTGTGTTGAACCAGCTCAGCACGGCACGCTCGCTGGATCTTGGCACACGGCCGAGCCCGTGCAGCAGTACATGGTCGAACTGCAGCCCCTTCGCGCGATGCATGGTCATGATCTGCAGTCGTGCATTGGCATGACTCGACACCCGCTCGAGATCCAGCTGCGCCTCTAGTTCGGCGACATCGGGCAACGAGCCCGCCACCTCGAGATTTTCCAGCACATCGAAAAATCGGTAGATATTGTCGACAGCGTGCCGATCGTCAAGCAGCGCGGTTCCACCAAGGATCAGCCAGGTCTTCTCGACACAATCGCGCAAGGATCGGGAGCGCCGCACACTGAGCATCGATTCAAAAATCGGGCGCAGCGATGTGAGTCTTCGCTGTGCATGGCCCGACAGTTTCGCACAACGGGAATCGTTGTTTAGCAGCTCCCATATCGTGCTGCGCGTGTCACTGTGTGCCAGAGTGTGAAGATCGGTCCAGGTCAGCCCGACCCAGGGAGAGCGCAGCATCGCCAGCCAGGCAACACGGTCCCCAGGATGAACGATTGCGCGGGTCAACGCCAGAACATCAATGATCTCGGGAAGATCAGTCAGCCGGTCAATGTCAACAGCCTGGTACGCGACGGCCGCGTCTCGGAGCAGAGGCAGTAACGCCGTCAAGTGAGTGCGGCTGCGCACCAGCACGGCCATGCCGTCGTCGGGATTTCGTGCCAGGGTATCGCGAATGATCCGGCACGCCGCTTCCGCTTCAGTCCGGTCGTTACTGCCGAAGAGCGGATACACGCGGCACAATCCCTGACCCTTGAATCTGGCGACCGGCACCGCCGCCGAATAAGACACAGCGCCACTGGCAGGGTCATCCTGTTGCGGTAGCGCCGGTTGAAATACCTGGTTGAACCAGTCGACAAGGTGCTCGCCGGAACGGAAATTCTGCCGCAGCAGCAGCGGAATCAGTTCGACATTACCGATGCCTTCGGCCCGCGCCAAAAGGAACTGCGACACCTCTGCGTTGCGGAATCGGTAGATCGATTGCATCGGGTCACCGACACAAAACAGTGTGCGCCCGTCCCCGGCCTGCCAGCCGCCGCAGAGTGCCTCGAGCATCCGATACTGTGCCTTCGATGTGTCCTGCATTTCGTCGACGAGGATGTGCCGTACCTGGTAGTCGAGCAGCAAGGCAATATCGCCAGGATCCTCGGGGGACCCAAGCGCCTTGTCGGCGCTGATCGCAATATCGGTGTAATCAGTGACACCGCGTGCACTGAACAAGTTGCGAAGCTCGGCAACCGCCATCGGCAACACGCGAAACAATGCGAGCAGAACCGACCATTGCTCGTCGCTGTAGCGATCAGGAGGTAACGCCCTGACCGTGTGCAACAGCTGGCACAGTTCGGCATGATCGCGCAGTGACTCGAGCATGCCGTGCATGTTGTCCTTCTGACCGTCGTCACCAGTCGGGAAACCCTGGTTCTTGTTGACCTGCTTGCGCCATGCACATTGTCTGGTTAGCAGGAATTCCGCCAGACCGATCCAGACATTGATGTTTTCAGACGTTGGCGGGGGCAATTCCTGTCGCCCTTGCAAGTGACAGATACGATTATCAGCATTGCCCGATTGTTCGAGTTGACGGACCGCATAGTCTGCAAGCCCGAAAATCCCGGATACGCATTCCCGCGGAAAAGCGCTATATGTTTTCTCGAGATGATCGGCAACGACAAATCGGAGTCCCTGCTCGAAGTCGCGCCGCAGGGCTGCACTGGTCTCGGCACTCACTGGCCCGGTGCGCACGAAGGGCAACCACTGGTCGCGCGTTTCCAGCATGCGCGCGAGGTAGGCAATGTAAATCGCAGCATTATTGTCTACGTGCAGGAGGATCTCTCGTGTGGCGTCACGCATCGGGTCATCTTCGTCGAGCCAATCAAGCGTTGCCGAAGCTGCTTTGCGGTACAAGGCCTTGATGTCCGCGCCCTCGACGATCGCATTGCCGGCCGTCTCCCCGGATGCAGTCATCGGCTGCATGCGCGCGATCGACGCATTCAGAGAATCAAGCGTCAGAATTCGCATGCGCCGCGGGTTCTTGACGAGTTGCCATCCGAGTTTCTGATCGGTTCGCAGCACATCTCGCGCAGCGTCAGCGGTCACCACCTCGTGTGCTTCGTCAGGCTGCTTGCCGCAGGCCGATTTTCGCAGCGCGTCGAGCACTCTTAACTGCATTTCCGCCGCGGCTTTGCGTGTAAACGTAATTGCGAGAATTTCTTCCGGGTCATCGACGGTTGCGAGTAGCGTCAGATAACGTTGAATCAACAGCTCGGTCTTACCCGATCCGGCTGGCGCCTGAACGATAAATGATCTCGATACATCGAGCGCGTCCTTACGTGCCCGCTCGTCGTCGCGAAGCAACTCGGCATCAATGGTCACGACGAAGCTCCGTGAACCGGGACAGCAGGTTCAGTGGACGTGCATCCTTTATGCTCTGCCGTGCATTGATTCGAACGTCCCCTTGCTGAAATTTGCCTGCCGCTGTAGCCACGTCTGCTTTCCAGCGAGTCAGGGTCTGTTCCCAATCCTGTGCCGACATCATTGACCGCTCCGCGCCATCGATCCCCACCAAACGGCTGTCGACGTTGTAAAGCCCCATCCCGGCGACGACATCGCGCACTGCGCATGCGTACACGATAAGTTGGGCGTCGTGCGGCTCGCCCCGGCCGTCGAGAAATTTCTTGCTGGCGCCGGTCTTATAGTCGAGGATCAAGACTGCACCATCTTCGAATCGGTCGATGCGATCACAACGCAGCCGAAGGTCAATGCCGCTTATCGAAACTTTCAGCGCCTCTTCAACACAGGCGATTTGAAAAGGCTGCCGCTCAAGATCGACGGTGACGAGTCGTCGCAGTAGCCCGGCGACTCTCTGACGTTCCAGCACGAACAGTTGGCCGAGGACACCATCGGAGTAGCGCTCCGGTTGCGCGAACGCGGCCTCGATTGCCGCGAGGATTTTTTCTTCGAGCGCAGACGAAGTCCAACCAGCGATCGTGGCTTGTGAGGGCAAATCCGAGTACAGGCGGCATAGCGCATCATGGATCAGACTGCCACGCAGGCTGGGTGACAGGCCGCTCGTAATCGGCTGCAACCAGCCGATGCCCAGGCGCCCGTAGGCAAACGCTGCAAGGGGATCGACAATCTGTCGTTGAATCGTTGCGGCGCCGCCGGATATCGTTTCGCCTTCGTTGACGGGCGGCACGGGATCGCTGTCGGCCGGGCCCGTACTCCCGCGCGTCAACAGCTGCGCAGCGTGCCATCCGGGGTCATCTGAGCGCATCTCCACATCGATTTCGGCGAGTAATCCGCTGGCTGTTTGTTCTGCGTCACCGTCGGTCAACGAGTAACTGCAGTTGCAATCGGCAGCACTGCGCAACAGGCGGGACAGGACCCGCTGTGCGTACGCCGTGGTGTCCGAAGGTTCCGCATCCGGCATCCCGAATCGTTGTTGGAGTCGCCGCGAAACCACCGCCATTGGCCGGCCGGCCGGTGGCCAGTTAGCTGCTGAAAGCCCGCTAATCCAAAGTTTGTCGAATTGCATGCCAGCCGCTTCCAGCGGGCCAAGTACCTGTAGAATTGCACCGTCGGCTTCGGGCTGAAACATGGTTTCGCGCGCCATCGTCACCAGCCGTCCCACTGCGTCGGTCAGCGTTATCCGCGCGCTGACGAGTTCCAGTCTTGCAAACTCATTCATCAGTTCGCGCCAGCGATTGATGACTTGAAAATCCTCGCTATTTGGCGAGCCACTGCCCGGCCAGTTCAATGTCTGCAGCGATTTGTCGATCAATTCGGCCCAGGTGGCCGGTACCGCGCTGGCTGGAAATTTCCGCCGTTGATGCTCGAGTTGATCTATACGCCCCACCCAGTCGATCGCATCATCCGTATCGTCACGTCCTCGCAGCGCCCGCGACAGCAAGGACAAGGTCCAGGCCCGATCGGGCCATTGCCGCAAGATCATTTCCAGCCGACTGCGACCGGCAAGCTGATTGCCGCCAAGCAATGACGTTCGCAACAGCAGGCTTATCTCGTTGCTGGAAAGGCCTCGGCTTAGCCAGCGCAACACCAGCAGCGCAACTGCAACAGCGGAATAGTCGGCGAGCTTTCGACCGTAGGAAACATTTACGGCCGCAGCGTAGTTGGTGTCAGCGTATTGCCAACCCGGTACCAGTCCCTCGCGCAACAAATGCGCGTAGCGAATTGCATTTCGTTCCAGGTTAGTAACGATAACTCCGACGCGTTGCCCGGCATCGCGCTCGAATTCACGTCGCGCCCACGCGCCTGCCGCACGCAGTTCGGCATCGTTATTGTCGTAGGCCAGCAAACGTGTCGATCCTGGCGTACCCTCGCCGGCCGAATCAATCTGGCACCCGCGCTGGCCAAACACATCCAGTAGTGACTGTGTTTGCGGCGTAAGCCTGTCGAAACCAGCGATCGTAATTCTCGACGGCAGCTCCAATAATCCATTTGTTGCCTGTTCGAGGACAAGCCCGGCGAGCATGGACTCGTCGATCCACTCTTCGGTGACCAGCGTTTCCCGGTATCTTTTCGCAGCTCTTGCGAAGATGCGCTGGTCCAGACCCTGCGCGGCGGCAGCACACTCGTCGATCGGCACATTCCACTCACCCAGACGATTCCATGCGTCTTGTGACTGCTTCGCGAGACTACCGAAATTTGTCAGCGAATCTCTGACTTCCGCTTTCAGGCAACGCTCCCAGATAACGCGGCTCTGCTGCGCGTTGATACATGTCGGCAGCAGTTGCGGACTTCGGCTTGTCGCAAGCACACGCGACAGCCAGTCTTGCCAGAAGCGGATCGACGGCGTACGCCAGGCGGCTCGGCCCGCTTGCAACTGCGCCCTGCCATGCTCCGCAACGAGCACCCGCGCCAGCCGCCGACTGGCGGTCACGACAATCGAACCGTCAACATCCAGTGCGTCTGGCAACCAGCCGTACATGGCTCAGAGGTTTAGTTCGAGCAGGGTCAAACTGCGCCAACCGATTTCAAGTGCGTTACCTTCTCAGCAGAATAACCTAGCCAATCCGCCAAAATCTCGGCCGTGTGTTGCCCCAGTAACGGCGGCGCCTTGCGGTAACTGACGGGCGTTGCCGAGAATCGGGACGGATTTGCGACGGTCGGCATTGCGTCGTCGTAGGGGTGCTTCAATTGCCGCACGAGCGCGCGTTCATTGGCATAGTCGCTTTTAAAGACCTGCTCGATATCGTTGATCGGACCACAGGGAACGCTGCAGTCAGACAGTCTCTCGAGCCACTCGGCGCTGTCCCTGGCGCGAAAGGCTTTGCTGAGCAAGGCGATCAGCTCCTCTCGATTTTGCAGCCGATCCGCATTGCCCGCGAAACGTATATCTTTGGCAAGTTCCGGCACATCCAGGCACTGGACACAGGCCGCAAATTGTCGATCGTTGCCGACCGCCAGCATCAGGTGACCGTCGCGTGTCGGAAATACCTGGTACGGCACAATGTTCGGATGCGCTGTGCCACGCCGTCGCGGTGCTGTTCCACCGATCAGGTAGTTCATGTTCTGGTTTGCGAGCCATGCGACCTGACTGTCGTATAGCGGCACCTCAATGAACTGCCCCTTGCCGTTCTGCCCGCGCTTTGCCAGCGCCGCAAGAATCGCCGTCGCGGCATACATGCCCGCCATGATGTCGGCAATCGCAACGCCTACTTTCTGCGGTCCGCCGCCTTCGGTATCCGCGGCGCCGGTGATACTCATGAGACCGGCCGAGGCCTGGATCATCGCATCGTAGCCAGGCTCCCGGGCTTTCGAGCTGTCCTGTGCGAAAGCCGAAATAGAGCAATATATAAGCTTCGGATTTTGGCTTGTGAGGGTTTTCGCGCCAAGGCCGTATCGATCAAGGGTCCCGGACTTGTAGTTCTCAATCAGGATATCGGCCTCGCTTGCCAGCTCCGCGGCAAGAACGCGTCCGTCGTCGCTTGAGAAGTCGACAGTAATTGAGCGCTTGTTGCGATTTGTAGACAGGAAGTACGCTGATTCATGTTTTCCTGCGTTGCTCAGCCACGGTGGTCCCCAGGCGCGCGTTTCGTCACCACGGTCCGGACGCTCAAGCTTGACGACATCGGCACCATAATCGCCGAGTAATTGACCGGCCCAGGGACCGGCCAACACGCGGCTCATGTCAAGAACCCTGATTCCGTCGAGTGGCCCCGCCATCGCTCAATAGTCCTTATGCTGGCGCCTGTCGGCGTCCGATTGTCAAAGCAAGTAGTCCGTCATTCCGCGGCGCACTGGCTACCCCTGGCGGAGCGACAAAAAACCCGGCCAACCTTACGGTTGGCCGGGCGGGTCCGCACGGAGATTGCGGATTGCGTGACCAAAACACCGCATTAAAAAATGACAGGCGATTCAGTCCAGCTCTTCTACCTCGGCACCCTCAACTTCCTCGGGGGCCGGGCTTACTTCAAATTCCGGTTTTTTCTTTCCGTAACGGATCAACAATTCCTCGTGCTCGTCTGGATTCAGCCTCCTGATCGATGCGATCCGTATTTTGTCCAACCCGAAACCGTCGCCGACGACGATATCGTCGAACCCGGGACAAATCCGACCTGTCCTGGTTGCAAAGCCAATCTGCCACGATGAGCGCAGCCCGACGGCCCGCCGGGAGAGTTCGACGTGGTACTTGCGGTTGCCTAAGCCCGTCACGACCAAATTGGCATCGTCCAATACCTGATAGTCTCGGATAGTCCCCACGGAGATGCAATCCGAAGCGCTCGAATGGTAGCCATCGACGGCCTCGTCGTTGCCCTCATCGGTTGTCGCACAAGCTAATAATCCACTTGAAATAACAAATATAAACAACTGTTTTTTAAATATAATCACGTTCCATATCTCGACGATCTTCAGGTTCTGCGGTCGCCGGAAAAAGTGGCCGCCTGCAGTGGATTAACGTCCGAACCATGGATTAAGTTTACGCCGATTCCGCTTAATTTGGCGCCCGATTCCGGGCGATTAGCTCGCCGATGAGGTAATGGCCCGACGCGGGTCACGAATCCACTCGCTCCAGGACCCGACGTACAGCCTGGGCTCCGCGAAGCCCGCAATTACAGCGGACAACGCCAGGTGGCAAGCAGTGACCCCGGAGCCGCACATGACGCCCCATGGGATCTCCGGATGCTCGCCCAACGCACTGCTCCAGATGTCCCGCAAGACCGCCGGTGTCTTCCAGGTCCCATCCTCATTGAGGCTGCCGGCAAAGGGCATATTGCTTGTGCCGGGAATATGACCCGCAACAGGATCGATCGGCTCACGGTCGCCCGTGAAGCGGTCGGCATCACGTGCGTCAAACATTCGTGGGGCCGTGGCTGCGTCGCATGCCGCCTCCAGTTCCACAGTAGTGATGACGCGTCCGTGCCGCGGGGATGGCGCGAAGCGTTCCTCCCGGACCGATACGGCGCCGGTTTCCATTGGCAGCGCAAGCGCTTGCCACCGTCGAAGTCCGCCATCCAGTAGCGCCACCCGATCGTGGCCGAGCCAGCGCAACAGCCACCAGGCACGCGCGGCGATTGCCCCGCTACTCTCGTCGTAGACAATCACCTGCGTATCGCTGTGAATACCGAGCCGGCCCCAGGTTGCGCCGAGATCGTCTACGTCCGGGAGTGGATGACGACCGCTGTCCGTGCGGACGGAACCGGAAAGATCCTCGTTCAGGTCGGCATAGACAGCGCCTGGAATGTGCGCGCGTAAATAGGCCTCTCGGCCTTTCTCGGGACGCATGAGATCGAATCGACAATCGACAACGCGCCACCTTTCATCTTTCAGGTGTTTGTTCAGTTCGGAAGCCTCTGCCAATGTCTCGAAAGCCGCCATCGAATTGGCCATATCGCGGATTGCCAGTCGCTCTTGTACACCGCAGGGACGTCGTAGACAATACGGGTCTCGCGGGCTGTGCCCGTTTTTTTGGCTTGAGTAGCCCTGGGAGATCGTTACGTGGAGAAGATTCTTGTCGGCCTGAAGCGTGTCGTCGATTACAACGTGCGGGTTCGCGTAAAGAGCGACGGCAGCGGTGTTGAAACCGATGGCGTGAAGATGAGCATCAATCCGTTCGACGAAATTGCACTCGAAGAGGCGCTGCGCATCAAGGATCGCGGCGAAGCCACGGAAGTCATCGTTATCTCCATAGGAGCAAGTGAATCCCAGCAGCAATTACGCACTGGACTGGCGATGGGCGCCGACCGCGCGATCCTCGTTACCAGCAACGGCGACATAGATCCACTGAGTCGAGCTCGCGCGTTTCTCGAGATCGTCAATCGGGAAGGCCCTGACCTCGTCATACTCGGAAAGCAAGCGATTGACGACGACAACAACCAGACCGGGCAGATGCTTGCTGCACTGTGGGGACGGCCGCAGGCAACGTTTGCATCCAGGTTCGAACTTGACGGCAACAGGGCACGAGTAACACGAGAAGTCGACGTTGGGCTCGAGACGATCGAGATCGATCTACCGGCCGTTGTGACGACAGACCTGCGCCTGAATGAACCGCGCTACGTGAAATTGCCCGACATAATGAAAGCCAAGAAGAAACCAATGGATGTGATTCCGATCGACGAACTCGGTATCGGATCAGCACCGGCCATTGCCGAGCTGTCTTTTGAAGCGCCCGCGACGCGTCAGAAAGGCATCATCGTGAACGATGTGCCGGCACTGGTCTCGGCACTCAAAGACAAAGGGCTACTGTAATGGCAAAAATACTTGTAATTGCCGAGCACGATGGCGTGACCCTGAATCCGAGCGTTGCAAAGATCGTCGCTTGCGCGGCCGAAATCGACGCTGCCAATATCGATGTTGTTGTATTTGCAGAGTCGGCTAATTCGATTGCTGCGGAAGCGGCACAACTGGATTCAATCAGTCGCGTGCTGACCGTTGAAAATCCGGCGAACAAGGATGCGCCGGCAGCCATCCTCGCACCGCAGGTTGCCTCGCTTACGAGCGCCTATAGCCATGTATTCGGTCCTTCGACGACATTTGGCAAAGACCTGATGCCGCGCGTCGCTGCGCTGCTCGGTGTTAATCAAATCAGCGATATCATGAGCGTCGACGGCAGCCATACGTTCAAGCGACCGATTTACGCGGGCAATGCCATTGTCACAGTCGAGGCGCCGTCGGATCATCCCGTCGTGGCGACAGTGCGGATCGCGTCCTACAAGGCCGTGTCGACGAACAATTCGGCGTCAATTGAAAACGCCGATGTGTCTGTCGAATTGCCGACGAGCACGCGTTTTGTCGCGCTGGAAGCAGGCAAATCCGACCGGCCGGACTTGCAGACGGCCGCAAAAGTCGTTTCCGGTGGCCGCGCCCTCGGCAGCCTGGAAAACTTCGATCTGATCTACAGACTCGCCGAAAAGATGGGCGCCGGCGTCGGTGCATCCAGGGCTGCGGTCGACGCAGGTTATGTCCCCAACGAAATGCAGGTCGGCCAGACCGGCAAGATCATCGCCCCTGACCTGTACTTCGCGATTGGAATTTCCGGTGCAATTCAACATCTTACGGGTATCAAAGACGCTGGGACGATCGTCGCCATCAACAAGGATGAAGAGGCTCCCATTTTTGAAGTCGCTGACTTTGGGCTCGTGGGTGACCTGTTTAAAATTGTTCCGGAGTTGATTGCCGCCCTCGGCTAGTGCCGCTCCTACCGTAATCCCGTCACAGTATTCAGAGATTTTCGAGTATCGATTCGGCGCTACTGACTTCGAACTGCCCTGGTTTTTCGACAGCGACGTGCGATACAACTCCGTTGTCGACGATCAATGCAAATCGTTGCCCGCGTGTGCCCATGCCGAACGCAGAGCCATCGAATTCCAGACCAAGCGCTTTCACGTATTCGCCGTTGCCGTCCGCCAGCATCGTAATATGATCGCCAACGCCGCGATCCCTGCCCCACGCATCCATAACGAACACGTCGTTCACCGCCATACACGCAATCGCATCCACACCTTTCGCGACGATTTTCTCGGCATGATCGACAAAGCCAGGCAGGTGATTCATGGAACAGGTCGGCGTAAATGCTCCGGGCACGGAAATAATGACGACCTTCTTGCCGGAGAACAGGTCGTCTGTGGAGATAGCACCTGGGCCTGATTCGGTCATTACGCCGAAAGTTCCGGACGGCATTTTTTCGCCAGCTTGTATTGACATCAAATGACTCCTCGCTGAAACAAAACAATCGCTGGCACGTCATGCGTGGCGCGATGACAAGTAGAGACCCGATCTTAAGCGCATTCGGCGCTCACGTCATGTCTGCATGGCCAAGTCCACGAACATGCTGCGAGTATGTGAGTGCCGCAATTCGCGAGTATAATTTAGTACCGCAACAGGAGGATCTATGCAATTCGCACTCACAGAAGATCAACAGATGATTCAGGACGCGGCTCGCGAGTTCGCGCAAAACGAAATAGCGCCGGTGGCCGCCGAGTTTGATTTGCGCGGAGAGTTTCCCGTGGAAACAATACGCAAAGCAGGGGAATTGGGATTCATGGGCGTTGAGGTACCCGAAGAATATGGTGGCGCCGGTCTGGATCCAATCAGCTATGCGCTCGTGATGAGTGAGATTTCCGCGGCCGACGCCGCGCACGGGACGATCGTGTCAGTCAATAACTCACTGTACGGCATGTCGCTGCTCGAATTCGGCAGCGAAGAACAGAAGCAGACGTTTCTGACCCCGGTGGCGTCCGGAGATGTGAATGGCGCTTATGCAATGACCGAACCTCAATGCGGCTCGGATGCCCGCGCGATGCGGGCGCGTGCCGAATTGTCAGCCGACGGCTCCTATTACACAATTAATGCCCGGAAATCCTGGATTACGTCTGGTCCGGTCGCAAAATATGTCGTCATGTTTGCACAAACCATTCAGCCGGACGGCGAATCGTCAGGCATCAGCGCATTTATCGTTGATGCCGATGAGCCTGGATATCATCGCGGCAAGATCGAGCCAAAGCTCGGAATCCGTGCGTCAGCGACGTGCGAAATAGAGCTGAGCGATTATCGGTGCCCGCTCGCGCAGCGCATCGGTGAGGAGGGCCAGGGATTCCGCATTGCCTTGACGGTACTGGACTCCGGACGTATCGGCATCGCGGCGCAGGCGCTCGGTATCGCACAAGCTGCCTACGAGGCATCCGTGGAGTACTCACGTGAGCGTAAGGCTTTCGGTGCGCCGATCGGCAGTTTTCAGTCGATTCAAAACAAAATCGCCGACATGAAAACACGCATCGAAGCCTCGCGCCTGCTCGTTTTGCAAGCGGCCTGGGGCAAGGCTCGCAGCAAGAGCAGCGGCGCCAAGAACACGCTCAACGCGAGCATAGCCAAGTTGTTCGCGTCGGAAACCGCCATGTTCGTGACACACCAGGCCGTGCAGATTCATGGTGGCATGGGGTATAGCAAGGAATTGCCGCTGGAACGGTATTTTCGTGATGCGAAAATCACCGAGATTTACGAAGGCACGAGCGAGATTCAGCGGATGGTCATCGGCCGGCTGGAGACCGGGCTGCGGTGATTTACGCCGTATCGTGCCGCATGGCGCTTTTCAACAAGCTGCTAGTAGTCATTGTCGGCGACGTGGACGACCAGCCCGTCAAATTCGTCAGTGACTTCGAGCTGACAGGTCAGACGGCTGTTGGATTTTCTTTCGAATGCGGCGTCGAGCATGCTGTCCTCCATGTCGTCCATCTGTGGCAGCTTGTCCAGCCAGGCGTCGTCGATGTAACTGTGGCAGGTCGCGCACGCGCAGGCGCCGCCGCATTCGGCCACGATGCCCTGGATATCATTATTGATTGCACCTTCCATGACCGAGTAACCGGACTCGACGATAACATCGTGTTGCGTGCCGTCGGGCGTGATGTAGCTGATCTTTGGCATATCTCGATAATTCGGTTTTTGCGGGCGCGTAGTTTAGGGGCGTTGACCGGATTCGGTCAACGCCCCAATGAGCTTCGGTTTGGAAAATAAGCAGCGGTCGTCGAATCGGACGCGGTTACCGGTTACTTAGTGCACGTCGCTCGTCGACCTCCTTGCGTTTCTTACGTGCCGCTTCCTGAGCATCTTTTATCGCTATATTCCGCTTGATTTCGGCATTGATTACGTCGATCCACTGATTAGCAACACGACGAGAGCGCGGGGTCTTGGCCGCTGCTCGAAACGCACGGATCGATGCCTGATATTGTTGCTTGTTATAGAGGCACATGCCCAGCGAGATCTGTGCATGGTCAGGGCTCTTCAGCCTGTCTTTTTTCTGGCGGCTCTTGTCGTCCTTTTTCAAACCCGTGCGCACGGCCGTGATGCATTCGTCGTATTTGCCGATATTGAGGTAGGCGTTGCCCAGACGAACGTCGAGTTCGCCGTCGTCGCTGAGTCGCGCGGCGTCTTTCAACGCCGGAATTGCACGCCTATCTTCCTGCGCCAGCATCCACGCTTGTGATAACAAGCGATAATTCTTTGCGATCTTGCTGACGCGGCCAGACGCCATTTCCCTTTCCAGCAACGTAGCGGCCATGTACGGCACATCTCGCTGCATATAGAGCTGCGCCATGGTGACAAATTCACTCTCTTTTTCCAGCATCATTTGGGTATTCGCCGCGCTGTACGATGCAATCAGGTTCTGGTCCTCTCCAAGCTCTGTGAACGCTCCCGCCAGTGAAAACCAGTAACGCTTCTTCGGCCAGTTTACGAGCAGGATTTTTTGTATGTCTCGAACCATGGGATAATTCTCATCCGAGAAATAGGCAAAGTTCAGCAACACGTACCAGTTTTCCTTGGCGGGCTTATCGCGCTCCCTGGCAATGCGCAGGGCGTTCTCGATTGGTTCGACCATATCCTTGTAGCGTTTCACCTGGTAAAGGTTTTGTGCCTTCAGGATAAAGGGTGCCGATGGCGGGTTTGTCTCCATGACAAACCATTTGTCGAGCGTACTCAGCGCTGTCCGATATTTTTCTTCCATCGTGTAGAGTTGGGCAAGCGTATAGGTCGTCTGTTTGGCCGTTTGCGGTTCGAGGCTGGGAATCGCCAACATGCGCTCGTAGATCTCAATTGCTTTTGTGATGTCGTCCATGTTGTAGTAAACGAAGCCGATGTAATTGAGCACGTTGACCTGCTCATACTCCGTTAGCTTGTCCGGGTTGTACACGCGGTTCAGAAGGCGAAGGGCGCCTTTGTAGTTTTTCTCCTCTACCATATCACCGGCTTTCGTTATCTGGTCGTAGACTTCCTTACTGACCGCTTGGGCCTGCCTGGTCTTTTGTTTTTTCTGTTCATCTTGTTGAGCCGACGCCGTACCCAACGCGAGTAAGGCGCAGAGCGCAACGAGACCTGCAGTTCGTGATAATGATGTTTTGCTGTTCATTGCGGAATGTATCCTCTTCGATCTGTCCGATCCCGCCAGGGTCAGGATGTCCGATCCAGTCTCTAGTCCTCGATCTTGAACGTGATACGAGTCTTTACGCCACTTACGTCGACCGGCACTCCGTCTACCACTCGAGGTTTGTATTTGAACTTCAGGACAGCACGAGTGGCCGCCCGTTCAAACAAGCTGCTCGTCGAAAACAGGATAATCGCGTCACGGACTGTACCGGTCGTAGTCACCGTGAACGAGAGATCGACATAGCCTTCCAAACCGCGCGACAAAGCGCGCGCGGGATACACGGGCGCCACGCGCACGATTGGCAGGTAGTCGCCCTCGGCGATATTCATACCACCAGGACCGCCGATGCCGGTATCCAACGACATAGTTGGCGGCGCGATATTGATCGTTGGCGTATCCGGATCAATGTTGTCCAGGTCTTGAGGCGGTGTCTCAGGTGGCGTCTCAGGCGGTGGCGGCGGTTTTTCGGGCTTGTAGTCGTCTAAATTGAGATTCTCATTGCGCTTGACGCGCACGAAATCCAGTTCGTACCGGGTCCGTTCCTTGTTCAGCGCGGATTCGCCGTACTCGATCAACAAGTGCATGACGAACAGCAGGCTCAGCGTAATGACG
>Ga0255058_10000476_pt1 | contig 23423 bp, 17 predicted proteins | sample Cases_109_9_MG_FD_188637 | JGI IMG/M metagenome (GOLD analysis project Ga0255058, IMG submission 188637) | Seawater microbial communities from Amundsen Gulf, Northwest Territories, Canada - Cases_109_9 | ecosystem: Environmental > Aquatic > Marine > Gulf | place: Canada: Northwest Territories... | reverse complement strand
ACCACCATCGTCTACTGGGTGGTGGGATTCGGTCTGATGTTCGGTGCGAGCCGGGGCGGATGGTTCGGGCTCAGCCAGTTCACCCTGGATTTCTCCCAATCGGAACCGCTGTTCGGCGCCTTTTTCATTTTTCAGGTGATGTTCTGTGGCGCCGCGGTAACCATCATGTCCGGGGCCGTGGCCGAGCGGCTGAAATTCAGCTCCTATCTCATCGCGACATTCTTCATCTCGGCTCTCGTCTATCCGGTGTTCGGTCACTGGTCCTGGGGCGGTCTCTATGAAGGTGCCACCAACGGTTGGTTGAACGGATTGGGATTCGTGGATTTCGCCGGATCAACCGTCGTGCACAGTGTCGGGGGCTGGGTCTCTCTCGCCATCATCATGGTGGTCGGCGCGCGGCGCGGCCGCTTTCCGAAAGGTGGAAAGCCGCAGAGAATTCCCCCTTCGAATCTGCCTCTCGCGACGCTTGGAGCCGTTTTCCTGTTCATAGGCTGGCTGGGATTCAATGGGGGAAGCACCCTCGCCTTGAACGATCAAGTCGCCAACATACTCGTCAACACCGTTATCGCGGGCTGCATCGGTGCTATTTCCGCCGGCCTGCTCGGGCATGCCGTGCAGAAGAGACTCAATGTCACTCAGTTCATGAACGGCTGCCTGGGCGGATTGGTGGCGATCACCGCAAATTGCTTCGCCGTAACCACACCTGTCGCAGCATTGATAGGTCTCGTGGGCGGAATGATCGTTATCTTCGTCGAAGAGCTTCTCGAGTTTTTTCGAATCGACGATGCTGTGGGTGCGATCCCCGTTCATCTCGGCGCAGGGATCTGGGGGACCCTGGCGGTCGGCTTCTACGGTGATTTGGAAATCCTGGGAACCGGTCTGACAAGAGTCGAGCAGGTCGGTGTTCAAGTTCTGGGCATCGCCGCCTGTGGTATCTGGACCTTCGGTGTGACTTTCGTTCTGCTTAAGGGCGTTAACACTATTTATCCTCTACGCGTGTCGGCAGAGCACGAGGAAATCGGCCTGAATGTGACCGAGCACGGCGAGACAGAGGACTACGACATTCCTGCTTATCCCGCCGACGCCGGGGTGGGCGACGCATCGATCATCAAGTCGGTCACATAGAGAGAGCACCATGTTTGGTCGGCTGAAAATCGGAACGAAAATTCTCCTGGTCACCGGCGCGATCGCCATCACCGTGATCGTGACCATCGGCGTGGCCTCCGACCTGAGCACCCGCGAGGCCATGAGACGTGATGCCTTCAACAAGTTGACCGCTGTCCGGGAAATGAAGGCACAACAAATCGAAGATTATTTCACGCTGATTTCGAATCAGATTCAATCCTTGGCGAGAAGCCGCGATACTGTCAGCGCGATGCAGCAGTTTCGAGTTGGAATCACGGTGCTGAAGCCAGATCAGTACATGCACCCTGACCGTCCCGGGGAGCTGGAGGATTTCTATACCGACACGTTTGCACCTCTGTTGGCTTCCAAGAGCTCTGGTCAAACTCTTTCTGCTGCATCGATTCAGGAGCTGATCCCTGCGGACGACATTACCAAGCACCTTCAAACGACCTATATCGTAGCCAACGAAAATACCGTCGGTAGTAAGAATGAGCTTTTGAGAGGGGCAGACGGTACTTACTACACCGGCCAGCACGCCAAGTTCCACCCTCTCTTCAATGACTTTCTCAATAAGTTCGGTTTTTACGATATTTTTCTCATCGACAATCGTGACGGGAGAATCGTTTATTCTGTCTTCAAGGAGATTGACTACGGGACCTCCCTCAAAACCGGGCCGTTCAAGAACACGAACCTCGCCAAAGCGTTCAACAGAGTAGTGTTCAATGCTTTCGATGGCATGCCGGACAGTGAATACGTCAGCGTCGTGGACTTCGAGCCCTACGCCCCTTCCTACGGCGTGCCGGCCGGGTTCATTGCGGCTCCAATCTACGACCAGGATAAGTTAATCGGCGTCCTGGCATTTCAGATGCCTGTAGAGCATATCAACGGCATCATGACTTCTCACAATTCGTGGAAGGACATTGGTCTGGGCGAATCCGGGGAAACTTACCTGGTTGGCGCGGACAAGCTGCTGAGAAATCAGTCGCGATTTCTGATTGAGGACCGGGAAAGATATTTGCAGATGATCGAAGAGATTGGCACAGATCCTGACACGGTCGCCAGGATCCGAAGCTTCAACAACTCCATTGGATTGCAGGAGGTCGACACCGTCGGCACACGGGCGGCTCTTTCGGGTGAGACCGGTACGCAAGTCTTCGACGATTACAGAGGCGTGAGGGTCCTCTCCGCCTACCGCCCGCTGAGCTTATCCGGTCTGGACTGGGCGATCATGAGTGAAATCGACGAAGCGGAGGCTTTCCAGCTATTTGACCGGCTTCGTGATCGCATGATCATGCTGGCGTCGGTGCTCATCGCGATAACGATCTACATTTCGTACTTCTTTGCTCTATCGCTCACGCGACCTTTACGGTTTCTCGAGTCAGCCGCGGAAGCTCTCTCGTCCGGGAAGCTCGATGAGCCAATCCATCGGGCGAGTGGTGACGAGATTGGCGATCTGGCGGAAAACTTCGAGCAGATGCGGATTGCGCTGGGAAACTCCTTCGCTGAGGTCGAGCACAAGAAGAACGAGCTGGAAGATCGGGTGACGGAGCGTACCAACGAGCTCGACGAGGCTCTGGAGAAGCAGGCCGATCAGAATCGTGCCCTGGGAGAACGAAATACCGAGCTACAGACGATTCAGAGTGAGCTGATCGAGTCGCGGGGAAAAATCGAGGCGAGCGAAAAGCGAATTGCCGCGATCATCGAAGCGAGTCCCGATGGCATCGTGACCATCGACCGGAAAGGAACGATCCAGACATTCAACAAGTCAGCGGAATCCATCTTCGGCTACGGGGCGGAACAGGTGATCGGCAAGAACGTCAAGATATTGATGCCTAAACCCGTCGCCCTGGAGCATGACTACTACCTGGAAAGGTATGACCCGACCCGGCCGTCCAGGGTGGTTGGCAATACCCTGGAGGTGGAGGGCATGCGGCAGGATGGGGAGTTGTTCCCGCTGGAATTCTCGGTGGAAAAAATACAGGTCGGGGAAGATATTATTTTCATCGGGATGTTGCGAGATATTTCCGATCGCAAGAGAGCGGAAGTCGAGTCGAGACTGCTGGATCGGGTCACGGCGATCGCCGCAGAAACCGACTCCTTCGAAACCGCCTTGCAACGCACCATCGATATGACCTGTGAATTGATCGGTTGGCCTGTTGGGCATGCCTATGTGTGGTCTGACGATTCCGATCGTCTCGTGCCTACGTCACTCTGGTATCTCCGGGATGCCGATGAATTCGAGGAGTTCCGGCAGGTGACCGAAGGCACGGAGTTTGCCATTGGAGAAGGCCTGCCCGGACGGGTGGCGCAGTCCGGCGAGCCGGTCTGGATCGTGGATCTGAAAGCGGATCCGAACTTTCCCCGCAACAAGCTCATGAAGGATCTGGGCGTCAGGAGCGCGTTCGCCCTGCCGGTGGAGATAGACGGTTTCGTGGTGGCGGTGCTCGAATTCTTCGTCGACAAGAGCTTGGCGGCGGACGAGGGTCTTCTGCAGCTCATGCGCGGAGTCGGTGGTCAGCTCGGGCGCGTATTCGAGCGTAGAAAAGCGGCCGAGGAGCTCGAGCGCGCCAGTGAGGCTGCGGAGGCGGCCAACGAGGCGAAGAGCGCTTTTCTCGCCAATATGAGCCACGAGATCCGCACGCCCATGAACGCCATCATCGGGCTCAGCGATCTCTGCCTGAGGACCGATCTCACACCGAAGCAGCAGGACTACCTGCATAAGGTCCACGCATCGTCTCAATCTCTGCTCGGTATCATCAACGACATCCTGGACTTCTCGAAGATCGAGGCAGGCAAGCTCGACATGGAGTCGATCCCCTTCGCACTGGAGGATGTACTGGACAATCTGGCTACCAGTGCTTCGGTGAAAACCCAGGAAAAAGGGCTGGAGCTGTTGTTCTCCCAGGCACCCAATGTTCCCGCCACTCTGATGGGTGATCCACTCCGTCTGGGTCAGGTGTTGATCAATCTCACCAACAATTCGGTCAAATTCACCGAGGCCGGGGAGGTCGTGGTCTCGGTGGACGTCCTGGAGCAATCCGAAGACAAGGCCACTCTCGAGTTCTCGGTTCGCGATACCGGTATCGGCATGACTCTGGAGCAGCAGGGCCGGTTGTTCCAGTCCTTTTCCCAGGCCGATACCTCGACGACGCGCAAGTACGGAGGCACCGGGTTGGGGCTGGCCATCTCCAAGCAACTGGTCGAGATGATGGGTGGCAAAATCTGGGTGGAAAGTGAGCCGGGAAAGGGCAGCACTTTCAAATTTACAGTGAGTCTACAGAAAGGTACGGAACAGGAAACCCGGTCTCACGAGCCCGGGCCGGATCTGCGCGGCATGCGGGTCCTGGTAGTGGACGACAACGGGACGGCGCTGGAAATTCTCCAGACCTATCTGGAATCCCTCAGCTTTCGGGTAACGACGGTGGACTCCGGCGAGGCAGCGCTCGCCCTGTTCGAGCAAGCGAATAAGCATTTCGATCTGGTAATGATGGACTGGCTCATGCCGGGCCTCGATGGCATCGAGACTGCCGAGAAGATCAAGACGGCGATCGGTCTCACCGATCCGCCGAAGATCATCCTGGTTTCCGCCTTTGGGGGAGAAGAGGTGATGGCCAAGAAGGAGGCGAAATACCTGGACAGTATGATCGCCAAGCCGGTCAATCCCTCGCAGCTCTTCGATGTCATCATGACGACCTTCGGCAAGACCGTGCCCAAGTCAGCCCGTGACCGGCGCAAGAAGGGACTGGATATGGAAGCTTTGCGGCCCGTGCAGGGTGCGCGCATCCTTCTGGTGGAGGACAACGAGATCAATCAGCAGGTGGCGCGCGAGCTACTGCAGCAGGCGGGCTTCGTGGTGGAGGTTGCCAATCACGGACAGGAAGCCATCAGCATGCTGGAGCCGGACCGCTACGACTGTGTGCTCATGGACGTGCAAATGCCGGTCATGGACGGATATACGGCGACACGCAATATCCGCGAGGACGATCGATTCCAGAAGCTTCCCATTCTCGCGATGACGGCCAATGCTACCGTCGAAGATCAGCGCAAATCCGAAGAGGCTGGCATGAACGATCACATTGCGAAGCCCATCGATCCCCAGGTGCTGTTCGCCGCCCTGCTGCAGTGGATCGAGCCCGGGGAGCGGGAATTGCCGGACACGCTGCAGGCGGCCCAGGAGCCGACGCCGCAAGAAGAGACCTTGCCCGAGCTGCCGGGCATCGACACCGAAGCGGGGCTCGCCCGAATGGCCGGCAACATTCGCTCCTACCGCAAGCTGCTGAACAAGTTCGTCGCCAATCAGGAAGGGGCCATAGGAGAGATCCGCGCGGCTTTCGGTGAAGGTGACCACGAGGGCACCGTTCGTCTGGCACACACCTTGAAGGGTGTCGCCGGCAGCATCGGGGCGTTGGCTCTGCAGACCGCCGGCGCCGATCTGGAAGCTGCCCTCAAGGAGCAGCCCGAAACGCTGCCCGAGACTCTGATAGAGGAGGCTGGGACCCAGCTGGAGCAGACCATCGCGACGATTCAGAGCATTGCCGCGGTGCCGGCCGAGGGCGTGGTACCGAGCGGAAACTCGGGAACGTCCGCGGACATGGTGTCGAAGCTCCACGGCTTGCTGGAGTCACTGGAACGGTACGATGCCGAGGCCGAAGACGTCCTGGAGGACATTCTGGGACAGGTGTCCGGTGCTCCGCTGGTGGATCCTCTGCAGGACTTGAAGAAGCGGGTCGGCCAGTACGATTTCGAGGGCGCCGCCGAGGATCTGAAGCAGCTGATCGCGAGCCTGGATGTCACCGCCCGCGCCGATCCGCCGTCTCCCTCTCGTAGAGATGGCTAGCCCGGGCCAGGAATCCCTTTCACCTCTTCTCGCCAGGCTCCGGGCGCGACTGCTGGGGCAACTCGAAAAGTACGTCGCGGAGCGCGGCAACCGGGAGCGCTTCCTGTTCCAATTGGCGCAGGACAATCACGCTGTTCTCGCGGGCGAATTCCTGCGCGAATACGAGCGCCTGTCCGACACCGACCCCCGGGCCGATTTCGACGCCCTGTTCACCCGCTGCCACGATGGCGTAATCCGCAATTCGCCACAGGGCTTCGACATCGCGCGCCAGGCCGGCGTGTACATCGACAGGGATCTCGAGATTACCGCCGAGATACGCCGGCGGATCATGATTCTCTACGATCTGTGCTCCCGTTATGGACTCGCGTGGCGGACCCGGTTCCAGAACACATACGTGACCACGCCTGAGAACATCATGGTGATCTTCTGGCCCGAGGTAGCGTGGTGCGAGGACGCGGGTCCGGAGCTGCGCATTGCCGAGGAAGAATTCGGCTGGGTCGCCGATGTCGCCCATAACCCATCGCGGGAGAGCGCCTGGACCGGCTTGTTTTACGATCACGTTGCCGGTGTCTGGATGGTCTCCTGCGAGACACCCATCGACATCGAAGGCCGGCACGTGGCCACCGTCGGTCATGACATCACGCTGGACGAGTTGCTGCATCGCACGGTGAACGACCACCTGCCCGGAACCTACAATGTGCTGTTTCGTCCCGACGGGCGATTGATCGCCCACCCCGACCTGATGGATGCCATCAAGGCGCAGGACGGCTACTTCGACATCGCCCAATCGGGGGACGAGATGCTCAAGCGCATTCACGAGCTGACCGCCCGGGCGCGAATCGAGGGTGTCGTGGAGGGCCCTGAAGAAGAGGAATTCCTGGCGGCAACCCACATCCGGGAGCCGGATTGGTACTTCGTGACGGTGTATCCCCGGTCGGCGCTGCTGACAGAGGAATTCAGCCGCCGCGACGCGGAACATTCGGCCAGAGCGAGGCGCGCAGAAGATCTCCTGGCGAGCACGGAAGCCCAGCTTCGGGCTGCTCTCGACTACATGCCGGGCGGCATCAAGGCCGTCGATAAAGACCTGAATTACGTGCTTCTCAATGCACAGTACAGTGAGCTGTACGAATTTCCCCATGACCTGCTCGAGGTAGGGGACTCCATGCGTACAGAGCTCCGTTACCAGGCCGAGCGAGGCGAACTGGGTTCTGGAAACAAGCAGGATCTGGTGGAGGGCATCGTTACCCGTTATCGGAAAACTCATGAGGAAGGTCAACCCACGAGCTTCGAGCGGAAAATCAGCAGCGGACGAACTCTGCAGATCAATGTCGCACCGACGCCCCAGGGCGGCGCCGTCACTATCGTTGCCGACATCAGCGATCGCAAGCGCGCCGAGGAGCAGCTGGCGCGTGCAAAGGATGCGGCGGAAGCGGCCACACGGAGCAAAAGCGATTTTCTCGCCAACATGAGCCACGAGATCCGCACGCCCATGAACGCCGTTATCGGGCTGACCGACCTGTGTCTCAAGACCGACCTCACCGACAGGCAACGTGACTACCTGAGCAAGGTGCACGCATCGGCCGTGTCCCTGCTCGGCATCATCAACGATATTCTGGACTTCTCCAAAATAGAGGCGGGCAGGCTGGACATGGAAAGCCGCCCCTTCGTCCTCGACGACGTGCTGGAAAATCTCGCTACGGTGAGCTCCGGGAAGGCCCGGGAGAAAGGTCTGGAGCTGCTGTTCTCACGGGCTGCCGATGTCCCCTCCCATCTGCTCGGGGATCCCCTGCGGTTGGGGCAGGTGCTGATCAACCTCACCAATAACGCGGTGAAGTTCACCGAGTCCGGGGAGGTTGTCGTTTCCGTCGGGCTCGTCGAGCAGACCGGCGGCAAGATTACCCTCGAGTTCTCGGTGCGCGACAGTGGCATCGGCATGACGCCGGAGCAGCAGAGCCGGCTTTTCGAGTCCTTCTCCCAGGCAGATACGTCGACCACCCGAAAATTCGGTGGGACCGGGCTGGGACTGGCCATTTCCAGGCAGCTGGTGGAAATGATGGGCGGGACTATCCGCGTAGAGAGCGAGGCGGGCAAAGGCAGTGCCTTCATATTCACCGTCGCTCTGGGGCTCGGTAAAGCGCAAGCGGAGCGCCGATTCGAAGCCACCCCGGATCTGCGTGGCATGCGGGTGCTGGTGGTAGACGACAACGCGGCCTCCCGGGAAATTCTCGAGACCTACCTGAAATCATTCGGCTTCCAGGTGCTGTCCGCGGCCTCCGGCGAGGAGGCCATGGATTCGCTGAACAATGCGCGAAAGCCGGTGGCGCTGGTGGTGATGGATTGGCGCATGCCCGGCATCAGCGGTCTGGAGGCCGCGGCAAGAATCAAGACGGAGATGGACCCTGACGATGCGCCGAGGATCATCATAGTGTCCGCTTTCAGTCGCGAGGAGCTGGGGCGCAAACCGGGCGCGGAGCTCGTGGAAGCCGTTTTGACCAAGCCCGTTACGCCCTCTCATCTATTCGACACGGTCATGCAGATCTTCGGTAAGGAGGTCGTCGAGTCGGTTCGTAGCCGCCGCCAGCGCCAGGAGTTCGATATGCAGGCCCTGCGGCCGGTGCAGGGCGCGCGCGTCTTGCTGGTGGAGGACAACGAAATCAATCAGCAGGTAGCCAGCGAGCTTCTGGAGCAGGCAGGCTTCCTGGTGGAGATCGCCGAGCATGGGCAGGAGGCGCTGGCCAAGCTGGCGCCGGGCCGTTTCGACTGTGTGCTCATGGACGTGCAGATGCCGGTCATGGACGGTTACACTGCGACCCGCAGGATCCGCGAGGATGGCCGCTACGAGAATCTGCCGGTGCTGGCGATGACGGCAAATGCGACCTTGGAAGACCGGCGCATGGCCGCGGATGCGGGCATGAACGCTCATATCGCAAAGCCCGTCGATCCCCACGCCTTGTATTCAGCCCTGCTGCAATGGATCGAGCACGGCGAGCGGGAATTGCCGGAGCCTCGCAACACCCAGGGCCTGGAAGCCGAGGCACAGGAGCCGCTGCCTGATTTGCCCGGCATCGACACTCGAGCCGGGCTTTCGCGGGTAGGCGGTAATGTTCGCTCCTACCGCAAGTTGCTGGAAAAGTTCGTCGACAATCAGGCGGGCGCTATTATCGATATTCGCGCCGCCCTGGATGAGCGGGATGATGGACGCAGCGTGCGCCTGGCGCATACCTTGAAGGGTGTTGCCGGCACCATCGGCGCGTCGGCGCTGCAGCAGTCGGCAGCCCGATTGGAGGCGGCGCTGAAGGGGCAATCCGAAGCGGCTCCCGAAGCCCTGATCGGCGAGACCGGGATAGAGCTGGATCGGGCGCTCTCGGTGATTCAGGCAGTCGCCGGGGCCGAGCCGGTATCTGCAGGCGGTGGCGGCGACATCCCCGCGGATCTGGCGCCGCGGCTTCGGGGATTGCTGGAGAAGCTGGAGCAGTACGATTCCGAGGCCGACGACGTCCTGGAGGAAATTCTGGGACAGGTGGCCGGAACCGCGGTGGCGGATCCCCTGGGGGCGCTGAAAAAGCGCGTCGGCCAGTACGATTTCGAAGGAGCCGCAGAGGATCTGAAACGGCTGGTGGCGAGCCTCGACGAATCTGCCGATGAGGGATCGTCTCGGCAGGTCACCGGAAGCGACTGAGCGAGGCGCGAATCGTCCAAACGGAGACGAACATGAGCGATGAGGGATCCGGAAAAACCATTCTCGCCGTCGACGACGCGCCGGAGAATCTGGACGTGGTCAAGAGCATACTGGTTCCCGAATACACGGTCATGGCGGCCATCAACGGCACGATGGCGTTGAAGATCGCCGAGGCACGGATGCCGGACCTCATTCTTCTGGATGTCATGATGCCGGAGATGGATGGCTACGAGGTCTGCAAACGGCTCAAATCCAATGCGAAGACCAGCGCCATTCCGGTCATTTTCCTGACCGCCATGGACCAGGCAACGGACGAGGCCAAAGGTCTGGGGCTGGGCGCCGTGGCCTACGTCATGAAGCCGGTGGACCCCGCGCTACTCAGAGAGTGTGTCAGAAAGCAGTTGTCTTAAAACGATGAATGAAAATCAAAGTAAGCGAACCATTCTTGCCGTCGACGACACGCCGGAGAACCTGGACGTGGTCAAGGGTATTCTATCTCCCGACTACACGGTCAAGGCGGCCATCAACGGCAAGATGGCGTTGAAGATCGCTGAGTCCCAATCACCGGATCTCATTCTTCTGGATATCATGATGCCGGAGATGGATGGCTACGAGGTCTGCCAACGGCTCAAATCCAATCCCAAGACCAGCGAGATCCCGATAATTTTCTTGACCGCCAAGGATCAAACCATGGACGAGGCCAAGGGATTCGAGCTGGGAGCCGAGGACTATATCCTGAAGCCGGTAAACCCGCCTATCCTCAAGGCCAGGGTAAAGACCCACGTGGCCCTGAAGCAGAGCAGGGACGCCCTGCAGGAAGCCTATGGGATCATAAAGAGCCAGAAGGACCGCATGGAAGACGAGCTCAACGTCGGTCGGGAAATTCAGATGAGCATGATCCCGCTCAAGTTTCCCCCCTTCCCCGATCACGACGAGTTCGACATCCATGCAACCCTGGTGCCGGCGCGCGAGGTCGGCGGTGACTTCTACGATTTCTTCTTCGTTGACGAGAATCACCTGTGCTTCTGTGTAGGGGACGTTTCCGGGAAGGGGGTCCCAGCCGCTCTGTTCATGGCTGTGACCAAGGCCTTGATCAAATCGAGAGCCGCGGACGACCGCTCCACCGGGAGGATTCTCACCCACGTCAACGACGAGCTCAGCCAGGACAACCCCAGCAGCATGTTCGTGACGGTATTTGCGGCGATCCTGAATATCGCCACCGGAGAGTTCACCTACACTAACGCGGGGCACAATCCACCCTATATAAAGCACCCGGACGGATCGATTCGCGCCCTTACCGAGCGGCACGGACCTATCGTGGGAGCCGTGAGCGGAATGACCTACGGAGAGAAATCCACACACCTGTCTTCCGGCGATCTCGTGCTTCTGTTTACGGACGGGGTCACCGAGGCCATGGACACCGCCCACAACCTCTACTCGGACGAGCGGCTCGAGAAGCTGTTACAGGAGAATGCGCTGGAAACCGCGGAAGCTACCGTCGACGCGGTATTGTCGTCCGTGAAGCGCTTCGAGACCGGGGCGGAGCAGGCTGACGATATTACGATTCTGTCCCTGCGCTTCAGTGGCGCATAGGGGATTCTGCATATGCCTGAGGCGACGGTGCGCATCGAGAACGATCTCTCCGAGATCGCAAAGGTCCACGAAAAGCTGGATGACTTTGCAGAGAAGTTCGGTGTGCCGCTGGCCGTCGCGCGGACTTTTCATACTATCTTCGATGATCTACTCGACAATGTCATTTCCTACGGGTTCAACGACGAGCAGCGCCACTTCATTGACATCAGCCTGGAATTGACGGCAGACAGTCTCATCGTATCGATTGCGGATGACGGCGTGCCTGTCAATCCGCTTGCTAAGCCCACACCAGACACAAAGCTCTCCATCGAGGACAGGCAGATTGGCGGTCTGGGTATTCATCTCGTGGTCAATCTGGCGGACGACATAAGCTATCAAAGAACGGTGGGTAAGAATGTACTTACACTGACGAAGTCACTTCAAAGCAATAAATAGTCTTCCCATCCTTTAACTGTTGTGCAGATGACTTTGATCATCATTTCTGAGGACAAGAATATGCAACTAAACACCAGCAGCTCAGGCGAAGTCACTGTGGTCAAGATAGAAGGTAGTCTCGATACACAGACCTCGTCGGAAGCACAGGACGAACTCAATCGGCTCATGGACGAAGGGAGCAGGAAGCTGTTGCTGGATTTTTCGAGCCTGGATTACATCAGCAGTTCCGGGCTGCGTGTAATCCTGGCCGTCGCCAAGAGACTGGCGCCGGACGAGGGTGAAATACGTATTTGCAACTCGAACGATGTCGTCAACGAAGTTTTCGAGATCTCGGGCTTCTCTACGATTCTGAAAATCTTTCCATCCGACTCCGAAGCTCTCGAGGGATTTTGATCCCGCGGCGAGAGGTTGATCACTAAATCATCATGCGGAGCATTGGACCGGTCGTCATCAAGCTTAGTGTGTTGTGCGTGATACTGGTGATCACGGGTCGACTCAGTTTATTCTTTACCGGGACCAGTGAGGGCGTGGCGCTGATTTGGCTGCCAGCGGGCGTCGCATTGGTCACCCTCGTTTTCATTGATCGACGTCTCTGGCCGGCTGTTGCGATCGGTTCGCTCATCACAAATATGACTTTCGGACTTCCGATTCCCACCGCGCTCGGCATAGCAGCTGGAAGTACGCTCGGGGCACTTGTCGGAGTATATGCGCTGCAACTGGCCGCATTCAGCAGGCGACCCGAAAAAATAATAAATGTGGTCAAATTTAACGGCATCGGCGCGCCCGCGAGCGCATTAGTCAGTGCCATTGTCGGCGTAACCGCACTTCATGTTACGGGCATCATTCCTGAAGAGTCGCTTTTAGACAACGGCTTGCGTTGGTGGATAGGAGATGCTCTCGGCATTATCCTGGTTGGTGGGTTGATGTGGGCGTATTTCGGCATCCGTCCACCCGCCAAAATGCGGGATGTGCCGTGATCCGATCCAAAATAGCGAAACACATCACTTGACAAGCTCAACCTGTCGCTCGAAAGCTATCGGCGGCGGCTTTTTCCCAGTAGTTCCGATAATCTTCCGGCGCGCTGCCATCGAGCAGTGAGCCCGGCTCGAGCCACACGGCACCGCGGTCCGCGGCCATGGTCAGCGGACCGCCGAGGCGAATGTAGAAGTGGCAGGGATCGATCTCGGATGGATGGTTGAGGCCGGCGGCCGCGATGATCTCTGAGAGTGCTTCCATGGTATTGCGGTGGAATTGGTAAACCCGTTCCGCTTTATCCGGCACAACCAGGGCCCGTTGGCGGTGGCGGTCCTGAGTCGTTACTCCCACCGGGCAGCGATTGGTGTGACAGACTCGGGACTGGATACAGCCCACCGCAAACATGAAACCGCGCGCGGAGTTGCACCAGTCGGCGCCCATGGCCATGGTGCCGACCATGTCGAAGGCCGAAACGATCTTGCCGCTTGCACCAAGCTTGATGTGCTCACGCAGGCCGGCACCCACCAGCGCGTTCTGCACAAAGGTCAATCCCGCGCGCAGGGGCGTGCCCACGTGGTTGGAGAATTCCACCGGCGCCGCGCCGGTGCCGCCTTCACCGCCGTCGACGACGATGAAGTCGGGATGGATCCCGGTCTCGCGCATGGCTTTGCACATGGCGAGGAACTCCCATCGATGACCGATGCAGAGCTTGAAGCCCACGGGTTTGCCGCCGCAGAGCTCGCGCAGACTCGCGATGAACTCCATCATCTCGACGGGCGTGGAGAAGGTGCCGTGCGCCGAAGGTGACACGCAGTCGACGCCCATGGGCACATGGCGGGCTGCCGCGATCTCCGGCGTTACCTTGGCACCCGGCAGGACGCCCCCGTGCCCGGGTTTCGCGCCCTGGGACATCTTGATCTCCACCATCTTTACCTGGTCCATCACGGCCTGCTCGGCAAAGGTCTCGGGATTGAAGCTGCCGTCGTCCTTCCGGCAGCCGAAATAGCCACTGCCGATCTCCCAGATTAGATCACCGCCGTGCTCACGGTGATAGCGGCTCAGGCCACCCTCGCCGGTGTCATGGGCGAAGTTGCCCATCCGGGCGCCCTTGTTGAGCGCCTGTATGGCGTTGGCGCTGAGTGCGCCGAAGCTCATGGCGGAGATGTTGTATACGGAGGCCGAGTAGGGGTTGGCGCACTGCGGACCGCCGATATCGATACGAAAAGAGTCTTTCGACAACGGTGTCGGAGCTGCCGAGTGATTGAGCCATGCGTAATCACCGCTGTAGATATCGAGCTCCGTTCCGAAGGGCAGCTTGTCCACCGTGTTCTTGGCGCGTTGGTAGACCAGCGAACGTTGCTCGCGGCTGAAAGGTGCGCCGGACAGGTTGGACTCGAAGAAATACTGGCGAAGCTCCGGGCGAAGTCCCTCGAAGATAAAGCGCAGGTGCGCCGAAATGGGATAGTTGCGCAGCACACTGTGCCGCGTTTGCAGGAGATCCCGCGAGCCCAGAAGCGCAAGTGGACCGAAAACCAGCACGCCCCAGTAATAGTGTGGACTCGCCGATCCGAGCGCGACGAAAACCAGCGTCAGAACAACGCTCAGCGCATAAATGATGTATCGCGAGAACCACATGATCGCTGCCGGATTACTGCTCTCAGCGCGCTCTTTCCATGAGCACGTGCATCAGCACCGAGCAGCCGTCGGCAAGGTCCTCGGGTTTGGCGTTCTCCTGCTCGTTGTGGCTGATGCCTCGCTCGCAGGGCACGAAGATCATGCCCGTTGGAGCCGCAAGGGCCAGATTGCAGGCATCGTGTCCTGCACCGGAAACCATGTCGCGGTGCGGGATCGAAAGTTGCTCGGCGGCCTGGCGTATGCTTCCTGCGCAGCTCTCGTCGAAGCTGACGCTGGCCCGTTCGCTGACGCGCTCGAAGCCGATCTCGAGCTTGGCTTGCGCGGCAATGGCTGCGCAAGATTCGTGCATCTGCTTCTCGACGGTCGCCAGAACGGCATTGTCGGGATGACGGCTGTCGATGCTGAACCGGGTCTGACCGGATATCGTGTTTGGCGAGTTCGGTCGCGGGTTGAAGGAGCCGACGGTGATCACCGGGTGTGGCTCGTGCTCGAAGGCAACAGAATTGACGGCGCCCACCATACGCGCGGCGCCGAGCAGGGCATCCCGGCGAAGCGTCATCGGCAGCGTCCCCGCGTGCCCCTCCTCTCCCGTGACCGTCACCTGGAAGCAGCGTTGTCCCTGGGCGCCCATTACCACGCCGACGGTTTTGCCTTCCGTCTCGAGAATCGGTCCCTGCTCGATGTGGGCTTCGAAGAAGGCCCGGGGTGGGTTGCCGCCGATCGGCTCGCTTCCCGCGTAGCCGATGGCTTCCAGGGCCGCGGCCATGGTCACGCCGTCCGGATCCGTGCGTGCCAGGGCTTCCTCGAGGGTGTACACGCCGGAGAAAACTCCTGACGCCAGCATGCCGGAGAAGCGCACGCCTTCCTCATCCGTCCACACCACCACGTCGATGGGTGCCCGGGTCGTGACGCCGGCGTCGTTCATGGCGCGTACCGCCTCGAGCCCGGCAAGCACGCCGTAAATACCGTCGAACTTGCCGCCCAGGGGCTGCGTGTCCAGATGGCTGCCGGTCATCACCGGCGCCAGCGTCGCGTCGCCGCCCGGGCGGCGTGCGAATATATTGCCCATGCGATCGATGCGCACGGCGCAACCGGCTTCCTCGCACCAGCGCACGAACAGATCCCGGGCCTGCCTGTCGAGATCGGTAAGTGCGATGCGACCGACGCCGCCGCCGGCTGTCGCGCCGATGCGACCCATTTCCATGAGGCTTGTCCAGAGCCTGTCTCTGTCGGCACGAATCGCTTTACCGCCGGTCATGTTCGATTCCCCCGTTTCACCTCCCTGTTCTTTTTTCGTTCTCCGCGTGCCGCGCGCATCGCCGCGTCCACGGCCTTTCGCGCCCAGTCGCGCAGCAGCTCCGCGTCCTCCAGTGCGTCCTCCGGGGCCGTATGGTAAGACATCCGGTAGGACTTTCCCTTCTTCGTGTAGCGGAACGGGTCGAGGCCCGCCGCTTCGAACTCGCCGCGGCTTTCGTCGTCCACTTTCAGGTACAGCGTGTCGCTTGCCACCAGTGCGAACATCAACCGGTCCAGATAGATTCCGTAACCGCCGAACATGCGCCTCGCGCTTACCGGCCCCAGGGGTTCCAGCAGATCGAGCACATGGGTCACGAACTCGTTGGCTTTCGCGCTCATGGTCGCACCTGCAGACGCCGTGCGTATCCTGGCATCTTCCAAAAGCGTTTTAAGGCCAACAATCTACTCCCAAGGGCAGGTTCCTTGATCTCGCTTCCATTGCTGTATATGCTCTTGAGAGCATATTAATTTATTTAAATAGCTCTTAAGAGCAGATGACAGCAAAAAACGCACTTATGATGGCCCCACCGTATCCCGTTGAGCAAGCAATCAAGCGGCTGGGCGTAAACCTACGTACAGCCAGGCTACGCCGCAACCTGACGATTGCGGACGTGGCGCAAAAGATTGGCACAGGGCCCCGGGCTGTCTCCGATGCCGAGAATGGCAAGGGGTCGACCGGAATCGTTGCCTATGTCGCTCTGCTCTGGGCGTACGATCTTCTGGGTCCCCTGGAAGAGGTTGCAAACCCGGCCCGGGATGAAGAGGGACAGGCGCTCGCCCGTGAGCGAATTCGCGCCAGTGCAACCGAGAAGCTGGACAGTGATTTCTGAACTCAGCCCCCGGGAATGCTACGTCTACATCACCTTACCCGGTCAAACCGAGGCGGTGACAGCGGGCAGGTTCGTGCTCACCACCAATCGGGCCGGCACGCCGGTTGGACGCTTCGTTTACGGGAGAAGCTACCTGGAGCGGGCAGAAGCGGTCTCAATTGACCCAATCGAGTTGAAGCTTGCCAAGCGGACATACGAAACGACAGCGCTCAAAGGTGTATTTGGTGCGCTCCGGGACTCCGGTCCGGACTACTGGGGTCGCCGCATCATTGAAAAGCATGTCGGCAAAGCGCAGCTCGGGGAGCTCGAGTATCTTCTTCAATCCCCTGATGATCGCGCCGGGGCCCTGGGATTCGGTCTGAACCAGAGCCCTCCCGCGCCACGGCGGGTATTCAACAAAACGCTGGCGCTCGACAAGCTCCAGGCGCTCGCGGATGCGATTGTCGCCGACGAAGAGCTCCATGAAGGGGCAGGTGCGGACCAGGTCCAAGATTTAATGTTGATTGGAACATCCATGGGCGGCGCGCGGCCCAAGGCCGTTGTTGAAGACGAAGAAGGTCTTTGGATTGCGAAATTCAACACGGCGCAAGACCGGTGGAACAGTGCGCGAGTTGAGCGCGCCATGCTGGTACTGGCGCGCAACTGTGGTTTGCAGAGCTCAGAGAGCAAAGTCGTCACGGTGGCAGGCCGCGATGTCTTGCTGGTAAAGAGATTTGATCGGGAGAAAACGAAAGACGGCTACCTTCGCTCACGCATGATTAGCGGGCTGACACTTTTGAAGGCAGAGGATACACACCACGACCGCGACAGATGGTCATACGTTTTTCTTGCCGAAGAGTTACGCCGCGTGTGTGCTCAGCCGAAGAGGGATGCGCGCGAGCTGTTTCAGCGTATGTGCTTCAATGCCCTCATTTCAAACACGGACGATCATCCGCGCAATCACGCGATCATTGCCAGGGAGTCAGATTGGAAGCTCTCACCTGCCTATGACCTCACACCCACCACACCAGTAAGCATTGAGCGACGGGATCTGGCCCTGACTTGCGGTGACATGGGACGTTACGCGCACGCGGAGAACTTGCTCTCACAAAGCGCCCGATTCCTTCTGGAACGAGATGAAGCCGAGGCAATCATCTCTGAAATGGAAGATCGCGTCGCGAGCACCTGGTATGAAGTTGCCCGCTCCGAAGGCGTATCAGAACAAGACTGCGGCTTTATCGAGCGAGCTTTTGTCTATGACGGGTTCAGGTTTGATATCGCTGTGTAGGTTTCTCAGGTTAAGCTGCTTCGAAGTTAGCTGCGGTGATTTTCTCGCTCCTCGAGGACGAAATTAACCTGAGTTATTTCGAAGGTGGGAGCGCCCCGACACAGACTATCGCGTCGCTTTTCCGTGCCGCCGATTTACTCTTCGGTATTGCGCCCCGGCGCGGCAACGACATTCATGGGATCACCGCGATAGTAGTGCAGGATGTTGTCGATGCTGATGTCCAGCAACGCAAGCGTCGCCTCCGGTGTGTTGAATGCCACATGCGGGGTAAGCAGCACACTATCGACTGACAGAAGGGGGTGATCGGACGGCAGTGGTTCCCGATGATAGACATCGAGCCCGGCGGCAGCGATGTGGCCCGAGCGAAGCGACGTCAACAACGCGTTCTCCTCGATAATTTCACCGCGTGCCGTGTTGATGATGATCACTCCGGGTTTGGTGAGGGCGAGTGCGCGGCTGTCCAGCAGACCTTCGGTCTCCGGGGTCAACGCCGCGTGAATAGAGAGCACGTCGCTGTCGCGAAGAATAGAGTCGAGGTCCGCGAACTCGATGCCGTGCTGGCGGGCACGTTGCGGACTCGGGTTGCGCGTCCATGCGCGCACCGTCATGCCGATGGCGCGGGCGAGGGCGGCGAAGCGGGCGCCGATCCCCCCGAATCCCACCAGCCCCAGCTTCTTGCCGCACAGCTCCAACCCGGAAATCGACTGATTCCAGCGGCCCTCGCGGAGACTGCGATCCAGGCGGCCCAAATGCCTGGCCGTCGCCAGCATCATGGCCAGCGCATGCTCGGCCACCGTGTCGTCCGCGTATCCGGGCGTGTTGCATACCGTGATGCCGCGATCCACCGCCGCGTCGAGATCGACGAAATTGCCGGCGCCTATGCCGACGAAAGCGATGAGCTCGAGATTCGGCGCTGCCTTCATGACGTCGACGGGCAGCCCCCATCCAAGCATCAGGGCGTTGGCATCGCCGACGCGCTGGATGAATTGCTCATCGTTCTCCGGCGGTCCGACATGGGCCGTGAACTGTCCGGCCTGCTGCACCTTCTTGAGGCGAACACCGGTCATCAGCCCGTTGATGTGCTGGTTCGCGTCAGGGTAGACGATGCGCACGCCGCTCATGGTCCCGTTTCCTTCAATCGCGGTACTTCCCGGTGACGTCGACGGGCGCGTCGTCACCGTCGGTCATCCCCAATCTTCCCGTGGCGGTCTGTCTCTTTCCCGTTGCAGGCATGTGCTCGCCGGCCTTAGCGAGTCCGAAGCGCGGCATGTTGTTGTACACACATTCGTAGGCACCTTCTCTAACGAGAAACGTTTCGTGCCAGATGCCGACGTCGCCGTTGCTTCCTACGTTGCGGTTGAATGCGGCCCAGGCAGGCAGATGCTCCGCCGACTTCTTCTTCGCGTAGTCTTCCAGCAGATCGAAGGAGCGCCAATATTGAACCATGAGCGTCGTGCGGCCGAACCACATCTCGTAGCCGAGAAAGCCGGATTCCCGATCAAAAGCGAGCTCGCGGATCATTCTCGGCATGGACCGGACCACCGGCAGCCATTTGTGGATTTTCCAAAGGTGATTGAAACGCACCCCGATCAGAAACAGCACGAAATCTCCGCGCAACTCGCCCGTCATGCGTCTTGCGAATATGTCCGCCACGGCTGCTAGCCTCCCTGGATAGATGCCATGCTCAGGATTCGCGCCGCGTCGGCCAGAAGTTTTGCATCCGCGCCCCTCGCGCCGATTACCTGGACCCCGATGGGCATTCCGTTTTCTCCCTCCAGCATCGGTAAGGTCAGCGCCGGCACGCCCATTAACGTCCAGATGGCCGAGAATATGGCATCGCCGGTGGAGCCCAAGCCCACAGGCGCTTCCCCCGGGGCCGCCAGGGTCAGCAGCGCGTCGTAGTCCTGGAACAGCTGGCGCAAGCGCTGCCCTTGCTCTTCCACCCTCGCCAGGGCGCGCTTGACTGCGCATCCGTCGATGCTAAGTCCGGCGCGTACCCGATCGCGGGTTTCGGCCCGGAGCGCTTCGGGTCTGCTTTCATAGGCCGAGCCGAGGTTGGTGGCGAGGCTGGCATCGAGAATCAGGCGTTGGCAGGCGACGGCGTCATGAAAAGGTTCGCCGAGATCGGCGCCATCGTGCAGGCCCAGATCTTCCGTCCAGGTATCGAAGCGGGATCGCGCATCGGCGCTTGCCTCGCTCCATACCGGCGCGCGCACTACGCCGATACGAGGGGGCCTGCCCGCATGGGAAGCATTGCGGGGGTCCGGCGCACCGGCTTGTGCCGGCATCAATGCTTTCGCCAGCAAAGAAATGTCGGCCAGATCTCTCGCGAACACGCCCACGTGATCCAGGGCTTGCGCGAGTATGTGCATGCCGCCGGTGGGAATGGCGTCAAAGCTCGGTTTGAAACCGACGATGCCGCAAAAGGAGGCGGGACGGATGACGGAGCCGACGGTCTGAGAGCCGACTGCCAGCGGCACCATGAAATCCGCCACCGCGGCGGCGGAGCCGCTGGAGGAACCACCGGGTGTGCGTCGCAGGTCCAGGGGGTTGGCGGTCGCGCCCGGAGCCGACAGGGCCAGCTCTGCGGTTACCGTCTTGCCGAGAATGATGGCACCGGCGCCGCGCAGCAACGATACCGCTTCTGCGTCCCGGCGCGGCTGTCGATTCCGGTAAAGGTCGCTCCCACACTCGGTGGGCATGTCCACGGTATCGAAGATGTCTTTGATGCCGACGGGCACGCCGTGCAGGGGACCGATGGGCTTGCCCGCCTCACTGGCGGCATCGGCGGCGCGGGCCTGGGCCAGCGCCAGCTCCGCGTCCACGAAAGCCCACGCACAAACGAGGGCATCTTTGCTTTCGATGCGGTCCAGACAGGCTTCCACCAGCGCAACCGAAGTCGTATCTCCGCTGGCCATGGCGGCCGTGGCGGCATTGGCCGACAGCGTATTGAGCGGGGGCTCCGGCGGATCCTTTCCTATCGTCACGCTCGTCATGGGTTCTGGCAACTAGCTCGTCACGATTGACAAGTCGGCGCATAAACGTGGATTGTATACGTCCAGGCAGCAATGGGCATCGCGTGGGTGAACTACGGCAAGCTCCCCGAAGGAGGTTCCGGCGACATGCGCAAAGTGATTGCGGGCGTCATCGTGGTGCTCATGCTCGTCCTCGCTGCCTGCGCCACGCGTGCGACCAAGACATTTACCGTCGCGGTAAGCCCCTACAGCATGCAGTACACCCCCGGGCAGATTCACGATTATCTGAGGAACCGCGGGTTCAAGCGCGTCCAGTTTCGCGACAGCGACAGCGGCATCATCGTCTACCAGAAGTACAGTGCCGAGGCGGACGAGCAACACTTTCGATTGAAAACCCATCCGCAGATTGAGGTGGTCGTTCGCCTGGAAAAGATCAGGAAAACTTTCAAGAAATCCGGGCCCCGGGTCATCGTGTGGTTCCACGAGGACGGGCGCAGCAATTTTTCGACATTCGCGGCGGCAGAGTACGACCGCATGCTCGAGGATGTCATCGAGCGAGTCGGCGTGGATCGCGTCGAAGTGTGGTTCGATTGACGCGGGCGCTCAGAGTCTGTGAATTAATCGCCCGCCGTAGCGAGACGGTTCCTGGGCGTGCCCTGCAAGGCGCGGCCGCTCTCGCACCTCTGACCGCCATGGATGGCGGGAATGCAATAGGATTGCAGGAGCAATCCTTGCCTTGTGCTTCGCGGCACCTGCACATCCATGTGCAATGGGGGTGCACAAAATTGCGCGCGTAGCCGGGCTACGTAAGCGATTTTGGGGGTCCCCGCAACGCCGCAGGGCGCGTTCAGGGGCCGTCGCAGTAGGCGTGGTGATTGATTCACAGACTCTTAGGTCAATGGTTGCATGACATGCTGCTGAAAGCCCGCGCGCTGCTTGAGCCGATCGTGCCAGGCCTCGACATTGGCGAGCGCCGGGCGCTCGATATCCATGTTGTACCAGCGCCACACGGAAGCGCCCAGTGGAATATCGGCCATAGTGAGATGATCGCCGCACAGGTAGTCGCGATTGGCAAGGTGATCGTCCACCAGCCGCCAGTTTTTCTCCAGCCGTGACGTGGCTGCCGCGAGCTTTTCCGGGTCCTGATTCGCTTTGAGGTCGCGCACCACGGCCCAGAATATGAACGTGATGTCGGGGTGCATGGTGGTTTGCTGCCAGTCCATCCACTGGTCGGCGACGGCACGCTCGCCGATATCTACCGGGCTCAAGCTCCCGGAGCCGTATTTCGCAGACAGATAACGTACGATGACGTTGGACTCCCAGAGTATGAGACCGTCGTCGTCGATGGTAGGAACCTGGCGATTGGGGTTGAGCTTCGCGTAGAAGTCTTCGCCGACGACACCGTGCTGCATGCCAGCATCGATGCGCTCGTGCGCGATATCGAGCTCCTCCACGCACCACATCACTTTCATGACGTTGATGGAATTCAATCGGCCCCAGATTTTGAGCATGGCGGCTTCCCGTTGATGAGCCTGCAGGCGTCTACTTATAACACGGAAGCATCATTCTTCCCGGTGGCCTTCCTGGTGGGGCAGCAGATAAACCAGAAAATTGGCCACCAGCATGGTCCCGGCCAGTAGATAGAACACCGCCGAAAGCCCGTAAGCGTCGGCGATGAGGCCACCGATGGGCGGCACGGCCGCCGACAGCAGCGCCTGGGTGCCGAAGAGCAGGCTGGTGGCGCTGCCGGAGAGACTCGCCGGCACCAGATCCATCATCCAGCTATGAACCACGGGACGTACCGCGAAGAGCGCAAAGCCCAGCACCGAGATCGTAGCAACCAGAACGACGTCGTTCTGAATCAGGGTGATAACGGCGATGACGATGGTGGTCACCGTGAGACCGGACAGCACCACGGGTCGGCGTCCGATCCGATCCGACCAGGCCCCGGCAAGGGGCGCCGCCACCAGGCCGCCCATCTGCATGGCCATCATGGCAACGCCCATCCATATGGGGCCGGTGTGCATCTCGTCGATGAGAAACAGCGGCAGGAACACCAGCAGACCGTTCTGCGCCATGCTGCGAAAACCGGCCATCAGGCACAGACCGAGCACCATCCGATCGCGAACGATGCGCTTGAGGCCGAGCAGATACTCGGAGAAACTCATGGGGCTTCGTGTCGCGGCGCGGGTTCGATCGTCCTTTCGCAGCAGCAGAACCGCGATCAGGAGGGCAACAAACACCACCGGTACCGATCCGGTGGCCGCCGCGCCCTGCCAGCTGAGCACTGCCAGCAGCGATCCGGCAGCCAACGGGGCCAGCGTGTCACCCAGATTAGCGCCCAGCGCGTGGATGGACAGCGCATAACCACGATTGCCCGGATACATCTCCGACAAATAAGCGATGGCGGGTGGATGCCACAAATTGTTGGACGCGCCAATCAGCGTCACGAGAAGCGCCAGCACCAGGAGCCGATCGGATACGCCAAAGGCGAATAATGCACCGGCGCCAATCAGTAGGGCAGCGACCTGAAACACTACTCGCCGGCCCGTGACATCCACCATCAAGCCGCTGCCGAAGTTCGCGAACAGCGAGCTCAGATGAAACACCGAAACCAGCATCCCCGCTTGCGCGTAGCTGAGAGCGAGGTCGCGGGTGATGAAGGGAAGCAGCAGATAAAAGAATGCGGCGATCCAGTGCGTGCCCCCGTGGCCGAATCCGACCAGAAATGCCGGTCCCTGCTCGCGCCAGTGCACGCCGGTCAGCCGGCTGATAA
>Ga0255058_10000474_pt1 | contig 23471 bp, 58 predicted proteins | sample Cases_109_9_MG_FD_188637 | JGI IMG/M metagenome (GOLD analysis project Ga0255058, IMG submission 188637) | Seawater microbial communities from Amundsen Gulf, Northwest Territories, Canada - Cases_109_9 | ecosystem: Environmental > Aquatic > Marine > Gulf | place: Canada: Northwest Territories... | reverse complement strand
GAGCGACATGCCGAGCGCGTCGACCGTTCGGTTGGCATGGCGGCCGGTGCCGTTCATGACGCCGGATAGCAGCGCCCAGGCCGGCGGCGGGAAGCGGCCGCGCAGCGCCTCGATGACCGCACCCTCACCCTTCAGAACTGTTGCCATCTAGTGGTGCCTCTGCGCCTTCTGTGTCGCAATGAGATCGTCGAGCGCGTCGACCTGCTCGACGGTGATGCCGCCCTCGAGCAGATGCTCTCGGCACGCGTGGACGAACCTGGAGGAGTCAAAGAACGTGACGATGTAAGACGCGGCCTTATTGCAGTCGTCGACGTCGCACAAAGGCTCGGGCAAAATCGGGACGACGTGCGAAACGGTGCCGTGTTTAGCCATCGATGGTAACCTCTGGACCGTCGCGTTCGCACAAGAGGAGAACCACTCGCCGGCTCAGGTCGACGTTGCGGTTGACGATGCGCCAGCCGCTGCCCTCGAGCACGTCGGTGACGCCGCGCGCCATGCCGGCGGTCCACTCGCGGTGCTCGAGGTTGACGGCGAACATCCGGCGCTCGCTGATCCGCATCAGTCGCCCCTCGCCAGCCGCTCGTAGCACTCGTTGTGCTCTGCCGACAGCTCCTGGCACCAGTTGTTGCAGAAGTCCTCAAGCTCGCCACCTTGGCCGATGCAGATGCAGTCCCGGTCGACCCAGTCGATCGTGCGGGCGACCTCCTCGTCCTCGGCGCAGTCCATGAGCGTTTTTGACCACTCCTTCTCGTCCTGGCACCAGAACCCCTTCGGGCACTCGGCCTGCTTGAGATCCGCAATTCGGTCGACAGCCCCCGACGAAGTCCAGGCGAATCCGGTCGCGGCGACGAGCGCCATGCCCATCGCGCCATGGAACAGCCAGTGTAGACTCTCAGCGTTCACGCCTTGCCCTTCCCGAAGTAGAGGTAGCGTCGGCAGCCCATGCAGTTGCGGGACCAGGGCGCGTTGCGCTTGCCGCACGCACCACAGGTCCAGATCTGAAACGTGACCGGGATCTGCGGCGGTGGCGTGGCGTCATCGGTCCATTGCCACCAGCCCGCCCGCGCCAAGTGCCAGGCGAGCGCGAGACCCACTGCGATGAGCTCGGTGTCCGGGTCGACGTCGACAGCCATGTATCCGTACCGTCCTCTCACTTGAACCTCTTGGCGTTCTTGGCGAGGCGCCGTTTGGTCGCGCTGGTCTTGACGCGACCCTGGCCCGTCCCGACCGGCTTGGCTGCGCGAGCATGCGCTGCCTGCTGGAGCCGGAGCGCCGTCAGGGCATCGGCCGAGATCTTCTCGGGCCTTTCCTTGCGGTAGCCGGCCTGGCTCAGCTCGGCCAGCCCGGCCAGGATCGCTTCGATCTTGTCGAGCCTGTCCTCGATGCTAGGCATTGCCCACCACCTTTTGGCCGTCGATGTACGTCGTACACTCGCCGCCGGGCTCCCGCATTTGGCGCTCGACGTCGGTCCAAAGCTCCTCGCCGTGGGCTTCGCAGATCCAAAAGACCTTGGGGCCCTTGTCGTCCGCGATCACGATCACGCGGACCGCGAGCTCGTCGCACAGGCCATGGCAGCAGTCCTCGCGAGACGGCGTGCTGCTGTGCTCGCGCTGCAGGCGGTCGAGCTGGGTCTCCATCGGCCCCTGGCACTTGGCGCACAGGAACATCTGGGCAATGCCGCGGTGCTCGGTCGGGATCAGGATGATGCACGCGAGCGGGTTGCCGCACTTGCATTTGTGATCCGCCGGCACCGTGTGCGTGGACAGAATTAGATCGGTCTCATCAAACGACATTGTCGAGATCCTCCTCGGGAAAGGTATCGCCCACGCGACAGATCCACCAGCAGCCCTTGCGCGCTTCGAGCACGTAGGCGCCTGGGCCGAAGCTGCCGAAGCCGACGAGAAAAAACGAGTCATGGGCCAAAATGCGGTAGTCCTTCCCAAGCTGGTACTCGGGCAGCTGGAGCGTGAGGTTTCCGCTGATGTGGAGATCGGGCTCGGTCATGGCTCGGCTCGTTTCTTGTGCCAGTCGAAGGCCCCGGCGGCGTCGCGTTCGTGGAACTGGGCTAGCTCGAGCGCGGCCTGGTAGGTATCACCGGGGAGCATGTGAAAGTGCTTGCGGCTCGGCACGATCACGTACCAGACCAGATCGAACGCCTCCCACTCGATCCGGTAGCCGGGCGGCGGCCGGGATCCTCGGCGCGGCGTCAAGGGCCCCTCCAGCTGCGATACGCCTCGAGCACCTGGCCGGCGGTATCGCATGCGGCGAACGATGGAGCGTCAGCCCGCGCGGCGAAATAGACCGCGTCGTCGAGCGCGGTGGCCATCCTGGCCGCGTGCGCGTCGAGCTCGCAAAGCTTCTTGCGAAACTGCTCGCACGTTTCGCGCTCCCTGACCAGCAGGCGCACGAGCTTGGATCGGGGGACGCCTTGGAATTCCTTGGGTTCGGTCACTTGAGAGCCTCCTGGGCGCGCTGGTCGGCACGATGCCAGCGCAGCACGAACTTGGCGATCAGGTCGCCGTCGGCGAGTCCGCACCACAGCCAGACCACGACGTGGTGCGCGCAGCGGTCGGAGAGGCGCTTCCAGGCCCGGTAGTGCTTGTTGGGCGGATAGTTGACTTCGTACCCGCGAGCCCGAAGCTCACGAGCAAGCTCGTCGTCGGTCGCCCTTCGTAGCACCTTGGCCTCGACCCACACGTTCATAGCTCCTCCAAGAGCCGCTCGAGCAGCTCGACCGGCGGCAGTGGCATTATGTCCTCGACGCGCCAGCAGGCCTGGTAGCCCGCAGGTGGGTCGTCGCCGTCGACATACGCGAGCTCGATGCGCCCGTCGATCGGCTGCGGCTTGATAACGCGAGCAAGCCGTCCCCAGACCATTACGAGATCGCCGCGCTTCAACGGCGCAGCGAGACGCTCTGCGGGAACGAAGCTCATAGGGCCCTCGGCGGTTGCGGCTTGCGGATCGGGGTCAGCAAAAAGACCACGCGCCGGATCTTCTTGCCAGTGCCGTCGCGGTAGACGCGGGTCTCCATCTTGTAGCCCGGCGGGATCTTGATCCCGTCGTGCTCGTAGTCGAAGACGACGATGTCCTTTTTGGTCACCGGGTCACCTTGTCCCGCTTTTTGCTGACTTCGCGCGCTAGGCGGGCGACCTCCTGGTCGAGCTTGCCGATCCGCTCGTTCAGGCTCTGCGTCCCGACCGAAGCGTTCTCAAGCTCGGTGACCCGCTTGCGGAGCCCGGCATCCTCGCGCGCCTCCCGTCGGTTCTGCAGCCAGTAGCCGCAGATCGTGGCCGTGATGCCGATCATCGCGATGGCGGCGGGCCAGTCGACATAATAGAGTAGGAGGATCATTCGGGCTCCCGTAGGTACTTGAGGGCCGCTCGCTGCCAGGACTCGTGGGCCTCTTTGAACTCGGGCGAATCGGCACCGCAGTCGTTGAAGCGGAAGCACGCGCGGGTGCCCTCTTGGTTCATCAGGTCGCCGTTTCGCGAGGCCTCGATGAGATCGCGGACCCGGCGGCCACTGCGGTCCTGCTCGGAGATAGCGAGTGCCTCTTTCAGCGGCATGACCGTATCCTCGCCCTCGACCAAGATGGCGCGTTCGAGCTCGTCCTCGGTGTATGCGCCGGCGTCGAGCAGGCTCGGCGCGTAGCCGGCACAGCTATCGCTCCACCACATTTGTCGGTCCTTCTCCCAAATGACGAAATAGGTCACTTGGCCTCCTTTCTTCTCATCCACGCTTCGAGCCCGCGGACCACGAAGGCGCGGGAGTCCGCGTCTGGGTCCTCGCTTTCGTAGGGCATGGTGAAATCGCAGTGCTTGCAGGTCCAGATTGGTCCCTGGAGCTCGTCGTAGTCGGCGATCCAGTGGTGCGGCCCAACGGGACACTCGGTGCAGCGGCGACAGCTCACTTGGCCTCCTCCAGCTCCAGCTTGCGCACGACCTTGTCCTCTGAGTCGATGCGGAGCGACATGATCATCGCGATCCGATCGCAGCCCGTGACCACGAGCCACGTGTCGTCCCGGTCGCCTGTGGGATCGATGCCCAGCGACACTTTCACTACGTCTGTTCCGGCAAACAACTGGCACACTTCGGCGAGGTAGCGTCGGTCGAAGCCGTGGCCGTCGATCGAGGCGATCGTGCATGGGCTCGTGACGTGCCCCTCATCGCACAAGGAGCACACGCACACATGGTCGCCGCCGCAGTCCTCGCACTCCCGCATGGCTTGCCCCGAACCTTCGCAGCTGTCGCACTCGGGCCAGGTATCCGGCGGTACTACGTCGGCCACCAAGCGGAGCTTGGAGAGGGGAAGCTGGCGGAGCGGGACCTTGGACGCGCTCGTGAGCGCGATCGCGATTTGCTTCTGCCAACGGTCCCCAGGTACCAGCTCAAGCTGGCTCTTGAGGACGAACACGCCGAGAAAGAAGTGGCCATTGGTGAAAAACTCGACGGTCTTCTTGCCGTTTTCTACGCGGTGCGGTCGCTGGGTCAGCGCCCGAGCCTCTCGCGACCAGCGCCTCGCCGCGCCTTCGAGGGTGCTAATGTGGGTCACGGTTCCTCCTCCTCGTCCCCCTCGCCCGGAGCCTCGCCTAGAGGCACTAGGCTCGTCCAGTTGTCATCCACGAGATCGAACAAGCGGTCACAGATCAGACGTTCCGCCACTTCTTCCCTTGTGCGACCGAACAGCCCCGACACGACGAGGCGGTCGAGCGCAGCCCGCATCTGCGGCGTTGTAGGCACGGTGATTGGTACAGGTGGTGTGCTCATGATTCCTCCGGCAGTTTGATGTTCCCGACGTAGCCGCCGGCCAACAGCCGACGCCCATGGAGCTTTTGGAGCCATCCGCGATCGACCCCGCGGGTTCCGATGAAATCCGCGCACTCGCCACAAAGCACCCACACCGCCGGCGGCGACCAGTCGCGCGTCGGTACCGACAGGAGCACTTGGGGACCGTTACAGCCACACGCCGAACACTCGTCGGGGACGTCATGGCCCTCGACGGCCATCCCGATCGGCTTGCCGCCTGGTAGCGTGCGGTTGAGCTCGTGCTCGACTTCGAGCCAGATGTTGTGGAGCTTGGGGTTCATGGTCTCACTTGGTCTCCAGTTTGGTGGCGCGGTACTCGGGCACCGATTCGCCGTGGACCTCGAAGTGCTCGACGTCGCCCGCCCGGTAGGCAGGTCGCACATGGACCGTAATCGGCGAGCCGCTCACCACGGAGTACTCGCCGTCTTGGTCGTACTCCTCCGTGTACTTCTCGGCCGCGGCTTCCGAGTCGGTGGCGTGGATGATACCCGCGTCGTCCTCGTCCTCCTGGTCGTCGCACCACACAAACCACTTGGGCTTGCACTTGTGGGGGTCCTCGCGGCCGTTGAAATTCCAAATTAGCTCGCGGCACTCCGGGCAGTGTCGGTAGGGGCTCACTTGACGGCCGCCTTCGCGCGCACGTTCAGAACCTGCTCGAGCAGTCCCGCCGTCTCGATGCAGGCCGCCTGGGCGTCCGTGAGGTTGTGGGCGTGGGCGTAGCTCACGCCGAGCCCCATCGTCATGACGGGCGCCTCGGGGCCAGTAGGACGGTAGTCGACGCCCCACTGGAACGGAGGCGTCGTGTCCTCGACGAAGTCGTGCGGCGGATCGCGGTGGCTGACGGTCAGCTTGAAGTGGCCCAGCTGCGCGGTCCAGGTCTGGATCACGTGCGCCTTGGGCTCGTGGAGGTAGTCCTCGAAGGTCCAGGCGATCACGTGGCACCGTCCCGGCTGGCCCCGTCGTCCAGGATCTCGATTCCGCTTCGCAGCGTGAGGTCGTAGCGCGAGATGGCTGGAATGAAGCAGAGCGAAACCGCGGCGCCCTCTGCCTCGCAATCGTCGTTCTCGTTCCACATTATGGTGCGGACGAGAGATCCGACCAGCACGACGCTTTCGCGGTTGTCCGGGTCGGTCTGCTTGTAAACCTCGAGGACCTCGGTGTGGGACCAGGCGTCCTCGCCGATCACCTGCCAGGTTCGGGTTGTGTCGGTCATGCGGCACCTTGCTTTCGACGCGCGGCTGCCACGAACACCCGCAGCTCGCTCGCGAGCTTGAGGTTGGCGTCGACCTGATGGGTGCTCCAGCCGCCCGTCCTCGAATCGTGGGCCCATAGCTCGCACTTGGCCGCGGCCATCTCGAGCTTGCCGAGCGCTTGGAGCAGGAGGCCCGGCTCGCGCTTGGCCTTGGCGATCTCACTGTCCACGGCCTCCTGGGCGGCCTGGCCTTGCTTCAGGAACTCTTCGAGGCTAGCCATCGCCGTTCTCGTCCTCGTCGCCGTCGTCGCCGTTGTCGCCTTCGATGGCGGCCAGGTCGAGAGCCTTCAGCTGCTTGAAAACCGGCTTGGCGTGCTTCATGACGAGGTCAGCGATCGCGACCACGCCCGTCGCCGAGCTCGCCGTCAGGGCCAGCTGGCAGGCGCGCGCGATCGTGTTGGCGGCCGGGATCTGCTTCGGGCTCCACTCGATCGCGTATAGAAGTAGGGCCGGCGCGGCCAGTCCAAGGATCGGCTTCGCGAGCGGGTTGTCGAGCAGCGCCTTGGGCACGCCGGCCTCCTCGAGCGCCTTCGAGACGGCGCCGGTGATCAGCTCGTTGGCCTTTTGGGCCGCGGCCAGGTGGGCACCGCTTTTGATGCCCGCTCGGATGGTGTCTGCAGTGGTCATGGTCTTGTGTTCCTCCGGTGGTTTGATTACGAGCCATTTTGTGCGGGCCTGGACGACCCCGGCCAAGGTGTTGAGGTCGGCGATGCTTACGTGCCGCTGATCAATGCTATTGAGGTCATAGGTCGAGACCTGGCCGTTTGCGTCCATCTTGAGGCGCGCCGCAACGAAGCGGATCGCCTCGGCGGTCTCACGTCCCATGCGGCCGTCGGCGCCCCAGCGCTGTAGCACGGCCTCCGGGTCTGCCATTCGGATCAGAGCCTGCTGCAGCTCATCGACGCGCACGCGGCCCTGCCCGACGACGATCATGTCCGAGTCGCGCCAGCGCTGGCAGGGGTATCCGCTGATTGCTTTCATGGTCGGTTCCTTTATGTTGCCGCCGCGGATCTCGACGTCGCCGCCGTTCAAGGCCACCACGGCCCTTGCGCCCAGGCCACGAACGCATTGCGGTGGTGCCAGTCCCACGTGCCCAGCGCGTCGACCACGTCGAATGGACCGCAGCGCCAGGGCGTCACGAGCGAGAAGCTCCACTCCCCGTGCCAGCCGTCCTTCTTACGCGACTTGCGGGCCTTGCCCATCCGTCCAGCGCGGCCGGCCCAGACCGCGAGGATGAACCGGGCCGCATAGAGGGCTCCGTGGGACGGCGCGCCTGAGCTCGCCCACTCGTCGAGCCTGTCCGGGTCGAATGGCTCGACGCCTGGCGCGATCTCCAGGGTCGGGAACGACTGCGCCAGCGCGGTCATTTTCGGATAGAGGTTGAGGGGCTGGGCTTGTGCGGTCATGTGCTCTCCAGTCCGGGGATCTTCTCCGGGCAGCAGTCGGTGGCGAAGCGGATACCCATCGCGGCGACCTGGATGGCCTCCTTGCGGGCCTCGGCGCCGTAGGCGTCGCCCTTCCAGGCTCGGATGTGGTCCCACAGCTCGTCCAGCTCCTCTTTGATGGCCGCCCAACCCTCGTGGCCCGAGTTGAAGTTGCCGAACTTGGCGCGTGCGCGCTTCAGCTCCTCGACGGCCCGGTTCCAGTTGCGGGCGTCGCCGATCTTGGCGCGGGTAGTCGGATTGACATACTGGCCGTCCTGGACGAGCTCGGCATCGACGAGCTCGACGTGCTGGTCGAGCAGCTTGCAGCGCAGGTTGTGCAGCTCGTCGGAGCGCCCGTAGTTGCCCGCATTTCGAGCGCGGTCCTCCTCCTCGAGCACGAGGTTGATCAGGGACCGGCTGTCGTCGCCGTCCAAAGCTGGGGTCGTGGGCATGGAGACTTAGTAACTTAGTAAGTTTTCTAAGTCAACGGGCTGCGGAGACTATCTCCGAAGCCGTCGGTATCGCTTATGTTTTCCACTCGTATCTAGGAGGGGAAGACATAGAAGTGGGACTCTGCTACAGTCCCGGCTCCGTGGCAAGGGGAACTCCACCGTCGGTTCAGCATCCTAGCCAGGACAAGGGCGTCGAAACCCACGAGCATCCCGACGGCGACCCTGACCCTTCGCCCGGTCGCATCCCGGCTCGGGACGTCCGAGTCGGCGATGCCATCCAGATGCCCGACGGCTGCTGGCGCACCGTCGGCGCCATTGCCGAGGAGGTTCCCCTCGGGCGCCTATTCCTTTCACTGAAGGAGGGCGGGTTCTCGCGGCCGTTCCCGGAGGACATGGTCTATGTGCTCCGGCTTGGGGTCGCGGACCTTGAGCCTCACACGCTGCCCGACGGCACGCCCACTCAGTGCGTACGCTGCGTACGCTGCGGAACGGTCCTCGAGGACGCCCAGGTCGCGGGACACTCTAAAAGGCACAAGGCCGAGGACGACGAGCTCGCCTCTGCGGAGGCTGCTGCCCAAGCCGGAGATCTTCCAACGCCGCTCGAACTGCTCGACCGCTTCGGCCACGTCGAGCTGGAGCGGCGGCCGGACACTGGAACGGGCGTCTGGTTTACCGTCTCAGTCCGCGACCCCTGGGTGGTGGGCTGCGGCCGCTCCGTCGCCCACGCGACCTACCACATGCTCCGGGCCCTACGCCCAGAGGACTAGCACATGGCCAAGAAACGATCCTTTACGATCTTCTCCGACAACACCGCCATGTGGGCCGGGCTGGCCGAAGGTAGCGGCCTCGTGCCCAAGAAGGTCCGCGAGCAGGCCGTGAAGATCGCCAAGCGCGAGCAAAAGCGCGTCGGCGGCCAGGCGTTCACGCAGATCCGCGTCATGGAGATGCACCCCGTCCGCGGCGAGGTCAGCGCAATGGTGGCACGGAGCTACGAGGTCTAGCCCATGAGCGAAACCCTCAAGCAACGCGCCGAGCTGCTCCGGGTCCTGGGGCGGCGGTTTCGGACGCTCAAGGCCGAGGCGGCCAAGGAGCGCTGGCTCGCGTTCGTGAAAAAGCACAGGCCCAAGGTCCAGAAGATGGCCGACAGCTTCGCAGCCATCCGCATGGGCGAGATCGAGGCCAGCCGCATGACCAAGGGCAAGGCGCTCGTGAAGGGGCTCATCGCGGCCCTGCGCGGCGACAACGACCGCTCCATGGGCCTCCTGACCCGCGGCATGTACGAGGACGGCCTCAAGCTCTCCCGCGGAGAGAAGCTCGAGCCGTCCGTGACCGAAGAGGACATTGTCGAGGCGATCACGGAGGAGGCTCGTGAAAAACACTAGCGGCGAGCACCCCCTCAAGACGGACGCCTGGCACTTGTACTGGTGCTACCGCTGCCGCACTGTGGTCCGGTTGCTCCGCAACACCCTCTACGCCATTGCAGCGAGGCAACGTGAAAAGCACTAGCCTGCCCCTGGTGTTTGTGTTTTCGGCTACGCCGGGGTTCTGGGAATTCGACCGGATGCTGACGGGGCTCGCCGTTGCGTGGTGTCGCTACCGAAAGCTGGGGACGTGAACCGCAGCACTAGGCGTGGATTCCTCGGCAGCCTGGCGGCCATGGCTGCGGCCGCCGTCGTCGCACCCGCCGCCGGGGCCCTGCTGCCGGGCCAGATCGTCACGCCCGACGTCCTCATCGCCGGCATGCGGATCGTCTCGTACTACAACGAGAACGGCGAGCTCGTGGTCGAGGTCCAAAACGACGGCGACGCGAGCCAGGACGCGCTCATTACCATGTGGGGCTCGGGCTCCAAGAACGTCTGGAGCGCCAACGGCGGAAACTACCGCTGGAGCGGGATCACTCTCGTATGAAAGCCGTCGACATTTGGAGCCGACTCGGCCGTCAGGGAGAACGCGCGCGCGTCAAGCGTCAGCGAGAGAGTCGCGTCATGGGCGACATGCTCGCCGGAGCTGGCGCTTTGGCCGGAGCGTTCCTTACCGGCTACCTTTTCCCGGGCAACGACGTCGCTGGTAGGGCCGCGGAGCCCCGCCCCGCTCCTGAGCCCGCCGACGACAGCATCAAAGAACGCGCCCAGGCGGCGCTGAGACAATTCCACCAGCAACACGAGGACCCCATGCCCCTGATCCCAGCAGTCGACCAAATGTGCAAAGCCTGCCACGGCACCGGCTCCGTCGAGGGCGCTCTGCTCGGCGAGCGAGCGGAATGCCTCCCCTGCAACGGCACTGGCCGCGTGGCGGACCCCACTGCCGAGCGGCGCGCGCTTCAGAGCATTTTGGGCGCCGTCCTGGGAATCGAGCGCCAGCTCGAACGTCCCAAGGCGGACCCCTACCGCTCGAGCATCCACGAGCACACCCAGGGGCGCGTCGAGATCGCCGAGGCGCTCGAGACCATCTCGAAAATGGCCGCCGCGATCGACGGCCGCCTGGAGAAGCTCGAAGCCGCGGCCGAGGGGCTCAGCGACGATCGTGTCGTCGTGCTCACGGCCGAATTCACGCATAGCGGCGATCTCAGCGCCACCGAGCACGTCGACAACTGGAGTGGCGGCTGGCACGTGCCCGAGTGCGAAATCGAAGCGATCCGGCTCATCATGGAGCAGGGGACCGTGTTCCTGCAAAACGTCTCGGTCGGTTGCTGGCCCCTGATGAACTGCAAGCTCCACAGCGACCTGCTCGTGAAGCCGGTCGCCCTGCTCGAAAAGCGCAAGGCCGCGGCCTACGCCGGCCAGCAGCCCATTGTCCAGCTCCGGGGCAACGGTTCGATCGCCAAAGGCCATGTAGTACTGTACGGCCGCTGGGTCGACCCGCAGCACCAGTCCCCTTGTGGGCCGCCCATGTTCCGCACCCGCCACTACTAGGAGAATCCCAAAGTGACTTCAGCACGCATGCGTAAGCTTCTCGAGAACCGCGGCACCCCCACAAAGAAAAAGTCGGGCTTTCCCCGCCGCCGCAACGCCCCAGGCAACGGTGCCGCCCCGCCCGGGACCCGCGTCGTGATCGAGACCGAGGGCCAGCAGGAACACACACCCGCGATCGGCGAAGCGTTCCGAACCGGCCCCGTTCAAGGTTCTGGGGGGCCTGCACCGCAGCAGCCCCAGGCCGGGGAGGTCGCCGTCCAGACGGCCCCCGTCCCCGCGCCGATCGTCCAGCTCCAGGAGAAGATACGCAGCCTGGAGGCCAAGAACGAGGCCATGGTCGGGCAGCTCACCAAGTCGAACTCGGAGCTCAAGCGCTACCAGACCATGCTGGCCGCCGAGATGACGACCAACTGGCACAAGGCGCTGCCCGACGACTACGAGATGCGAAGCGAGGAGCAGGGCAGCGAGGCCACGGTCACGGTCTGGATCGCGACGACCAAGGACTGGGAGTCGGACAGGTTCCTCGAGCAGCGCGAAGCGATCCGCGCGGCCTGGGAGCACCGCGTCGGTAGCGGCATGACCGCTCGCGAGCAGCTCGGCGGCGGCAAGAAGAAGAAGGACGACAAGGACAAGTGAGCGCCGAGCCCCAGCCCGGCAAGTTTTTCACGGTCGTGGCCGGGACCCCGTTTCGCGGGCTCGGTCCGGGGACGCCCGAGGGCTACGACGGCTGCCACGCCTGCGGTGCCAGCCTGCCCGACGACGATCTCCAGTGTGCAACCTGCCGCTTTTCGCACTTCACGATCCGTCTCGCCCCTCGGTTCAGGATCGATGGCGACCAGCCCCGCGTCGTGTTCGACACGAGCATGAGCATCCACCCGAGCGGTCGCTTCGTGGAGAAGGGTCCTCCGCGGGGGAAGGCTGCCTGGGCGCTCGCGGGCTACCTGGCCGGCATGGCGAGCCCCGCCGGCATCGGACCCGACGAGCTCGGCCGACTCTATCGGCTACTGGAGCGGCTGGGATGAGCAACCCCAGCGACGCCTTCGAGGTCTACGAGTCCAAGCTCCCGGCGCCCCACGAAGGCGACGAGACCGGGCGCAAGACGGAGTGGCGCTGGCGCGTCACCGCCAACAACGGTGAGATCGTCGCGGCTGGCTCCGAGGGCTTCTACGATCGCCGCGGCGCCATCCAAAACGCGCAACGGGTCTGGCGCTACCTCAACGCGGCGATGATCGCCGGAAAGCTCAGCGCATGAGCGAGTTTCTCGAGCTGACGCCACCCGAGTACCACCCTCGCGAGTGGAGGCGGTACTCCCCGTACGTGGAGGCCTTGCGTCGTAACTGGCCGCGCGCCGATCTCGACGCGCTCAGCAAGGAGGAGGAGCTCACCGCGCAATTCGGTTTCCTCTGCTACCAAGAGGGATGGATCCGAGGGTTCGCAATCCGGGAGGCCTCATGAGCGGCTACCGCTATCGCTGTCCCGAGTGCAATCGCTACGTCTCGACGCGCCGAGACGGGTCCCTTTACGCGCACGGCATCCCAGGCGTGACAGGGCGCTGTCCTGGCTCCGGTGTTCTCGTTGGGGTCGCGCATCCCAAACGGGAGGGCACATGAGCGGCCTCGTCGACTCCGCCGGGCGCCCGATGGGCAAGCCCGTCCCCCGCTACGTCGACGACGTCGGGATCCCCATGATCGGGGATGCCATGATGTACATGGCCATGGTGCCGAAGGGGGCGAAGCTCGAAGTAAAGCCGGGCATTCCCATCCACCCCATGCTCATCGCACTTTGGATTTCCACGTCCATCGCGCTCGGCAAGCGCGACGTCATCATCGAGGCGCTCGAGGACGAGGTCGAGCGGCTGCGCAGTCTCATTGAACCAAAGGCCGAAGCGTGAACGAGCCCTGCCTCTACTGCGACGAGCCCGCGACGATGGCCATGCACGTCGAGGTACTTGCCGACGCCGGAGTGACGACGCGCAGGGCTACCTGCGACGAGCACTGGGAGCGCCTGCTCAAAAACGCGATTCGGCAGTGGGTCACCAACGCGCTGCCGCAGCTGCGGCCGGAGGCCAAAGCGTGAGCGGGCGATCCGGCAGCGGGGGCACCAGCATTACGATGGTTCTATTCATCGTGTTTTTGGTGCTGAAGCTCACCGGCCACATCGACTGGTCGTGGTGGTGGGTGACGAGCCCCCTTTGGGGCGGCATCGCCGCCGTGATCGTGCTGACGCTGTTCTTCAGCGCCATCGCTGCCGGGACAAGTCCGGCTCCGCCGCGCTACGACGAGCCGCAGGACGGGGACGATGCCCGCTGACGTGCTCAAGTCCGCCGCCATGGCGATCGAAGACCTGCGCGAGCACTTGCACGCGGTCCGGGCGCGCCCAGGTCTCACGGAGAGGGAGAAGGCCGACGCCGCGAAGTCCATCGCCCAGGGCATCGCCGCGATCGTCAAGGCGTCCCAGGAGCCCGATGGGGAAGCTCGCTCGGGTTGACGAGCTCGCGCCGGCCGAGGCAGCGCGCGTGTTCGAGCGCTGGCTGGGCCACCGCTCGGAGCGTACCCGGGAAATCTACGACGCCGACCTGAGAGCCCTAGCCTCCCACTTGGACGTCGAGGATGCCCAAGCCGCTGTGCGCCATGTAGCGGCGCTGCCCCGCGCCCGCGCCAACCTCCTCGCCCTGGACTGGGTCGCAGCCCAGGAGACGGCGGGCGTCGCCTCGGGCTCCATCCGCCGCCGCATCTACGTGCTGCGCTCCGTCCTGCGCGCCATGCGGACCGTCGGCGCCATCGACTGGCATCTCGAGGTAGAGCTTCCGAAGCTCAAGAAGGTCAAAAACGTGACCGGGCCCGGGGTCGAGGCCGTCCGCGCTGCGATCGCGGGCATCGAGACCTACCCCGAGCCCCACCGAGCCCGGCTGCGGCTTCTGTTCTGCCTGGTGTTCGACCTGAGCCTGCGCGCCAACGAGCCCGGCAAGATCCGCTGGCCCGACGACGTCGAGCTCGAAGACGACCACGTCGCCGTCTGGGTCACCCGCAAGGGCGAGGACGAACCGAGCCTGTGGCAGCTGGGCATCCGCGCCCAGGCGGCGCTCGGCGCCTGGCTCGACGTCCGCGGCACCGAGCCCGGTCCCCTGCTCTCCAACTTTGACCGCGCGGGCAAGGGGACCCGGGGGCTGACCCGCCAAACTGTGAGGGTTCTCATTTCGGAGCTGGGAGATCTCGTCAACCACAAGATGACCCCGAACGGCCTGCGCCACACCGCGAACACGCTCGCGATCATCATCGGCCAGCGCGAGGGGTTCACACTAGACGAGGTCTGCGCGTACACGGGCCACGGCGACGAACGAACGATCCTCAAGTACTACAAAGACCCGGTCCGCGCCGCGCAGCTGCAGATCGCCGAGCTGATCGCCGAGGAGGTCACATGAGCGACGACAAGCACCACTGCGAACTGGCACACGCGCCCTGGAAGGAATACGGCGCGGCGATCGCCTTTTGTGCCGAAGATGAGGACGGCACCCTCTGGGTCGGAAACTACGAGTACTGCAGCCAGGTCGACTTCTGCCCGGTGTGCGGCTACAAGGCCAAAGTGCCGATTCCGCCCAAGCGCTTCAATCCCCAGGGTCACGTGATCGCGGGGCAGCGAAAGGATGAGACGTGAGCAGCCCAGTCGAACGCGTCCGCAAGCTAATCGCACTTACGTCGTCGCCCGAGGAGGCCGAGGCCAAGAACGCCGCCGTCCAGGCGTGCGCCCTGATCCGCAAGCACGAGCTCGTCCTCGTCGACCCCACGAGCGGGGACCGGCCGCTCGAGGACGGCGAGGAGTCCGATGGAGAACGGCTGGTGCGCACGTTCACGGATCTTTTCAAGGACATGCAGCGAACCTCGCACCGCAGCCGCAAGCGCGGCCGGGAGCGCGAGCGATGACCTACTTCGGCTTGTAGAACCCCCGCAGGAACGCGAACGCGAGGCCCAGGGTCGAGGCGCGCTCGGTCGCGGTCCGGCGGCGATGACGTACGCCCTTGATCTCGCCCTCCTCGTCCATGATGAATTCCAGCTCCTCGGCGGGGATCACGTCGTCGCCGAAGAGGTTGGCCTCGTAGGACCGCTTGCGTCGACCCCTCGCAAAGCGGCCCCGAACGCGCTCTACGACCGCGGGCGCCTCGTCGACGACCTCGACGACCTCGGGGCGCCAGGTGGGCCCGGTCGTGTGGATGCTGGGCCGATCGCCGCGGAAGCGAGGCGGGCACAGGTAAGCGTCCTCGCACACGGGGTCCCGTCGAATGTCGCAGTAGACGACCGGCCGGCAGTAGGCGTGCCAGCGGCCGGCGCCGCCACCGAGATCCCCCACGGGGACCGGGGGTGGAATGAACTCGCGAAAAATCGGCTGGACGTGCGGCGCGAGGACCGTGTAGGCCTTGGTCCCCGTCAGCGCAAAGAGGATGATCGGCTGGACCCGGCGGTGCTGGGTCTGGACGTGGGTCATGCCAGCGTCGGAAAGCCTACGTCGTTGACGACGGTCCCCTCCGGGTCCGTCATGGTGATCCGCGCGTAGTAGTTGCGATCCGGGTCGAGCTGGTCGAGCGTGTGCGTAAAGACGTAATGACCCTGGGCGTCGGGCGGCGTGGGCGGATCAACGCGGGCCTCGCTGAACAAAGGCGGCACGATCGTGGGGTCGAAGAAGTCGAGGGTTACGGCCGTAGGCGATGGGCTCGTGACGCGGCTGCGCTCGATCCAGCAGTCAAATGTGATTGTGAACGCCGGCCCAGTGTCGTCGTACGTCATGGCCCCGAGCACCACGTTGACGACCCCGTCCAGTGTGATCGGGTCGTTGTCCGTTAGCGTGCGTCCACCGACCACGGCCTCGTACTCGGCGATGAGCTGCATCGTCGCGTCGGGTAGGTTCGTGATCGCTTGGACGTCGAGGCCGCCGTCGAGCGCGAAGAAGTTGCCGCCCAGGGCGACCATCGCGGCCTGGCGCGTGGCCCAGCCCACCGTTTTGAACGTGCTATCGCCGAAGTCCAGGTAGAGCGGCAGGGGTGCCTGGGCGCTGCCGCCGTCGCGGATCGCGACCACGGCCGACGCCGCCGCCGGGACCGCTGGGCTCACGCTCAGCGATAGCGGCAGGTTCGTCGAAACCCGGGAACCTAGGACCGCTGCGCCCATGGCTTACTCGGGGGGCTCGGGCGGGGCCGGGTCCGGCGGGTCCGGGTCCTTGCCGTTTGGTCCCGATGGCGGCGGCGCCACGGCGAGCGCGACGGGGATCTTTTCGAGGTTCACCAGCGCATTGAGAAGGTTTTGGAGATGGTTGATCTCCCCCTTCTTCAGTGCGATTCGCCCCTGAAGGTCATCGGCGAGCTGCTGGCCGATGGTGGACGGAAGCTTGAGATGTTCTTGGGGTGGGCCGTTCATCGTTTTAGATCCTCCAGTCGCTTTTCGAGCGCGGCGATCTCCGCGTCCTTGTTGGCTTGCCGCCTCATGGCATTGTCTACGTCGAGCTGGGCCTCGTCGGCCGGGACCGTGAGATCCCGGACCGCGAGGAGAAACGCGGGATCCCCTGGCGAGCCTCCGCTGAGAGCCAGCGCTCGCTCGACGACCTTTTTCCATTGCTCAAGTGTCATATCCACACCGCGATCCAGTGGGCGACGCCACCGACGTCGATCTCGACCCATTGTGCCTGGGCCGCCACCGTCGGTCCAGCCCCGCCGATCGTGCCCAGGAGCGCCGCTACACCGCCGCCCAGCGCGATGCCGTTGTTGATGTCGACGCGGCCGTCGAACCGTGAGAGTCCGCTGGAGACCCAAAGCGCAGCGTTTAGCGCGGTGCCTTCGGTGGGCGCGTTGGCGATGATGAGCGTAGCCGCGCTGACGACCGAGCCGCCGCTCAGCGTGATCCCCGGCTCCACGAGCTGCATGGTCGCCACGCGGCCCATCGCGTTGCCGACGAGATCGACGTTGGCGCCTGGTGAGAATAGAACGTCGAACCAGTCACCGGCGAGCTGGACGCTCCGGGCTGCCGGGGACCACGCGAGCCACCAGTTGCTCGTGCCGTCCGGGGTGAGGCCGTCGCCGAAGGCGAGTGTGGCCGCGGCGTCGGCAGCTCCGCTCGGGCTCCACTTGAAGCCGGCGCCGGTGCTCGAGGAGAACTCGACGACGTCGACGGTCCCGTCAAAGTCGATGTCCATCCCCTCGTCGTTGGCCCCGCCGTCGCCGATCATCCGCAGCACGCCCGCGCTCGATCGCGTTAGCTCGACGCCGGCGCCGGGGTCTCCACCGAAGCGGACCGGGACCCCGTCGCCGACCCGAACCTCGCCATTGAAGAAGCTCGGAGCCACGCCAACGTGGAAGATAAAAAACCCATTAGCCATCGACGAGTTGATCCCGCGAATGGCGGTGATCCCCGCCGCGGGAATGTTCGGGATTTGCATCACGCTGAGCGTGCCGATCGTGCCGCCCGCGGTGAGAACTGGCGCTTTCGGAGCAAAGTAGTTGACCGTCGTGATCGTCGCGGTGCCTACTGTCGCGTTGACGAAGCAGGTCACGAGGAACGCCTCGTGCGATCCGAGCGTGATGCTGCCCGCAAGGTTGGGCCCGACGCTGAGCTGCGAACGAACAGCATTTTGCTGTGAGACGACCCGCGCTCCGCCAGCCGGGCCCGTGCGCAGCAGCGGCTGATTGATCAGCGTGTAGATCGGCCCGCTGTTCGCACCTTCGCAGGTGACGGTCGTGCCCTGCACGAACAGGCTTTGTGTGTTGAACAGGTTTCCCTGATCGGTGACGATAAGCTCGCCCTGCCACGAAACGAAGTTGGGCGCGGTGTCGTTCCCGATCCCACCCCCGCCAGGGATCGCGGTTGTGAGCGTCGACGCCCATGTGAACGCAGCCGGGTTGACGCGCGATGTTGTTTGCGTCCCGCCGTCCGGCATGTAGACCTGGGCGCCGTAGCTCGTGGGGTCGTCGTTGTACTCCCACACGCGCCGCGCCGACGGGCCCCAGTTGATCTGGGCCGGGGAGGCCGGGTTGATCGCGAATATGTTGTCGGGGCTGTTGTCGCGAACTCGGAAGACGTCGCCGATCGGGACCGCGTTGTCGACGATGGTCAACGCGCCGCGTACCGCGTCGACCGTGATCGTGCCGTCACCGCTGGCCTCGTACGCCAGTTGTAGCGGCGTGATTTCAATCGCGCCCAAGGTGGCCCCAGGCTATCAGGCTAGAGCCCGATTTTGGGGAGCCGTCTCGGGTTCTTCTTGGCTCGACGCGGGTTCATCGAGACCCCGCTCCCACCACTACCGGAGCCCAGGCTCGCGATCTTGGCGACGTTCGCCGGATTGCCCCGGAGCGTGCCGTGGCGGAACTTGGCGAGCTGGGCGGCTCCGCCGGAGCCCGTCAGAGGCGTTCCGGGCGGGCACTTGGCCTCGGGCCAACGAACTCGCGCCCACGCGCAGCCGGCCTTCGAGGCCAGTTGGCTGGGCGTCTGCCGCTTCCGCTTTTTGGCCTTGCGCTTGGGTGCCTTGCGCGGTGCAGCCCGCTTGGCGGCCTTGCGCTTCGGTGCCTTCCGCTTGGCGGCCTTGCGCTTCGGTGCCTTCCGCTTGGCAGCCTTGCGCTTGGGTGCGGCCCTTCGCTTGGCGGCCTTTCGCTTCGGCGCGGCCTTGCGCTTCGCCTTCTTGGTCGCCTTCTTGGCCTTCTTGGTGGCCTTCTTGGCCCGCTTCGTAGCCTTCTTGGCCTTTGTGACCTTCTTCCGCAGGTTCTTGGCGCGGGTCTTGGCGCCCTTGAGCTGGGTCTGCAGCTTTTTGCGCTCGCGCTGGCACGCCGCGATGATCCCGCTCTTGTAGGACGCGCCGCCCTTCCAGGCCCGGACCTTTTTCTGCAGGCTCGCGATGATCTTGTTCTTGTACTCGGCGCCACCCTTGAGCGCTCGAATGTCCTTCATCATCTTTTTGATGACGCCCGTTTTGTACGCCATGCCGCCCTGGCACGCCCGGAGCTCGCGCTCGTAGTACGTCGCTCGAGCGGACGGGCTCGCGCCGCGCACGCCTCGGACCGTGACCTTCTTGGCCTTCTTGCGCCGCTTCTTCGGCTTGATCGCGGTGCCCTTGCGCTTTTTGCCCTCGCGCTTGGCCTTGTTGGCGGCCAGCATCCGTTTGGTCGCGGCCTTTTGTGCGGCGGTCCGCGGCTTCTTGGCGTTTCGTCGCGCCTTTCGCTTTTTTCTATGTGCCATCGTGCCTGCTCCTGTGGTTTTGGGGTTCTTCGCCCCCTTGAGATGGGGGTTGGGACTTCCCCCGATTGGCCGCCAGATTCCGCTCACCGCTTCCCATGTGCCGATTCGATACCCACGCTTGTCGATGAGGGTGATCCAGGCTTTCGAGTCGTGGTGGCCCATGGCGGGGGGATGCTTCTGCATCCACGCCTTTACTGCTTTTATGGCGTCGGCCTTTTTTTCCCGCTTCACGTTCAGATGATCGCTCGTGCCCACCCGGTCTTTCGTCCGATAGTGGCCCGTGTGGCCCAGGGCGTCGTAGGTTCGCACTTTGCGCGCTGGATTGTAGGCGACCATGGTGTATCCGGCTTTTCGTTTTCTGTGCGCCATGGCTACTGCAGCGACTTTGCGAATTTCTCGGAGACCTCGCTCTGGGTCTCGGCCGTGAGCTTGTCGAGGACCGTGGTCCCGTCGCGGTCAAATCTGACCAGCACAAAGTGGTCGTCGGGGCACTCGGCCTCGGTGACCCACTCGCGCATGTCTTTCCCGGTTCCCATTTTCGTGATCATCAGTGGACCAGTCCTCTCGTCGTGAGCGTCAGCCGCCCCCCTCGAATGTAGATCACTGGTGGGGCTCCACGCGAGACGTACGCGCGGACCCCAGGGCCAAACGGGTGCTGCCACGGCTTGAAAGTGCCCTTGTGGCCCTTGTCGGAGTCGTAGACGATCCGCACCGCAGTGCCCTGGAGTCGCAAGGGCGTCGGGGCAACCTTGCCTGCTCGAGCACCGGACACACACCGCCAATTCCACTTGTACGCGTTGTTCGCGGCTTTCCGCGCGGTCTTCTTTCCCGCGAGCTCGCTGGCGAGGCGGCGGCTGACCTTCCGCAGCTGGACCCCGGGCAGGGCGAGCAGCGCCTTTTTCTCTTCGTCCCAGAACAAAAGTGGAGCGCTGCGTCGGTCGCTGAAGGTGTGGGAGTAGAGCGTGCCGTCAGCGTCGAGTACTTCGAGCGCCAGAATCCGGCCGAGCTGGGTGGTCGCGCCTGGGTCTGGAAGGACACGCGGGGCCGATGGGTTGCCCTTGACCCTTCGAGCCCATCGGCGCCCGCGCTTTTCGTACTTCGACTTGACGACCGTCCAGGCGACGCGAGCAGCGATCTTCTTGTCGCCATAGAACTGCAACGACGAGTCGTAGACGTCCTCCCAAAGTGCTTGGCCAGCCGGCGGTAGGGTCCCGAGGGGCATCAGCGCAGTTTCCTCCCCAGGACCATGGGCGCCATCATGCCCATAGTGAGAGCCAGCACGACGCCGACCGTGGCCGCCGAGGTCGCCTTGGAGACCTGGGGCTCGGCGCCGACCGTTCGCCGGCGGCGACGTTTCAGCTTGGGGCGCGCCATCAGATGCGACCCGCCCTCCGCATTAGACGCGGCAAAATGACGATGCTGGCGCCCAGCCCGACCAGGAAACCGGCCAGCACGTTTTTGGGCGTGACCTTGGCGCCCACGGTCCGCTTGCGGGCTCCTCGTCGCCAGGATTTGGTCGGGCGTGCCATCATCCTACTATCCCGACGGCCTCGCTGAGTGCGTCGCTGACGTCTGACACCGCTAAAACGTGGAGGGTATAGGCAGCGACGTCGGGATCACCGTGTGTCGCGCCGACGACGTAGCCGCGGGGAGGAAGGGGCTCCCCTAGCCAGCCGGCCATTTGCTTCATAGCGTTGGCAGAACTGAAAACAAACTGAAGATCCGGGCTCTCCCGAGCAAATCGAACGAGCGTTACCCAGGAACTCATCGATGGCACCTGCGATTCGACGACCGCAACGTACGGTTCACCCCGCTGCCGCAATTCGACCTCGAGCATCTCCCACTGTTCGAGGGAGGTGCTGAGCTCACCAAGGTCGATGATGTTGCTTGGACGCTCGGTCGGATCCTTGGCACGGGCACGGGCCCCTTCGATAGCGTCCGCGGCCCGGATCCACTTCTCGATGCAGTCCTGGTGCCCCGGATTGTCAGGATCGAGCTTCGGCGGACAGTTGGGCCAAACCTGGCGATACAAGGTATTGGCTAGGTCGTTATTGCTAGCCAGCTGGTCACGGCTCAACACGCCATCGGCCTTGACCGCCAGCGAGCGCCCTCGTCCGTTTTTCTTCGCAGCGCTCGTGCCGCGCAGCGCGAACGCGGCCACGCCGATACCCACTAGCAAAAGGATTCCTGCAGCCATTAGATTCCGATCCTCTTCCGTTTTGTGGGATTCCCTGTCGACCCTATCTGGCTCTGCTTGTAGCGCTTTTGGGCGAGCTCGATCGCGTACGCTGCTCGCAGCACATGGGTCGCCGCTTTAGTGGCCTTCGGGTCGTCCATCTTCTTGAGAATCGCGTAGGCCTTGCGGGCCTCTCTGAGCGCGGCTTCGAGTGGTGTCTTCATAGCTTCGCGATCCTCCGCACGTTGCTGGGGTTCCAGGTCGGCCGCTTCCAGCCAAAGCGCTGTTTGGTCGAGGTCAGGAGATCTTCCCAGACGCGATCGATGGCATCGTCGAGCCCCTGGGCCTCGGCGTGGCCCACGGGGCCGTCGTCGTCGAGCCAGCTGACTTGGTAGGCGACACCTGGGTAAGTGCTCTTGTGCAGGATCGTGCGCCCGTTGCTCGGGAACGCGTTGCGGATCTCGTAGGCGCCCTTGGCCTTCATGGCGCGGCGAACCTCGCGTCGGAATGCGGCGGTCGCCCTCATAGCTTCGCGATCCTCCGCACATTGGTCGGGTTGAGGCTCGACGCCATGCGGCTCTTGGCCTTGCGCTTTTTGGGGTTTCCGCGGTTTTCTTTCCCTCGCAAACGTAACTCAAGAACACTGAGCCATGTTTCAAGCCTGCGTCCACGTTCAAGTGCGGATTCGAGATCTTGGGCGGCGGCGTCGATGTTGCGATCGTAGTCGGCGCCGTACTCACGATATTTGGCAGCCTTGCTCAGCGCATCCTTGGCGGCTCTCATAGCTTGGCGATCCTCTTGACGTTTTTGGGGTTGAGGCTCGACGCCATGCGCTTGGACGGGTTCGGGGTCCGGGACGCGGCCACGACAATCCCCGCGATGACCCCACTCGCGGCGCCGCTCGCAACCTTGCCGGCCGCCTTGCCCCCGACGGACGCGAGCTCGCGGACTCGCGCCTTGAACCCAGCCCCGCGGCCCTTCTTTGGATTGACGGGACTACGGAGGCTCCGCGGACGTGGCACGACCTGCACGGGGTCCTTGGCCCCTTTGCGGGCGCGGGTCAGACGGCCGGCCTCAAGTATCCAGCCGCGCTTTTTCACCTCGTTGAACAGTCGGGTCGCGCGCTGGTAACGCTCGGCCTCGCCCTCGGCACCGTCGACGTACGCGTCGGAAAGCCTATCGACCCAGCCGGCCCGCTGGCGCTTGTGGGCATCGATTATCCGCCGGGCGACATAGCCCGCGCTCCCATAGGCCGGGGCTTTGTGCGGGTTCTTCTTGGCCTTACGCTTTTTCTTGCGGCCGCACGGGTTGCTCTCGATGAGATCGTCGAGGTCGGACGCGATCATCCGGCGCACGTCCGTGGCCGTGAGCTTGTGCCACGATTGGACGTTGAAGTGGATTTCAGGCTTGCCGTTGGCCACGAGGCGGGTCGAGCCCCCACCGCGGCCGCGGAAGTAGCCGTAGGGCCTTGGCCCACTGAAACGGACTTGGTCGCCGTCGTCGGCGTCGCGGTACGTGGAGATCAGCTCTTTGACCGCCGCGTCGCTCGTCCTGATCCCGAGCTTGGCGAATTCCTTCACAAGCCCCTTGATCCCGAGCCCGCGGGCCGCGTTCTTCTTGGCCTTCTTCTTGGTGGCTTTCTTGGCGGCTCGCTTGCGCTTGGGTACGTCGTCCTTGCCGACGACGGTCTGGTGCGTGCGCTCCCAGCGTTTGACGGCTGCTCGAGCGAGCTTGCCAAGGTCGGTGTCGCCCATGAAGCCGTAGGGGCCGGTGTCCCAGGCCACATAGCCGCGATCGTCGTAGTCGATGAATCCGCAGGCCATGACGCCCGCGCTCTTGGTGGTCTCACCGGGCCAGGACGCATCGGCAAACTTCCAGCACTTGTAGTACGTGTTCGGCCAGCGCCCACTGCCGCCCGAGATCGTCCATGCTGCGACAACCCTTTTGAATCGCGGATCCTTCGCCGTGCCGAAAGCTGGGTGACCCGGAGGCGGATTCCTCTTGGTCTTGCGCTTTTTAGGCATCGTCCCCCTCCTCGAGCGAGGGCCAGCCGTTGATCGAGATCGCGAGCGCCCACAAGGCAAACGCCAGCCCCGCCATGAAGCCGCCGCCGAGCAGGCAGGCGCCCCAGATCGAGCTTGGGTCCACGGTCCAGACCAGTGCGCCGGCGACCCCGCCGAGCGCGATCGTGAACACGAGCTCGATCGTGACAATGATCCGCAGGCTCTCCATTTACTCCT
>Ga0255058_10000473_pt1 | contig 23478 bp, 21 predicted proteins | sample Cases_109_9_MG_FD_188637 | JGI IMG/M metagenome (GOLD analysis project Ga0255058, IMG submission 188637) | Seawater microbial communities from Amundsen Gulf, Northwest Territories, Canada - Cases_109_9 | ecosystem: Environmental > Aquatic > Marine > Gulf | place: Canada: Northwest Territories... | reverse complement strand
AATACTTAGAGTTTTTGGATGGTTAACAAAAATATCTTAATTATGATTCAATGTCAATTATATGGATAAACAAGATCTTATGGTTTGTTTCTGGATGATGTTTTTACGGTATCTTGAAGGGTTTTGGCAGAAAACCAAATATAACTCATGTGTCGCTGACTTTGTCCATACGGAGAGATTATACTCTCCTAGATATATCTCGGCAAAACGGCACGGTTTTACACAACCTTTAAAATGGGGACACTTCGGACAGATATTTTCAAGGGTATGATCCATTTCATCTTGTCCGACTCACTGAGAATCTAGCAAAACTGTCCCGGTTCCGATATTGAGGTCATTCTGTGTTGTTCGACAGGGTAAAAAATCAGTGGCAGAATCGAAATGATGTCTGCAAGTGGTTCGGGTCAACGGAGTGTGAAACGAAAAGGTCGGAAATTTTGTTCCTATTTTCCAATGTCCTTTATCCCTTTAGACCCAGTTCTTCTTTTTTTCTTTATGTAAATTTTTCCCTTTTGACATAAGTCAATTCAACTTCTATACGATTGGATTATAATATCCTAAATTTGGTTTGACCATATTTTATCTGTTTTAACTATATTTCAAAGAGGAAAAGAAAATGAGTAAGAGAGTATATATCGACGAAGACGAATGCATCGGCTGCGGGTCATGTGAGGAGATCTGCCCTGAAGTTTTCAAGTTCAATGAAGAGACAGACATCGCGGAGGTCATTAAAGCGGAAGGCGGCCCGGAAGAGCTTATTGAAGAGGCAATAGAGACATGCCCGGTGGATTGTATCTATTGGGCGGATTGATCAATAACGAATTTTCTATCCATGGATGGACAGGAATTTTTCCATCAGCCGAAATGGGGAGATATTTGCCAAATTTAATGAGGCAAATGAAAAGATCGGATATCCTCTTTCAAAATATGAAGAGTTTATCACTGAGCAGGAGGTAAAAGAAGATGCAAAAGATAATTAAAGCGAATATGAAAGAATTAAAGTCCTTTGATGAGAGAAAGTTTAATCCCAAAGCTTTATATCAAACCGATGACATCAAAGTGATCGCAGCTTATTTTAAACCGGGACAGTTTATTCCAGTTCATACGCCTGGGGTAGATGTGGTCATTTGTGTTCTTGAAGGAGAGGCAGAGATTGTCGCTGGAGAGGAGAAATTTGTTGCTAAAAAGAATGATTTGATTGTTGTGCCAAAAGGTATAAGAAGAGGAGTTAAGGCGTTGACGGAGCTTAGTCTTTTACATGTTGTTCAACCTGTGCCATCAGAAAAAGACCACGTCGAGGTCCATCAGAAGATTGCCGCAGGAAGATTTGAGTAGGTCATTAATCCTGAAAAATCTTAAAAGGAGGCAAACCGAAGCAGCGATAGGGGTGAGATGAAATTTAAAAAAGTATCATCAATCAGAAAGAGATTTGAGGGATTGCAATGGGTCTAAAAGATGAATTCAAAAAGATGGTCACGGGGTTAACGACAAAATTTACGCTTCCGCCAATATCAAACATTTTCTTTCCGCCTTTCTACAAAGGCGGCCAACCAAAAGATGCCCAGTTTATGGCCATCTGTTTAGAAGGCGGGGCGGCCGGTGTCAGCTTTGTTCTCCTACCTGATGAAAAAATGGAAGAATACACTGCGTTACAGCCGTCGGATTTTGTCGAAAAAAACCCTCGCGAATTTGCGCTTAAATTCGGCAATGACAATCCTGTTAAAGAGATGATCAGTCTGGCGGCCATCAATGCAATTTGTCAGCATGTGATGAGGGAGACCAATTTCGCGGTTGATTATGCTACCGATTCACTGGGGCTGTTGCCGGCCTGCGCGGGAGACAAGGTCGGCATGGTCGGGTTGTTTTCCGGACTGATTAAAACCATCGAGAAAGCCAACGCGGAACTGGTTGTCATTGAAAAAAATGAACAGTTGATTCAAAAATTTCCCAATCTGCCAATCACTCTGGATGCGACGAAATTGGGCGAATGCAATAAGATCCTATGCACCAGTACGACCATATTGAACAATTCGCTGGATGAGATTCTTGCCCATTGTTCACCGGATGCATTTGTCTCAATTATCGGTCCTACAGCGGGATATTTCCCGGACCCACTTTTTGCCCGTGGTGTGGATGTTGTGGGTGGAAGAATAGTAAAGAACGGCGAATCGTTTTTACAGCTGCTTGCAGAACGAAAACGCTGGGGAGACGCTACACAAAGGACCTGTTTCCAGAAGCAAACCTACGCCGGTATAATTTAATTGCTGAATTAGAAAGTCTCGACCTCCTCCACAGCCACTTTTACCACATTTTTCACCTCCATGTTTTTCTCAGCATACTCGGCGGTTAATTGATCGAAGAGTCCACCTGAGGCGAGGATACTGCCTTTTCCCCAAATGCGACAGCCCTTTCGCGCCGCGGCATCTAAACAGATGGCGGCCACCTGGGGATTCTCCCTTATGTTGGCGACAGTACGGGGAGAGGCAATGTCTGCAAATACAACATGTTCATCATCCAGAACGCGCAACGATCCCTTGGCAGAGACATTTGGCTTTCCGGTTCTGCTTGCGGTAGCCAACAACGCCGGGCGTATTTCTCCGATTGCCTTTTTGGCTTCGTCCGTGAGCTTTGTCATGATAACCTCCTTATTTTCATTTTTTAAATTTCCTTTTGGGCAAAGGAAACATAGGATAAAGCTGCTAATGTGTCAATGCCAGACTCATATTTTGCATTATACTCTATACCGACTTGACAATTACCACAATGTGGCATAATTTAGATTTAATGTTATCTGGATGAATGAAGGTATTTTGAGAAATAAAAGTTGCGGGAAATTGATAATTTCATAGCCCCTTTGGCGTAGGGGAAGGGAGCCATATTTTTCTTTGTCGTTGGGAGTTGGAAAATGAAAAAGACCCGGTATTCATCTTCGGATTCTAACATATTCTAAAAAAAGGAGAAAATGTAATGATAGAAAAAATTAAAAAGGCTTTAAAAGAAATCAGACCATCTCTTCAAGCAGATGGTGGAGATGTTGAATTTGTTAGCGTTGAAAATGGAATTGTCAAAGTCAGGTTAACCGGTGCGTGCGGTGGGTGCCCAATGTCACAGATGACATTAAAGCAGGGAATCGAGAAGTTTGTAAAAAAAGCGGTTCCAGAAATTTTGAGTGTTGAGGCGGTGTAACCTTAATTGTAACGTCAATACAAATGAATCTTCTTGTTGCACGTGTTTCCTCATTATAGCTAATTGTTATTATTACAAACTCAAATTTCGCACCTGATATTTTAAGGAAAGTTGCATCAGGCATAGGGTAACCAGATGCGGCACCGTGCCCCATTGGGGGTGTGAAACTTGACTTACAAATATCAAAGATCTGAACCAAATCTTTGAGCGCATTCCCCGTCGCTTGTTGAAACGCAGCGAAAATCCCGATGTATGCCATCAATCGCATCCGCTGTAGTAACGTTCACTTATTTCCTTCTCATAAAATACGTTTCGGCTATGTAGCCAACACCCATGTAATTTCAACTGGCTTTGGAGGTTAATCTGTTCATTTTGTTTACAGACCGACTTCAAGGCCAAGTCAGTGTCCATCCACGGTTCTTCAACCGTCACTATGAGTTCCCAATACAGAAATGAGCAATTTTTGTGCTGATCAAGGCCGCACAAGGATTTACGGTGAGGCGTACTTCCTGTACGCCGTAGCCGAAAATCCGCGGAGGACGCCGAGCAAGATAAAAAGGGCCATTTATAGATGGACACTAGTTATGATCGATGCGCGGAGGGTCCTTTGATACTTTCGAGGAGACGTTCAAGCAGAACATTTTTAAGAAAAAAACATATATAAGCACCTTACTCTCGATCGAAATTAACCAGATTAGATTCTCCTGGTATTTTGAATCATGTGATAGGAAAGAGCACTGATTATATTCGCGGTGTTGCTGGTTTGAAAGTTTATTTAATTTATAATTTTATGCGAAATTGACAATGCACGACATTTTTGATAGATTGAAATCAAAATGAATTAGAAACCATATTTTAGGGAGATGGAGGGGATTCCAAAGATCGAATAAGAAAAATCCGTCCTAAATATTTTTGGGAGACATATTCCATGTATTTTCAATACTCAAACATAACCATTGTTTCATTCACAACAGCCGGATTTGCAGCATTGATAGCATGGACCACATGGCGCCGGCGATCAATTCCAGGGGGATTGGCTTTTTCACTCATGATGCTGGCCATTTTTGAATGGACCTTTGGAAGGGCATTTGAAGCTGCAGCTGTAGGGATGCCGGCAAAAATTCTCTGGGCAAAAATAGAGTATCTGGGTATCGTCAGTGTTCCGATTTTGTGGCTGATCTTTGCTTTTCAGTATTCCCGGAAAGATGCGTGGTTGATACGCCGAAACGTAGCATTTTTGTGGATTCTCCCTGTGATCACTCTTGTGATGGTGGCAACAAACGAGTGGCATGGATTGGTTTGGAGCAGCATTACGCCTAGCCCGGGCCGGGAGACTGAGCTCCTGGTATTCGGACATGGCATCTGGTTTTGGATTCAAATGGTATACAGTTATTTGTTAATGCTCGTTGGCACGTTTAAAATGGCCCAGATGACCTTTAGCAACTACCGTTTATACAAATTACAATCTCTGAGCATTTTAATAGCCGCGTTGATCCCCTGGATCGGTAATGCGATCTACCTCTCAGGCAATAGCCCAATTCCAGGGCTGGATCTGACCCCCCTTGCTTTTACAGTAAGCGGATTGGTGATAGGCTGGAGTATCTCTAGATATCGTCTTTTCGACCTTGTGCCCATGGCACGTGATTCTTTGATTGAAAACATGGATAACGGGGTGATTGTTTTAGATCCACAAAACCGGATAGTGGACATTAACCCGGCGGCAAAACGATTGTTCGGAAAAACGAATTTATTGCTTCTAGGAGAAAAAGCTGATGAGGCGTTTGACCAGCTGTCCGGCATCGTTATGCAAAAGAATGACGGCCCGCAATTTCACACTGAGATTCTTTTGGGTGAAAAATATTCTCCGCTTTATGTCGATTTGAAAATATCGCAACTTTATGATCGATATGAGCGTCCGATTGGACGTTTAATCAATCTTCAAGACATTACCGAACGCAAGCGGACAGAGGAAGACTTGCGAGATCACACAAGAATGCTGGAGAATATCCTTGAAAAAGCTGCGGACGGAATTTGCGTATGTCACAATATTCCTGAAGAGCCCTATATGAAATTCACACACTGGAATCCTCGGATGACTGCCATTACAGGGTATACCATGGAGGAAATCAATCAGCTTGGCTGGTACCAGACAATGTATTTGGATAAAGATGTTCAAAATCGTGCGATTGAGCGTATGGAAAAAATGCGTTCAGGGGATGATATCCGGGCAGAGGAATGGGTAATAACTGCTAAGGACGGCGGGAACGTAACTCTTTTAATTTCGACCTCGGTCGTTAGTGAAGAAAATGGAAACGTTCACGTATTAGCTTTAATGCAAGATATTACCGGAAGAAAAAAATCAGAGCTGGCGCTCCGGGAAAGTGAAGAAAAGTATCGAACCGTTCTGGAATCAAATCCTGACCCAGTTGTTGTCTATGATGTAGAGGGGAAGGTGATCTATTTTAATCCTGCTTTTACAGGTGTTTTCGGATGGTCGTTGGAAGAGCGAATAGGAAAGAAAATGGATGATTTTGTACCTGAGGAGAACTGGCCAGAAACCAGGATGATGATTGATAAGCTAATGGTTTCAAAAGAAAACTTCTCCGGCATTGAAAGCCGTCGATATACAAAGAATGGAAAAATAATTCCAGTGAGTATCAGTGGCGCTCTTTATCATGGCCGGGATGGTCACATTATATCCGTTGTCGTCAATTTGCGAGATATAAGTGAACAAAAGAAACTGGAAGCCCAACTTCAGCAAGCGCAAAAGATGGAATCCATCGGCACCCTTGCCGGTGGTATCGCCCATAATTTTAACAATATCCTTATGGGTATGCAGGGGCGTATTTCTTTGATACTTTTGGGCAAGAATTCCGCTCACCCCGATTTTGTTCACCTCAAGGGAGTAGAAGATGGTATCAGAAGCGGAGGAGATCTCACCATGGAAATCCTAGGCTTTGCTAGGAGTGGTAAATACGAGGTGAAACCAACAGACCTAAACGCCATTCTCTGCAAAAGTGCTGATATGTTTGGCCGTACCAAGAAGGAGGTGACGATTCACAGAAAAATTCAAAAAGACCTATGGATCGTAGAAGTGGACCAGCCCCAAATTGAGCAGGTGCTTTTAAATCTTTATGTCAATGCCTGGCAGGCCATGACCGGACCCGGAGAAATGTATCTTGAAACGGAAAATACTACTTTGGATGAACACTTCGTAAAGCCCTACAATGTCGAGCCGGGCAGATATGTTAAAATGTCTGTGACCGACACCGGGGTCGGCATGGATGAGGCAGTACAACAACGGGTATTCGATCCCTTTTTTACCACTAAGGAGATGAGCACAGGGACCGGATTGGGGCTGGCTTCGGCCTATGGAATCATCAGGAGTCATGGCGGCCTCATCAATCTCCATAGCAAAAAAGGTAAAGGGACCACGTTTAACATATACCTGCCAGCGTCTGCAAAAGAGATCGTTCAGGAAAAAGAGTTTTCCGGGGAAGTGATTAAGGGGACCGAGACGGTTCTTCTGGTAGACGACGATGATACGATTGCAGAAGTTGGCCAAGAGCTCCTTGAAACGCTGGGCTACACTGTTTTGCCGGCAATGAGTGGCAAAGAAGCGATCGAAATTTACCAGAAGAACAAAAATGAGATTGATATGATTTTGTTGGATATGATCATGCCTGAAATGGGTGGCAGCGAAACCTATGATCGGTTAAAAAAGATCAATCCCGATATCAAAGTTCTTCTTTCTAGTGGTTACAGCATTGATGGCCTAGCCAAGGCAATCTTGGCCAAAGGTTGTGACGGGTTTATTCAGAAACCATTCAGCATGGTGGATTTGTCGATAAAACTGAGGGAAATTCTGGATGAAGAATAAATCTAGACCCCGGCGGTCCTGAAAATTCAACCCTCCTTGAGTTCTATTCCTCATTGACACACAATAGCCGATTCTTTATACTTTGACTATGAAAAAGGGACTTCTGATAAAACCGTCCACCAAGAGACCCTTTTCGAGTTTACCTTAAGGAGGTTTTCAATGGAGTTGAACGGCAAGACAAAGATCAACGATTTGTTAAATCATTACCCCTTTTTGCTTGATTTTTTGATCACCCTGTCCCCCGCCTTTAAGAACCTAAAAAATCCGGTGATGCGTAAAACCATGGGGAGGGTGGCCTCCCTTGAAAAGGCCGCGAACATCGGCGGGCTGAAAGTCGAGAGTTTGATTTCGTCCCTTAAAGTCGAAATTGAAAGGCAAATCGGAACCCGGCCGGCGACCGGGGTGTCCAACACCGCTTCTGGGGGAAAAACGTTAACAGATCCAGGAGAAAGACAGGAGGCGCTCAAGGGGATCATCAAAGACCTCCATGACGGTGGAGACATGGAAGAGCTCAAACAGAGGTTTCGAACGCTTGTTACCGGAGTGGAGGCCTCGGAGATCGGTCAGATGGAACAGGCCCTGATGGACGAAGGGTTGCCCCCCGAGGAAATAAAACGTCTTTGTGATGTCCATGTGGAAATCTTCAAAGAGGCTTTAGAAGAACACGACCGACCTGAGTCCCCCCCCGGGCACCCGATACACACCTTTATGAAGGAAAACCGGGCTTCTGAGAAGATCATGAGTGAGACCAGCATGCTCCTGGGACGCATCAAACAGACAGCGGAGGAGGATATTTTCAAAGAGTATGGCCGGGCGCTGGAGGGTCTCATCAAACGTCTGTCTGAAATCGATATCCATTACACACGCAAGGAAAATCAACTGTTTCCGATGTTGGAGTCCCACCATTTTACCGGACCTTCCCAGGTGATGTGGTCTATCCATGACGATGTCAGGGCTCATCTGAAAAAGACCCGGGAAGCGTTTGCCCGCAAAGATTTTTTGCAGACTGAAAAATCTCTAAAGGAAGCGATACAAACCATACGGGACATGATTTATAAGGAAGAACACATTCTATTCCCCGCGAGCCTTGATATGCTTACCCAAAAAGAATGGATGAAGGTAAAAGAAGGGGAGGCCGACATCGGCTTTGCCTGGGTGGCGCCCGAGGAAGGATGGCCTCAGGAGATCATTGAAGAGGCTGAGGAAGGGCTGCCGGGCAAACCTGTGGAAGTTCTTAAAGATGTGACCGGGGCGCTGGGATTGGATACCGGGCAGATGACGCTGGATCAAATCAACCTGATGTTGACACATTTGCCGGTGGATTTAACCTTTGTTGATGAAAACGACCGGGTGGCCTACTACTCTGAAGGACCGGAACGAATTTTTCCTCGGAGCCCTGCGATTATCGGCCGGGAAGTTCGAAACTGTCATCCACCAAAAAGTGTTCATCAGGTCAACAAGATCCTCGATACATTTAAGTCCGGCGCCAGGGACACGGCTGAATTCTGGATCGAACTGGGGGGACGATTTATCTACATTCGCTACTTTGCAGTGAGGGATACCGAAGGATACTACCGGGGGACACTGGAGGTGAGCCAGGATCTGACTGAAATCCGGAAACTGGAAGGGCAACGGCGATTGCTTGACTGGGAATAGCCGGACCGGTATGGCCCACGCCCAGAAAAGATATGGAGGAAATATGACCATTGAAATGACCGTCTTTTATGACTATTTATGACCCTTTGCTTACCGGGTAGTTACCTGGTTGGAGAGCATCAAGGATGAGATTCCAGGGGGTCTTGCTATTCAGTGGAAGACGTTCTCGCTGGATCAACAGAACAGCAAGAAAGGTCCTGATTTTATGATGTGGGCGCACCCGGATTATCCCAGTCAGGGCATCCCGGCCCTTGTGGCTGCAAAAGCGGCGAAAAATCAGGGGAAGCCGGCATTTATGAGATACCATCTGGCTGCATTTGATGCCAGACATGAAGAGGGAAAGGATATAGCTGACCGGGACGTACTTATCGATATCGCAAAAACCGCGAAGCTCGATTTGGTCGAGTTTGAACATGATATGGCAAGCGATAAAACCTGGCAGGCTGTGGGAGAGGACCACACCGAGTCCGAGAGTAAATATGGCATATTCGGCGTTCCCACACTGGTCTTTGGAAAGGGGCAGGCCGTTTTTGCCAAACTTGGGCCCATCCCGGAATCCAAAGAAGAGAGAATCTCCTTGTTTGAATTGATTTTTAATATGGGAGTAAAAAAACCTTATCTTCGTGAGTTAAAGCGGACCGAAGAAACGGGGGGCATTGGAATCCAACTCAAATGAGTAAAACTCTTTTGAAGTATATTCGGCATCCGTATGACTTTGCCGGGCCCGCGGCTGTGCGGATGCTCTCTTTTTGAAACGAAGATCAACATTAGTCAATGAATTCTCTTTCAAGTCCAGCCTGGAGAATCCCTTCTCCCTAGTTCAACACCCTTAAAGCCGGTCGAATGGACGTCAGACAGTACGGGAATTATTATCTGGGCGACCACCAGTTTTGCATTGATATCATTTCACCTATTTCTTATATTGTTTGCAGCACGTTCATCTTCTGTTTGCATAAGTAACATCGCAATATCGAACCAAAGATGGCTATTCAAAAAACACAAAATAGAGACAAGTCCATGCTGATTTTCCGGTTTTGGACCTGGTTTCAAACCGATTTTATCGGCCTTGCCCGTGAAATGCGGATGAGTTACCTGCCGCCGCTCATGGTTTATCTAGCGGCCGGTGTCTCCGGGTTTACCGGTATTATTGAAAGCTTTTTTGTAAAAGATGAGATCGGTTTATCAGCAGCGTTTCTGGCCGGTTTGGGGTTCTGGGCCGGGCTGCCATGGGCTTTAAAAATGCCCCTGGGTCACCTGGTTGACCTGTTTTGGCGCAGAAAATCGATGTTTGTATATGTCGGGGCCACGCTGATGGCACTGAGCCTGCTGGTCATGGTGGGGCTAACCGGGTACAAAGACCAAATGGCTACTTGGTTACCTGTTGAGGTCTGGTATATTATTTCGGTGCTGGTCTCTCCCATCGGCTTTGTACTTCAGGACGTTGTTGCGGACGCCATGACCGTGGAGGCTGTCCCCACAGTTGATGAGGACGGATCTTCGTTTGATGAAAAAACGCTTCAACAAATGCATGTCACTGTCCAGACCCTGGGTCGAATCGCCATTATCGGCGGTATTGCCCTGGTGGCGGGTCTCGGCGGCTGGCTGGCCAAGGTCATCTCCTACAAGGTGATGTACAGCGTTTCTCTGATTATTCCGGTCATTTCGGTGCTCGGGGTTTTGTTCGGCAACTGGATGCTAAGGCGACGTCGGAAACAGATGCAGGGCCTCGAATCCGCTGAAGGTGAAAAACACTCGATCCCTGGAGAAACAGATCACCGCCTTCAACCCAACTGGTATATTCTGGGGGGTAGCGGTATATTTGTGGTCATGACACTGATTTTAGGCCTCTCTGATTTTCTGTTGAAAAAGGAGGTGATTTTTTTAGGATCTCTTGGCATCATCATTTATTTGATGACAAATATCTTGCAGGAAATGGACGCAATCAAACGTCGTGAGATATTGGGCATTGCGATTATTATTTTTGTTTTCCGGGCAATGCCGACGATGGGGGCAGGTTCCAGTTGGTGGCAAATAGATGTCCTCGGTTTTGACGAGGCTTTTTTCGGCACATTGCGTCAGATTTCAGCGATCCTGGCAATTGCAGGTATGTTTGCCCTGCGCGGCTGGATGGGCCGGCGACCCGTCCCCTATCTTGTGATTTTTTTGTCTGTCTATAGTACGGTGATGATACTGCCGTTTCTCGGCATGTTTTACGGGCTTCATCTGTGGACGGAGGCAACCTTCGGATTCGGCGCACATACGATCGCTATTATCGATACGATGGCCGACTCGCCATTGGGACAGGTCGCCATGGTTCCGATGCTCGCCTGGATCGCCAAGGAGGCACCGAAACACCAGAAGGCCACTTATTTTGCGGTGATGGCGGCTTTTACCAATCTGGCCCTTTCGGCGAGTAATCTCGGGACAAAGTATCTGAATAAAGTTTTTGTAATTGAACGGGGCCAATATGATGAATTGGGGATGCTGATGGTCGTCGTAACGGTATTGGGGCTGGTGTTGCCTGTTGTGACGGTGATTCTGGTGAATACCGCGGGCAGGGGAGCAAAAATAAGAAATGGTCAGACATAAAATTTGATTGTCATGGCTCAAAAAAATCTGGAACAGATCATCAGGGAACGAATCGAGAGCGGTGGTCCTATCCCATTTGAAACCTTCATGGATATGCTCCTCTATCAATCCGAGTTTGGATATTACATGAATAGAGAAACAAGAATCGGCGCAAAGGGAGATTTTTATACCTCGCCACACCTTCATTTTATCTTTGGATGGATTTTGGCGGTTCAACTGGATGAGATGCGAAAAATGATTAAGAGGCCTGAAGATTTTACAATTCTTGAGCTCGGTGCCGGAAGGGGGTACCTGGCCGGGGATATCATCGATTTTATTCAAAAAAAGCTGAAGTGGAAAGGGAACTTTAGATATATCATTATAGAGAAAAACCCCCACATGGTTTTAGATCAAAAAAATCGCCTCAAACCATACGATGGATTGGTTGAGTGGAAAACCGGCTTCGACGCGGCCGACCCGTTTTGCGGCTGTGTCATCTCAAACGAACTGATGGACGCGTTTCCGGTTCGAATGATTCATGTAACGGATCAATATCAGGAAATATTTGTCGGAACAGACAAAACCGGATTCAAAGAAATTTATGGTGATCCGAGTACCGCTGAATTGCTGGAATATATTGAACAGTATCGTCTCCCAAAAGTAAATGGCTACCGAACCGAGGTCAACCTGAGAATAAAAGATTATCTTAAAGCAGTTTCGAATATCCTGATGGAAGGATTTATTGTTTCGATCGACTACGGGTATTCTTCAAGCCAATATTATGCAGTGGAAAGGAACAGGGGAACACTTTTATGCTATTATCAGCATGAGACAAATGACAACCCATACATCAACATCGGAAAACAAGACATCACCGCCCACGTAAACTTCACGTCCCTGAAAGATTGGGGAGAAGGGTTGGGATTCAGCGCTATAGGATATTCTCCCCAGGGACCGTTTCTTTTGTCGTTGGGCATTGATGAAATCATCTCCAACGAGCTGGCAGCCGGCAGGTTATCTCAAAATGAACTGATGAAGATTAAGAACCTTCTTTTTGATATCGGGGAAACCCACCAGGTGATGATTCAGCATAAAGGGGAGGGGACAGTCAATACCCTGTCCGGGTTTAACGTCAGCAACCGGCTGCATCGGCTCTGAACCGAAGCTTGAGTTTATTAAAAATAAATTTGGATCGCTTTTTCTAAAAAACGCATAAACGGTGACGGGTATAATCCCAAAATCGCGATTCCCGTGCCTGCGATAAAAAGGGCGATCCGTGTGGCGTTCCCGGGTGTTACGGTGTCATCAGGACCCTGCGGCTCCTTCATATACATGTAGAAGATTATTCTTGTATAAAAAAACAGAGCAACCGCCGTGGCAACCACTCCGATGATTGCGATTCCGTAATATCCGGCTTCAATGGCTGCGGCAAAAATAAAAAATTTTGCTGTAAACCCTCCGGTTGGCGGTACCCCGATCAGGGCCAGAAGGAACAGGGCTAAAAAAAAGGCAAGCAAGGGTTGGCGTGAAGCGAGGCCTTGATAGTCTTCGATATTTTCACCCCTCCCATTATCTTTGGCCAGGATCGTCACCACCGCAAACACTCCCATGTTCATAAAGGTATAGGCCAGCAGGTAATAGAGCATCCCGGCAATCCCGGCCCGGCTGTTTACCAAAAGGCCAATCATGATCATACCGGCATGAGCGATGCTGCTGTAAGCCATCATCCGGATGATGTTTTTCTGAGAAATCGCCACCACACTCCCGAATACCATCGTTGCAGCAGAAAGGGGCCATAACAGTATTGACCACTGGGGGTGGAGTCCGTGAAAGGCGATGATGAAAATTCTGAAAAAAATCGAAAAGGCTGCGGCCTTTGATCCGACTGACAGCAGGGCGGTAATCGGTGGCGGTGCTCCTTGATAAGCATCCGGCGCCCATAGATGAAAGGGAAACAGCGCGATCTTGAAGGAAAGACCCGCGGTGATGAATATGATTGAAAGAAGTAAAAATGGATCATGAACGTCAATATGGGCCACCTGATTGGAAATTCCCTGCAGATTGGTGGTGCCTCCCACGCCGTAGGCAAAGGTGATTCCGTAAAGAATGATACCGGACGATAGGCCACCCAACACAAAATATTTGAGTGCCCCTTCCACCGATCGGGTTTCATTTCGCCGATACGCAATGAGCACGTAAAAAGAGATCGCCATCAGCTCCAGCCCGACATAAAGGGTCAACAGGTCGTTTGATGAGGCCATCACCATCATCCCGAGGATAGCAATGAGAATAATAGGGTAATACTCTCCTTTGTGAATATTCCCCTTTTTTGAGTAATCGATGGAGATGATCAGGGTCAGGATCCCGGCAATGATGAATATCGTATCAAAAAATGAAGAGATGGTGTCCGATATCACGGTCTCTCCAAAGGCGGGGATGGCATTTTGGGTTGTCCAGACAACCGGCAGAAGGACAAAGAGCCCGATGATTCCGATGTATCCCAGTATCTGTTTTTTTCCTTTTGGAAGAAAAAAATCGAATATAAGAACCGATATAGCCAGTCCGGTTAAAAGAATTTCCGGCAAAACAGCCGTGATGTTTATGTTCAGACTATCAGGCGACATCTCTACTTTACCCGCCCTTCGACCCTGAGTAAGGATTTTTCGGTCAATTTGGAGATTTTTTTACTAAAATACTTAGAGGGAATCCTTTGGCGCGCGCTCTGCTTGTAGTTTCTCATTACCATTTTGGAGAGATGGTTTAATGAAACGTCGGGTATTGCCAAAAAAGGCTTCGGATAGATTCCGATCCAGAAGATCAACAGTATGATCGGAATCATGGCAGCCTTTTCCCTTATGCTGAGATCTTTTATATTGATTTGCCCGGGTTTGACAACCGTTCCCAGAAAGATTCTCTGAAACGTCCACAGGAGGTAGACAACCCCCAGAAGTATGCCGGCGACCACCGGTATCGCAAAAAAAACATTCACCTTGTAGGCACCGATCAGGATAAAAAGTTCACCGATAAATCCGTTAGTCGTCGGCATTCCCATCGATGAAAGCAGGACAATCAAAAAGACAATGCCGTAGACCGGGACCACTTTGATCAGCCCGCTAAAATCGCCAATCATCCGGGTGTGGGTTCTTTGGTATATCATGCCAACAAGGAAAAAGAGGGCACCGGTGCTGATCCCGTGGTTGATCATCTGAATAAGGCCCCCTTTAAGCCCTTCCAGGTTAAAAATAAAAATACCTAACATCACAAACCCCATATGGCTGACGCTGGAATAGGCGATCAGTCTTTTTAAATCTTTTTGGGCGATCGTCACATAAGCACCATAGAGAATTGCGAAAATAGAGAGCGCGATCATCAAAGGCGAAAAAAAGATACTCGCGTTCGGCAGGAGCGGGAGACTGAATCGGATAAACCCGTATGCTCCGAGTTTTAGCAAAACAGCGGCCAGAAAAATACTACCCCCGGTCGGTGCTTCGGTGTGCGCATCCGGGAGCCATGTGTGCAGCGGAAACATCGGAACCTTGACGGCAAAACCCAAAAAAAATGCAGCGAAAATCCACAGCTGAATACTTGGCGGAACCGGATTTTCGAAAAGGATCGTCGCATCGAATGTGTAGTGCCCGGTCAAATTCCCGTGATAATAATAGATAGCCAGGATCCCCAGTAGCATAAAAAGGCTTCCCGCAAATGTAAAAAGAAAAAACTTAATTGCAGCATAGAGCCTTCTATCGCTTCCCCAGATGCCGATGATAAAGACCATCGGGATCAAGACAACCTCCCAGAAAACATAGAATAAAAAGAGGTCCAACGACATGAAGACCCCCAAGGCAGCGGTTTCCGTAAAGAGAAAGATCGTCATATAGGCTCTTACCCTGTGCTTGATTTCCGTCCATGAAGCAAGAATGGATATGACAGTGATAAAGGTTGTCATCAATACCAACAGGAGGCTGATCCCATCGACACCCAAAAAATAATGGATACCGAATCGCTCGATCCACACCATTTTTTCTACCCACTGAAAAACCGGGGTTTTTGCGTCATAGTTGAGCAGGAGATAAATCGAGAGGAGAAATGTTAAAAAAGATACGATCAAAGCAGACCATTTGACCACGGTCTCTGATTTTTTGTTTACGAATAAGAGAATAAAAATCGCGCCCAGGGATGGAAGGAACGTGATCAGCGAAAGGATGGGAAAACTGTAGATGGTTTCAGGTGATGTCAATTGTCAGCTCCACTAAAATAGCTTGAGGTTGAAACCGTTCGGGCAGTCAATGGTTTCCGATGACCGGCTTTGACTGCTTCTGTCTGAGCATGTTTTCTGTGAGCGGTTTCCACCAGATGGATTGTACTGGCGGAAGTCAGTCTCAGAAACGGTTTCGGATAGATACCGATCCAGAGGATGATCAGTATAATCGATATAAGGGTTACCACTTCCCTGGGATTGAGGTCTTTGAGAACCCGGTTTTCCGGGTGTCTGATCCTGCCGAGCATCATCCGTTGATACATCCGCAGCATATATACTGCTCCCAGAACGATACCGGTGGACGCCAGAACAGCTGCCGGAACGCTGCGGCCGAAGAGGCCGATTAAGATCAGCATCTCTCCGATAAATCCGTTGGTGCCCGGCAGCCCGATGGACGATAGGACGACCACCGCAAAAAAGGCCGCCAATACAGGCATCACGCGTGCAAGTCCTCCGAAATCCTCTATCAATCGGGTATGTCTCCTTTCGTATATCATGCCGACAATAACGAAGAGGGCGCCGGTGGAAATACCGTGGCTGACCATTTGAATAATACTGCCGTCGATTCCCTGGGGGTTTAAGGCAAAGATCCCTGCGGTGACAAAGCCGAGATGGCTGACGCTCGAATAGGCCACCAGTTTTTTCAAGTCTTTTTGCGCCATGGCCAAAAAAGCGCCATAGATAATACCGATGACCGAAAGGGTAAAAACAACCGGTGCTAAACGAATACTGGCGCTGGGCAAGAGGGGGAGGTTAAATCTTATCAACGCATATGCTCCCATTTTCAAAAGGACACCGGCCAGGATGACGCTCCCGGCAGTGGGGGCTTCAACATGGGCGTCGGGCAGCCAAGTGTGAAATGGAAAAATCGGGACCTTGATGGCAAAGCCGATGAAAAATGCAGCAAAAACCCATAACTGAAGGGTATACGGATAGTTTACCTGATAGAGCTTAAGGAGGTTAAAGGTATATTCCCCTGTCATCGTCCCGTGGGCGAAGTAAAGGGCCAGAATGCCCATCAGAACAAATACGCTCCCGAAGACGGTGTATAGAAAGAACTTGAGGGTTGCATAAAGTTTCCGTTCTCCGCCCCATATTCCGATCAGGAAATACATCGGAACCAGACCGATTTCCCAGAAGAGAAAGAACAACGCCAGATCCAATGAGACAAAAACACCAATTATGCCTGCTTCCATCAGCAGAATACAAGCCATAAGACCCTTGACACGATCCTTTATTGCCGACCAGGAACAAAGGATGCTGATGACCGTGGTAAAGGTGGTCAGTAGCAGCAGGAGCAGGCTCATGCCGTCCACGCCCAAAAAGTATCCGACTCCCAGTTCGGGTATCCACCGGCTGCTTTCGATAAATTGCATTTTGTGGGTTGACGGATCAAACAGGGAAAGAAGACCTAAAGATATCAGAAAATCGAGGCCGGCCGTCACCATGGCGGTTGTCCGGATCGCGGTCCTGTCTTTTCCGGGGATAAAGTACAGGATAACTGCCCCCACCAGTGGCACCAGGATAAGAATTGTCAATATCGGTATGTTAGAGGTGTTTTCCAGCATCATCTGTAAATATTTTTCAGGGTAAAAGGTCAAATCACCAGCATTACCCCTCCGATGATAAACAGAATACCCAATATAAAAACCAGGGCGTAGTTTTGAAGGTACCCGGTTTGAATCCTCCCCCAGACACGGCTGCCGATATTGACCACCGATGCCAGTGAGTTGACCGCTCCATCAACCAGGTAGGAATCAAATTGGTGTGAGAGCCAGGCGACCAGCCGTGTGAGCCATCCGGCGCCGTTGACAACCCCATCGATGACGAAAAGGTCGAAAGAGAGGCAGATTTGGCAAAACCTTTTGACCGGTCTGACAATTGCTGCCGCGTAAAACTCGTCCACATAATATTTGTTGCACAGCAACTGGTAGATGCCGCTGAATCGTTTTGCAATCTCACCTGGGTTTAAAAACTTGGGTGCAATCGACCGTAGCGGTTCGAGATAGAACAAGGCGGCCAGAAATATACCGAGCAGCCCCAGGGTCATTGAAACCGCCATCATCACAAACGCTGTAGTGCCATGGGTTTTCGGCAGGACAAGGGATCCGGGCTCAAAAACAGGACTCAGGTAGACATGCAGGAAAGATTCGCCGCCAAAAAAGGAAATTCCGATAACCCCGCCACCCAGCGCGAGGACAGCCAACGCAATCAACGGAATTGTCATGATCCTTGGCGATTCATCGATCGGTCTGTCGATCTGCCGGTCTGGTGCGGGTTTTCCTGAAAAGACCATAAAAACCTGTCTGAACAGGTAAAAGGCCGTTAAGAACACGGTCAACAATCCCAGGATTGCGATGATATAATGGCCGTTTTGAAATAATTCCCAAAGGATTTCATCCTTGGACCAGAAACCGCTGGTAGGGGGAATTCCAGCCAGGGCGATCGCCCCGATAGTGAAGGTAACCGATGTAATCTTCATATGGCGGCTGAGTCCACCCATATTTCGCATGTCCTGGTCGCCTGAAAGGGCATGTATGACACTTCCGGCCCCTAGAAAAAGAAGCCCTTTGATAAAGGCATGGCTGATCAAATGAAAGATGCCCGCCGAGTAAGCACCGATGCCGACAGCGGCAAACATATATCCCAACTGACTGATTGTGGAATACGCCAGGACACGTTTGATGTCGTTCTGGACCAGAGCGATGGTCGCTGCAAAAAAGGCGGTTAGGATCCCGATGATAGCTACAATCTCGCCGGATATCGGGGCCAGGGTAAAAAGGACACTGCTCCTGGCCACCATATACACTCCTGCGGTCACCATGGTTGCGGCATGGATTAAAGCGCTGACCGGGGTGGGACCTTCCATGGCGTCCGGAAGCCAAACATGCAGCGGAAATTGGGCGGATTTTCCCATGGCTCCTACAAAGAGGAGCAGCGTGATCCAGGTGAGACGGCCTGGGTCCAATCTGTGCGCATTTTCAAAGACATCTTGAAACTTCAATGAATGGACGCCAAGCTCAGACAGGCTCCAAAACAGGAGAAAGAGACCGAGAATAAATCCAACATCTCCCACCCTGTTTACGATAAATGCTTTTTTTCCGGCATCGCTGGCGGTTTTTTTCTCGTACCAGAAACCGATCAATAGATAGGAGCAAAGACCGACTCCTTCCCAGCCGAGATACATGACGATGTAATCTGCGCTAAGTACCAGCAAGAGCATAAAAAAGATAAAGAGATTGAGATAACTGAAATAACGCCAATAGGCCTTATCAGCATGCATATACCCGAGGGAGTAAATGTGGATCAAAAATCCGACACCGGTAACAACCAGACCGATCAGGATGGACAACGGGTCAATGAGAAGGGAAAAATCTATCCGGAAATAGCCGCTGGCAAACCACTCAAATCCTGCAACCGTTATGCTGCGGTCTAAATGGGGTAGGGTAGACAGCTGAAAGAATGTGGATATTAAGATCAGATGAGAGAGCCCGACAGCAGCGCACCCGATAAAGCCGACGGCCTTCTTTCCGATCCTGTTTCCGGCCAGGCCGTTTATGATCGCACCGAATAGAGGAAGTATGGGAATCAACCAGACTGCTTCTGCCATGTTAAATACATTACCCTCTCATTTCATGTAATTCGTCCAAATAGACTGTTTTTCTCTGTCTGTACACGACCACGAGTATGGCGAGGCCCACCGCGACCTCGGCAGCGGCAATGGTTATATTGAATATCACAAAGATCGTTCCGTTTAAGGACTGAAGGTAGTACGAAAAAGCGGCGAGATTGATGTTTACGGCGTTAAAAATAAGTTCCAGTGACATTAAAACGATAATGATATTTCGCCGTAAAAGCACACCGGCCACACCAATGGAAAACAGGATGAGGCCGAGCATTAGAAAATGAGTTAATGATGGCATGAAACTTCGCCTTTTTATCAGGGTTTTTCGTCGATTGTGTGATCTTTCGGCCTGTTTCCCTTTTTATCCTTCATTACCAGAACAATCGCGCCAACCAGCGCAACGAGCAGGAGCACCGAAACAATCTCAAACGGGAAGATATATTTTGTATAAAGGAATTTGCCTATTCCCTCTATATGAAATCCTGGCAGGGGCGCCGGGTCATTCGGGGTGGGCACGGTCAGTTTTCCCCAAAGTACCATATAACCGGTTGCCACAAAGAACAGGATGACTGCCGGAATCGCGTATTTTTTCTGACCGTGGACCTGTTCTTTTAGCCGTTCCTTACCGATATCAATGATCATCACCGCAAAAAGAAAGAGGACCATCACCGCGCCGACGTATATAAAAACCTGAACAGCGGCCAGGAAAGGGATTTTTAGCAAAACATACAGTGCGGCCACCTGGATCAGACAGACAATCAGAGAGACTGCGCTGTGGACGGGATTTTTCACCGTTATGACCGCCAGGGCGGCGGCCACAGCGATAATGGCGAATATATAAAAAAATAGCTGTTCCATCCTCACACCTTCCGTTTGGCGGTTTGACTTAAATCGGCCTTTACCTCTATTCCCTCTTTTGTTTTTATCAATCGGGATTTGGCATGAACACCACCTTTGAAGGATTCCGGTATCGGCTGGGGAACCAGCAGTTGATCTTTGTTCAACACCGCGCTGCTCAAATCAAAGGATGCATACTCGTATTCCCTGCCGAGCCGTACGGCGGTTGTCGGACATGCATCCTCGCAATACCCGCAAAAAAGGCATCTGGCCAGGTCGACATCCCAGACCTTGGGCACCCTGTCGGCGATTCCCCGCCCTGTATCATCCTCCATCGGTATCACGGTAATGCAATCGGTGGGGCAGATCTTGGAGCAGAGTTCACAGGCGACGCACAATTCTCTGCCCTGTTCATCCCTGTTAAGGGTGTGCACCCCCCGGAACCTGTCATAGGGAATCCACTTCTCCTGGTCAGGATATCTTTCAGTGATGCTCTTTGACACATTATAGCCAAAGGTGACCCGGAGACCTTTTAAAAAATCGAAAAAGAGAATTTTTTTTACAAAATCAAAGATATTTGTGATGAAAGTTTTTTCGTTCATATCCTCAAAAGACCGGTTAACATGAGGTTGATAAGAGCGATGGGGATCAATATTTTCCATCCGATGGTCATCAGTTGATCGTAGCGGTACCTCGGGAGCGTAAACCGGATCCACATGAAAAGATACACAAACAAGGCTACCTTGCCGAAGAACCAGAAAACCGGAGGGAGCTGGAAGGGCAGGCTAAACGGCGGGTTCCATCCACCGAAAAAAAGGATTACATTGAGTATGGACATCGTGAACATGGCGACATACTCGGCAAGCATAAAGAAGGCAAATCTTACACCGCTGTATTCTGTATGATATCCCGCAGCCAGGGTGCCTTCGTCCTCCGACAGATCAAATGGTATACGGTTAATCTCCGCCAGTGCGGCGATAAAAAATATGGCAAACCAGATCGGGCCGACAGGCAGATACGCGATATTCCAGTTCCAAATCCCCTCCCCCTGGCTGCGGACAATTTCGACGAGGCTGAGGGAATTGTTGAGCATGACCACACCGATCACGGCAAAGCTGATGGCGACCTCGTAGCTGATCATCTGTGCGGCCGATCTGAGTCCGCCGAGAAGGGCATATTTGCTGTTGGATGACCATCCGCCCAATATGGTTCCGTAGATCCCGAGACTTGCGACCGACAGCAGGTAGAGCAACCCGATGTTCATGTCCGAGATATACATGGTCACCGGTCGGTCTAAAAAGGGAATGGTGATTTCTTCCCCGAAAGGGATGACTACAAATACGGCTAAAGCCGGGACGAGTGAAAAGATAGGGGCGAGCTTGAACAGCGGTTTGTCCGCCAAATCCGGAACGATATCCTCTTTTAGATGGAGTTTTATCAGGTCTGCAAACGGCTGGAGCAGTCCATGGGGGCCGACCCTGAACGGACCCAGTCTTCCCTGGATATGTCCGGCGATTTTCCGTTCGATCCAGGTCATCGGCAGCGGGAGGAGAAACAACAACAGGCTTAGTACGATAACTTTTAGGACGATCAATGTGACTTCGAATACTAACAAAACCTTTTCCTGCCCCACATGTAGTTGATCATTTCGATGTATCTTGAGTTCATTCCCCGCACAATCGAATGAACGGTATGGACGATGTTTTTCAAAATTTTGTGAACCATTCGGGGGTGGTCGTCAATTAATGTTTCAAAGGCCTCTTTTTCGATAACAAATGCATCAACATCTGAAATTGCAATGATTGTTGCGGATCTGGGGGTTGCGTCGATAAAACCCATCTCACCGAAGACGTCACCGTTTTTCAAAATGGTCAGGGTGAAGAGGTCTCCGTCAGGAGCGGCCAGACAGACCTTAACTTCTCCGGATCGGATCAGGTAGAGGGAATGGCCTGCATCTGATGTTTTAAATACCGTTTCCCCGATTTTAAAATCCTCTGGGGTAATGATCTTGGCAATGATCGACAATTCTCCGTCTGTGAGATCGGAGAAAAACCGATGTTCTTTTAAGGATTCCAAGTTTATCATCATCAAACCTCCGGTCTTTTCTGGGTGGTGACGCCCTCTTTTTTTATATCCGCCCGGATGGGGTCCTTTGTTACTTTGGAGATGGTAACCGTTGCCATGAACTCGCCTGTTCTAAAAAATCTATTTACAGCAATTGCCTCGAAATTCTCGGCGATAAAAGCCACCCCGTTTTTGGAACCGCATACAGTTTTTGCCGTAAGCACAACTTCGTGGCGGCTTCCACTGACCCTTACTTTTTCACCATTTAAGATACCAAGTTTTCTTGCGTCGTCATGGGAGATTTCCACCATCGGTTCCTTGAGAAGCCCGGTGAGTATCTCAGACCGGTTGGAGAGGCGCCCGGAGTAAAAGAGGTGATTACCGGTAACCAGGCGGAATATTCCGTTTCGGTCAATGCCGCTTTGAGGAGACCGGTCCAACAGTTCCATAGGCACCTCAATACCGGAGTCTTTGACAAGGGCGGTCCGGTCGTCAAGCGCGTTGTCCTCATTCCTTTGGTTGTTAAAGTCAAGGCATACATCACCATACATCGGGATCTCTTTTCGAATCTGTTCAAAAACAGGTAAAAAACGCCTTGTTCTGGGTGTAAAGGACAGGTCGAATCGCCGACCGATCGCTCCGATAATCTCAAGATCGCTTTTGGCTTGACCCGGTGGTTTCATCAGCCGTTTTATCGATTGAACCCTCCCTTCCTGATTGGTGAAAGTCCCCTCTTTTTCGGCAAAACATGCCCCGGGCAGCACGCAATCGGCCAACTTGGCCGTCTCGGTGAGAAAGATATCCTGAACCAGTAGAAAATCAATATTTGACAGCGCTCTTTTGACAAACTCACGATCATTTAAGGTCGCCACCGGGTCCTCCCGGATGATGTAGAGCGACCCGAGGTCGCCCTTTACAGCCGCATCTATCATCCCGGCATGCCCTAGGCCTTTTGGCTCTTCTCCGCGATAGCCGGGGCCGAATCCCGGGTGCACCCCCATCTCCCAGGCGCCCCTCTGGTTGCACCGGTCGAGTACCGGGACGATCAATACCTGTTTTCCAAGACGGTTCAGTACTGCCAAAAGGGTCGCAAATCCGGCGGTGCCCTGTCCGAACCGGATGAATTCAGTCCCTGCCAGTATCCCGACAGAGGTAGCGTCTTTCAGACGTAGGGTCAGTTGAACGATTTCATCCGGTTTTACATCTGCGGTCTGCAAACATGTCTCGAAATTGGACCTATTTTCCGGCCGAACCCTGGTCTCGCCTGAAGCATCTGCAACGCTGTCCGCCATCATTAAGTAAGCAATGGCCTCCAACACCTCTCTTTCCATCCCCGGTAGATGCCTGAGTGAAACACTGGCTGAATGATCGAGTTTCATTGCCCTCGGCGATGCGATCAGCACG
>Ga0255058_10000472_pt1 | contig 23495 bp, 23 predicted proteins | sample Cases_109_9_MG_FD_188637 | JGI IMG/M metagenome (GOLD analysis project Ga0255058, IMG submission 188637) | Seawater microbial communities from Amundsen Gulf, Northwest Territories, Canada - Cases_109_9 | ecosystem: Environmental > Aquatic > Marine > Gulf | place: Canada: Northwest Territories... | reverse complement strand
GGCCGATCCGCGAAAAAATGCCGTAGTGCGAGCGGGTGTCGAGCCTGTCTCTGCTGAATCCGTTGGCTATTACATGAACCAACAGCAAGACAAGCTGCACGAGCAACTTTCCGGCACTGGAGTGACCGTCATGCGCGTGGGGGAAACCATAGTACTCAGCATGCCGGGCAGCGCGACCTTCGCGAGTGGTTCCAGCGATGTGGAGTCGAAGTTCTATCCTGTTCTCGATTCCGTCGTTATCGTGCTCGATGAGTTCGACCAGACATATATAGATATCATCGGCCACACCGACAGCAAGGGGTCGAAGGAATACAATCAGGGTCTGTCCGAGAAGCGTGCGCACAGCGTCGCTGATTATCTCGAATCCCGCGCGATCATATCCGAGAGGGTCGCGGCCGGCGGCATGGGAGAGGCCGACCCGGTTGCAAGCAATGATACGCGTAAGGGCCGGGCCATGAATCGGCGGGTGGAGATCACGCTCAAGCCCGTAACCTGAGGCGGTTCTCTCTCATCTGATTCCTCTTTTGCACCTGGCCGCCCTGTTGGGCGGCCAGGCTTGTTCACGTAGAATGCGAGCCCTTCTCCGCGACATGCTGGGCGATGGCGCATGCCGACTTTCGAATCCCTACTGATATTCACGGCAGCTTTGCTGCTGTGCGTGATCTTCGCTCCGGCCGCCTACGCCGGCCCGAGCGTAACGCTTGTCGGCGATGACTATCGCGGGGTCGTCATGCGCGAAGCGTCGGCCAATGAGCGTTCCGAGATTCGGCGAGGTGATGACGTTTACGAGTTGGTCTTAGAGAGCGCGGGCATGACGATGCGCAGCCTCGTCCCGGGGGGCAGCGCGACCGCGATGGCGGATCTTCTGCACGTCACCGACATCGCGCTCATCGTCATCGATTCGACCAGGGGGCCGACTCCCGTCATTCGTGAGCACATCCTCATCGCGCGCCAGGCGCGGGTCCCCATGCTGGCCATGCTGTTGACGAACGTGGAGCGGCTGTACGCAGGCGCACCCGACGAAGCCGCCGAGCTGCTGGCCATAGAGGTTCAGGAGATCCGTGAGGTGCTGTCGGCCTACGATCTGAACGGCGACTCCGTCGACGTCTATTACGATAGCCGGACGCCGGACGCGGGGACCGCAGTCGCCGGATTCGGCACTCGCGAGGCGCTGCGCGCGCTCTCGCGATTCGTGCCGCGGCGCGTACGGGCCGGGGAGCTGCGAAAGGTGCGTGAGCTATGGGGGGCGGTTTATCTGTTGACGGATCTGGAAGCCGATGGAAATGCCGTCAGCCTGTCACCCCAAGACGAAATCACCGTATGGAGCGAAGGCACACAATCGAGGGCGACATTGAACTCCATCAGTCAGTATTACCCGGGCGACTTCAGGGAAATGGCTCTGTCCCTGGAGCAGCCGTTGAACGGCATGGAGGGGTCGCGGATCCTGCTCCTGAGCGGTGAAAGAGTCGTGGGTCTGGGCGCCATCACCCAGATCGGGCACTGACGTCATACAGCGTACCTGAGCATGCAGCTCTTGAAGGTCTTTTGCTGTGCATCCAGCGCCGCGGCTTCGATGCCCTCGTTGCGGTCATGATTCGTGGCGCTGCCCTCTTTGACCACCTGAACGCTTTGCTGGCGGATTTCGTTGGCCGCAGTGACGCCTTGTGCCTCGCAATTACGTTGAATGGCGCGCGACGTCACTTGATTCTGAGTGGGGGGAGCGGCACATGCGACCAGAAGCGACAGGACAAGGGGCAGGTATCTCACGAGTGGACGGACCTGGTGCGACGCATGAAACTACAGTGTAGCACGCGGCAAGTGAACGCTGTCAGTCCATTACTCGGGGGTTCTAAACAAGAACCCTCTTATGTCGCCGCCGACCCAGTCCCCCGACCAGCGCGAAGTACGCTCACCGGTATCCAGAGCGAAGCGCGCACGCACGCTCCAGACATATTCGGTATTCGGCGCGAGTGGTTGGGTCATTCGATACTCGGTGGCCTCAATATTGTTTCTTTCGAGAACAATGCGCGCCGTGCTGCGCTGATCGTCGAGGCGATAAATGCGCAGGTCATAGCGCAGCGACGAAAGCTGCCGGAGTTTTCCCTGGAAGTCCGCGTTCAGCACCTTGTCGCCGGGGAAATCCCGCCAGCGAAACTTCGGCTCTAGAGAAGTGGCGAGCGATGCGCGTGCAGACCCTGCACTCCAATACTGGTGTGCAGGCGGCTCCATCGGTTCGACGACGTAGTTGCGCCGGTTCGTTTCGGCGCCCGTGATCGCGAAACCCGGCATCAACGGATATGCGAGCAGAACATCCTCGACGATCTGCTCGGCGATCTGCTCGAAGCCGATCTCCAACGCATGGCGCAGCGCCGCACCGCTCTCCGCGCCCCATTCGCGAAACAGTCGTTTGTCCGACACGAAGCTGTAACTTCGGTTATAGATCTCGCGGGAATCCGGTAGGCGCAGGACACGCACCCGCGTGCGCACCGATACTGGTGTCGGCAGATTGGTAGTCACGCCGCTGCGCCAGGCAGGCAACAGCAATTCCTCGACGCCCACCTCGATGACGCTGTCGACGTTCTGGTCGAATCGCCATGAGTTGTCGCGTCGCACGATCTTATCTTCGGGCAGCGGCGGCGACTGCACGGTGAGTGCCGGGGCGCCCGACTGCGCTGCCGCCCGCATCATCCGATCCCGCAGGGCCTGGTGCGAGTAATAGTCCTCGAGGGCACTGCGAATGGCGAAGCTGCTGGCCTTCACGTTCTCCTCCGATTCCGACGACCACGCGCCCAGGCCTGCACCGATGGCGGCGCACAGAGGAGAGATCACCAGGCCGATGGTGCCGCCCTGGGCGGCGCACTGCACGAACCACAGTCCGGCGCCCTGGTACATGGCATCGTCGCCGCTCGGCGGCGATTCGACGGTTCTGCCGGGGGTACGTGCCGGTACGGCGACGCCAACCTTGCCGAGGCCGACCCGCTGGGCCTCGGTGAGATAGTCGGGCGTGAAGCCGATGAGGGACTCGTAGAGGGCCGGATTACCAGCGAAGTCGGCGCTGGTAGCCTTCGCCTGCAGCGCGCTCATGGAGGCGAGCGGCAGGTCCATGCCGACGCCATCGTCCAGGCGCACGGCATCGCCCTCACAGATCATCGACTCGTAGCAGCTCTGGGAGATGCCATAGCGGCGGCAGATGACGCCGACAATGGCATTCGCGCCCAGGTCCGCAGCTTCCAGCTTCATGTCGTAGAGGGCTTCGTACTCCGTCACCACCTTGTGGGCAGGGTGATTGCGGGGTGCGCCGGAGAGATCGCAGGAGATCCCCTCGATACGGTCCAGTTTCTGGTATTCGTGCCGTGGTTGCTCGCTACCCATGTGAATCGCGACATGGTCGACGCTGGCAAATTCATGGGGCGAGAGCCCGTCTCGTCGCGGATCCGCGGCGCAACCGGCTGCCAGGGCGACGACCACCAGGGCCGGCGCGAGTCGCGCCGGACGCCTCTGGCTGCGGGGGCGAGTGGCTGAAGATTTCCCGGTGTGCATCGGTATCCGGCGGAATGCTGAACAGGCAGCCAATTTAACCCTATTATGTAGTACGTCGAGACTAAGCTGAGACAGCCGAGCGCCACACGTCCTTGCGCGACCAACAGAGCCAGTACGCTTTACCGATCGGATACCAGCTGCACTGGTTCCAGATCGAGAGCATTCTCGGTGTGGGCGGCTTCGGTATCACCTATCTCGCCCGCGACGGCAATCTCAAGCGCTCCGTTGCCATCAAGGAGTTTCTACCCTCGGATCTGTCGGTGCGTCGGGAGGACAGCACCGTGGAACCGATCTCGGAGAACGAGTCCGAGACTTTTCGCTGGGGCCTCGACCGGTTCCTGAGTGAGGCACGCACCCTGGCACGCTTCCAGCATCCCAATATCGTCGGGGTGCACAGCGTCTTCGAGGCCAACAACACCGCCTATATGGTCATGGAGTACGAGCAGGGGCGCAGCCTCGGCACGGTCCTGCGTGAGCCCGACAGCTGCCGCGAGGAAAATCTGCGCGCGCTGCTCATGCCGCTTCTCGATGGGTTGGAACGGGTGCACGAGGCAGGATTCGTGCATCGCGATATAAAACCCAACAACCTGTTCGTGCGTGACGACGGCTCGCCCGTGGTGCTGGATTTCGGCTCCGCCCGGCAGGCGCTGGGCGTGGAAACGCGTACTCTGACCTCGCTGGTGACCCCCGGCTTCGCGCCTTTCGAGCAGTACAATGCCACCCGCGACGGCGACAAGCAGGGTCCGTGGACGGACATCTATGCGTTGGGCGCGACGCTCTACCGTGCCGTCACCGGCAAGGGGCCGGTGGACGCGCTGACCCGCGCCGGCGCCATCCTGAAGGGTCACAAGGACGTTTTGGTGCCGGCATCCGTGGCGGCTGGTGACCGCTATTCGGCAAGTTTTCTGCGCGCCATCGATAGGGCGCTCGCCTTTCAACCCGAGGCACGCCCGCAGACCATCGCCGAGTGGCGCGTCATGTTCGAACAGAAGAATGACGACGGCCCCGCTGCGCTGGACTTTCCTATCGGTGCGGAAGACGAGGACAAGACGCTGGCGATCAACGCCGCCGGCGAGGAACCGTTTTTTCAAAAGACCGTGCGCCTCGGTGGGCAGACGCCAGTGCCGCCGGTGCAACCGCCATCCGGCGGCAGCGGCGACCCCGATGCCACCACCCGTAGGTCCGGAAAGTCCCGCATCGGGCGGCTGGTTGCCCTGCTGATTGCCGGGGTGGCGGTTCTGGTCGCGGCCCTCTGGTGGTACCAGCAGCAGTCACTGCGACCGGACCTGTCCGAGGTGCAGGCGGTCCTCGACGACGTACCTTGCGCGGCTTTGGTGGCTACGGCCAGCGACCGGACCGTAACCGTGAGCGGCTTCACGACAAAAAGCATCGAACTCGGCGGGGCGGAGCAGGCTGTCGCCAAGCTGCCCGGTGTGGGCGACGTACGTATGGGGGTCGCTACCGTTGACCGCAATTACTGTCGCTTATTGGAGTTTTACGCACCTTACTGGAAGATCAACCGCGTCCAGAAGCTCGGTACCGCCATCACCACACCGAAGCCAGGCAATGTTTTCGTCGATGGTGAGCCTCTGCTGCTCGATGTGGCCGCGCCCCTTTATCGCAGCTACGTGTACGTGGATTATTTCTTGCGCGACGGTTACATCGTTCATCTGCTGCCCAATCAGCGATCCGGGCCTGTGCGATTGGACGCCGGAGAGTGGCTGTCGCTCGGCGAGGGCGGTGAGTGGGTCGTGTCACCGCCCTTCGGTCAGGAGATGATCGCTGTCCTCGCCTCACCGGTTCCGATGTTCGCCGACATTCGCCAGGGCCAGGAGTCCGACGGTGACTATCTGGCGGCGATCAATGAACGCCTGAAGGCAGACAGCACCGGCACCGAAGGCCGGCCCGTAACGGCCGACTTCGTGTTCATTACGACGAAGCCAAAGGGGCAATAGGCCGCCACGCGGTTGGCACCGCGAGCACGGCTTACCGACATACGACGGGTAAAAAAAATGCCGGAGCGAGCAAGCTCACTCCGGCATCAGGCGAGTGCCTTAATTGACGAGGATTCGTTCCAGGCGATCCATGTCGTTGATGACGAGCCACTGGCCGCCACCTTCCTCGACGCGGCTCTGCCAGTTCTCGAGACGTGTCAGGTATTCGCGCGGATCGCGGTTATCGCTGCGCAGCTTCGTGACGTTGAGAGCGACGACATTGAAGCCCTGTAGCTGCAGGGGAATATCCCGCACGAAGCCCTTGGGAAGATCCTCCTTGAGATCCGAATAGATCAGAATCTCCTTTAGCCCGGGTTCCTTCTCGTTCAAGTACTCGATGGCCTGCAGCAAACCGCCGGTAATGTCCGTATGCGATGCGGGCCTCACGTTCTTGATGAACTTGTCGATCTTCTCGCGGAACTTGCGCTTCTGCTGATTGGCGGCACTGGGCCGGGTATCGAAGGTCATCTTGGAGATGATGTCCTTCTCACTGAAGCTGCCGGTGTCGATGCGGGCAACCGCGAAGGAATCACCCGGCTCGAGCTTGATCAGGATGACGTTGATCAGCTGGACTGCTTCATTGAGCTCCTTGGTGTAAGTGCCCGAGGTGTCCATCAGCAGATAGACGCCGCGGTTCTGGGGACCTGCTTCCTGGTTGCAGCCCGTGAGCAGGGCGGCCAGCAGGGTCGTGATGGAGAGTAGGAATGTTGAGCGCTTCATCAGTATGACTCCCTCATGGCAACCGTTCCGCCGGAGACTTCCTCTCCCATGAGGTCGTCCAGGTCGGGATCGCCGCGATTGGCAGCTTTCTCTTTCCCGCCGTTTCCGGAGCGGGACTTGATTATGTGTTCGACCCAAAGAGGAGCGAACGCGAACAGGTCATAGAGGCCCCGCAGCATGCTGCCCGTCTGCAGGAAAATATTGCCTAGTAGTCGCAGCACGTAGGCGAGAGACCGAAGAATCACCATGCCCAGCAAGCCGAGCACGGTGCGCATCGAGTGCACGAAGGTCTCCAGCGGAATGGCGACGAACACCAACGCGAATGGGAGGATGAAGCCCATGCCCATCTGCGCGGCCGTCGTTATCCAGGCAAACTCCGCAACCGCGGCACCCACCTCGTCGCCGCGCAGCAACGCGCTGGTGGCAAGCTCGTCCTCAAGCAGCATCTCGCGCATGAAAGCGAGCCCTGCCTCGACGCTCGCGAGCGAGAACAGCAATCCGAAGGTGATCCACACCATACGAATGCGGGTGGTGTCCTTTAGCGCTGCGATGACGGGGAACAACCGTGTGATACGCAGTGACTCCATCAGGAACAGCCCCATGGAGATCTCCACCAGGATGATCACCAGCGCCGCGATATCGGCGGTTTTGAATCCGGCCGTCAGATACTGGCCGCCCACCATCTCTGCCATGGGACGTGCGATCAGCGTGAAGTTGATGGCGGCGCCACCGACGGCAATCGCCAGCACGAAGGCCGAGATAAAGAACTGACTGAGCGCCGACGAGGAGAGGATTCGTACGGAACGGTCGGTTTGATTCAGCACGTCACGGTATTCGGTGATATGATGGCCGATGATTTCGGAACGCTCGAGGAGACTGGTCACGTGTTTGTCCACTTCCTCGAGCTTGCGCTGCACACCGCGCCAGTGAGGCATCAGGCCCTTGAGCAGGTTGTGACGCATACTGCTCGATTTGCGATATTCGATGAGCGCCCTTTCGTGCGCCTTCTGCATGGACTTGTTGATCTCTTCGAGGATGTCCACGACCATCGGATCACTCTTGGCCGGGATTTTGGCGACCGCTTCGACGGCCTTTGTCCAGCTCAAGGGTGAGGGTGGGACCTCGGCGCTCTCCTTGTACTCCGCTTCCACCGCGGCGAGCACCTCGCTGATCTTCCTGTGAAGAGAGGGATATTCTGCGAGGTCGCGGCGCACGGTGGCATCCATGCGTTCGATCTCACGCTCGATTATGCGTTCGGCCGCCTCTCGCCCGTGGCCGAGCAGCACCTCGCGATTGCGTATGGACAGGCGCTTCTCCGCGTGCATGATTGATCGTGCCGACAAGCGAAACGCCGTGTGCAGTACGCGGCTGAAAGAGGTGATGGCGTAATGCGCCGGTGTGCGCGCCATGTACAGCAGCACCGTCAGCGCCACGAACCAGATCAGTGCCGAGCTGATCGGATCCCCCGTGATCACGAAGCTTGAAAACGACATGGGTTTTCTCCGTTGTGTGTGAGATTCAGGCCATTGCCAGGCGGGGTTGGGCAGCCGACCATCAGATCAATGAATAAGCGTAGACCTGCCCCCGAAGTGTGACTGCCAACCGGTTCACAAATGCGTTTATATCCTCGAGTTGGGATTCTCCGAGTCGCTAACTACCGTGAGATTAGTAGGTCCAATTGATGTAAGCCGGGCCTCTAGTTTGTCGGCACGAATGGCCCCGCCCTTGATGAATACAAGAAATGTAAGCATGTCCATGGACGAAAAAGGGGCGAAAAACGGCAGTCCGGAGGCGAATTAAAATTGGGTTCCAATTGGACCGCTGAATCTGTAGGAGCGAGCCTTTTCAATGGGGTCAGCCGACCCCATTGAAAAGGCTCGCTCCTAAAGGGGGGGCTGGCGACCGGGTCAACCGGGTCCGTGTTGCACGGCCTCGACATGATATGGAAACTGTTCCGCCGCCATCAGGCGTCGGCAACGGTCCAGACGATTCACGGCATACCCCCAGAAGTCTTCCGCCGGGTTTTCGTTGGCGTGTTGCACCACACCCCACAGGGTCCACAAGAGATCGCACATGGCTTTGTAGAGCACCATACGACCGAGGTCGAACGCGGGAGGTTCGCCGTCGAAATAGGTATTCATGAAGATCCGATCCTGCTCATTATCAAACTCGGCTTCCACGGAGAGGTCGCCGAGACCCCACATCGGATCATTGTTTCCTGAGTATTCGAAATCGATGATCACCATACGTTTGCCCGTGTCGAGAAAATTTTCCGCCAGTGGGTCGCAATGGCACGGTGCAACGGGCAGGGCGTGGGCCGAGAGTGCCGCGCGCACGGCTTCGGCCTGATCCTGCACTTCCTCGTAGCCGTCGGGTATGTTCGCCCAGAGCTTCTTTGCCACGCTCAGATAGTTGTCGACCTGTTCGAAGAGCTCGAAGCGGCCCTCGAACGCGCGTCCACACTGGTGGAGTTGTCGAAAGGCGCGGGCGGCGCGCGCGACCGTGGCGTGATTTTTGAACTTCTGCGCGTCCATGGTCACCGAGTCATCGATGAAACGGCATAACATGGTGCCGTCGGACGTATCGAAGAATAGAATTTTCGCATTGACACCGGCGTCCGCGGCGACGACGTCTTTTTCCATAGGGTATTACGGTTTCTCGTGGTCCCGGTTAAGATGGCGCATAACCCTTAGCCTACCGTAGAGAGAGAGCTCGTGGTCAAGAACGCACTTTCCGCCATCGTCGGCGCACTCACTAAGGCCGACACCGGCCGCGGTATCGTCGCCGGCCTGTGCGTGGCCTTCATCGCCATTATTGCTGACCGTCTGATAAGCGCCTGGTCGAACGCCAGGAAGCGACAACTCGACATCGCGTGACACTGAGTGAAAGCCAGCCATGAGTAATGCGTTGGAAAAAGTCTCCCGGTTGACTTGCTGGAAAGGAGACGTCGAGCCGCGTCCTGTGAGTGGCGGCATAACCAATCAGAACTTTGTCGTCGCGGACGCGGGACAACGCTATTTCGTGCGCATCGGCGACGATATTCCCGTTCACGGTGTCATGCGCTTCAATGAGCTCGCCGCCAGCCGCGCAGCCGCCGCCGCGGGCGTGTCACCGGAAGTCGTGCATCATGAGCCGGGCGCGCTGGTCATGCGATTCATCGAGGGAGAGACGCTGGACGAAGCGCGTGTACGGGAGCCGGTAACGCTAGAGTGTATCGTGCCTTTGATCAAACGCTGCCACGATGAAATTCCAATGCATCTCCGTGGACCGACACTGGTGTTCTGGGTGTTTCAGGTGATCAGGGATTACGCCGGAACGCTTCGGGACGGCAACAGCCGTATGCTCGGCGTGCTGCCGCGGCTGCTGGGAATTTCGGGCGCACTCGAGCACGAGGTAGGACCGGTTCAGCTGATTTTCGGACACAATGATTTGCTGGCCGCGAACTTCATCGACGATGGCGAGCGCTTATGGTTGGTTGACTGGGACTACGCAGGATTCAACTGCCCTCTATTCGATCTCGGCGGACTCGCATCGAACAACCAGCTCGATCCGGATCAGGAGGCACGGGTATTGAGTGAATATTTCGGCGTACCCGCCGATGCTGCGCTCATGCGCCGCTATCAGGCGATGAAGTGCGCCTCGCTGCTGCGTGAATCCATGTGGAGCATGGTATCCGAGATTCTTTCGAGTCTCGATTTCGATTACGTCGGCTATACGGACGAGAACCTGGCGCGCTTCGAGGGCGCTTGGGCGGAATTCCAGGCAGGGGCCTGACGAGCCATGTCCCGGTTACCGAGTCAGGCCCGCGTCGTCGTCGTCGGTGGTGGAATCATCGGTTGCTCGACGGCCTATCATCTGGCCAAGCTCGGCTGCGCCGACGTGCTGCTGCTCGAGCGCGCCAAGCTCACCAGCGGCAGCACCCACCACGCCGCGGGTCTCGTGGGGCAGCTCAGAACGTCGGCGGGCATCACCCAGTTGCTCGGTCACTCCGTCGCGCTTTACGAGAGCATCGAGGAGGAAACAGGGCTCGCAACCGGCTGGAAGATGAATGGCGGATTGCGGCTCGCCTGCACGCCTGAGCGCATGATCGAGCTCGAGCGCCAGGCCACGACGGCTCACAGCTTCGGCCTCGAGATGCACCTGCTGACACCATCCGAGGCCCGCGAGCTGTGGCCGCTGATGTCCATCGACGATCTGGTGGGCGCGGCATTCCTGCCCACCGACGGGCAGGCGAATCCCGCCGACATCACGCAGGCGTTGGCAAAGGGCGCGCGCATGCACGGCGGCGTGCTGATTGAAGATTGTGCGGTAACGGGGGTCGAGCTCCGCGACGGCCGTGTAGCGGCAGTGCTGACGGAGCAGGGGCGTGTTGCCTGTGAGATCGTCGTCAACTGCGGTGGCCAGTGGGCTCGCGAGTTTGGCCGCCTTGCCGGAGTCAACGTGCCGCTGGTGTCGGTACAGCACCAGTACATGATCACGGAGGCCATCGACGGTGTGACCAGTGACCTGCCGACCCTGCGCGATCCCGATCGCCTCACCTACTATAAGGAGGAAGTCGGTGGTCTCGTCATGGGCGGTTACGAGCCCAATCCATTGTCCTGGGCTGCCGACGGTATCCCGGACGGCTTTCACTTCACATTGCTCGATTCGAACTGGGATCATTTCGAGCAACTCATGACACTCGCACTGCCGCGGGTACCGGCTCTGGAAACGGCCGGCGTCAAGCAATTGCTCAACGGTCCCGAGAGCTTCACACCGGACGGAAACTTCATCCTCGGTGAAGCGCCGGAAGTGGCCGGTTACTTCGTCGGCGCTGGCTTCAATGCATTTGGTATTGCGGCGGGGGGCGGCGCCGGTAAAGCGCTGGCCGAATGGATACTCGGCGGTGAGCCACCCTACGATCTGTGGCCTGTGGATATCCGCCGTTTCGGCCGGCCCCACGCTGAGGTCGATTGGGTGCGCACTCGAACCCACGAGATGTACGGTAAGCACTACACTTTAGCCTGGCCCCACGAGGAGAACCAGAGCGGCCGGCCTTACAAGCGCTCGCCGCTCTTCGACGATCTCGCCGCAGCCGGCGCCTGTTTCGGTGAAAAGCTTGGCTGGGAACGGCCCAACTGGTTCGCGCCAGCCGGTGTGGCGCCGCGTGACGAATACAGCTTCGAGCGCCAGAACTGGTTCGCCCACGTGGGCGAGGAGCACCGCGCGGTGCGCGAACGGGTCGGAGTCTTCGATCAAACCTCTTTCGCGAAGTTCGAGATGACGGGCCGCGATGCCGAGCGTGCACTCGGCTGGATGTGTGCCAACGATGTAGCCCGTGCTCCCGGCACGGTCATCTATACGCAGCTTCTGAATTCCCGCGCTGGCATCGAATGCGATCTCACGGTGGCACGAATGGCCGAGGATCGCTACTACATCGTCACCGGCACCGGTTTCGCCAGCCACGACTTTCACTGGATTCGGTCCCACGTGCAGGCGGGGCTCGAGGCTGACCTGACCCGTGTGACCGATGACTACAGCGTCATTTCCGTGTTCGGCCCAAGGTCCCGCGATCTGCTTTCATCCATTACCAGCGATGATCTCGACAACCGGGCCTTCCCCTTCGGAAGCGTTCGTGAAATTCGCATAGCGGGCGCGCTGGTGAGGGCCTTGCGCATCACCTACGTCGGCGAGCTGGGGTGGGAGCTGCACACGCCGGCGGCATCCGCCCGGGACGTCTATCGTGCGGTGATGGCGGCGGGTGAAGCGTACGGGGTCGCCCCCTGCGGTTACCGGGCCATCGAGAGCCTGCGCCTCGAGAAAGGTTACCGCGCCTGGAGCTCGGACCTGACTCCCGACCACACGCCGCTGCAGGCCGGCCTGGGTTTCGTCGTCAAGCTCGACACCAATGCACCGTTCCTCGGTCGCGAGGCGCTGGTCGAGCAGCGTCAGAGCGGGCTGAAGCGCCGCCTGGCCTGCTTTACGGCGGACGACAATGACGTGGTGCTGCTCGGCAGGGAGACCATCTACCGCAACGGCGAGCGCGTCGGCTGGCTCACCAGCGGCGGCTATGGGTATACCGTCGACAGGAGCATCGGCTACGGTTATGTTCGCAACCAGGCGGGGGTCGATCGGGAGTACCTGCGCAGCGGCGACTACGAGCTGGAGGTCGCGAACAGGCGCGTGCCGGCGAGTATCCACTTTGGCCCGCTGTATGATCCAGGCAATGAACGCATTCGCTCCTGAGGGTCTTCACGAGGGACACATCGGATGAATCGCAAGGCATGGTCACTTCCGATCGTCACAATCGTCTTGATGTCGGGCATCTGGCCGCCCGGGTCCGCCGCCGCCGACGGACGTGGGGGCTTCGGCGTCATGAACCAGGTTGCGGTCAAGGAAGCCGCCGCCGACGGCAAGTTGTTCTACAAACAAGGACCCCTAAGCGTTCTTATTCGAAACACGAGCTAAAATCCTAGGGAGGTGACTAATGGCCCAACAACACGTAATCCATCCCACACTTATCGGCACGCTTTGGCTGCCCGAGTCGACGCCCAGAGCAATCCGGCTTGTCGTTTTGGCCGTGACGGGTACTTTACTGCTGACCCTTTCGGCCAAAATTCAGGTGCCCTTCTATCCGGTGCCAATGACCATGCAAACCTTTGCGGTCCTCGTCATCGGTATGGTCTACGGCTGGCGACTCGGGGGAGCGACACTCTTCCTCTACCTGGCGGCGGGCGCCGTAGGCCTTCCGGTTTTCGCTGGTACGCCAGAGAAGGGCATTGGGCTCGCCTACATGATGGGCGGGACCGGCGGCTATCTTGTCGGTTTCGTGCTGGCAGCGGCGGCCTGCGGCGGGCTCGCGCAACGCGGCTGGGACCGTAACGTCATTACAACAGCGCTGGCCATGCTTATCGGTAACGTCATTATCTATATTCCGGGTCTGCTCTGGCTTGGCGTGGTGTTCGGTTGGGACAAGCCGATTCTGCAATGGGGTCTCACCCCCTTCATCCTCGGCGACCTAACCAAGCTGGTGCTTGCTGCGGCCGCGGTTCCACTCACGTGGACGTTAATCAGGCGCGCCTAGCCTTTCCACGCTTTACGGTCAGAAAAGACCGCCGATAAGATGGCGGTCTTTTTTTCGAGTGATAGCAAGGCTCGGCGAGAATGTGCACAGGCGAGGGCGGACGGTCAGTTGGCGCTGAAAAGGACCCACCTCCATCCAGTACTCGACCTGCGTAGTTTTCTGGCAGGTCGATGGTTGATCTTGCGGTTATTTCTGGACCGCGGGGAACAAAAGAGCGGGAAATTCTTTGGCACGGCTTGCTTCGCGAAGGCCGGCCAGGGCCTGGCCTATCGCGAAGAAGGTCAGGTGCGCTACGGCGGCTATAGTGGCATTGCCAGGCAATACTATCAATACAGTTTTCCATCGGCTCATCGTGCGAAGGTCCACTTCACCGACGACCGGCTGTTCCACGATCTGGATCTGAGACAGGGCTATTGGCAGAGCACTCACCTCTGCGACGAAGATTGCTACCACGGCCGGGTCCAGGCGTGGTCCCCCGATCGTTGGGAGTTGGAATGGGAGGTCCTGGGACCACGTAAGGACCTCAGAATCGCCACCCGATATATTAGACAATGTCTGCCCACGTTCTAGTGCAGGAGGATAAAGGGCTCCGCGGGTAATTTGTAGTGGCTCCAGCTAGATCCGCCAAACGATGTCAGATTTGACCGAGCCCGAATGACTCAAAACGCCACAACAACCGGCCATCCGAGCCTAGCAGGCGAATGCTTTTCGGTATTCCTACTTACGGCTGTATTCGCTGAAGGTAGGTCATCAGCATGATGGTTCCAGCCCATGCTGCAACACTTACACCAAGAATATTTAGGTTTCGCCCGGTGGGCCCAGCCGATACTTAGTACCGCCAGAAACGACCAACCGGAGTGAACGCGCGCAAGCCGGGCCGAAGCCACATAGCAGTCGCTCAGGTTTGTCGGACGTCAGTCCGATTCTGCCCCCTCCCGTCATTCACGGGAGGGGGGACTCACGCGTCAAGCCATGCTGTGAGCCTTGATCTTTCGCGGACCAGCCCATCCTGACTGAAGTGGTGAACACAAAAATGGGCCCATGAATCTTCGAACGCCATCTCCATATCACCCGTCACCGAAGTCGTACCTAGTCCGATTTCTGCGTAGGTAAATTCGAAACTGCCACTAGGACGTGCCAGCGCAATGTGGAACGGTTGGCCATTAAACTTGTTGATTATCGGTTTGCCGCTGCTCCTCATGATGCCCGGTATATCAACCCTTGCGGTTCTGAGTTCCAAGTTCGCTTCGAGACCAATCGGCAGGAACAATGTCTCGCAAAATTCCGAGCATGTGGACGCGAATACGGAGAAAAAATTGCTCAGTGGTTCGCATGCCTCGCCTGAAATAATTGTTTCAAGTGCGACCCGTTGAGCGTCATCCGCACGTTCGTCGATAACAATCTGGCGTTTGCCGTTTCCCTCCGCGATTTCGCCTGGCCACTTGTACAGCCCCGCCCAATTCAGCCCCGCGAGCGGCGTATCGTTGAAATGACCTTCAACGATGTTACCGACGAAGGCCGATTGACAATAGCCATAGGTGCTTGGCAAGTTGAACTGGCAACCACAATTCACAGCGCAATTGCAGTTATCGTAAGTTTCGCTCTTGACTAGCCATTGATTAACCATCTCGACGATCCTCCCCTAACCTGTCATCCAGCGTACGTCTAAAACAGGCAAGTAGAGCTATTTATACGCCAGGAGAACAGTCGCCCCGCTTGGGCCGGTTCGTTCGGTATGCACTGTACCCGCTGGAAGCTCGCACCATTCGCCTGGTCCGTAGGTAGTGGATTGACTCTCCAGCGCGAGCGTGAATTCTCCGCTCACAACCAACGCCATTGCCGATAAGTCATGGGTATGCATTTCCTTTTCCAGGTTCGGCTCAAATTCCTTGATCTTGGCATCATCATAACCCCTCTCCCGCAGCTGTTTTCTGAATTGATCTTCATTCATTCTTACTCTCCTTCGTCAGGTGCCAATCAGTCTTTATTTGATATTCGAAAATGAGATCATTCCACTGGTACGCATAGTCGGTCCGAGAGCGCGCGAAGAAGAGCCGCACCGTCACCCCTCCAGACGCTGCCGTGCATGCATGCCAGCGTTGTGGGCTCGGTCATGGCCAGACGGTCCAGTAACGCCGGAGCATTTGTGGAATGGGAGAAGTAATCCATCTTACCCCGGAAGGCCTCACTTGGCTCAAGAATATCATTTTCGGTAACCGGTGACTCCCCGCGCCCCGGTTGTGTGAACAGATCGCCGCACAGGAGTGTGCGCGTATTCTCCTCAAACATATACCCGGTCTCCCATCCGTGAGGGAGATGAGGAGTATCCAGCCACTTCAAACTATGTCCACCGAGTTCCAGGATCTCCCCGTCGCCCAATGCTCGGGCTGGCCTGTCCGCGATGTCGTCCACCGAAACCAAAGCCGCAACTCGGCCACAAACTGGCTGTGCGTGCGGGGCGATTGCGAGCCACTCATTCAGAGATCCGCATTCGTCAGCCTCGAAATGAGAAAACGCAAGGTGTCGCAATGACTTCACTGGCAACACGGAGGCAACCGCTTCCGAAACGAGAGGAAACATTTTTCTTGGTCCGGTATGGAAAAGAAGCGGCTCGTCGCTGACCAACAAGAATTGATTGAATGAGAAGCCACCCGGAATAACGCTAGGTGGTACAGGCGTGTTTATCCTGAAGATCCCTTCTGCTACTTCATGCACATTGGTTCCAGATTCGGTATTAGTCGTCGTCATATTGTCACCTCTGTCCAGCTTGCGTGGACTATTTCAGGAGCTTCTCGAGCTCTGTTCTTAGTTGATCTCTGGCCGATTGCGCCTGCCTGAAGACTTCCTCGGCCTTGTAGAATTCGAGCATCTGGATGTCCACGATATCGGGTGCGATGTAAATATCCGGCGGATGTGCGGCGATCTTCTGCCTCAGTATCGATTTCTGCATGATCTGAAAAGTGTTGAATATCGATTCCGAGAATGAGGGAATCAGATCCTCGCTCTCGGTCCTGTTCCCCATCACATCAATGGCAATCGTGATGTCACAGTCGTTCAGCACGAGGTCATAGGGAACGGGATTGACTACACCCCCGTCGACCAGAACTTGTCTGTCAATAACAACAGGATTGAATATTCCCGGTATGGCCATGCTTGCGTGCACGGCAGTTCTGAGGTCGCCGGTTTCAAACACAATCTGCTCGCGGTTCCAGAAATCCGCGGCAACCACCATCAAAGGAATGGTCAGCTCTTCGAAGGTGGAGATCTTTACCTCCTGCATCAAATGATCGAGAAAGGAATCAGCCTTCAGCAATCCGCCGTCTTTCCAGCCGATATCGATAAATTGAAGCCACTTGAACACGTCCTTTTTCGTAAAGGCATCAGTAAAGCTGTCCTCTTCCATCAGAGACATTTGCTCGATGTTTTCTCTTATATTTTTCCCGCTCATACCCGAGGCGTAGAGCATGCCGGCGATCGCGCCAATACTCGTGCCGGCGATCCTGTGCGGCTTTATCCCGAGCTCGTCGATGACCTCCAGCATGAGGATATGAGCCAGGCCCTTCGCACCGCCCCCTCCGAGGGCGATTCCAATCTTTTTCATTCTCTGGTCGCTCTACATCTGCATCTGCGGGCCATGTTACCGGACGGTATCGCGCCGATTCCAGCATGATCGTTCAACAGTTATAGTCACAAGGGTGGAAGGTGGCGGGTTGCTGAAGCACCGGGGAGCAAGAGCATGACAGTTGGCGTAGGCGGATCGACCATGGAGGCCGAGCTGGAGCGTATGGCGTCCATGCGTGACGGCGTACAGCCCATCTCCACCGAAGAGCGCCTGAGTCGTATCGAGAAAGCCCAGCGCTTGATGCGAGCCGAGGGCATCCATGCCCTGTATCTGGACGCATCGACGAGTCTTTCTTACTTCACCGGTATGCGTCTGCGCGCCAGCGAAAGACTGCACGGGGCGATAATTCCCGTCGAAGGCGAAATTGCCTACATCTGTCCTGCCTTCGAGGAAGAAAAGACACGGGCGATGCTCAGGCTTGGCGATGACGTGCGCACGTGGGAGGAGCACGAGGATCCGACGGCCCTGGTGGTGGACACGGTGCGCAGCCAGGGCCACTCGCATGGCACCATCGCCGTCGACGAGGCGACGCCGTTCTTCACCTTCGACGGCCTGCGTCGCGCGGGCAATGCCTTCGAGTACGTCAACGGCAGTCTGGTGACCGCCAGATGCCGCATGATCAAGTCTGTGGCCGAGATCGCGCTGATGCAGCGGGCCAAGGACATCACCCTGGAAGTGCATAAGGTGACGGCGCGCATACTCGCCGAGGGGCTCACGACCACGGAAGTCGCGGATTTTATCGCCAAGGCTCACACGCGACTCGGTGTCGACGGGCCCTTGAGCTTCTGCATCGTGCTCTTCGGTGAGCCCACGGCCTATCCCCACGGCGTTCCCTTTCCGCAGACCCTCGAGGAAGGTGACATGGTGCTCATCGACACCGGCGCCACCATCGAGGGTTATCATTCGGACATCACCCGTTCCTACGTGTTCGGCGAGCCGAGCCCACGCCAGCGGCAGATTTGGGATCTGGAGAAGCAGGCTCAGGCGGCGGCGTTCGAGGCCGCGCAGCCGGGCGCCACCTGTGAATCAGTGGACGCGGCGGCCCGCACCGTCATCGAGAGCGCCGGATTCGGTCCCGGCTACGCGGTGCCGGGCCTGCCCCATCGCACCGGCCACGGCATCGGACTGGATGTGCACGAGTGGACCTATCTGGTCAAGGGCAATCAGATGCCGCTGGAGGCCGGCATGTGTTTCTCCAACGAGCCGATGATCTGCATCTACGGAGAGTTCGGTGTGCGCCTGGAGGATCACTTCCACGTGACCGACGACGGGCCGCGCTGGTTCACGCAACCCTGCCATTCGGTGGACGATCCTTTCGGATGTGAACTCCGCTAGCTGCACTCGTGTAGGAGCTCCTACAGGGAGCCGGGTCGCGATCAATGCGCGGGCAGCAAGTAGGCCTGCGGCGGGAGAGATCAGGCCCTGATTTTCCAGGCCGAGCCCGCACCGGTGCCCAGTGGATCGTCCGGATCGACGCCCTGCATGTAGGGCAGCCGGCGCTCCCTGTTCGTGAGCTGGTAGACCAGACCCAGCCAGTTGTTGAACAGCGCCTTGCCCGTATCGGTCCAGGTATTGTCGAGCCGCGCGACAGTTTCTTTCTCTGGAAACTCCGGAACACTTTCCCCGCGCGATTCGGCCGCCAGCAGCTCGCTCTTGTAACTCTCGAGAAGCGATTGCGCTTCATCGGTAAAGTAGTGATCGGGAAACGGCGGATAGTCCTCCCGATCGCGGCGCAGATAACGGCTGATTTCCCGTTTGTACTCCTTCATCAGGCTGACGATGTCATACTCCGGGTGACCCTGGAAGTACGCAAATCGCAGGCCGTCCGGGCTGACTGCCAGCAACACCCCGGGTTCCTCACCGGCAATCAGCACGCGAAGACCGGCATCCTCCATTTGCTCGCGCGGCACATCGTTGAAGCGCGAGTGGCAGGTATCGAAACGCGTATTGATGCTCGACACCAGCGGATGAGAATCATCTACGACGCGATGTGAATACACGCCCCACCGTTTCTGCAGCAGGTGGGTGCGCAGAATACCGTGGTAGTGCATGAATGCGCCGTGGCTGGCGAGGCACGAGCACAGGGTCGACGTCACGTTTTGGCGCGCCCAGTCCATGACTTCGGTCATCGGTCCCCAGAAGCGCTCCCTGGTGATATCCGCCTCGGTGACGTTGGCGCCCGTGATGATGAGCGCGTCCAGGCCTTCGAGCTGGAGCGCGTGGAAATCTTCGTAGTGATGCTCGACGTGTTCCCGTGCGGCTCCTTCACGGTCTACTCCCTCGATGGTGAAGGGGTGGACGTAGAACTGGGCGATGCGATTGCAGGAGCCTATGAGACGAATGAATTGCCGCTCTGTCGCTTCGAGCGCTGCGTCGGGCATCATGTTGAGGAGACCGATGTGCAGCTCGCGCACGTCCTGGTGGATGGCCCTGTCGGCATCCAGTATCTCGAGCCCCGTCTCTCGAAGGCGGGCAAAGCTCGGCAGCAGGGAGTGGGCGACGAGGGGCATCGCGTCAGGCCTGCTTGGCTGAGAAGTCCCGGGCGGGGGGCTTATCCAGGGCGCTCGCAATCAGCTCGAGGATATCCGTCTCGTCACGTACTTTCTCTACGTCGCTGGACTCGACGGTATAACCATGCTGATCCGCGAGTGCCTGATAAAGCGGCCGGCGGTGCGCCACGAGCTTCGGAAACATCCAGCGGACGAACCGGTCCGGATCGATTTGATCTATTTCGTCGATCGTCTCGCTACGCATGTATTCGCCCAGCTTTTCGTCCAGAAAGCGTTCTTGATAATAGAGCGGCTTGGGCGAATCGATGGCCCGCTGTATCAACGTATTCTCCATTTCCTCGTCTGCGCGGATATAGACGATGATAGTGTTATCCGCGAGACATTGGATGGCTGCGGCGTCATTCAACTCGCACACGCTGCCGCCGGCGTCGTTTAGAAAGTGGCTGTAGCCGTAAATTTCCCGTGCCTTGGCGATGAAGGGTGCGACGTCCTTCATGGCGGCGATCTCCGCTTCATGGTGCAGGCGCTGGCGCTCCTTGAACTCCTGCAGAGACAGTCCGCCCTTGGTGTGATCACCGATCTTGCCGAGAAAGGTGGAAACCGGCGCCAGATTGTGCACGGTGATGTTGCTGCAGATGTAAATCGAATCGCCGCGTAACAGATCGCGCAGGAAGTCCACCTGCATGGCCTGCTTCTTGATGTTGTCGAGTATGTGCTCTTCCAGATACTTGGTGCCGATGCGGTAGTCGGCCGAATAGTGAAACCACTCGGTCTTGGGCAGCTTGTTGGCGAGCGTGGTTTTCCCGATCCCGGACATGCCGAGCAGGGTGATGGCTTTATGCTCCCAGTTCGAGAACTCTCGCGGTGTCAGATGCATGCGTTTCCGGATCCTCGAAATCCGCTCCCGGCTGTGTCCGGGCCGCCGGTTGGCGGCTGTCCCGTCTGCCGGCGAGCATAGATCATCTGGACCGCATATGGCACCGATCGGCCGCAGGGCTTGGAGCCCTGGGGCCCGCTCTGAGACAATCGTGCCCATGAGTGACGCCGACAGAGACAAGTGGGAGCGACGCTATGCCGAGGGCAGTTATACGCCGCGGACGCACCCGACGCCGCTTCTCGAAGAATGGCTGACGAGGCTCCCCCGGGGCCGGGCCCTGGACATGGCCTGCGGCGCCGGACGTAACGCGCTGCATCTGGCGGCTGCCGGTTACCAGGTGGATGCCATGGACATCTCCACCGTCGCTCTTGCGCAGGGTGCCGCCAGGGCGGCCGAGCTGGGCGTGGCAGTCAACTGGATCAACGTCGATCTGGACACCGCCGAGCTCAGTCCGGACAGCTACGATCTGGTGGTGGTGGCGCGCTACGTCAACCGCGCGCTCACCAATGCTCTGGTGGCGTCACTGCGCGAAGGCGGACACCTGGTCTACGAGCAGCATTTTCTCACCGAGCAGGAGGTGGACGGGCCCCGCAGTCAGAGCTTTCGCCTGCGGCCCAACGAGCTGCTGGAGATGTTCCGCGCCTTGCGCGTGCTCTACTACCGGGAAGGTCTCATGACCGATCGCGACGGCCGCACCATGGCACTCGCCCAGCTGATCGCCTGCAAGGGCTCCCCGGGTTTCTGACTCCCTCAATTCTGGACAGCCACAGACTGGCCTGAGCCCGAGATCTTTGTGGGTGTCCAGAACCGGGTCAGAACTGGGGGTTACTGGCGCCAGCGTATTTCTTGTGCTGTTTTGGTGCCGATGACGACTTCGTTGAGAGAGTGTGGGATCTGCGACTCTGCGGTCGAAACGGGGATGCGTCCCGCCATCAGCTCGGCCAGCTCTTGTGGCAGCGGAGGATCGGCGTCCGGCTCGGCATAGCCGCCGGGAAAGATCGGCTGGCCGGTGGAAGGGTCGTATTTGTCGCTGGCTCCGAGTGTGTGCAGAAGCTCGTGGGCGATGATGACCTTGTTGCTGCCTGCCTGATCCCGGGCGGCGAAGGCGTTCACCACGCCTATCAGACCCTTCTGCAGGCCGAGGGAATGGCCCAGCCGGGGGTTTGAATCGGGATCGAAGTAGCGAACGAAAATCTCGACGTCGCTGGATGGGGGATCTGCGCCTCGATCCACGCTCCATGACCAGTATCGGAGCTTCAGGCTCCATAGCATGACCTGTAACGCACCGCCGCCGTGGGGCGGAGCCGGGGGTTGATCCTCGATCGGATCTGCGAGCACGGTATGAACGGGTTCCTTGGACTGCACGCCGTAGTGTTTGGCCTCCTCGACCATGAATTGGTCGATGGTTTTGAACGCATCCCACTCGAGACTTTCTATGTATCGCGCACTTCGTTGGCTACCGTCACCATTGATAGGATACACGGCGACCGACAAGGGCCTGTCCCAGCTCGTCGTTCGTTGCGTGGTGAGCCAGTGTCCGACGGCCACCAGTATGAGGACATATACGAGTATCCCCTTGCGCAATAGGGTGAGCATATCGAGCTTGGATGTACCGACTGTGCCGTGACCATCACCGGGCAGTCTGCCGGGTAGTCTATGATGGAGCCATTTACTGAATTGGTGTGTGGAAATGCGTTACAAGAGTGCTTCGCTCAGCTATTCAGCTAATCGTCAGTTTCAGCAACAAACTTGAGCATGGTCGCCACGTCTAACTGTGCGGTACGAGCGTGATTTCGCCGGGAGGAGCACTCCAGGGGCCCGGCAGCGTGAAGCTCGAGCAGGAGCCTGCCCCCGTCAATCTTTGAACAACCGCTCCCCTTGCTCGTCGATGATCTTCTTGGCCTTGCCCACGGAGTAGTCCACGGCATCTTCCTCGGACATCAGCATATCGGCGCGGATGAAGTGCTCGCTGCGCGTATCGTCACCGGCCGGCTTGCTGATGATCCCCTCGGTCGTCCAGCCTCCCTGCGCCTTGCGCGGCGTTGGCACGATACTGAAGCCTTTGTACTCCACGGCATCGTGTTTGGCTGCTTCCTCGGCCTTATTCCCGCCCAGGCCACGCAGAAATTTCATAATCATGTTCCATCCTCCAGGGCGTCGTTCGCCGTCGCCTGTGATTCCAGGGTATCCGATCGCCGTGGTGCCCCGTCGACGGCTGACGTTTTTCTATCCAGACTCTCGCGCACGTAACGGATGTGCAGGCGCATTTGATAGAGCTCCTCGGCATAGGCCCACGGTATCTTCACCTTTCTGACATCAGAATCGATTCGGTCGAGAATCGCGCCGTAATCCGCCGCATCGTCGTCGTGCACGCCCGCATGGATTTCGCGTTCCAGTTTTCGCAGCTCCTTGTACCATTTGTACACGCGGCGTCGGACACGCCATTTGTAGATGGGCGGCATGATGCGCGTCAGTGGGATGATGATCGCAATCAACGGCAGCAGCATCAGTGTCAGGCGATTGATGAGTGTCGCGGCCCAGAAGGGAAGGGTGCGGCGCAGGAACGGCGGTCCGGACTTGAAGTAGCGCCGCGCGTCATCGCTGAAGGGAAACACCAGGAGGCGTGGCGAAGGGAACGCGCCGGGTTGCTCGAACAGCCCGCCGTCGCCGTGGACCTCGCTGGCCGCCTCCAGCAGTAAGTCCACCAGCGCCGGGTGGAGATCCTCATCGGCCACCAGGTTGGCCGTCGGTGCGAGCAGCGCTACGCTGTCCGGTGGGCGATTCTCGCTCAAATCGATGGCGCCTTCCGGCAGCGTCAGCTTTGATAGATAGCGATGCCGCCGCGTGTAGGCATCCATGCGTACGAAGCTCAGAAGCTTGACACCGTCGCTGCGCAGCAATCTCTGTACCAGCTCGGACGCCGGCGATGCCACCAGCATCATCATGTCCAATGCCCCGGTTCGTAAAGCGTCCACCGCTGCTTCGCCCTGGAGGTCCGAAATCACGAGGTCGCTGTCATCGATGCCTGCGTCTCTCGACAACACCAACACCAGTGCCCGTGTGCCGCTGCCCTCCGGTCCGATGGACATACGTTTGCCGATGATGTCGGAGGGGCGAGTGATGGGCACTGTCTCATTTACGAATACCCAGAGCGGCTCGTAGTAAAGGC
>Ga0255058_10000470_pt1 | contig 23528 bp, 22 predicted proteins | sample Cases_109_9_MG_FD_188637 | JGI IMG/M metagenome (GOLD analysis project Ga0255058, IMG submission 188637) | Seawater microbial communities from Amundsen Gulf, Northwest Territories, Canada - Cases_109_9 | ecosystem: Environmental > Aquatic > Marine > Gulf | place: Canada: Northwest Territories... | reverse complement strand
CACCCGGAAATGGCAATACGCACCGGCCTACGTTTCAGTTCTGCTTGACCTGGCTTGGCACACGGGGAGACGAATCGACTCAATCCTCCACCTCCGCGAAAGCGATTTCTTCCCCCACCGTGGGCCGCACGGTGCCCTACTGTGGCGCGGCGACACGGACAAGATGAAAAGGGAAAGCCTTGTGCCGCTCAACGCCGAGGCGCGGGAGGCCATTGACCGCCAATTGGCACTGAAACGTCCTAACGATTTCATGTTCCCAGCCCCCCTGCAGGAGACGAAGCCTGTGGGCACGACCACGGCGCGCGACTGGCTTCGCAGGGCGGAGGAGCTTGCGAGCCTCGATCATACACCCGGAGGTGGGTGGCACATGTTCCGGCGAGGATTCGTGACCATGCGGAAGGGGCTCTCTGAACCCGACCTCGCGGCCTTGGGTGGATGGGAAAACCCTTCAATCATGAGACGCATTTATCAGCAGCCCGATTTCGACACGATGGTCGCCGTTGTGCAGAATCCCATACGAGACGAGGAGTAGATCATGGCAGCCCGCAGCAGCACCCTTACCGCCCGAATACATGGCGATGTGGCGTACGTGAAGATGTCCGAGGCTCGGAAACACCTGTCCACCATCATTGAGGATGTGTTGGCGAAATACCCCCGCGTGGTGATTGAGAAGCGCGGGAAACCTGTCGCCGTTATTTCCCGTCCGGACGATGTAAAGGATGCGGTCTTAACGGAGGAATTCTGAGGAAGCCAGGTTCACCAAGAAGATTGAGCGGCGTACACCCTCATTCCTCCCAGAGCAAAGCGAAGCGCCCGGCGTTGGGTGGGAGAGGCTGGGCGGGTGTGGATCTATTCCTATGGCTTGGCCTGCCGGGTATCAAGCCATCTCCAGGTCACGCTCAGACCCAGGCCCACGACAGCGAAGACGACCAGAAAGGCGAGTACGATTGGGATAGCCTCAAACCAATCCTGATCTGGGTACCGGCCCGTTATCCATGAAGCGAGGAGTGCAAAGAGGAGCCACATCGGAAAACCGAAGAGGGCTGCCAAGAGCCAGAAGATTCCCAACTGAACCGGATGCCAGTCCTTTACCGCCATGTCCCCACTATAACCAAGCAGGCCCGCCGCCGTGCGAGCAGCCCTAGTCCCACTCCAGCACGACGCCACCAGAACTTCCCGGCCAGAACTTGCCAACCCGCACCGTCCTGGGCGCCGCCTGGATGGACACCAGGCACCCGGCTGCCGTGCGAGCAAAGAGAAGCGCCCGGCGTGAACCGGGCGCTTGCTGGGTAGGCCAATCTGTCACGGAGTCAGTCGCAAGAGTTGTGGACGTTGAGCACTTCGGCCGTTACGTCCCCGTTGGCATTGATGGTGATTTTATAGGTCACCTTCTCCTTGAAGTCCGGGGCCTTGCCCTTGCCGATTACATTCCAGTTGTCGATGTAGTTGTACGTATACGGATACCCGTCAGCACCTACCGTTTCGTGGTCCCCGAAAGAGTTATTCCAAACGTATTCGTATCCAGTATTTCGCCCCACGCCGGTTCCCTTGACGACGTACTTCAATTGCCAGTTGATGTTGCCGCTGGCTGATTCAGTCGACGACTCCATGATCTTGATCCGAAGAATGGCGTCGATCCACTCATCGCAATGTTCGAACTCCCAGGGAGTGGTAATCCACTCGTTCTGTAGGACCTTGAAGTTTGGACCGTCGGACATGGGGTCTTGGACGGCGGTTGGAGCTTGGTCGCAGCTTACGGCCACGAACAGTGCGAGTACTACGACGAGTGGGATTTGCCAGCGCATGAGTTACCTCCTGTGCGCTGCGGCCTCCTGGGGAGGTCGCACTGTAACAATGCGACCGGTACGTCCGGGGGGGACGGCGTCCGATCCTGCTTTGTGTGGGGCCGTTCTATAGAAAAGAGGCGAGCCTCGGATAGTCGCCTGCACTCACACGTCAGAGTAATTAACTGGGCAAGGTGTATGCCGAGATCGGTAGTCCCCAGGCACCCAAACCGAGGTCGTTAGTACTAAAGTACTTGGCGCGGTTTTGACAGGTTGGTGTTGCAGATATGCGACGGACATCCCGTCGGATCATGGGTCAGATTGTCGGGTCGCGCGAGCCTACTCCCACTCAAGCACCACTCCACCAGAACTTCCCGGCCAGAACTTGCCGACCCGTACCGTCCTCGGCGCCGCCTGGACGGATACCAGTGCGCCGGCTGCGGCGTTGGAAACGTCGTCATGCGAGCGGGGGCCGTGGTCGATGCTGTCACGGCCTGCACGACTCGTCCGACGCTCCAAGCCCACTAGCTGAGCGCGTAGCCGCTTGAGATCCAAGAGGTCCACCTGGCCGCTGTTCAGCAGCGGCAGAAACGACAAATAGATTGCCGACTTTGTCAGCTCGGACACCCGGTACGTGATCCCGCCCTTCGCAAATCGCTCCCTGGGCCATTCGCCGGCGTATCTGTCGCCCTCGACTGACGACAATCCGTACATCTTCAGTAACCCGCAGAACTCGGCAGTCACATCTTCCGGGCTGAACGGTGGCCTGACTTCCCGCACCAAATCGAGTATTCCGTGCGCACCATCCTGGTGTGCGATCGCGAGCGTGTAACTGTCTGCTGATCCACCAGACGGGTCCGTGAATCCCACGTACCGCACACCTGGCACCGGAGCCAGTTCGTATCGGCCTGGCTCTATCGCCGCGTCTACCGCCTCTGGCGTCACGAGCGCCTCGATGTCGCGTCGGAACTCGCCGCCGTATTCCGCCGCTGCGGCCAGCGGGTCCTCCTCGTATGCACGCTCGATCACCCGGTCAGGAACCAGCGGATTCATCTGCTGGGTTGTGCCTTGCCAGACCAGCACGTCCGGATCGTCTTCGCCCCAGTACCGCTCGTATGCGTCCCAGAGCACGCCACGCCGGCTGTAAGGCGTCGAGATGCACAAGAGCAGCCCCGTGGGGATCGTCGCCATCGACGGCCGCAAGGCGTTGAGGATCTCGGTGTCCGGGTTGGCTGAGTCGTCACTGTGGAAGAACGCGATCTCGTCACAGATCGCCGCGACTACCGTATACCCCCGGATGCTCCGGAACGAGCTCGTGTGGACCGATATCGTGATGTTGTTCGTCAGCGTGATCGTCTCCTTCGTCCTCGACTTGACCATGCTGGACAGGAGCGGGCTCGAGTCGATCAGGCTCTCGATGTACTTGAACTCGACACGCGCTTGGCGACGGTCTGGTGCGAGTAGCATCACTTCGCCTTGTTCGCCTGGTGAGAGCACATCCGCATAGTCCTGGAAACAGGCGAGGAATACCGCGACAGCGCTCATCGTACGGCTCTTGCCGCCACGCCGGCCCACTACCACGTAGGCTTCCCGGAACGGCCGTCCTGGCACGTCCTCACGGCCCGTGTGAGCCTTCCAGGTGTCCACGTCCGTGTCCGACAGCGGCAGCCCGAACAGACCGGACAGGAACACGCGCCAGCGGGCCCAGGACTCGCCCTGGAAGTGGGAACCGAACAGGGCAGGATCGGCCAGTGCGTCACGTATCGAGAGCATCGTCAGCCTCCCCGAAGCGTGTATTGCACCAGGGTGCTAGATTCAACGTGCCCCCCCAACAACAGACGGAGCCACTTGATGATACTACGGACCATCGGCTGTCTCATCCTGTTTCTTTTGGGACTCGCTCTCTTTCTCGTGATGGTGTACGAGGGGATGTGTGACGGCTGTGTCTGGGACTGGCTCGAGAGCCTGTAACAACTACTCATCATCTCCCCCGTACCTGTCCTCGACGTACGCCTCGAGGGTGAGCGTCTTTGACTGTCGCTCGAGCCCCAGCAGGGACACGTAGCGCACCAGGGCGTCCGCCAGCTTCTGACGCTGCATGACGACTGAGCTCACCTGGCGCTTGCTCTTGTTTATCACCCGGGTGGGATCAGTGAACAGCCACGCGTCGAGCGCGTCTAGTATCACCTTCGTCCTGGCTGCCTGCTCCAGTACCGTGAGCTCCATCGCACTAGGGTCACCGCCCAGGTCCGTCACCAGCGCGTCACGCCAGTGGGCCAGCTCCTTCGCTGCAGTCGTACGTCCGTCCAGTACGTCCTGTATCCGGCGCGACCCGATGTCCTTCAGCGCCTGTTTCGACCGTCTAACGGAGGGCGGCCGGGGGATCGGGGTGCCATCTGCCTTCGTTCTGTTACGACTCATAGTATCCACTTCTGGGGCAAAGACGGGGCAAAGTCAGTTTGCAAGTCTTTGCACCGTAACAGGTTGAAAACGTCCCTTGGACTATTAGTCCACGGGTCAAGCACGGTTCCAGGGGCTCCGGATAGCGTGTTTCTGCCCCCGCTGTATATTGATGCTATGGGCACCTTCATTCTCATCGGCCTCGTGATCGCCGTTTTGTTCTTCCTTTACAAGGCCATCGTAATGGCCGGCGCAGAGATCGCGGGCGGGTACGTGAAGGCGTGGCTGATCCTGCTCGGCGTATTCGTAGGCGCCGCCGTTCTAGGCTCTGCCTGTTCATTCCTACTCGACTACTAATCCCGTCGTTGTTCCGGAACTGTTCCGGATATGTTCCGGATAGAAAGTGCTGTAAGTTGTTACGCCCCAGCGTTGTTCTGGATGTTCCGGATAGAGGGTATCCTATATATAGGTGTGAGTGTTTTTCAGGCGTCATTTCTTTTGACTCTCACTTGACTCTGCCGCGCTAGGTTTCACGGTGCCCCTAACTGGAGGTGAACCGTGAACATTCGTCGTCGCCTAATCCTAGTCGCGTGCCTACTGGGGACCATGGGTCTCGCCGGCGTCCCATCCGCGTGTAGTTTCAGCACAGCGCCCCAGTGCGAACGGTCGCGGCGTTCTGGATCTGGTACGGAGGACAAAGGCAAAATCTGTGGTAGCGACTCTGTGTGCTGCTCGGGTTCCTGCGGAGGCTTGACCTCTGAGCACACGGGACACTGCTCGTAGCAGCTACCACCTCCCTCACGCGGAACGGTGTCGCCACCCCGTGTAGCGGTGTCGGATAATTCTGGTAGTTCACTTGTCCGATGCCTTACAATCGAAATCAGTAATGGCCCGATGGATGAGTTCGTCAGCAGCGTCGAGGTCGGCCCACTTCACCCCTTCCATCAGCTCTATCGTCGAGTGGAGCAGTTGGACGTACTCACCTGGCCGCATGGCGCGGATCGCATCGAACACGTAGTAGTGGATCTGCTCACCGAGCCGCTGAACGATGTCGAGGCGGGGGTCACTGGATCCCCTCTTCAGCTTCCGCACCTCGGACACGATCCTGCTCGTCAGGAGCTCCGCGACTGCGAGCGCGTGCACCGCAAACTCCTCGCTGGACAGCGTGCCCTCGTAAGCCTTCATCCTGTCGTCGAGTGCTGCCATTTGTCTTTGCCCTGACTTTGCCCCAACGGGTGTAAATCGTGTGATCCGTGGACGCCCTGTGAGGGGCGCCCTGACCGGATCTGTTGACGTTACGGGGCCTGTCCGGAAGGTGTATCAGGGCTGGATCGTGTCACCCGGGATTGATAAACCCCGCGGCCGCCGCGCACCCATGTCGCCTTGCCTGCCGGATCCACCTCCGCCATGACGTTGGTGACGCCCGCCTCGGCCGCGATTCGCTCGGCCACGGCGGTGTGGTCTCCAGAGAGCAGCACGACCTCGAGGCCACGCTCGACTGCCTCTACCACGATCGCACGGGCGATAGGGTGCATGCTGGAGCGCTCCAGCCCTGTGGCGAGCACGACGGCGAAATGCCGGCCATGCAGCACGAGATGACGCCGGAGCCATAGATTCACTTCCTCAAGAAATAGACGGACCTCGACCGACCGGCTAACCTGACGGGCATGGAAGCCACGACACTCTACACGCTGATCGGCTATCTGGGCTCAGCCCTCGTCGTGACGTCGCTCGCGATGCGGTCGATCCTCAAGCTCAGGATCGTCGGACTCGGGGGCGCGATCACGTTCCTCGTGTACGGCTACCTGATCGGCGCGTGGCCGATCGTGTGGACCAATGCCGTGATCGTTCTCATCCACACGCACTTCCTGCGCGAGATCCGGCGCTCGGACGAGTACTTCAAGGTCCTCGAAGTGCGACGGGAGTCCAACTACCTGCGGTGTTTCCTGGATCACTACGAGGACGACATCCAGAGGTCATGGCCGGGCTTCACATTTCACCCGGAGGATGAGGTCCTGGTCCTGTTCATCCTGCGCGATCTCGTGCCTGCGGGGCTATTCATAGCGAGCGTGCGGGACGAGAAGACTCTGGAGCTCCAGCTCGACTACGCGATCGCCGGCTACAGGGACTTCAAGATCGGGCGGCACCTGTATTCGCGAGGGGCCCTGCACGCATGCGGATACCGGGCCATCACCGCCGAAGCGAGTGGTGACCGGGCCGCCGACTATCTGGCGAAGATGGGGTTCACTCGTACACGGACGGACGGGAGCTGGAACCTGGACCTCCATTGACCATCCGCTCAGCCCGGGATTGCCTCGATGGCCGTCTCCCTCCTCGTGATTCGCTTAACCGTGATGTGGAGCCAGATCAGGCACGCCAGCGTCACGAAGAAGAAGAAGATCCACGTCGTGGTCCACAGTCCGATCCCCCGCAGCAGGTACCCGAATATGATGGGGCAGAAGAAGCCACCGAGGCCGCCCATCACCCCGACAGCCCCGCCCACCACAGCCACTTCGGTCGGGAAGTACTCCGGGATGTATTTGTAGACAGCCGCTTTCCCGATCCCCATCGCTATCCCGATGATGAACACGAAAATCGTGAAGATCCACACGTTGGCCTGGAAGAAGATGTGCGTCGTGCCGGCGGCGAGGAGCGTCCTCCTCGAAACCACCTGGCCCTCGGTCACCTGTGGCACGTGCCACGACTGGATCACGGGCAGGATGTGGGTCTTGCTCTCGTCGAATCCCGACTCGACAGGAGGCTGAAGTGCATACACGTCCTGATCGACCCGGATCTCGTTCTCCGTGACGAGCGTCACGGCTCCACTCTTCCGGGCCATGACTCCGCTGCCGGCAGACTCGACTTCCATCTTCGGGAAGAACAGGGCCAGACAGCACACGGCGATGGCCCCGAGGACCCAGTACATCACCGTGCGGGCGCCCACCCGGTCCGACAGGTATCCGCCGAAGGCGCGGATCAGCCCCGAAGGCAACGAGAAGATGGATGTCAGGAGCCCGGCAGTGACGATGGTCATCGAGTAGACGTTCACGTAGTAGGGGACCAGCCACTGGGCCAGGGCCACGAACCCGCCGAACACGAGGAAGTAGTACAGGCCGAAACGCCACACACGCGTGTTTCGGAGCGGCCGCAGCATCTCGAGAACCGTGCGCTGCGAAGCGACCTCCGGTTTCTTGTTCCGCGTGAACAGGAAGAACACGATCGCCATCACCACGAGCAGGGCAGCGTAGTACTGCGGGAGCACTCTCCAGCGATCCAGGTCCTGCCCGCCGTTCGTGAGCGACCGTAGAATCCCCGGGGCGACCATCACGGTCAGAGCCGCACCCGCGTTCCCTGCGCCGAAGATCCCCAGGGCGGTTCCCTGCCGCTCCCTGCTGAACCACACCGACGAGAACGCGATGCCGACCGCGAACGAGGTGCCGGTGAGCCCGAAGCCCAGACTGGCGAGCAGATAGCCGGTGTAGGAATCGACCTGGCTCAGCAAGTACATTGGCACGGCGCACAGGAGCATCAGCAGCGCGTACACCGGCCTGCCACCGAACCGCTCGGTGAGCATCCCCAGGGGCAGCCGCATGATGGAGCCGGTGAGAACCGGGATCCCGATCAGCGTCCCCATCTGCGCGGTGTCCCAGTCGAAGATCCCGTTCTCCACGAGAAACGTCACCAGGACGCCGTTCAGCATCCAGGCCGCGAAGCAGACCGTGAAAGCGAGCGTGTTCAGACTCAGGACCCGCCACGCCCCAGACTGTTCTTTCATGTCACCTGCTCGATGTTGACCCGGCACGGCCGGACGGCCGGCCCGGAATGTGTTGCACCCCGGTTGTCTCGATCAGCACGCGATCTCCGCGTTCTTCCTGGCGTAGAACCACCAGTTCAGCACGAGGCACGTCGCGTAGTATGCCGCGAAGCCGTACAGGGCGTTCTGCGGTGTGCCCGCCCGGATCTGGGTCGCGAAGATCTTCGGAATCAGAAACGCCCCGTACGCCGCGATCGCTGACGTCCAGCCGAGAACCGGACCCCGATTGTCCTTCTTGAAGATCACGCCGATCATCCGGAACGTGGAACCATTCCCGATGCCGGTAGTGGCGAACAGCACGATGAACAGCCAGAGGAAGGGAAAGAAGTACTGCGTCGGATCCGGCGACTCGAGCGCGAGTGACACGACGTAGCCCGCCCCGATCGTGGACGCGATCATGACGAGCGTGTCCCAGTGGGTCACACGGGCGCCGCCCAGCTTGTCCGACAGCCATCCGCCTAGGGGTCGGATCAGGGCGCCCACGCCGGCGCCGATCCAGATGTACGCCGCCGAGCTCATCCCCGTCGCCTGGCCTGCCTGCTCTCCCACCCGGATCACGCCGAACACGTCGTCGATCAGCTTCGGGAAAGCGTTGGCGTACCCGATGAAGGAGCCGAAGGTCATGACATACAGGTACGTCATGATCCAGTTGTGCTTCATCTTGAAGATGCCGAACTGCTCGTCCAGGCTCTCCCTCGTCTCCCGGGGAGTCAGGTAGCGCATCGCCGCCAGAGTGACGACGACGGCGACGACCACGACGACGAATGTCTTGACAAGAACCGGGAACGGGCCCCACGGCACGATCAGGAGGACGATTCCGACGGCGGCTCCCAGGAAACCGAGGAGGGTGAGCCACAGGTACTTCCCGACGGCGACCGTGGTGGACCCGACCTTGTGGAAAGGCAGGTTGTTCATGCCGAAGAAGGCGAGGATAGAGAACAGGGCCAGGAGGGGCACCCACACCAGGCCCGCGTTCTGGATCCACATGCGTGAGGTCGCACCCGCGGCCTCGTATTCGTACGGGTCGCCGCTCAGGGCTCCGAACAGGCTGAAAGTGATCACCCAGGGGATCAGGAACTGCATGACGCTGACCCCGAGGTTGCCGAGTCCCGCATTGAGCCCGAGTGCCAGCCCCTGCTTCGCCTTCGGGAAGAAGAAGCTGATATTCGACATGGAGGATGCGAACACGCCCCCGCCTATGCCGGAGAGCGCCGCGAGAATAATGAGGAGCCAGAACGGCGTCGTGGGATCCTGAAGAGCGATCCCCGCGCTGACGGCGGGCAGGATCAGCAAAGCGCTCGTCATGAACTTGACGTTGCGCCCCCCGCAGATCGCGACCATGAACGAATTAGGAATCCGCAGCGTCGCGCCGGCCAGACCTGCGACCGCCGGAAGAGTGAACAGCAGAGCCCGGTATCCGGCTTCGGCGTACGGCTCACCACCGTTCATGAACGTGAAGTTGAACAGCTCCCCGCCGGTCGCGAAGTGGATCTGTTGAATGTACTTGGCGACCATGCCCCAGTAGATCCAGACGGCGAATGCCAGGAGTAGATTGGGAATGGAGATCCACAGGTTCCGCTTCGCGATGCCTTTTCCCTCGCGGCTCCAGAACGTCTCATCCTCGGGATCCCAGTAGTGGGGCCAGGCCCGATCCGGGTTCTCGTGACTCATGCGTTATCTCGCTTACCTGCTTCGTGGACGGACCCGGGACCAGGGTGCACTCGGATCACGAATCGTTTTGCGGTTCCAGTTCCAGATCACCTGCTGGTAAGGCCGCACGATGTAGTGGAGTGGAGCCACTATGAAGTGCGCCAGGCGCGTGAACGGGACTATGAACACGATGGCGAACGCGCCCAGGATGTGGAGCTTGATGACCCAAGGAAGCGTGAACACCGCTCCCGTCTCCGGCGTGAACGTGACGAGCGACCACAGGTAGGGCGACAGGTCGGCTGCAAACCATGAGGCTCCCCACCGGTAGCCGAGCGCAATCCACAGGCCCAGCACCACCTGGGCCAGCAGCAGGAGCTCGACCGCGATGTCCATCGGAGTGGTCACGGCGCGGACGCGCGCGTTCGTGACCCTGCGCCACATGAGGGCGACGAGGCCGACGAACACGGTGACCCCGAACACGAAGGCCGTCACCTCGAGGATGAGCAGCCGCACGGGAACGCGGTTCCACGCCAGGTTAGCCTGCGGCAGGAGGAACGCGATGAGGTGTCCGACGAACACGACCAGCAGCCCGACGTGGAACGGAACGCTCCCCCAGAAGAGCTGCCTCCCCTCCAGGAACTGTGAGGAAAGCGACGAGATCGTGAAGCTCTTGCTTCTGTACCTGTAAATGAGCCCGATCACGAACGTCATGACAGCGACGTACGGAAACGCGATGAAGAGGACGGGGTTGAGGACGTTCATGGTATGCTCCTCGACTTCTCCGGGCGCCCTTGGCTGGCTTCGATGGCCAGCTCGCGGCCGATGGAATTCAGGAAGTCGCTCGCGTGTTCCGGCCTCTCACGCTCAGAGAGGTCGAAGTCCTCTCTCAGCACATCCACGAGCACCAACAGGGGCGTGCGGTACATCGTCCCTCGCTCCTGCGAGGAAACGATCAGGGTCTTGAAGTGCTTCCTGTACAGGCGGTTCCGCTCTTCCATGCGGCTGGGGCCGAACTCCTCGATCATCATCCGGAGGGCCGGGTACAGGATTTCCTGGACGAACTCGGCGAGGATCTCCGGATCCTGCCACCGGGCGACCAGTCTGAGGACGTTCGGCAGGTGGTCCGGCAGCTCGGTCCCGCAATCGACACCGACCTCGCGATGCTCGCGGTTCAGGTTGACCAGTACCTCGCCCCGTTTGTAGTCGTCGCCGAACATGACGTATCCGACCCCGAGGGTCGTGATCGACTGTACGTCGAAGGACCGGGTGAATATCTCCTGCACCTCGTCGAGCTGCTCCTCCGATAAAGCCTTGCCGTCCCCCGGCAGCGCCCGGGCAAACGCTTTGAGCTCGTTCGCCGCCGCCGGATAGCTCGTCTCGAGGAGGTCGCACAGCGCGCGGACCACGATCGGATAGTCCGACTTGGGGTACTCGAACAGAGCCGCGAGCCGCTCGTAGTGATCCACCTCACCCATGTCAGGCCCCCCTCTGCGCCGTACCGTCCTTGAACCCGAACCCCGTGTTTCCCTGCACGTCGCCCGTGAACTCCATCATCTCTATGGCCTGCTCACGGTGCGCGGCAGGAATCACGAATCGATCGTCGAACTTGGCGAGCGACGTCAGATAGTAGATGTCGTCCGCCCGTTGCGGTGTGAGTCCGGTGTCGGCGAGCGCCTGCTTCACCGTCTCTTCCTCCACATCGCCCACCGTGACCAGACGCCTGTGCAGCCGCACCGCCATCAGCTTCTTGAGCCGGTCTCCGACCTGATCGGTGTTACCCGCACTGAACAGGTTCGCCATGTATTGAAGCGGGAAGCGCGCCTCATCGATCGTACCGAAGAGATGATCGGTGCTCGTGTCGTACAGCCAGCTGTCGGGCCAGTGCTTCGCCGCGGTGTTCAGCTTCGCGGCCTGCGAGGTAGTGTCCACCTCGGACACCGAGGCCATGACCGGCAGGAGCGGCGGAACGTAGAACAGCATCGGCAGCGTACGGAACTCCGGGTGAAGGGGCAGCGCCAGGTCCCACTCCTTCACGAACCTGTACGTGGGCGAGGACTGGGCGGAATCGATCGTCGAATCGGCGACACCGTTGGCCTTCGCCGCGGCAATTACCTCGGGATTGAACGGATCGAGGATCATGTCCATCTGCCGGCTCACCACGTCGGCTTCGTCGGCCGAAGCGACAGCCTCGATCTGGTCCGCGTCGTACAGCAGCACCCCAAGGTATCGGATGCGACCCACGCAGGAGTGCATGCACGCGGGGGCGAGGCCCGACTCGATCCGCGGGTAGCACAGGATGCACTTCTCGGACTTACCCGTGCTCCAGTTGTAGTAGGTCTTCTTGTACGGGCACGCTGTCACGCACATCCGCCAGCCTCGGCACACATCCTGATTGATCAGGACCACCCCGTCCTCGCCCCGTTTGTAGATAGCTCCCGAGGGACAGGACGCCACGCACGCCGGATTCAGGCAGTGGTTGCAGATCCGCGGGAGGTAGAAGAAGGCCATGCGTTCCAGCTGGAACATCGCCTCCTGCTCGGCCGGAGTGAGGTTCTCCATGTTGGGGTCTTTCCGAGCAAAATCTGGCGATCCGCTCAGGTCGTCGTCCCAGTTCGGCCCCATCTTGATGTCCATCGGCTCGCCGGTGATCATCGAGATCGGCCGGGCCGTGGGCTGATCGTCCCCCGCGGGAGACTCAATCAGGTCCAGGTACTTGAACGTGAACGGCTCGTAGTAGTCGTCGATCACCGGCATATGCGGGTTGTGGAAAATGTTCGTGAGGCTCTTCGGTTTCCCCGCGCCTTTCAGGTCGATCCCCTTTCCGTTCTTCTGCCAGCCCCCTTTGTAGATCTCCTGATCTTCCCAATTCCCGGGGTAGCCGGTACCGGGCTTGGTCTCGACGTTGTTCCACCACATGTATTCGGCGCCCTTGCGGTCGGTCCAGATGTTCTTGCAGGCGACCGAGCACGTGTGACAGCCGATGCACTTGTCCAGGTGGAACACCATCGAAATCTGTGAGCGAACGTCCATCTCGGGTCTCCCGTTTTTGGCGCGAATCGCCGGCGTTCAGAACACTACTTTGTCCATCCGCTTGACGACGACGTGCGTATCCCGGTTGGGAGCGATCGGCCCCCAGTAGTTGAAGTGGTACGAGAACTGGCCGTAGCCGCCGGCGAGGAAGTTCGGCTTGAGGTGGATGCGGGTGAAGCTGTTGTGCCCGCCGGCCCGCTTCCCGCCCCGCACCTGCGACTTCGGGATGCCTATCGTGCGCTCGGGAACATGGTACACGATGCACACGCCCTTCGGGATACGGGCGCTGACCGTCGCGCGCGCCGCGTAGACGCCGTGGTCGTTGTAAACCTCGCACCAGTCGTTGTCCCGGATGCCCAACGCCTCGGCGTCCACCTCGCTCAGCCATACAGGCTCGCAACCCCGAGACAGGGTGAGCATGCGGTGGTTGTCGCCGTACGTGGAGTGGATGTGCCACTTCCCGTGCGGCGTGAGGCAGTTCAGGATCATCGCGTCCCCGTCCTTCAGAGTCTGCTTCAGGTCGCCGTACGCCTCGGGCTTGGGTGACGGTTTGTAGGTCGGCAGGTGTTCCCCGTAGGCCAGGTACATCTCGTGGTCGAGGTAGAAGTGCTGGCGACCTGTGAGCGTCCGCCACGGGACCAGCTTCTCGACGTTGTAGGTGAAGGCCGCGTACGCCCTTCCGCCGTTCATGACGCCCGACCACAGCGGCGACGTGTTGTACCGCCGCGGCTGCGCCTGCAGGTCCGCGTAGTTGATACGCAGCTCCTCACTTCCGGCACCGAGGTCCACCAGGTCCAGGCCGGTCCGCCTCTCCGCGTCCCGGTAGGCGCGCATGTTCAACACGCCGTTCGTGAGCGCCGAGAGATGCAGCACCGCGTTGGCCGCCCACTCGTCTTCCTTCAGTGACGGCAGCACGTCGCCGTTCCGGCGCTCCACCGGGAAGTGGTTGGACTCGATCATTTCGTCGTACGCGTCGGCACACTCGAAGTGGTTCCCGTGGGCCCCCAGACCGGTCGCACGAATGCGGTCGCCAAGGCTGATGAACTTGTCGTACAGCTTCGTATAGTCGCGGTCCACAACGGTGAGGTTGTGGATGGTCTTCCCGAGCACGGGCTCGCACTCCCCGTGGTACCAATCCCGGATCACCGGCTGGGAAATCTCGCCGGCCGAGTCATGTGCGATGGGCGAAGCCACCACGTCCTTCTGCAGCTCGGGGAAGTACTTCTCGGCCGCTTCGCTGGTCACCTTCGCCAGGTCGCGGAAGATGTTCCAGTCGGTCTTCGACTCCCACACCGGTGCGATAGCTGCCGAGAGCGGGTGGATGAACGAGTGGAGGTCGGTGCTGTTGAGGTCGGCCTTCTCGTACCACGACGCCGCGGGGAGCACGATGTCCGAGTACAGGGCCGACGAGTCCATGCGGAAGTTGAGGTCGACGATCAGGTCCATCTTCCCGATCGGCGCCACGTCGTGCCAGTTGACTTCGCGGGTGTGCTCCTCGGAGTCCTGGGCGATCGCGTTGTGGTGCGTGCCCAGGTAATGCTTCAGGGCGTATTCGTGCCCCTTCATGCTTCCCATGATCGCGTTGCCCCGCCAGATGTACCACACGCGCGGGAAGTTGTGCTCTGCCTCCGGATCGCTCACCGAGTACTTGAGGTCCTTCGAGCGGAGCTTGTCGAGCACGTACTTCTTGATCGCGTCGTCGTCCGACGCCCCGGCCTCGACAGCCTCCCGGCACAGGTCCAGGGTGTTCTGGTCGAACTGCGGGTAGAAGGGCATCCAGCCCATCCGAACGGCCTTGAAGATCTGATCGGCGGTGTGCTGCTTCGTCAGTTCGTTCTCGGGCACGGTGTTGTACTTCGAGAACTGGCCGTCGTAGCGGTACTGGCAGCTGTTGATGTAATGCCAGATCGGGGTCTGCTGGAGCCGGACGGCTCCGTGCCAGTCCTTGGCGAACGCGATCGCTCCCCACGAGTCCACCGGGGCCAGTTTCTCCTGCCCCACGTAGTGGTTGAGACCGCCACCGTTCTTGCCGATGCACCCGGTCAGCATCAGGGCCATCGCGCCTGCCCGGTACATCAGGTTGGCGTGGTACCAGTGGTTGATTCCGGCCCCGATGATGATCATGCACTTGCCGCCGGTGGCATCGGCGGTGTTCGCCCACTCGCGCGCGAACTGGAGCACCGTTTCAGCCGCCACCCCGGTGAACAGCTCCTGCCACGCGGGGGTGTAGGCAGCGTCCTTGTCGTCGTAGCTCTCCGGGTAGTCGCCTGGAAGGCCGCGCCCGACACCGAACTGGGCCATCGTCAGGTCGTACACCGTCGTTACGAGGGCCGAGCCGTCGGTCGTCTCGACGCGCATCACGGGCACACCGCGATCGGCCGTGCGATCGAGCCCGTACTCGACGAAAGTGGTCTGCACCACTTCATCCGTCCGTCCGAGAAGCGTCAGGACCGGGTCATAGGGCCGGTCATCGACCACGCTCTCCGGCTTGATGTTCCAGTTGCCCTGCTTCTCGTCCCAGCGGGATCCCGAGCTCCCTTTCGGGACCACCAGCTCGCCAGTGTTCGCGTCGATGTTGAGGAACTTCCACTCGCCGTTGGATATGTCGCGATAAGCCGGGATCTCCGACGCGCGGAGCAGGCGCCCCGGCTTGTAGTTGTCGCCGTCCTTCTCGAGCTTCACCAGATACGGGCTGTCGGTGTACTTCTTCACGTAGTCGATAAAGTACGGCGTCTGCTTTTCGTGGTGGAACTCCTTCAGGATCACGTGGGTGGTGGCCATCCAGAATGCACCGTCGCTGCCAGCATGGAGCGGCACCCACTGATCGGCGTACTTGCACACCTGGCTGAAATCCGGAGAGAACACGACGGCCTTAGTGCCGTTGTGCCGCGATTCGGCGAAGAAGTGGCAGTCGGGCGTGCGCGTCATGTTGAGGCACGCACCCATGTCCGCGATCATCTTCGCGTTGAACCAGTCGGCACTCTCGCACACGTCGGTCTGCTCGCCCCAGATTTCGGGAAAGGCCGTGGGAAGGTCGCAGTACCAGTCGTAGAAGCTGAGGTTGACCCCGCCGAACAGCTGCAAGAACCTCCCCCCAGCAGCGTAGCTGAGCATCGACATGGCGGGGATGGGGCTGAATCCGATCACGCGGTCCGGGCCGTATTTCTCAGCCGTGTGGATGTTGGCGACGGCCATGATCTCATTGACTTCATCCCAACTGGCGCGCCGGAAGCCACCCTTGCCGCGCGATTGCTGGTATGCCCGGCGTGCCTCCTCGTCGTCTTGAAGGGCCTTCCACGCCTTCATCGGATCGCCGGTCTCGCGCTTCTTCTTCCGGTAGGCATCGATCAGCGCGCTGCGGATCAACGGGTATTTGATGCGGAGCGGACTGTACAGGTACCATGAGAAGGAGATTCCCCTCTGGCACCCGCGGGGCTCGTAAGGCGGTAGCGAGTCTTCCAGCAGCGGGTAGTCGAGCTGCTGGGTCTCCCACGTCACGATCCCGTCTTTCACGTGGATCTGCCAAGAGCAGCCCCCTGTGCAGTTCACGCCATGTGTGCTGCGCACGATCCGATCGTACTGGAACCGGTTGCGGTAGAACTCCTCCCACTTCCGGGTCTGCGGAGAAATGATGTCTTTGATCCAACCCATGGTCTTCTCGTTATCTTTCGGTGGATTCAGACCAAGCGGGGCCGCGCTTCGTCACGCGGAATTCACCTGTCTATCGAAGAGCGTCTGGTGCACGGTGCCCTTCCTGCGTTGTCTCCAGAGCAGCGCGAAGAGACCCAGGAGCAGCGCAGTACCCGCGATTCCGGCGAATAACAGCTTGATTCCGTAGGCCCGCGGCTCGTACATGGCCTGCTCGGCATCGGCCCGCTCGAGGAAACTGACGAGAGCCGTGACCTCGTCGTCGGTCAGCGGCCGTTCCTCGTAGGGCTTCTGCATCAGCGGAAACGGGGGCCGCCGGATCATCGCCCACACGCCTGGCGCCCCCACCCGCGAGATCACGGAAGTGAGCTCCGGGGCGAGCAGCCCACCGCCGATGACCGACTCGCTCCGCACCTCGTGGCACGAGTTGCACGTCGGTCCATTGTTGGTGAATCGGATCTTTCCTTGGAACAGGTCACGGCCCAAGCCCACCTGCTCTTCGGTGGCCGGCGACCTCTCCGGCGGAGGTTCGCCAGTAGTCGCGGTGCCTTGCAAGTAATCCAGGACCGCAAGAATCTCCGCCTCAGTGAGCGGCTGATCCGGCATGGGGATTCGGTTGTACTCCTCGAAGATCGCCACCGCATCGGCATCACCCGAGGCTACCATCTGCTGCGAGTGCTGGACGAAACCGATGATCCATGCCTCGCTGCGACGCTCTTCGACTCCCTTGAGGTCCGGTCCGACGAGCGAACCGCCACCGATCGTGTGGCATGCGGAGCACAGCGTCTGGAATGTCTGCTGCCCCTGATTGGCGTCTTGGGCCTGGACGATGCCGGGACACAGGACGAGAATCACGACGATCGTGAGTGGCAGGGCCCTGGTCCCGAGGACAGCAAGTTTTCTGGCGCCCTTCAACATGCTCCACCTGCTCTCAGAGGTGATAAATCATAAGTTTATGATAATAACATCCGTGGGAATCCGCCACGCCCTTGCTATCTCCCCTAGCAGCTCCCTAGTAACGACGGCTATTCTGCGCCGTCTATGCCACGGGCGGCTGCTTGCCGTGCGGCACCACCAGCACGGGACAGCTTGCATGCCGGACGACTCGCTCGGCGACGCTCCCTATCAGCAATCGGGGCACACCGGTGCGCCCGTGTGTGCCGATCACGATGAGATCGACGCCATGCTTCTCCGCGTAATCGCAGATCGCCAGCGGTGTGCTTACGCTTTCCAGCGACATGAGAGAAACGGACTCCACTCCCTGGAGCAGGGTACGCCTCAGATCCTCTAGATTCTGGTGCACCTCAGCGTCGAGATCGGCTGAGGTCACGTACTTATCGGCGGGGACTACGGCTTCCGGTGCGGCGGGCGCACGGCGATGCACGTGCAGCACGGTCAGTCTCGCGCCCGTGGCACGCGCCATCTCACCTGCCTTCGCGACCGCTTCTTCGGAGGCCGCCGAGAAATCGGTGGTGAGCAGGATGTGGGTTGCGGCACTCATGAGGAGCCTCCTGTTGTGCTGATGCGATTCTGCTCGCCCGGTCGGGTAATGTCAAATGGCGCTAGAGCGTGCCCCGTCTGACCGCTCCCGGTCAGGTCCCGACCACCGGCGATCGGGGCTTTCCGAGCTCCGCGTACGCCCAGATGAACAGTACCAGGAACGCGACGTCGACGATCGCGAACGGCTTCCAGATGAAGGGGATGCCGGCCGTGAACCAGTGGTAGAACACCACTGCGCAGTACGAGATCTTGAGCAGGATTCCGTACGGGATCAGCTGCCGATTGACCTCCGGACGTCGGGCGATAGTCAGAAACAGCAGCGCGAACACGATCAGGAGCGCGGCCGGAAAGTGGATGTACCCGAAGTGGTTGGGCGGCGTGACGCCGACCCACTCGAACAGCGCCGGCGCCGCTATCAGAAACGCCACCCCGAGGACCCCGTCATACAGGGCCGCCAGGTAGAACAGCACTGACACCGCGCGTAGTCTCTTCACGTCTCACTTCCCTTCTGTTGGAGCCCCTTCTCCACGGACTCCTTGAATCTGGCACGTCTCCACCGCGTGAACTCGTCCCCGTAGAGCCGCACGACGAGCTGCCTGAAGCCATCGGCCAGCTCCGCCGGGCTCATGTTCGCCGGCCGGTAGTTCACGTCGAACAGGGTGCACTTCGTCCACTCTCCCGGCTCCAGGATGCGCCCTTCCCGGTCCAAGCGCTCGTACAGGGGCGTGCCCGGAAACGGTGTGAGGATCGTCACCTGGACCTCGTACAGCTCCGAGTCGCGCACGAAGTCGAATACATGGTCGAAGATCTCGGTCGTGTGGCCGTCGAGGCCGATGACGAAGCAGCCGTTGACGGTGATGCCGTGTGACTGGATCGCCCGGATGGCCTCTCGGTACTCCGGGAATCTCTTGCGCTTCCAGTCGCTTCTGAGCTCGAGCCCCGCCAGGCCCAGTTCGATGGGACTCTCCAGGCCGATCAGGACCTGCGCACACCCGCTCCTGCGCATCAGATCCAGCAATTCGCCGTCATCTGCCACGGACAGGTCGGTCTCGGCGAACCACCGGAGTTTCCGGTCCCCGAGCTCGGTCAGGAGCTCCTTCCAGTACTTCTTATTCACGAACGCGTTGTCGTCCGCGAACTCGATGAAGGGTCGATCCCAGACATCGAGGATTCGATCGATCTCCCGAACGACGCCGGCAACGGGCTTCTGCTTGTACCTGTCGGTGAGGAGCACGGAACTGGCACAGAACTCACACCGGTGCGGACAGCCCCGGCTAGCCTGGATGGTCAGCCGGTTGTAGCGTGAAATGTCGAGCAATTCGAACGCCGGTATAGGAGCCTCGTCCAGGTCGTAGTCCTGCGTTCGGGCGTCGTACAAGGGCTTCAGGCGGTGGTTCGCGCAGTCCGACAGGACCTGGCTCCAGCACGGTTCCCCCTCTCCCACTACGACTGCGTCGCAGTGTCGGCTCGCTTCGTCGGGCAGCGCGCTGACGTGCAGTCCTCCCATGACGACGGGCACCCCCACTTCCCGGTAGCGGTCGGCCAGTTCGTATGCCTCGAAGATCTGCGCGCTGTACGAGGAGATCGCGACCAGGTCGAAGTCATCGGGCAACTCGTCCAGAGCGCCCGGATCGGGCACTTCCAGGTAACACACCTCGTGCTCGGGCGGCGTCAGGGCGGCGAGAGTCAGAAGACCGAGGCTCGGCAGCGAGGCGATCGTCTTGCTGCGCTCCACGAAACCCGGGAGCGTAAGACCCAGCCGCAGAAGCTCCTCGTCCACGACCCGGATTCCGCTCAGCGCGATGAGGCCGATCTTCATCGGATCGCAAGCCTCCACACGAAGATGGCGGTAGCCAGCATTACGGCTCCTGCAGGGACGAAGAACAGGTGTCTGAAAGACTTCCGAAGAGCCGACAGGTAGCACACGAGAGGCATCGCAACGGCTCCCACGAGCAGCAGATACGCCGGAAGCCGAACGCCCACCTGCATGTCGAGCGCGTCGACCGTGAGGGCGAAGGCGAGATTGAGAAAACCGATGCCGAACAAGGAGATGTGCCCGAGCCGGAGCATGCGGCGGCGCCAGTCGGTGTACCCCCCGAGCCAGGTTTCGTCGTGGAAGAAGAGCCCCGTGGTCGCTCCGGCGATGCTGCCAAGCAGAAACCCGATCCACGCGGCATACAGGTTGATCGTCATGTCAACCGCCGTTCCGTTCTCGAGACGAGCGTCACCCTAGTCGCCGGGCAACGTCGCTCGTGTCCACGAGCGGGGGGGTAGGATTAATTTAGTGGACCCGTGAGCTCACGGCGAACGAACTCGGCGAACGACGTCGGGGACCGCCCGAGCAGCGACTCGAGATCCGCCGGACTCCCGGCGAAGCCGTTCCGATCGTACCAGTGGAACATCTTCAGCAGCGGATCGATCGCGTCGTCCCCGAGACCTGCGGCCCGGGCCTCAGCCTCCCAGTCCATCGGATCGATGGCAACCGCCTCGACCGGCCGCCCGAGAGAGGCCGCGAACAAGTCGGCCATGCGGCGGTGAGAGATGGCCTGCGGACCGCAAAGCTCGTACGACTTGCCCGTGTGACCCGATTGAGTGAGCACGGTCGCGGCGGCGGCAGCCACGTCCCGAAGATCCACTACGCTGAACTCCGCCTCCACGTCATAGGGGACTTCGAGCTTCCCATTCGCCCGGATGTCCGGAAGTTGGGCCAGGACATTCTGCATGTAGGCGCACGGCTGCAGGATCGTGAAGGCGAGTCCGGACTCCTTGAGCTTCTGCTCGACCTGGTATTTCAGCCAATGATGAGGCATGGCTTCGATGTCCGGATACAGAACCGAGTGGAAGATGAACCGCTGCACTCCACCGCTTCGGGCAGCGGCGATGATCGCCTCACCAATTCTCAGCTCGCGTGGATGAACGTTGGGGCAGACATGATATACGGATTGAACCCCGTCCACGGCCCGTGAGAGATCGGCGAGCTCCAGAAGATCTCCTCTCAGCGCCGCGTGGGCGCCCAGCGAGAGCATCTCATCCACCTGTTGCGGGTGAAAGACCATGGCCCGGACGTCCAGGCCCTCTCCCGCAAATCGTCGCACGAGTGCCCGACCGGTCTTTCCCCCCGCGCCTGTAACCAGGATCGCCGAACGCACGGACATCTCCCTGCTCAGAATTGTTTCGTCCAGAATGTGTCGGGAAAGGTACACCATGCGCGATCAGAAGCCTGCCTGTACAATGTCCCGCCATGATCTCCGTCTCAGGCCTCGCGAAATCGTTCGGCGCCCAGCCGCTGTTCACGGACGTCTCCTTCGAGCTCAACCGGGGGGAACGTTACGGCCTCGTGGGCGCGAACGGGTCGGGGAAGACCACCCTCCTCAATATCATCAGCGGACACGAAGACATGTCCGAGGGATCCGTATCCATACCGAAGAACCTCAAGCTGGGCATACTGCGCCAGGACCAGTTCATCTACGAGAACGAGGAGATCCTCGGGGTCACGATGAGGGGGAACCGCGTGTTGTGGCACGCAATGGTCGAGAAGGAGGCACTGCTCGCGGAGACGGAAGGGGATTTCGACCCCGAGCGTTTCTCGGAGCTCGAGGAGACGATCCAGCACCACGACGGGTACGCCGCAGAGGCCCGGGCGGCCGAAATCCTGGAGGGTCTGGGCTTCCCGACGGAGATCCAGCGCCAACTCATGTCGACGCTCTCGGGGGGGTTCAAGCTGCGCGTGCTGCTGGCGCAGGCACTCGCCGGCTCGCCCGACGTCCTGCTCCTTGACGAGCCCACAAATCACCTGGACATCCTGTCGATCCGCTGGCTCGAGAAGTTCCTCAGGGACTTCGTTGGACCGGTGGTCGTGATCTCACACGATCATCGTTTCCTGGACAACGTCACGACCCAGATTCTCGACGTCGACTACCAGAGGGTCACTCAGTATCCGGGAACATACGACGACTTTATCGGGGCGAAGCAGGCGGAGCGCGAACGGCGCGAGAAGGAGATCGCCAGCCGAGAACGGGAGATCGCCCACCACCAGAAGTTCGTGGATCGCTTCCGCGCCAAGGCCAGCAAGGCGCGACAGGCGCAGAGCAAGCTCCGGCTGATCGAGAAGAAGGCTGAGGGCCTCGAGGAGCTGCCCGCGAGCTCGCGCCGCTACCCGGGCTTCCGGTTCGAGGAGAGGCGTCACAGCGGGCGCGAGGTGCTCGACATCAAGGGAATCCGGAAAGCGTTCGGCAGTAACGAGGTGCTGCACGGCGTGGACCTCACCGTAGCGCGCGGCGACCGCCTGGCGATCATGGGACCGAACGGAATCGGGAAGTCGACCCTCCTCAAGATCGTGATGGGTGAGCTCGAGCCCGACGCGGGAACCGTGAAGTGGGGATATGAAACGCACCCCGGCTACTTCGCCCAGGATCACCAGGAGCAGTTCGAGAACGCCGACCACACGGCTGAAGCCTGGATCGCGGGCTTCTGTCCGGGAAAGACGTACGGGTTCGTTCGCGGGGAGATGGGCCGGGTGCTGTTCTCCGGCGACGACGGCAAGAAGAAACTCGGCACGCTGTCCGGGGGGGAGGCCGCCCGGCTGGTGTTCTGCAAGATCGCGATCGAGCGACCCAACGTCCTGGTCCTGGACGAGCCCACGAACCACCTCGACCTCGAAGCCATCGAAGCCCTCGTCGAGGCGCTTCAGAACTACGACGGCACGCTCATCCTAGTCTCTCATGACCGCTGGTTCGTGTCGCAGCTCGCGAGCCGGATCGTCGAGATCACGGCGGACGGGATCCGCGACTATCAGGGCACCTACGAGGACTACGTACACTTCTGTGGGGACGACCACCTGGACGTGGATACGGTCGTGTTGAAGGCCCGGGAGAAGAAGCGCGAGAGGACCGGGCGTCGAAAGAAGGGCGGGAAGGCAGCCGGTGGGGGAGCCGGCGCGGGAGCTCGGCAAGAACTGGCGCGTCGCCTCGAAGAGATCACCGGTCAGATTGAAGAGGCCGAGCGCCGTGTCGAGGCGATCGATGGGAAGTTCGCCGACCCGGCGTTCTACGAGTCGATCGCCCGCGAGGACGTGCGGGGGATTGAAGAAGAGCGGGCTCGGCTCCAGTCCGAAGTCGAAAGCCTGATGGACGAGTGGCAGCGCACGGAGGAGGAGCTGGAGGAGCAAGCATAGTCTGCCGGGGCGGACAACTGCCCTGGTATTCAGCCTGCGACGCCCGACGAACTGATTCCACCGACGAACTGTCACAAGCTTGCTTGACGGATTTGAACCCGCCCATCCGCCAAGGTCCGGGACCCCCTCCGTAGGCGGCCTCTGAGACCTACGCCTTCGCTCCTGCCAGGCGTCCTGCGGCACTGACGACGCCCACGTCCTCCAAGCCCCTGTTTTCACACCTCCGCGCAACCTCAGGGCCCGAATATGCTCCCCGTATATTGAGGGTAACTTCGGTATTTGTTCGGTCTGTGCCTGGTACCAGATACAGGAGATTACACGATGGTCTGCTTCGCTCCCGACGTGGCTGTCACCTTCAGGATATGTGAGACGGAGAGTGTCTACGCCTCTCCTTCTCCCGCTCCCGTTCTCGATCCGTTCGAGGATTGCGATGCGCTGGAGGAGCTGGAGGAGGAGATCGTAGTCCTAGCGGCCCACATTCACTCCGCCGATCACCGGCTTCTGGCTCTGGTGGCCGAGTTCGATAGGC
>Ga0255058_10000469_pt1 | contig 23567 bp, 20 predicted proteins | sample Cases_109_9_MG_FD_188637 | JGI IMG/M metagenome (GOLD analysis project Ga0255058, IMG submission 188637) | Seawater microbial communities from Amundsen Gulf, Northwest Territories, Canada - Cases_109_9 | ecosystem: Environmental > Aquatic > Marine > Gulf | place: Canada: Northwest Territories... | reverse complement strand
CGGCAGCCGCTTCCACGAGTTCAAGTCGTCGTACGGGCCGACACTCGTTTGCGGCTTTGCGCGGGTGATGGGCTATCCGGTCGGGGTGCTGGCGAACAACGGCATCCTGTTTTCGGAGAGCGCGCTGAAGGGGGCGCACTTCATCGAGCTATGCTGCCGGCGCAAGATACCGCTTGTGTTCCTGCAGAACATCACCGGATTCATGGTCGGCCAGAAGTACGAGCACGAGGGCATCGCCAAGCACGGCGCGAAGATGGTGACGGCGGTCGCCTCGGCCGAGGTGCCGAAGTTCACGGTGATCATCGGGGGCTCGTTTGGAGCGGGGAACTACGCGATGGCGGGGCGGGCTTACTCGCCGCGCTTCCTCTGGATGTGGCCGAGCGCTCAGATCAGCGTGATGGGTGGGCAGCAGGCGGCGAGCGTACTGCTGACGGTGCGTCTGCAGAATTTGCGCGCGGAGGGCAACGACATGACTCGCGAGGAGCAAGAAGAGTTCATGGCGCCGGTGTTGGAGAAGTACGAGCAGGAAGGTAACGCCTACCACAGTACGGCGAGGCTCTGGGACGACGGGATCATCGACCCGCTGGATACGCGGACGTACCTGGCGCTGGGGCTGAGCGCGGCGCTCAACGCGCCGATTCCGGACACGCGGTTCGGCGTGTTTCGCATGTGAGCATGGCAGCGAAACGAGAGCTTCCGCAGATCAACCGCTTGCTGATCGCCAACCGCGGGGAGGTGGCCGTGCGCATCGGCCGGACGTGCCAGGCGCTGGGCATCGCGACGGTCGCCGTATTCTCTGACGCCGACGCCCGTGCGTTGCACGTGCTGGAGGCCGATCAGGCGGTGCGCATCGGGCCGACCAGCCTCGCCGACAGCTACCTGAACATCGAAGCGATCATCGAGGCGGCGATCGAGTGCGACGCCGACGCGCTGCACCCGGGATACGGGCTGTTATCTGAGAACCCAGACCTGGCGGACGCCTGTGAGAACGCGGGCATCATATTCATCGGCCCTTCGGCGGAGGCGATGCGCGCGATGGGCGACAAGTCGGCCGCTCGAAAGCTGGTGGGCAAGCACGGCGTCTCACCGATCCCGGGCTACGAGGGCAAGGAACAAGACCCCAAGGCGCTAGCGAAGCAGGCGGCAAAAATCGGCTACCCGGTGATGATCAAGGCCTCCGCCGGTGGCGGCGGACGCGGGATGCGACTAGTCGAAGACAAGAAGCAGTTCCTTAAGGCAGCGGAGAGCGCGCGTTCCGAGGCAGAGCGGTCGTTCGGCGACGGGCGGCTGATCCTGGAGCGGGCGATCACGGGTGGCCGTCACGTGGAGGTACAGGTGCTGGGCGACGAGCACGGCGGCCTCGTCCACCTGGGGGAGCGCGACTGCTCCGTGCAGCGGCGTCACCAGAAGGTGATCGAAGAGTCGCCGTCGCCCGCCGTTGACGACGACCTGCGCCGACGGATGACCGAAGCGGCGCTGGCGGTGGCGCGGGCGGTGAACTACACGAGCGCGGGGACGGTCGAGTTCATGCTAGACGCGGACGGGAATTTCTACTTCCTGGAGATGAACACGCGGCTGCAAGTGGAGCACGGCGTTACGGAGCTGCGCACTGGCCTGGACATAGTGAGGCGCCAGATCGCCATCGCGCGCGGCGAAAAACTGCCGTTCACGCAGGACGATATCGAGTTCGAAGGGCACGCGATCGAGTGCCGGATCTACGCCGAGGATCCGCTGAAGGGCTACGTGCCCAGCCCCGGCCGGATCAAGCGCTTCGACGTGCCGCAGGGCGAGGGCATCCGTAACGACGTGGGGACCTACGCCGGGGACGAGATCACGACAGACTACGACGCAATGATCGCGAAGGTGTTGACGTGGGGCCGCGACCGCGACCAGGCGATCGAGCGGATGCAGTTCGCCCTGTCGAACTATCGTGTCGGGGGCGTGCGTACAAACCTGCCACTCTTGCGGGCGGTGCTCTCGGACGCCGTGTTCCTCACGGGCGGGGCGACGACGAGTTTCCTTGACGAGCAGCTAGTGCCGGGAACGCTGGCGATGGCGGTGACGCCGCACGTCCTGATCGCGGCGTTCGGCTTCTGCCTGATCTCGGGCCGGGACGCGGATCCGTGGCTGGCGCTGGGCCCGCTGCGGGCGGGAGGCGCGGCGCGAGTGAACATCAAGCACGGCGACCGCGTCTATGCGATCGAGGGGCAGCGCGTTGCCGGATCTTCGAACGAGTGGCGGGTGAAGGCCGGCAACTTCCGCGAGCGGACGGTGCGTTTCGCGATAGCGCCGGGCAGCCACCTGGTGATCGAAGAGGACGAAGAGACGACGCCGCTGCATGTGAGCTGGGTCGAGAGCGGCATGGAGGTTCGCGTCGGCGGCCGTCGCTACTCGCTCTCGCTGGCGGGCCTCGAGCGGTTGCACACGGAGGGATCGCGGCGTCAGCACGGCTTGACGGCGCCGATGCCGGGTCTGGTGCTGAAGGTGCTGGTGCGGCCCGGGCAGGCGGTGCGGTCGCGCGAAACACTGATCGTGATCGAGGCGATGAAGATGGAGCACGCCATCGAAGCGCCATACGACGGCACCGTGAAGGACGTTCACGTGAAGGAAGGCGGCCGCGTGAAAGAGGGGGCCGTGCTGATCGAACTGGAGCAGGACGGCGCCTGAGATGGGCTATCCCGAGCGGGTTACGCTGACCGAAGTCGGCCCGCGCGACGGCCTGCAGAACGAATCGCGGGAGATCCCGCTGGCGCAGAAGATTGCTCTCGTCGACGCGCTCTCGGCGACGGGCCTGAGACGTATCGAGGCGGCCTCGTTCGTACACCCGAAGGCGATTCCTCAGATGGCGAACGCCTCGGAGGTGATGGCGGGGATAGAGCGCCGGCCGGGGGTCACCTACATCGGCCTCGTGCCGAACGAGGTGGGCGCGCGAAACGCGATCGAGGCGGACGTGGACGAGATCGCGGTTGTCGTCTCGGCGAGCGAGTCGCACAACAAGGCGAACGTGAACCGCACGATCGCCGAGTCGTTGAAGGCGATTGGGGGCGTGGCGGCGCTGGCGGCGGAGGCCGGGAAGCCGTGGAGCGGCTACGTCTCGACGGCTTTCGGATGTCCTTATGAGGGCGCGGTGGAGGCGGAACGCGTGCTTGAGCTGGCGCGCGAGATGCATGGCTTTGGCGCTTACGCGGTGGCGCTGGGCGACACGATCGGCGTGGCGCACCCGCGGCAGGCGTTCGACATCGTGAGCCGGTTCCTTGCGGAGGTCCGGGGGCCGGAGTTGAGGCTGCACTTCCACGACACACGCGGCATGGCGCTGGCGAACGTCGTGGCGGCGATGGAGGCCGGCGCAACGCAGTTCGACGGGTCGATCGGCGGCCTCGGTGGGTGTCCTTACGCGCCGGGGGCCAGCGGCAACGTGGCGACGGAGGACCTGGCGGCGATGCTGATGGCGATGGGCATCGAGACGGGCGTCGACCTGGAGGCGCTGGTGGATGTTGCCTGGTCAGCGGAGGAGACTGTGGGCCGCACGCTGGAGGGGCGTTACAAGCGAGCGGTCCGCGGCGCAGAGACGGCGTAACGAGGCTTGTCCAACAGGCTCTTTCACGGGCGCGTCCCGTGATGTGCTAAATTCAGGGGCGTTGCGGAAGGAGCGAAATAGAATGCCTGACAAGTACGAAACGCTGCTATACGAAAAGAAGGGGCACGTCCTTCTTCTGACGCTGAACCGCCCGGATAAGCTCAACGCCTGGAGCGGCCGCATGGAGAACGAGTTCTTGCAGGCCGTGCAGGCGGCGAACGAGGACCGAGACGTGCGGGTGATCGTGATCACGGGCGCGGGTCGAGCGTTCTGCGCCGGCGGAGACATCCAAGCGTTCTCGCAGGGGCTGGGGCGGTCACGCGACGGCGTCGGCGCGACGTCGCTGGCGGCGCGGGACGGCAGCCCGGAAGTGCCGATCCTGCTGTCGCAGAGCAAGCCGGTGATCGCCGCGATCAACGGGCACGCTGTGGGCATTGGTCTGACGATGCCGCTGGCCTGCGACATCCGGATCGCTTCGGACAAGGCGAAGTTCTCAGTGAGGTTCGTGAAGGTCGGCCTGACGCCGGAATGCGGTAGCACGCGCTATCTGGCGGCGTCCGCCGGGCTGGGGAACGCGCTCTTCATGGCGCTGACCGGCCGCATTGTCGAGGCCGAAGAGGCGCTGCAGCGCGGGCTCGTCGACCAGGTGGTGCCGCACGACCAGTTGATGGACGTGGCGATGGGTCTGGCGGAGGAGATCGCTGGCAATCCGCCGTCGGCGGTGTGGGCGGCGAAGCGGACGATTCACGAGAACATGGCGGAGCACGACCTGCGCCGCGTGGTGACGCAAGAAGGCTTTGCGATCAGGGAAGCGCGGCGGCTGCCTGACCACGCCGAAGCCGTGACAGCGTTCCTCGAGAAGCGCGAACCGTCCTTCGACAAGCTCAGGATGAGCGAGTAGCGTGGGCGGCCGCTGGGGACTCACCTACCCGCTGCAGGGCGTGCCGCTTTCGGAGCACGGTCCGATCCTGCGCGAGGCGGAGGAGCTGGGCTACACGGACGCCTGGTCGGCGGAAGTCGAGGCGAACGACGCGTTCACGCCGCTGGCGGCGTTCTCTGCCTGGACCAAGGAGACGCGGCTGGGCTGCGCCATCGCCGGCGTCTACAACCGCACGCCGACGCTGCTGGCGCAGACGGCGGCGGCGATCGAAGAGCTGGCGCCGGGGCGCTTCTGCCTCGGTATCGGAACCAGCTCGCCGGCGATCGTCGAGCGCTGGAACGGTGTGCCACTGAAGCAGCCGATGACGCGCATGCGCGACACGATCGCGTTCCTGCGCGAGGCCTGGAGCGGCGAGAAGGTGGTGCGCAAAGTGGGGCCGTACGATGTCAAGGGCTTTCGTCTGGGCCGCGCTCCGGAGCCGCCGCCGAAGTTGTTTGTTGCCGCTCTACGGGAGCAGATGCTGCGTCTGGCCGGTGAGCTGGGGGATGGCGCGATTACGAACTACATCTCGCCGGACGACGCACCGCGCATCGTGAAGATCGCCCGCGAGGCCGCGGCCGGTGCGGGCAAGAACCCCGACGACTTCGACGTGGCGTGCCGCATCTTTGTCATCTGGACGGACGACCGTCAGCAGGCGCAGATGCTGGGGCGCTTCATCGTTTCCGGATATCTGACGACGCCGTACTACTACGCGTTCCACGAGTGGTTGGGCCGCGGCGAGGCGCTGGCGCCGATGATGAAAGCGTGGCAGGCCCGTGAACGGCAAGAGGCGGTGGGCCTGGTGCCGGAGAAGGTCGTCGACGACATCTTCGTCTTCGGCAGCCCGGACGAGTGCAAAGACAAGATCGAAGCGTATCGAGACAACGGGATCACGACGCCCGTGATCAACATCATTCCGACGGCGAGGGACCGGGAGACGCAGGCGAAACAGAGCCTGGAGGCGTTCCGGGCGCTGGCGCCGCGCTAGAGGAGGACGAGACGATGGCCGATTTCACGATGAGCCCGGAGATCAAGAAGCTGCGCGCGGACGTGCGGACGTTCATGGACGAGTTCGTTTATCCGAACGAAGAGGTGATCGAAGACGCCAGCAGCGACCAGGCGCAAGATCTGATCAAGGACCTGCAGTCGCGGACGAAGAAGATGGGCTACTGGGCGCCGCACCTGCCGAAGGAGGCGGGCGGCATGGGCATCGGCTTCATGCCGTACGTCTACATGAACGAGATCCTGGGCCGCAGTTTCCTGGCGCCGCGCGCGTTCGGGGCGCAGGCGCCGGACTCCGGCAACGCCGAGATCCTCTGGCAGTTCGGCTCCGACGAGCAGAAGGCGAAGTGGCTGAAGCCGCTGGTCAACGGCGATATCCGCTCCTGCTTCTCGATGACGGAGCCGGAGGTACCGGGGTCGGACCCGACGACGCTGCAGACGCGGGCCGTCCGGGACGGCGACGACTGGGTGATCAACGGCCACAAGTGGTTCACGAGCGGGGCGATCGGCGCGGAGTTCGCGATCGTGATGTGCGTGACCGATCCGGAGAGCGAAGCGCACCGCAAGATGAGCCAGATCATCGTGCCGCTGGCCACGGACGGCGTGGACATCGCCCGCGCCGTGCCAGTGATGGGCGAGACGGCCGGTAACCACTGCGAGATCTACTACAAGGACGTCAGGGTGCCGGTGACCAACGTGCTGGGCCAGGCCGGCGACGGCTTCATGATCGCCCAGAAGCGGCTGGGGCCGGGGCGGATCCACCACTGCATGCGCTGGCTGGGCCAGATGTCTCGCGCCTTCGACCTGATGTGCGAGCGGGCTCTGAGTCGCTCGACGTTTGGGACGACGCTGGCGCAGAAGCAGACGGTGCAGAACTGGATCGCCGACTCGGTGGCCGAGATCCAGTCGGCGCGGCTGCTGACGCTGCAGGCGGCGAACAAGATCGACCAGGGCGACGAGGCGCGAGTCGAGGTGTCGCTGATCAAGTTCTGGGGCGCGAAGATCCTGCACGATGTCATCGACCGGGCGATCCAGGTGCATGGTGCGCTGGGCGTCTCCGGCGACACGCCGCTGGAGGCGATGTACCGCCAGGCGCGGGCGGCTCGCATCTACGACGGCCCGGACGAGGTGCACCGCATGGTTGTTGCCCGCAGGGTGCTACGCGAGTACTCGGGCGGCGCCGGCTGGGAGTTCGAATAGCGCGGGACATCCGACTGGAGGGTAGTGATGAAGTCGTATGACATAGTGACGATCGGTGGCGGTCTCGGTGGCTCGGCTCTAGCGAAGGCGATAGCTGAGCGGGGGTACCGGGTTCTCGTGGTGGAGCGAGCGACGGCGTTCAAGGACAGAATCCGTGGCGAACAGCTGGCGAGCTGGGGATCGGACGAGGCGAGGGATCTGGGACTCTACGACCTCATTCTCGAAAGCAACGGCAATGAGATGGTCTGGTGGGACGTGTACATCGGCTCCGGACGCATCAGCCATCGCGACCTGACGGCGACGACGCCGAGTGGGCTGCCGAACCTGACGTTCTTTCACCCCGAGATGCAGGAAGCGCTGATCGCAGCCGCGGAGAGCGCGGGGGCAGAAGTGCGGCGCGGCGCGCGAGTGACGGCGGCGAAGCCAAGCGCCGATCCCGACGTGACGGTCGAGTGGGACGGTGGTTCAGAGACGGTATCGTGCCGAATGGTGGTGGCGTGCGATGGACGTAGTTCCGGCGCGCGCCGGTGGGGCGGCTTCGAATCGAGGCGCGACGAAGAGCGGTTGCAGATCGCCGGCCTGCTGTTCGACGGCATGGAGGTCGAGGCCGATACGGCCCGCTTGAGTTTCAACGTTATGAAGGGCCAGAACGCTTTGCTGTTCCCGCAGGGCGGTGGCCGGGTCCGATCTTACATCGCCTCCTGGAAGTCTCTGCATCCGCCGCTGCAAGGCGAGGCGGCAAAGGTGAGCTTTGTTGAAGAGGCCAAGAAGATCGGCGTACCCGCTGAGGTTTTCGGTGGAGCGGAGCCGGTGGGGCCGCTGGCGACGTTCGATGGCGCGGACGAGTATGTGGAGCACCCTTATCGCGACGGTATCGCGCTGATCGGCGACGCGGCGGCATCGAGCGACCCCTCCTGGGGGCAAGGCCTCTCACTTACGCTGCGCGACGTGCGGACTCTGCGCGACAAGCTCCTCGAAACGGAAGACTGGGACGCCGCCGGTCATGCTTACGCCGATGCTCACGATGAGTACTACGGGCGCCTGCATACGTTTGAAGACTGGTTCACAAAGCTATTTTACGAGCCGGGTGAGGCCGGGATCAGGCGGCGGACGCGTCTGATGACCGGCGAGGTGAATCTGGAGGAGTTCGACCCGTTGCAGGGCGGGCCGGAGTCGAGCGAGCCTGACGTGGCTACCCGAACCGCCGTATTGGGGGAGTAGGCCGCGACGTCATCACAGGCTGTGACGATGGGCACACGCGAACGCGTAGCCTTAGCGGTAAGATTGAAACTGCGGGCGAAATGGTCCCCGGCGCCGGTTCACCGCCAGGAGTGGAGGAACCGATGGCTTCATGGGAATACAGAGTCGCTTACGTAGACTTCCGGGGAAGGATTTCTTCGGAAGGAGTGGAGTTCATACGGCAGCCGGGTGAACACCGCACGGCTTTCGTTCGCCGGTACCTTGATGGTCTGGGGAGCGAAGGCTGGGAAGTGTCGGCTGTTCAGCCGTTGATCCGGATGGAGACGAGCTACTTCGTGCTCAAGCGGCCCGCTACGGCGGAGGCCGCCTGAGACGAGGGTTAGTTCGCTCCCGGACTACCGAACCGCGCTAGTTTGACGAGTTAGGCGGTCGACGGCGCCGGGGGCCGCCCGCGTGGCGTATCGCTCCGCTCATGGTTCGAGAGCCTCACCACGAGCGGAGAGGCTTGGCCACGAGCGAGGAGGGGGCTGCTTCGGCGCGAGTCGGGACGTTCTCCTTGCCGCCGTGATAGGGCGTCTGTATGATTGGTGACGAATTACACAATCTTCCGACGCTATGCGCAGAAGGACGCCTTGATTGTTCTCTCAGGCCTCGCATAACTCCCGTCTGTCCGCCGTCGGGCCCGTGTCCGGCAGCGCCGAGGTGCTGGCGCAGATTTCGGAGCTGATCGCCGACTTGAAGCCGGACGACGTCGACCTGCTGAAGGGGCTGCACCGCATCCAGCACGAGTTCGCCTACATCCCGAAGGAGGCGATACCGCTGTTGGCGGCGCAGTTGGACACGACGCCGGCGATCGTCTTCGGCACGATCGACTTCTATTCGGAGCTGCGTCAGAAGCCGCCGGCGGAGAACGTCGTCGGCTGGTGCAGCGGGCCCGCGTGTCTGCTCAAGGGCTCGCTAAACATCCGGCGGGCGCTGGAGGCGACGCTGGGCTGCGAGATGAACGAGGCCTCAGCCGACGGGAGGTACGAACTGCAGCTCGTCCAGTGCGACGGTACGTGCCAGCTGGCGCCGCTGATCCGCAGCGAAGGCCGCTACCTCGGGCCGCTGTCGTCGAGCGAGGCGATCAAGTTTGCGCGGCGGCTGAAGGGCGAGCCGGAGATGCGCGAGCCGCCGGCAGCGGAGGACGAGGCAACGACCGAGGAGGCGGGCGAATAGTGGCGATCTACCAGGCACTGCGACAGGCCGCTGAGGCGTCGTGGGCGTCGTGTGAGCGGCCCTTGAAGACGCTTATCAAGGTTAACCTCGGGACGTGCTCGCTCGTGGTGGGGGCGCAGGAGACGCTGGAGGCGATAAGAGCCTCCGTGCAGGCGGGCGAACTGGACGCCGACGTGATGGCGACCGGCTGCATCGGCCTGTGCTTCGCTGAGCCGCTGGTGGAGGTGACAAAGCCGGACTGCCCGCCGGTGCTCTATGAGCAGGTGACGGCGGAGCGCGTTCCGGCGCTCGTCAAGAGCATCGCCTCCGGTGCGCTGGCGAACGAGATGGCGCTAGCGGTAGCAGCAGACGAGCCGATGGGCGATGTGCCGCCGCTGGAGTCGTTGCCGTTCAGGCGCGGACAGGTGCGGCGGTTGATGGCGAACTGCGGCGTGACGGACCCGCTGGAGATCGACCACTACCTGGCGCGGGGCGGCTATGAGGGGCTGGACAAGGCGCTGCGCATGGCGCCAGAGAAGGTGATCGCCGAGATGCTGGAATCCGGCCTCTGGGGCCGCGGCGGAGCAGCCTTCCCGACGGGCCGCAAGTGGGAGTTCCTGCGCATGGCGAAGCGCCACCCGAAGTACATCATCTGTAACGCCGACGAGGGCGATCCCGGCGCCTTCGTCAACCGCAACATCATGGAAAGCGACCCGCACCTGTTGCTGGAGGGCGTAATCATCGGCGGCTTCGCGAGCGATGCCGACCGCGCCTTCATCTACATCCGCGACGAGTACCCCGTACCGGTGGCGCGCATGGAGAAGGCGATCGAGGCCGCGTACGCAAAGGGGCTGCTGGGCAAGAACATCCTGGAGTGTGGCTTCTTCGATTTCGAGGTGGAGGTGGTGCGTGGGGCCGGGAGTTACGTCTGCGGCGACGAAACCGGGCTCCTCAGCTCGCTCGAAGACCGCCGTGGGATGCCGAAGATCAAGCCGCCGTTCCCGGCGGAGTCGGGCGCTCTGGGGCAGCCCTCGAACATCAACAACGTTGAGTCGTACGCCAACGCCTCGCTGATCCTGCGCCACGGCAGCGCCTGGTGGGGGTCCGTCGGCACGGAGAAGAACCGTGGGACGAAGATGTTCTCGCTTTCCGGCAAGGTGCAGCGCGTAGGCGTACTGGAGGTGCCGCTGGGGACGTCGACGCGGCAGGTGGTGATGGAGATGGGCGGCGGCGTGCCGGACGGCCGGACGCTGAAGGCGGTGCAGTCGGGCGGGCCGCTGTCTGGTGTCGTGCCGGCGAGCGACGTCGACATTCCGCTGGAGCCGGAGCCGTATCGGGAGCGCGGGACGCTTCTGGGCGCCGGCGGTCTCGTCGTCCTGGACGACAGCGATTGCATCGTCGACCTCTGTATCTACTTCCAGTGGTTCGCCGAAGACGAGTCCTGCGGGCGCTGCACGACCTGCTTCGCCGGGACGCGGCGGGCGCTGGAGATCCTCAAGCGCATCGCCAGCGGCCGTGGCCGGGCGGCGGACCTTGAGCTTCTGAAGCTTCTGGGGCGCATCGCCTCGAACGCCAACTGCTTCCACGGCCAGGGGGCGCCGACGGTGATCGCCTCGACGTTCCGCTACTTCGAAGAGGAGCTGATGGAGCACGTGACGCGCAAGCGCTGCCCGGCGAAGCGCTGCGCCGGGCTGGTGCGTTACGAGGTGCTGCACCAGTCGGAGCGGCTGGCCGAGGCGGCGGCGATCTGCCCGGTGGCGGCGGTGGTTGAGGAGGACGGGGCGTACCGCATCGACCAGGAGATCTGCGTGAAGTGCGACGCTTGCCGCGAGCAGGCGCCCTACGCGATCGGGCTGGTCGACGAGTTCGGCGTCTAGCGCGGGCAGCGAGCGGAAGTCGTAATGGCGGGGGCTCCCTGAGGGCGTTGCGGCTGGACGACTGGTCCGGCTTGACTTCTCGTCTGTATCTCATATAATCCGGGCGACAAGAGGGGGACATGGGGGTTATTGTGAGGGTCTCGCCCGCCTTTGCTGACCTGAAGGCGGCGTTTTTCGTCGTCCTCGCATCGCTCCCTCGGAAAGGCTGTGGGTGAGTGGCAACCGAGGAACTACACAGGCGTCCAGCTTCTGAGGCCGGTGAGCACGAGCACGCTTCAAGAGATGGATTGCCCGTCATTCGCGCGGCGATGGACGGGGCGTTTCCAGGAGTCGTGGTGACGGACCCGGCTGGCGTCATCGAGTACGTGAATCGTAGCTTCGAGACGACGTCCGGCCACTGCGCCGCGGATCTTGTGGGACGGCAGATCGCGGGGATGAGCGCCGACGAGGGACTTGACCAGTCGATCGGCGCGGCGCTGAGCACTGACGGTCAGTGGCGAGGCGAGATCAAGAGCAAGCGCCCAGACGGCGAGGCGTACGATCTGCTAGCGACGATTCTGCCGCTGCGCTCAGACGACGGCGAAGTCACGCACTATATCGGCATCAACATCGACATCACGGAGCGAGTGAAAGTCGAGAAGGAGCTGGCGGAGAGGGAGGCGTTCTGGCGGGCGCTTGTGGAGAACGCGCCTGCCAACATTCTGGCTGTCGACAAGGACGGCGTAATCAAGAGGCTCAACTGGACCGTCCGCGGAGCCACGGTTGACGAGGCGGTTGGTCCCACCGTTTACGACTTCGTGCGCGAAGAGTATCACGACGCCTGGCGGGAGGCGCTGGCGGATGTCTTCTCCGGCGGCCAGCGAGCCGAGGTTGAGGCGAGGACGGTCGGCGGCCCCGGAGAGTCGCAGTGGTACGCGAACACGTTAGGCCCGGTCTACGACGGTGAAACCGTCGTCGCGGCGATCGCGATTTCCCGGAACGTAACGGCACTTAAGGAGGCGGAGGAGGCACTGGAGGAGAGAGAGGCGCACTGGCGGGCGCTCGTGAAGAACGCGCCGGACCTGATCGCTGAAGTGGACCGTGACGGAGTGATCTCCCGACTCAACCGGGACCCGGTGGGAAGTACGATCGAGCAAGTCCTGGGCAAGACGGTGTACGACTTCTCGCTGCCGGAGACTCACGACGTCTGGCGGGAGGCGCTGGAGGAGGCCTTCACGGAAGGCCGGCGTGTCGACTTCGAGATGCGGGCCGCCGATGCCCATGGACGCGTGCGCTGGTACGCGACATCGATAGCACCGGTCCGCGCGGTCGGCGCCGTGGACGCGGCCGTCGTCAGTGAGCGCGATATAACGACGCTCAAGGAGGCCGAGGAGCGAATGTGGGCCATCGCCACGGCGGTCTCCGACATGATCGTCGTAGTGGACGTGGCCGGCGTCTTCCTTGAGGTGCTGGCGCCCACGAGGGAGAAAGGGCTGTTGCAGCTGCCACCCGAAGAGATTCGGGGAAGGCGTTTGCACGACTTCCTGGAGCACGACCAGGCTGAGCGGGCGCTGGCGTTCGTGCGGGAGACGATCGCCAGCGGGAAACCGATGGAGGACGAAGCGCTGTTCGATATTCCGAACGGGCCGACGTGCGTGTCGGCGCGCTCAGCGCCGCTGACCTTGAGCGATGGCCGGACCGCGGCCGTGGTCCACATCCTCGACGTCAGCGAACGCAGGCGCCTTGAGGAGGAGTTGCAGCGGTTGCGCGAGGAGACCGAGGCGGAGGCCGAGGAGGGAGTGAAGCGCGCGGCAGAGTACGGGCTGACGTTTCGCGAGATCACGGTGCTCAGCCAGATCGCCCGGGGAAAGTCCGACAAGGAGATCGCGGTCTTGCTGGGGCTGAGCCCGTTCACGGTAAACAAGCACTCTTCGAATCTCGTGCGAAAGTTGGACGCGCGTTCGCGATCACAGGCGGCGGCGCAAGCGGTGCGCGAGGGCATCATCTAGGGGCAGTAACGAAAAATCGGTATTGACGGGGCGGGGGCGCTGGCTGAGCATGGTGTAGGCCCTAGCGCCCTTGTCGGCCAGTTCCGAAGAGCCCTAAGGCCGCACCTCTCTTGAATGGCCTGGAGCGGATACCGCATCCGCCCCAGGCTGTCTTTTTGGTCGCGGAACCGGTGCTTATCCACACAGCCGGGCGGGCGGTGACATAACATCATGTCTGGTAGACGGGGCGTGCCGATATAATGCCGCCACAACGCTAGCCTTTGGAGCCGCCCTTCCGTGACCACGCCGCTGCGCCGCCAGTACCTCGAGATCAAGCGCCGCTATCCGCACGCGCTCCTCTTCTTCCGGCTGGGCGATTTCTACGAGACGTTTGACGAGGACGCCGAGACGGTGGCGCGAGAGCTGGAGATTACGCTGACGTCGCGGCCGATGGGCAAGGGCGAGCGCGCGCCGCTGGCGGGGATTCCGCACCACGCTCTGGACTCGTACCTGGGCAAGCTGATCGCGCGCGGCTACAAGGTGGCGGTCTGCGAGCAGACAGAGGCGCCGGTGAAGGGGAAGAAGCTGGTCGACCGGCGCGTCGTGCGAGTGGTGACGCCGGGAACGCTGGTGGAGGACAACCTGCTGGAGAGCGCGGCCAACAACTACCTGGCCGCGCTGGCCGAAGCGGACGGACGCTGGGGGTTGGCGTATGCGGACGTCTCGACGGGCGAGTTCACGTGTCTCGAGGGAGACGAAAGAGAGGTGGCGGCGGAGCTGGGGCGCCTGGGGCCCGCGGAGACGCTGTCCCCGCAGGGAGTGACGCCACCGGCCGCTCTCCGCGGCACGCTGACGCCGCTTCCACCGGCGGTGTTCACGGACAAGGCGGCCGAGGCGAGCCTCCTCGATCACTTCGGCGCGGCCTCGCTGGAGGCGCTGGGGTTGGCAGGGAGGCGCCTCTCGACGAGCGCCGCTGGCGCGCTGATCGGCTACCTGCGGGAGAACCAGCCGGCGGTGCTCGGTCACGTAACGCGGCTCTCCCCGGAGCGTCCGGGGCGCTTCATGTTCCTCGACGCCAGCACTCTGCGGAACCTTGAGATATTTGAGCCGTTACGCTCGGCGGGCGAGCACACGGGCGGCTCGTCAGGCGCGGGATACGAGCGGACGCTGCTGGGCGTGCTGGACCTGACGAAGACGGCGATGGGCGCGCGGCTGCTGCGGCGCTGGCTGGGCCAGCCGTCCCTGGACCCCGGCGAGATCGGCGAGCGGCTGGACGGTGTGGCGTTCTTCGAGAGTTCGGCTGTGCGGCGAGGGCGGACGGCGGAGGTGCTGGGGAAGACCGGCGACGTTGAGCGATCGTTCGCGAGGGTATCGTCTGCAGCCGGCTCGTCGCCTGTTGCGACGACGCCGCGCGATCTCGTATCGCTGAGGCGCGGCCTGGAGTGTCTGCCCGCGCTGTGTGAACTGATCGGCGTCGACGGTGGTGAGGTGGCCGGGCGTCTACTGGCCGAGCTGCATACTTGCGGCGAGACGGCGGCGCTGCTGGCGGTGGCGATCGCGGACGACCCGGCGCCGGGCGCGGCGATCAGGGAGGGCTTCTCGGACGAACTGGACAGCCTGCGCGGCGCGGCGCGGGAGACGCGTCAGTACGTGGCGGAGCTGGAGGGCCGCGAGCGGGAACGGACCGGCATCAAGACGCTGAAGGTCGGCTATAACAGAGTGTTCGGCTACTACATCGAGGTGTCCAAGGCGCACGCGGAGAAGGTGCCGGAGGAATGGCAGCGCAAGCAGACGCTTGTAGGCGGCGAGCGGTACACGACGGCGGAGTTGCGCGACCACGAGTACAAGGCGCTGCAGGCGAAGGAGCGAGAGGAGGAGGTGGAGGGGCAGCTGCTGCGCGGCGTCTGCGGCCAGGTGGCGGCTGAGGGTGCGCGCATCCTTGAGGCGGCGGGCGCGGTGGCGCTGATCGACGTCCTGCGGTCGCTGGCGGAGGCGGCATCGCGCTACGGCTACGTGCGGCCGGCCGTCGACGAGAGCGACGTGATCGCGGTGCGGGACGGCCGGCACCCGGTCGTCGAGCGTCTGGTGGCGGAGGCGACGTTCGTGCCCAACGACACGGATCTTTCGTCTTCTGACGCGCAGGTGATCGTACTCACGGGGCCGAACATGGCCGGGAAGTCGACCTATCTGCGGCAGGTGGCGCTGATCGCGCTGATGGCGCAGGTGGGTTCGTTCGTGCCGGCGGCCGAGGCGCGGATCGGCGTCGTGGACCGCATCGCCAGCCGCGTCGGTGCGCTGGATGACATCGGGGCCGGCCACTCGACGTTCATGGTCGAGATGCTGGAGACGGCGGCGATGCTGAACGGCTCGACGGCGCGCTCCTTGCTGGTCTTCGACGAGATCGGGCGTGGCACGAGCACTTACGACGGGATGGCGATCGCGCGGGCGGTGGTCGAGTTCATTCACAACCGGGCGGAGGCGGCCTGCCGCACGCTGTTCGCCACGCACTACCACGAGCTGACGGACGTGGCGACGTCGCTGCCGCGCGTGCGCAATTTTTCGGTGGCCGTGGCGGAGGAGGGGGGCGAGGTGGTCTTCCTGCACCGCATCCTTCCGGGCGGCGCGGACCGCTCTTACGGCGTCTACGTGGCGCGGCTGGCCGGTCTGCCGCGGCCGGTGGTGCAGCGCGCGGAGGAGTTGCTGGCGGCGCTGGAGAACGGAGACGGCGAGAAGGAGGCGGCGCGCTCGGGAGCGCCTCAGCTGGCGTTATTCGCTGGGGCGGACGAGGCGCTGCGCGAGGAGCTGGCGGCGCTGGAGCCGGACGGGATGACGCCGCTGGAGGCGCTGCGGAAGCTGTACGACCTGGCGGAGCGCGCCCGGCGCTGACGGGCCATCCACAAACTGGTGCCGCGAGGGCCTTCGTGCTGGCGGCCGCGAACGCTAAAATCGGCGCGAGGTAGTCTGACCAGTTGCCGATACGCATCCTAACGCCGGACGTCGCCGCCCGCATCGCCGCGGGCGAGGTGATCGAGCGCCCGGCGTCTGTCGTCAAGGAGCTGGTGGAGAACGCGCTCGACGCCGGCGCCTCGCGGATCACGGTTGAGGTGACGGGCGGTGGCGTGGAGTCGATCCGTGTGACCGATGACGGCTGCGGCATCGAGGCGGGGGAGCTGGCGACCGCGTTCGAGCGGCACGCGACGAGCAAGCTGGTGGACGACGAAGACCTGTTGCGTATCCTCACGCTGGGCTTCCGGGGAGAGGCTCTGCCGTCGATCGCCGCGGTGGCTGCCGTCGAGGTGGTATCGCGGACGGCGACGAGCGATGTCGCGGCGGCGATCACGATCGGTCCGGAGCGCCCGGCGGAGATCGTCTCGAAGGGAGCGCCGGCGGGGACGACGGTGACGGTGCGTGGGCTGTTCGAGCGGCAGCCGGCGAGGCGGGAGTTTTTGCGCAGCCCGGCGAGCGAGGGTGGGGCGATCGCGCGGGCGGTTAGCCACTACGCGCTGGCCTACCCGGAGGTGCGCTTTCAGCTGATCGCCGACGGCAGGCAGACGCTGCACACGCCGGGGAGCGGCGACCGGCGCGACGCCGTGGCGGCGGTCTATGGCCTGGACGTCGGCTCGGCGATGCTCGATGTGGTGGGTGAGGCGGGTCCGATCACCGTGCGCGGCCTGGCCGGGCCGCCACAGCTCTCACGGTCTTCCCGCAGCTACATCAGCCTGTTTGTGAACCGCCGCTGGATCCAGAGCCGGCGTCTGACGTTCGCCGTTGAGGGCGCTTACCAGGGGATGCTGATGGTGCGCCGTCACCCGGTCGCCGTGATCGACCTGCGTGTTGAGGCGGGCGCCGTGGACGTCAACGTCCACCCGACGAAGGCCGAGGTGCGCTTCCGGGACGAATCGGCCGTTTTCAGCGCCGTGCAGAAGGCGGTGCGGGCGGCGCTTGTGACGGCGTCGCCGGTGACGACCGGGGTCGGTGCCGGTGTACAGCTGGAGACACGGCCGCCTCTGAGTCTGGAAGCACCTGCCTGGACGCCGCCGCTCTGGGAACGGGGGCTGCGGCGTGATGACGAGCGCGCGAGTGCGGCGCTGGCCGTCGAGGGTGTTCCGGAGGGCGCGCCACCGACGCCGGCGGTCGCCCTACCGGCTCTGCGGGTGATCGGGCAGTTCGCCAGCGTCTACATCATCGCCGAGGGCCCGGAAGGGATGTACCTGATCGACCAGCACGCCGCGCACGAGCGGGTGCTCTACGAGCGCTTCTGCGCGGAGCGCGCCTCACGGCGGCCGGACGTGCAGGGGCTGCTGGAGCCGCTATCGCTCGAGCTGACGCCCGGGCAGCGAGCGCTGGTGGAGGCAGAGGCGAAGGCGCTGGCAGATCACGGCTTCGAGGTGGAGTCGTTCGGAGACGGCGCATACCTCTGGCGGAGCGTGCCGGCGTCACTCGCCGGCGACGACGTGCGGGAGGGGCTCGCGCGCTTCCTCGACGTGATGGCGGAGGAGGGCGGTGGCGAGCGGCAGGACCGGGTTGCGATGTCGCTGGCCTGTCACGGAGCGATCCGCGCCGGCAAGACGCTGGCGACCGAGGAGATGCGCGAACTGGTGCGGCAGTTGGAGGAGAGCGAGGCGCCACACACCTGTCCGCACGGCCGGCCGACGATGGTGCACGTGAGCGCGGAGATGCTGGCGCGCGGCTTCGGGCGCCGGTAGGCGGGGACAGGAGACAGGAGACAGGGACAGGAGATAAGAGACAGGTGTCGCGCTAGGGTCCGAGGCAGCCATCGGGCAGGCCGGGGACGGGGAGGCCCGCCCAGCCGTAGAGCGCGACGAGGGCGTCGCGGGCGTCGACGAGGCCGTCGCAGTTGAGGTCGCCCCTGGGGCCATCGCCGTTGCCGGAGCCGATGGGCGCACAGCCGTTCACGCCCAGCGACCCGGCCGCCGGGGGAGCGTCGACGGCGTGCAAGAGGAGGGCGAGTACGTCGTCACCGTCGGTCTCGCCGTCGCAGTTGACGTCCGAGCGGCCGGACAGAGTCGGTGCTGGTGTCGCGGTCGCCGGGGGTGGCGTGGCCGCCACGGTTGCTGTTGGCGCTGCGGTTGGTGTGGGCGTTGCGGCCGCGGTTGGCGCGGCGGTCGGTGATGCTGTGGGCGGTGGTGGGGTGCCGACGACGATCAGGCCCCGCATCACCGACGGGTGAACGTTGCAGCGAAAGTAGACGTTGGAGTTGTTGGCGCTCGCGGGGATCAGCCAGTCGCCGGTGCCCCCGCCGAAGTCGAAGAGATTGTTGCTGCAGTTGGTGAAGGTGCTGTCAGTGCAATGAGACGCTGTGTGGAAGCCGCCGACGAGTTGGAAGCTGATCGTGTTGCCGACGCTGGCGGCGACCGTCGTGTCGAGAGGACTGTCCGGGCAGGGGCTCTGGCCCGGAGTACAGAACTTGAAGTTACTGACCTCGATCGTGGTCGTAGTGCCGGCCTGGGCGTTGTTGGCGGGGACCGAGAGGATGGTGAGCGAGATGATGGCGGTGATGACGAAGGCGGCGGCGATGAAGGACGCGAGGCCGGGCCGCCTGATAGACCGCATCATACGAGCGGGTACGAAGGCCCGCGCGTTGCGGATTCCCTGTACGGTGATTCCCCACACAGTCGACCTTCGTGTGGCGGCGCTATACTGTGCGCGGAAGGAGCAGCCAGATAGCGAAACGAGAGTTGCACGAGACGGGGACGCCGCGCGAGCGGGCGTATCTGGTGGCGGCTGGCCTGAAGCGGCCGGACGGTGGCGGTGAGGACGCTGTCGCGAGCGGGCGGTGGCGGACGGAGGCCTCGCTGGAGGAGCTGGCGCTGCTGGCGAAGACGGCGGGGGCGAAGGTGGTAGGGACGACGCTGCAGCGGCTCCCGGCGTTCAACCCGAAGACGTACATCGGCCAGGGCAAGCTGGCGGAGATCGTCGCTTCGCAAGGAGAGGTCGGTTACACGACCGTGATCTTCGACGACGAGCTGTCGCCGTCGCAGCAGCGGAACCTGGAGAGAGAGCTTGACGCCAAGGTGCTGGACCGCACGGCGCTGATCCTCGACATCTTCGCGCAGCACGCCCGCACGCGTGAGGGCCGACTGCAGGTGGAACTGGCGCAGCTCGATTACATCTTGCCTCGTCTGCGTGGTCAGTGGTCGCACCTGGAACGGATGGGTGCGGGCATTGGTACACGCGGCCCCGGTGAGACGCAGCTGGAGACGGACCGGCGGCTGATCCGCAACCGGATCTCGCACGTGAAGAAGCAGATCGAGAAGGTACGGCAGCAGCGCGACCTGCACCGTCGCCAGCGGGCGAGGCAAGGGATTCCCGTCGTCTCGCTCGTCGGTTACACGAACGCTGGCAAGAGCACGCTGATGCGGGCGCTGTCCGGCGCCGACGTCCTGGTGCAGGACCAGCTGTTCGCCACGCTCGACCCGGTGACGCGGCGCATTCGCCTGCCGTCGAACGGGACGGCGCTTCTTACGGACACGGTGGGTTTCATCCAGAAGCTGCCGACGCAGCTCGTAGCGGCTTTCCGGGCGACGCTCGAGGAGCTGGAAGAGGCGACGTTGCTCCTGCATGTGGTGGACATCACGCATGCCGATGCCGAACAGCAGGCGCTCACAGTTGACGAGACGGTGCGCGACCTGGGTCTCGGCGAGCGGCCGCGTCTGCTGGCGCTAAACAAGGTAGACGTGCTGGCGGACGAGGGGCTAGATCCTGGGAACCTGGAGCTGCCAGCGTGGGCGAGGGACGGGCTCGTCGTGTCGGCGGAGAAGCGCTGGGGGCTCGAGGAGCTGCGGGAGGCGATTGAGGCGGCGCTGGCCGAGGCGGCGGAGCGGAAGCGGCAGGCGGCGGCGCAGACAAGAGTGAAGAAGCAAGCGAGTGAAGACAGGGAGGTAGCCTGATGAAGGCAGCGGTTTACTACGAGACGGGCCTACCGGACGTGTTCAAGTACGAGGAGCGGCCGGACCCGGACGTCACGGCGACTTCGGTACTGATAGAGGTGGAGGCGATCAGCATTGAGGGCGGCGACGTGTTGAACCGCGCCGGTGGCGATATGCCGTCGAAGCCGCACGTCGTCGGCTACCAGTGCGCCGGGACGATCAAGGAAGCCGGCGATAGTGTGCCCGACCGCAAAGTAGGCGACCGCGTGGTGGCGACGATGCCGTTCGGCTCCCACGCCGAGCTGGTGTCCCTGAGCTCGATGCAGACGTGGCCGGTTCCCGAGGGCATGGATATCCGCGAGGCAGCCTGCGTGCCGGTGGCCTACGGCACAGCGCACGAGTGCCTGTTCGAACTTGGCGGCCTCAAGGAGGGCGAGTCGGTGCTGATCCAGGCGGGCGGTGGCGGTGTTGGCCTGGCGGCGATCCAGCTGGCGAAGCGGGCGGGGGCGACTGTGCTGGCCACCGCCGGAAGCGACGAGAAGCTGGAGCGGCTGAAGGAGTTCGGGCTCGATCACGGCGTCAACTATCGCGACGAGGGCTGGGTATCGAAGGTAAAGGGGGCGACCGGGGGTGGCGTGAACCTCGTCGTCGACTCTGTCGGGACGACGCTTGCCGGGAGCATTGCGGCGACCGGATTCAGGGGGCGGATCGTGGTCGTCGGCAACGCCGGGCGTGCGGAGGAGCGCTGCGTCGACCCGGGCGTGCTGTCAGAGATGAACCGCTCGCTGACGGGAGCCTTCTTCGGCGCCTCGCTGATGCTGGACCGGGCGCGGTCGTACCCGATGGTGCAGACGCTGATCGAGGATATCGCGAATGGCGAGATAAAGGTCGTGATCGACCGCGAATTCGGGTTGTCGGAGGCGGAGGCGGCGCACGCCTACATCGAGAGCCGGCAGGCGTTCGGGCGCGTGCTGCTCAGGCCCTAAGCGCCGGGGGCGGCGCGGGAGCGCTCGCCGAGGCGACGATCGACCATGAGGAGGCCGGGTGGGGTGTCGCCGGCCATCTCGAGCATGGCGATGATCTCCGCGGGCGCGTTCTCTTCTTCGACCTGCTCGTTGACGTACCAGTCTAAGAGCGTCTGCGTGGCGTAGTCCTTGGCGCGCGCGGCTTTGCCGTAGAGCGTGTTGATGGCCGCGGTCACGGCCTCTTCGTGCTTGAGGACCTGCCGAAAGACGTCTCTGAGATCCTTGTAGCTCGTGCGCGGCTTCGCGATCGCCTTCAGGCTGACGGTGCCGCCGCGCTCGGCGATGTAGTCGATGAGCTTAGTGGCGTGATGAAGTTCCTCTTCCCACTGGAGGCGCGGCCAGCCGGCCGCGCCGCGCAGGTTCTTGCCGTTGGCCCAGGCCGACATCGCCAGGTATACGTAAGCAGATTCGATTTCGCGGTTGATCTGATCGTTGAGGGCATCGCTGATTGGTCGCGTGATCCTGGGCATGGCCGATCCTTTCATAGTGGAACTGTCAGGGCTAAACGATACAACATGGCGGGTGGCCGAGGGCGGCAGGTAGTAATATTGACAAGCATCTATATAGCCTGTAACATGCGGAGCATGACAACTGAAACCGAAGTAGCCACGCCGCCCGCGAACCTCTGTTGCCCGGTGAAGGTTATCGCCCCGGATGACGAGGGGATCGGCGAGTCCGCCGCGATGTTCAAGGCGCTCTCAGACGAGACGCGGCTGCGGATACTGAAGACGATCTCGCACATGAGGACGCTGTGTGAGTGCAACCTCGTTCCGGAGTTCGGGCTGACGCAGCCGACGATCTCGTACCACCTGAAGGTGCTGCGGGAAGCGGGGCTGATCACGTCCGAGCGAAGAGGGCAGTGGGTATACCACCAGGTGAACGAAAAGGCTGTGCTGGGCGCAGTGCGACGGCTATCTGAGATAGCGGGTTAGGCGATGAGAAATCTGCCGCCAGAGGACCTGCTTGAGGTTGTGGGCTGCGAGATCGGCAAGCGGCCGGCCCAGGCGCCGACGCTGGATGACCTGGGGCCGCACATGCTCGACGTCCAGCGTGATAGCGACTCCATCACGATGCGGTTCGCCCCGGAGGCGCTGGCGGCGCTCAAGGCGTTTGTCGAGGCGGAGCGGCAGTGCTGCGCGGGCACCGGTTGGACGGTGAGCGAAGGGCCGGACGTTGCCCTGCGCATCGAGGCCGAGCCGGCACAGCTGGAGGCGTTCGCAGTAATGATTCAGCCAGAAGATATAGAACACGCTCGATAAAGGAGGCCAATCATGACAACCGGGCAAGAGATCAAGGAGGAAGTCCGCAAGCGCTACGGTGAGGCGGCGAAGCAGGCCCAGGCCAGCGAGACCGCCGGCTGCTGCGGTGACGAGTCGCTCGAGGAGTCGGCGATCTCGTCGACGCTCTACGCGACGGACGAGCTACAGCACCTGCCGCAGGAGGCCGTCGTTGCCTCGCTGGGTTGTGGTAATCCGGTGGCCGTGGCGGCTCTGAGCGAGGGCGAGACGGTTCTCGACCTCGGGTCGGGCGGCGGCATCGACGTGCTGCTCTCGGCGCGGCGCGTCGGCCCGCAGGGGAAGGCGTATGGACTGGACATGACGGACGAGATGCTGGACCTGGCGCGGGAGAACGCGCGCAAGGCTGGCGTCAGCAACGTGCAGTTCCTGAAGGGCGAGATGGAGACGATGCCGCTTCCGAACGATGAGGTGGACGTAATCATCAGCAACTGCGTTGTCAACCTGTCGCCAGACAAGGACGCCGTGCTGCGCGAGGCGTTCCGCGTGCTGAAGCCGGGCGGGCGGCTGGCGATCGCTGACATCCTGACGCACGACGTGCTGCCGGAGGCGATTGAAGAGAGCATGAAGGCGTGGACCGGCTGCATCGCCGGCGCGCTGACGGAAGCCGACTACACGGCGAAGCTGGCGGCGGCGGGCTTCGAGCAGATCGAGATCGAGTCGTTCCGCGAGTACACGGCGGAGGACGCTGAGTCCGGCGGCCTGGGCGACGCGGCGAAGGAGATCACGGACAAGGGCAGCCTGGGCATCTTCAGCGGCGTCGTCAGGGCGACGAAGCCGGGTGGCGAGGCCAAGGTGGCCGGCGACGAGGCGCTGCCGGTCGTCGCTGCCGGTGACGGCAAGACTGGTCAGTGCTGCTAGGCGGAGACAGGAGACAAGGGACAGGAGACAGGGAGCGGGGCTCGCTGCGGCGGGCCCCGTTTTCGCTGCCCGCGGCGTGGCATAATCGGGAGTCGATGGAAGCGAAGATCGCCTACGAGCGCAAGGAAGAGCGGCCGATTGCGGCGGCGGCGGTCCGGCGTCTGTATGACGGCGCGGGCTGGTGGCCGGACTGGGACCTCGGGGGCATCGATCGGGCGATCGAGGCGAGCGTTGCGGTCGGTGCTTGGGACGGCGAGAGGCTGGTCGGGTTCGCGCGGGCGATCTCCGACGGGGAGCACCGCGCTTACGTTGAGGATGTCGTGATCGACCCGGAGTACCGCGGGCGCGGCATCGGGGAGCAGATCGTCGCCGACCTGGTGGAGGCGATCGGCCGAGTGCACATCGTTTCGCTGTTCTGTGAGCCTGAGCGAGTGGAGTTCTACGGCCGCAACGGGTTCCGGGCGAGCGAGACGGCGGTGATGTTGCATCGCGACCACGACGAGACGTAGCGAGAGGAGCGGGCGACATGTGCCGGAGCATCAAGACGCTGCGACGCA
>Ga0255058_10000468_pt1 | contig 23573 bp, 21 predicted proteins | sample Cases_109_9_MG_FD_188637 | JGI IMG/M metagenome (GOLD analysis project Ga0255058, IMG submission 188637) | Seawater microbial communities from Amundsen Gulf, Northwest Territories, Canada - Cases_109_9 | ecosystem: Environmental > Aquatic > Marine > Gulf | place: Canada: Northwest Territories... | reverse complement strand
TGCCGCCTCGTATATTTCGGTGGCCCGGCGAAATTCTTTCTCGAACGGCGCTTTGCGATTCCTGTTAACCACCCACGAAAGCCAGCGCATAAAGTTCCGGGGGCTGTCAATCTCCTCCAGGAACGCCCTGGAAATCACAGTAGTGTCGTGCTGTCGTTCTTCCTCCGCAGTTGATTGTTCAGCACCTGGTGAGTTTTCGGGGCGCTGTTTGTCGACCGGCTTGCCCGGGGATGTTCTCAGGAGATCGTCTATCGGGTCCTGGCGCTCCGCGTCGACGTAAATGTACCTGCACGTGGTCCTGAGCAAATCGATGTCTTCATCGCTGTTAACGTAGAAACCTTGAAAGAGAAAGGGCGAGCCGAGCCACTCGCGGTCGAGCCCGGAAACGTACATGCCCCGCTTGACCGCGGAGACAGGAATCTTTTTGTCTGATTTGGACATGGCAATTCGCGCCGTAAGAGGCAATCCCGGATGTGCGTACAAGGGACGAACGTAGTAGCGACGATAGCGCCCGCGTGCCGCGCCGTCTGTGACTATATTCACGTTCTAGGCAATTAGATTGGTCACCTGGAAAAACAAACCACCGTAGTGTGGTGGGGTCTTCTCAGGATGTTTTCAGAACGCCAGGCTCAGGTCCGCATTTCCCTGACGCCTTCGTCGCTCGCGATGAGCAGAATGTCGGCCGCGCGGTTCGCAAAAAGTCCGACTGCGACTATGCCCGGGATCTGGTTCAGCCGGTTTTCGATTTCAACGGGATTCCCGATTCGAAAATCATGCACGTCGATTATGTGGTTGCCATTGTCGGTGACGAAGCCTTCGCGCCACACCGGGCTACAGCGCATGGTCAGAACATGCCTGGAGACAAATTCCTGCGCCATTGGCAGAACTTCGATCGGTAACGGAAAACTTCCCAGCATGCCAACCAGCTTGCTATCGTCGACAATGCATATGAAACGCCGTGCAGCCCCTGCAAGCACCTTTTCCCGCGTCAGCGCGCCGCCACCGCCCTTGATCAGGTGCAGGCGTTTGGTTGCCTCGTCAGCGCCGTCAATGTAGACGTCGAGCGGTCCCGCCTCGTTGAGCGTAATAACGTCAAATCCCTGTGCCTCGAGCAGCGCGGTTGACGCCTTTGAGCTCGATACCACGCGATCAATACGGTCGCGTACGGTGGGCAGCATCTCGATCAGGCAGTTGACGGTTGAGCCGGTGCCGACCCCAAGCGCCGAGCCCGGTTCGATAAATTCGAGCGAGGCCTTTGCAGCGTTGCGTTTTTTTTCGGTCGCATCCATCTAAGATACTGGTTCGTTGATCTCAACGGGCTCCGAGCTTATCCGATCATTCGACAGACTGCCATGCTCAAGGTCCTGTTTTCGGATTTGAAACGAAAAGTGCCCGCTAATGCGGGCACTTTCGACAGGCTGCCAGGCCCACAAGTCTGTTTCGAAGCTGAAACGAAAAGTGCCCGCAAATGCGGGCACTTTTACTTGCTTTGGAAGAAGGCTGAGGTGGGTTATTCAGACCTACCTCTCTTCAAAGCTGTCGAAAGCTAACGTCTCCTACGGCGCGAGGCTTTCCTCTTGGCCTTGCGCTTGGTCTTACGCTTTGCTTTCTTTTTCGTCTTTCTCTTCGTTTTCCGTTTAGCCTTTCTCTTTGCCTTCTTCTTGGTTTTCCGTTTCGTCTTGCGCTTGGCCTTCTTCTTGGCCTTGCGTTTCGTCTTGCGCTTGGCCTTCTTCTTGGCCTTCTTCTTCGCCTTGCGCTTGGCTACCTTTCTCTTAGCCTTTTTCTTGGCTTTCTTCTTGGTCTTGCGCTTGGCGGTTTTCTTTTTCGCCTTCCGTTTTGTTTTCTTTTTAGCTTTTTTCTTTACTTTCCGCTTCTTCTTTCTGGCGGTAGTTTTTCTCTTCGCTACACGCCGTTTCGCGGTTTTCTTGCGAGTTACTTTACGCTTCTTGGCGGTCTTACGCCTCGAAGCTTTCTTACGAGACTTCTTTTTGGTAGCCATGGTTATCTCCGTGTCGGGTACCCGGCGTTGAGTATATACAACAACACCAAAAAATCCAGCAAGTTAGGTGATGCATTTCACACTTGCAAAGACGATTGAAAACGCGTGTCACACATTCAACAAAAAACCGAACAATGCATGCGGTGTTGTCGTCGGGTTGCGACAGCAACAATTGGATATTTCGATTAGTGAGGACTTGCGTTCAATCGTTCGCAAAAAACTGCGATCGCTGCTTCAGTTTGCTTCGGTAAAAACGCGATAAAGCCGTATATCCCAAGGATTTGGATGAATTTTCTCGACTCTCTGACATTCAAACGCGATTCCTGCAAGTTTTGGGCGTGACCACTGTCGCGGGCCTCGGAGGAAGTGAAAACAACGGTCGAAATAGCCACCACCCATGCCAATACGATGCAAATTTCCGTCGAATGCGACGAGCGGAGTCGCAACGACATCGAGATTTTTCGCGGATATTTCGCTTCCCGAAACCGGCTCCCAGATGCCGAATGGATTTAATTCGAGTCGAGTATTGCGCTCAATTTGCACAAAACGCATTTCGTGGCCGTTATCCATGACTGGAACAAAAACCGATTTTCGGGCCCGCCACGCACGTTCAAAAATCGTGCTTGTATCGACTTCGCTCGCAAACGGAAGGTAGCAGGCTATCGTTTTGCTGCGGAAGAAAAGTCCGGATTTCAGGAAGCGACGGCAGATTGCCTGTGAATATTTCATGTGCAAATCGGCGTCGAGATTCTGGCGCGCGTTTTGCCCACGGTCACGCAACTCGGTTGTCGGCAAGTGTGTCATGCGACATGCTCATCCTGATGTTGCATGTGCGGTACATTAAAACGAGGATGACGCCTCCCGCCTGTGCCGTTACCGAACCGTCGCTCTCGAACCGGAGCAACAGGTGGGGTCAGCCGTGGCAGCAACAGGCTTTCCGATAAACGGTCCTGCTCAAATGCCGCCGACAGTGCACGACCCCGAGGTAAAAAGTTAGGGTCGAAAGGTATCCAGGTCGATATCGAACACTGCAGGAGGCGTCAAATTCATGGCCGCGTCTCAGAGGTCGAGCTGTTGTGTGTCGCCCAACACACTCTCGACGCGGTCGGAAATAAGTTTCAGTCGGTCGCTGATGCCACCTTCGAGCAACTTGTCACGCTCCTGGGCATGCAGCAAATCATTCGCCATATTCAGGGCAGCCATAACGGCGATGCGATCGAGCCCGACAATTCGGCCACCGTCCCGAATCTCGCGCATCTTGGAATTCAGAACTTCGGCGGAATCCAATAGATCAGTTCGTTCGCTGGCGGGGCAGGCTACCTGGTATTCCTTGTCGAGAATCCTCACGCTGACCTGGGCGTTTGCTTTGTTCATTTAGGTTCCTTGCTCCATTGCTTTGAGCCGGCCAATCATCGCTTCAACTCGTGCGCGCACCTGCTCATTTTTTTGCAGCAGGTTGGCACGCTCCGCCGTGAGCACGTCCTGGCGTTGTTTTAGAGACGTATTCTCGTCCTGTAGCTGGTCACAGACGTGAACCAGCGCGTCGACTCTTTTTTCGAGTCGCTTGAGTTCGTGCTCAAACACGGTATTGATGTCATCTGCCATGAGATCAATATAGTCAGGCAAACGGGCAGAATCAATCGTCAATGCGACGTAATCACCGTTGACATGGTCTGATTCCGGTTTACGTGGGATCATTGGCGTCCTCTGGCCACGGGTGGAAGCCGATAAGTGAACTCTAATGTTGACCACGATTTACTGAACGACGCGCTGCAGCGCTGCGGCGCAAACTGGACCGCGGCGCAGACCCACGGCCTTCAGTCGAGCCGGCTCGCCGTCAACGGTACGCGCGGCCTCGCCGATTCAATTGGCCAGGTGCTCGACGGCAGCAACGCGAAAAGTGAGTTCAAAGAGGCCTGCGAAGACATGCTGGGTATGCTTTGGCAGACCACGCACACGGCGCTTTCAGGGCGCCTGTCCGCGTTCGAGCCCTTGTTGCCGGACGATAGCGATCGTGCCGATGTGCGCACTGAGGGACTCGCCCACTGGTGCGAGGGCTATCTGCATGGGCTGGTGTCGGGTGAACATGATGCGGCGCTTAAGGAGCGTCTCGCTGCGGAGCCTGTGGCCGACGTAATCAAGGACATGCTGCAGATTACGCGCGCTACCGTCGACGAAAACGACGATGAGGAGCGTAACGAGGAGGCATACACCGAAATCCTTGAGTACTTGCGCATAGCCGCGCAGCTTGTTTACGAAGAACTTGCAGAAGTGCGGGGCGGGCAGCTCCAGTGAGGTCGAAGGAATTCGTGGGGCGCAGAAAACAGCTCATGCAGATGGTCGGACATGAGGGCATAGCAATCCTGCCCGCCGCACCCGTGCGCATGCGCAGCCGCGATGTCGAATATCGCTTCCGGCAGGACAGCGACTTCTATTACCTGACAGGATTCGCCGAACCCGATGCCGTTGCCGTGCTCGTCCCTGGACGGCCGAACGGCGAATTTCTGTTGTTTTGTCGCGACCGGGATCCGGACAAGGAATTGTGGGATGGGTCCCGTGTAGGGCCGGACAGGGCGATCGAGATTTGCGGGGCAGACGACGCGTTTCCGATCGATGATATCGACGATATTCTTCCCGGCGTCATCGAGTCCTGCACACGCGTCTACTACACGATGGGTATGTACTCGGATTTCGATACGCGAATTGCGGAGTGGATCAATTCCTTGCGTTCGCATGGATCACGCGGCGTGCACACGCCGCAGGAATTCGTCGCACTGGATCACCTGTTGCACGACATGCGGCTTTTTAAGAGTCGCGCCGAGATATCGGCGCTGCGAAAATCGGCGAAAGTCGCGGTGAAGGCGCACGAGCGGGCAATGCGAAGCGTGCGGCCGGGTCTGTACGAGTACGAAATTGAGGCCGAATTTCGGCATGAGTTTCGGCGCAGCGACGCGTGGGTGTCGTATAACCCAATCGTTGGTTCGGGCGCCAATTCCTGCACGTTGCACTATGTAGAAAACAACTGTCAGCTTGCCGATGGTGACTTGCTGCTAATCGACGCGGGCTGCGAGCTCGACTACTACGCGTCGGACATTACTCGTACGGTACCTGTCAATGGAAAGTTCAGCCCGGAGCAACGCGTCGTCTACGAGATCGTGCTGGAAGCGCAACGGGTAGCCATCGACAAGACCCGCAAAGGCAATCCCTGGAACGAGCCTCACGATGCGGCGGTTGACGTGATCACGCGTGGGCTGAAGAAATTGGGCCTGCTGGAGGGTTCTGTTGGTCAATTGATCAAGGATGGTGCCTACCGGAAATTCTTCATGCATCGCACGGGACATTGGCTGGGTATGGACGTGCATGACGTCGGCGATTACAAGGTTGGCGATCAGTGGCGCCTGTTGGAACCAGGCATGGTCACGACGGTTGAGCCGGGCATTTATATTCCGGCCGGCAGTCAGATCCCAGCGCGTTTCAGAAACATTGGGGTGCGCATCGAGGATGACGTTCTCGTCACGGCCAATGGCGCCGACGTACTCAGCAAGGGATTGGTGAAAGAACCCGATGCCGTCGAGGCAATGATGGCACATTGATGGCGGGTTCGGGCACAAGCGTCGATTACGATGTCGTCATTGCCGGCGGCGGCATGATCGGCACGAGCCTTGCGTTGGCGTTGTCGCCATTGGGCCTGCGAATCGCGCTTGTCGAAGCAGTCGCGCGCGGTGCTGCCATGCAACCCAGCTTCGACGATCGCTCAACCGCACTTTCCCGCAGCACGCAACGTATGTTCGAGGCGATGGAGCTATGGGATGGAATTCGGGCGGCGTCGACAGCCATACACAGTATTCACGTGTCGGACAAAGGGCGTTTTGGTTTTTCGCACATCAATGCCGAAGAGCAAAAGCTTGATGCGCTGGGCTATGTCGTAATCAATCGTGTCCTTGGCGAAGTGCTCCAGGCAGCACTTTCGGCCGACCCGTCGATCGAGGTTATATGTCCCGCAAGAATCGCCGCGCTCGGACCGGGTCCGGATGCGGTGACAGCGACAATAATCCACGCAGGCGGCGAGTCACAACAAGTCGCCAGTCGTCTGGTCGTCGCGGCGGATGGTGCCAACTCGTCCGTTCGCGACATGATGGGTATTTCCGCGGTACAAACTCGATACGGTCAGCACGCGGTTGTAGGAAATCTGTCAGCCGAAAAACCGCTCGAGAATATTGCCTACGAACGATTTACGGACGTTGGGCCGCTGGCAGTGTTGCCGGTCGCTGACGAGCGCGCAGCATTTATCTGGACCGTTACGGACGACGATGCGGCACGGGTGCTTGAACTTGACGACGAGGCGTTTCTCACTGAACTGCAATCCGCGTTTGGCAACCGACTGGGCACTTTCTCGCGGGTTGGCAAGCGGGCAGCATATCCGCTGGCGTTGAGCAAAGCACTTCGCTTAACGGCCACGCGCAGTGTGCTGGTCGGCAACGCGGCGCACGGATTGCATCCCGTGGCTGCACAGGGATTCAACCTGGGCATGAGAGACGTTGCCGCGTTAAGTGATTGCATTGCAGACGCTTGCGCCGATAAGGATGCGGACATCGGTGATCAGGAATTGCTGCAGCGCTTCGCAAGCTGGCGCAAGGCCGATCAATCGAAACTCGTGCGCTTCACCGACGGACTCGTTCATTTGTTTACGTCAAAGAAGCTGCCGCTTCGATTCCTGCGCAATGCCGGCATGCTCGGATTCGACTTGATCCCCGGCGTGCGCTCGGAATTCGCCCGCCACACGATGGGCCTGGCCGGCAGGCTGCCGCGCCTGTCGCGCGGCGTGCGTCTGCGATGAACAAAGATGTCCACATCGTCATCGTCGGTGCCGGAGTAACCGGCCTGACGCTTGCTGCATTGCTGGCACAAGGCGAAAACGCGGAGTCTTTGCGCATCAGTATTGTCGATGCGGTGAAGCGGCCTGCCTGGGATGCGAATGACGACGTTGCATTGCGCGTGTCAGCGATATCCTGTGGTTCCGCCGAGTTGCTGGACGACATTGGCGCGTGGCCGGGGATCGAAACTTCGCGTCTGTGCCCCTACGACCACATGCGTGTCTGGGATGAGGCGGATGAGCCGACGGGCACGACAGGCCTGTCTTTCGATGCGGATGAGTTTGCGGTTCGGCACCTTGGATACATCGTCGAGAATGTGCTTGTTCAACATGCGCTTCTTAGCCTTCTCGATGATTCGCAGGTCGACGTGCTATTCGATGCCCCGATCGAGTGCGTTGACCTCGACGAAAATCGCCGGCGCGTGGCGTTGCATTCGGGCCGGACGCTGGACGCGGATCTGATCGTTGGCGCTGACGGCGCACAGTCGGTGGTGCGAGAATCCGCCGGTATCGCGGTTCGTCGATGGCCTTACGCACAAAAGGCGTTTGTTGCGCATCTGTTGCCCGAACGTGATCATGAGCAAACAGCCTGGCAGCGCTTCCTGCGCGACGGCCCGCTTGGCATGTTGCCGCTCGCCGACGGCCGCATTTCGGTGGTCTGGTCGACAACGCCGGACACGGCCGAAAATGCGCTGCGATGCAGCGACAAGGAACTCGGTGCAATGCTGACCGAGGCGTCCGATTGCGTCCTTGGCCGTCTTGAAGTGAGTGGCCCTTGCGGTGCATTTCCGCTCGGTGCGCAGCACGCCGAAGAATATGTCAGGCGCGGCATTGCACTGATCGGCGATGCGGCGCACACCGTGCATCCACTTGCCGGCCAGGGTGCGAATCTCGGTCTGCAGGATGCTCGAGCGCTCGCTGAGGTTATCGATGCTGCGCTTGGTGCCGGCGAACACCCTGCAGATCGGCCAGTTCTGCGCCGCTACGAGCGCGCACGCAAGGGCGCGAACGCGACGATGATGCACTTTATGACGGGTCTCAATCGGCTGTTTGCTTCAGACTCGTCACTCCTCGGCGAGCTCAGACGGGCCGGCATGCAGCTGTTCAATCGCAGCGGGCCCGTCAGAAAACGCGTCGTTGGCGTCGCGCTGGGCGCCAACCGGCGATGATGAGCCCGCCGGTCGGTATTGGGGGGTGCCATGAAGCAGAGATACGTCTATGCGCTTGCGATGTTGCTGGCGGCCGCAAGAATTCCTGCGCGTATGGTGCACGGTTTTCCGCTGTCCGGCCGGCAACGTCACGCGCAGCCCGTTACCTGGCTGGAAGTGCACGATGGAGATCGCATTCGACGCGCAGTGACTAGAGACAGCCGTGCGCGGGGTGCTTTTCATCGGAAGTAAAGCGCAGCGTCAGCGAGCCATGACGATGAAAAGCACCCCGTGTGCGGCTGTCACTTGCTGCACACGTCGGTTTTATAATTGAGAGGCGATCCAGGCGTCCATACGTTGTTCGAGGATATCGAGCGGTAATGCGCCGGCGCCCAGCAGTTCGTCGTGAAATGCGCGAATGTCGAACTTGTCCCCCAGCCGGTTCTCTGCCGATTCGCGCAATGACAGGATCTTGAGCTGCCCGATCTTGTAGGCCAGCGCCTGGCCGGGATTGCCGATGTAACGATCAATCTCATTGACGATATCGTGTTCGGTCTTGGCGGCATTGTCTTTGAAGAAATCGATGGCCTGCTGCCGCGTCCATCCCATGTAGTGAATACCGGTGTCGACAACGAGTCTCACCGCACGCCACATCTCGTATGTTAGAGCGCCAAACCGGGAGTAGGCGTCCTTATACAGTCCGAGGTCGTAGCCGAGACTTTCGCTGTACAAGCCCCAACCCTCGACGAACGCCGTAAAACCCGAGAAGCGGCGGAAGTTCGGCATGTTGCCGAGTTCCTGTTGCAACGCAAGCTGCAGATGATGGCCGGGCATCGCTTCATGTACGGACAGCACTTCGATCTCGTACTTGGGTCGGACTTCGGGCCTGTACAGGTTGACCCAGTAGGTGCCGGCACGGCTGCCGTCGGCCGCAGGGCGCGAGTAATAGGCCGTGGTTGTGTCCGGCGCGGTCGCCGCCGGGATTGGTTTTACGCCATAGGGCATGCGTGGCAAATGACCGAACAATTTGACCAGCTCCGGATCGATGCGCTTGCAGGTTGCGAGATACGCCTCGTAAAGCGCATCCGGGTTGTCGTAGTAGAACTGTGGATCAGTCCGCATGAACGTGAGGAATGCCTGGAAGTCGCCCTCGAATTCAAGGTCATCGATAATCAGTTGCATCTCATCACGAATGCGTCTGACTTCATTCAGCCCGAGGCGATGAATGTCCTCCGGCGTCATGCGTGTCGTTGTGTAGTTTCGCGCACGAAATTCGTACCAGCTCTTGCCGTTCGGCAGACTCGACAGGCCTATGCTTTCGCGGCTTGCAGGCAGGTAGGTTTTTTCAAAGTAACGCGCGAGATCGCGATAGGCAGGAATGACGATTTTTTCGATCGTGGATACGGCACTGTCACGCAGGCGCTGCTGGTCCTCGTCACTGATTGCGTCAGGCATCTCCAAAAATTCTTCGTAAAACGGACTGTCGGTACCAAGCTCGGTGAGTTGCGTTGCGATCTGATTCGGGATGCGCTGCATCAAGATTCCGGGCGCGACGTAACCGTCTTTTCTGCCGCGTTCGGCGCGGTCGATGGCTTGCTCGACGACGGTGCCAACCTTGCTCATGCGAACCAGCCAGTCTTCATAATCCTGCACCGTGGATAGCCGCAATCGTAACGCCGTTTGATTCAGCGTCTGTACGCCGCCCCGATGACTGAAGGGCATCAGGTAAGCCTTGAATTGATGCGCGTCAACATCGTTTTGCAGTTCGCGCCGGAACAACTCGAAGTTCAGCTGGTCGGCTTCAGACAATGCGTCACGATCAATGGCGTACAGGCGCCGCAGGAATTCCGAATCTTTGACATGCCGCTTTTCGATAGCTTTGAGGCTTTGGTCGGTCCATTGATCGTTGTAGCGACGGTCGCCCAGTGATGAGGCAAAAGTCGGGAAATCGGCCATGCGGCTTTCCCAAACCTCATCCAGCAAGCCGCTGAAATCGGCGCTGGCATCGGCAACTACGGGCCCTGCGAGCAGAATGGCGAATACCGCTGCAAGAACCTTCACAATCGCTTGTTTCATGGTCAATTCCCCCGGTGAGAGGGCCGCATTGTGTCCGTCTGCCGCTGCGCTGGCAACCGTGTTTTGCTGGCACGAGCGCGAGGCATTGGCTATCATGGCGCGCACTAATCGACAGCCTGCACAGAAGAGATCTCTTGAAAAGGAGACGCCGAAGGCGCAACACGCCCGGAAACGCTCAGGCAGAAGGACTGTGTACGCTGATTAGCTCTGGAGAGTGGTCGAAACCGGCCCACCGAAGGGGTATGTGGACCGACACGGCCCAGGGCCGCGGCCATTGATCTCTCAGGTTGACGAGGACAGAGGGGCGGCAGATCGGGTGGTCTGTCATCTCGATTGTCTGACTCCGGAGTGAACATGGGACTGAAAACACCTTTATATGAAAAACACCTCGAAGCCGGTGCGCGCATCGTCGACTTCGGTGGCTGGGACATGCCGGTCAACTACGGCTCTCAAAAAGAAGAACACCACGCGGTCCGCAACAACGCCGGCATATTCGACGTGTCACACATGACAATTGTCGATCTCACGGGTGATCGCGCGCAGGAATTCCTGCGCACCTTGCTGGCGAATGATGTGGCGAAAGTACACGATGCGGGCAAGGCACTGTATTCCTGCATGCTGAACGAAGCCGGCGGTGTGATTGACGACCTGATCGTTTACTACTTTGATCCATCCCATTACCGCCTCGTCGTCAATGCCGCCACGCGTGAAAAAGATCTCGCTTGGATTCAAAAGCAAGCGAAAAAATTCGGCGTCGATGTGAACGAACGTACCGAACTGGCAATGGTCGCCGTGCAGGGTCCCAATGCCAGGGAGCTGGCAGCCGTGATCGTCGGCGAAGAGTGGCGCAATCAGGCGCTGGCGATGAAGCCCTTCTACGGAATGTACGCCGGCGATTTATTTGTTGCGAGGACCGGCTATACAGGCGAAGACGGCTGGGAAATTGTCATGCCGGAAGCGGACGCTCCCGGGATCTGGGACCAACTGCTCGATGCGGGCATTACGCCGTCCGGTCTTGGCGCACGTGACACATTGCGGCTCGAGGCGGCGATGAATCTCTATGGTGCCGATATGGATGAGGATGTATCGCCGCTCGAAGCCGGGCTTGGCTGGACCATCGCCTGGGATCCTCCCGATCGTGATTTTATCGGTCGCGCCGCCATGGAGAAAAAGCACGCCGACAAGAGCAAGCAACGCTTCGTTGGCTTATTGCTGGAAGACAAGGGCGTACTGCGAGCCCATCAGCGTATCGTCGTGGACGGTGTAGGCGAGGGCGAGATTACGTCGGGTGGCTTTTCGCCGACGATTGAACGATCGATCGCGCTCGCACGGGTACCGGCCGGGGACTACAAAAACGCAAAGGTCGACATTCGCGGCAAGCTGCTCGATGTGCGGCTTGTAAAGACGCCGTTTGTTCGCAACGGACAAGTGCGTATCGACGTCTGATGGCTTCTCGCGCCGAACAACACCTGATATGGGGAGAACCGAGATGAGTGAACTGCCTGGAGAACTGCAATACACGAAGGACCACGAGTGGCTGCGTCGGGAAGACGATGGCAGCGTTACGGTGGGCATTACCGATCATGCGCAGTCCGCACTTGGCGACCTCGTTTACGTGGAACTACCGGAAGTGGGACAGGACCTCGACGTGGAGGGTGAGATGGCCGTCGTCGAGTCGGTAAAGGCGGCATCCGATGTTTACGCGCCGATTTCGGGGGGCGTACTCGCGGTCAATGAAGTCCTCGCAGATGATCCGGAGAAGATCAACGCAGACCCTTACGGCGATGGCTGGATTGTCCGGCTGCAGCCTGCCGGGGATATCGATGAGGCCACCCTGATGTCGCCGGCCGAGTACCAGAACTTGCTCGACAATCTTGAAGACTGACGCGAGAGAAGACGAGAGACGGACCATGCCCTTCATACCGCACACCAGGAAAGACACTGAGGAAATGCTTGCCGCAATCGGCGCAGCCGATCTGGAAGCGCTGTTCGATGAGATTCCGACCGAACTCAGGATTGACTCGTTGAATGGCGTTCCCGAGGCGCTGTCCGAGATGCAAATCACACGCCTGATGCAGGAACGCGCAGCACTGGACGGAGCGCCATTGTGCTTCATTGGGGCGGGTGCGTATGAGCACCACATTCCAACTGCGGTTTGGGACATCGCAACACGCGGCGAGTTCTACAGTGCCTACACGCCGTACCAGGCTGAAGCGAGCCAGGGCACGCTGCAAACGATCTACGAATACCAGACGATGATGACGGAGCTGACAGGTCTCGATGTCAGCAACGCGTCATTGTACGACGGCGCTTCCGGCCTGGCAGAAGCAACGCTCATGGCTGTGCGTAGTAATCGTGGAGTGAAATCGCGGCGCGTCATGCTCGCGCCCGGCGTCAATCCTGTGTACGCAAAAGTCGCCGCGGCGATCGCCGGTAGACAGGACATTCACTTCGAGTCATTGCCGATGGACGCGCAGACCGGCAACGTCGATTTCCAGAAACTCGACGATAGCTCTGACCCGGTAGCCGTAGTAATCCAGCAGCCATCGTTTTACGGCACGCTGGAGGACGTCGATCGACTCACCAACTGGGCTGTGGCGCGCGGCGCAATCCTTATTGCAATCGTCAACCCGATATCGCTGGCGCTGTTCAAGGCACCGGGCCACTGGGGCGACAACGGCGCCGACATTGCCTGCGGCGAAGGGCAGCCACTGGGCATCCCACTGTCCTCGGGCGGTCCCTATTTCGGATTTATGACGTGCAAGCAAAAGCACGTCCGCCAGATGCCCGGCCGCATCGTCGGCCGCACTACGGACCTCGATGACATGCCCGGATTCACGTTGACTTTGCAGGCTCGTGAGCAACACATCCGGCGTTCCAAGGCGACCTCCAACATCTGTACGAACCAGGGCCTCATGGTCACGGCGGCGACGATTTACATGTCCCTGCTCGGTTTCGAGGGCCTGGCGCGAGTGGCGGCACGGTCGCAGCGTAATACAACGCGACTTGTCGACGGGATTTGCAGTCTGGACGGCGTCGAGCGGCTGTTCGACGGCCCGTATTTCCACGAGGTGGCCGTGCAACTCGACCAGCCTGTGGCGCCGGTACTCGAGGCGCTGGTCGAGCGAGGCGTGCTGGGCGGTCTTGATCTGTCGGGCTACTCGCAAAAGCTGGGTAATGCGTTGCTCGTCTGCGCTACCGAAACCAAAACGGACGAGGATATCGATGCGTACATTGGTGCGCTGCGAAAGATACTCGACACACAATCCCTGAGAAGCGCATGAGCGGAACAATCATTGCAAAGATAACTTTCGACAGCGGTGACTACCGTATCCACGGCGAACTGCCGGCCATCGGCAGTCGCGCTCCCGACATTATGCTGGTGAATACCAAGCTGCAAAACGTGTCGCTCGCGAACTGGATGGGCATGCGCAAAATCATGAACATCTTTGTCAGCATCGATACGACGATATGTGCGAAGTCGGTCATTGAGTTCGACCGCATGGGCGCCGAACTGGAGGACGTGGCGATGCTCATGGTGTCCTATGACCTGCCGTTCGCCCACAAGCGCTTTCAGGAACAGCACGATCTGCAAAACGTTGTCGGCCTGTCGGCAATTCGTCATGCCGGTTTCGGCGAGAACTACGGCGTGCAAATCGTCGATGGGCCACTTGCCGGTATGTTCTCACGTGCCGTCATCGTCCTCGATGAGAACAACACGGTCGTGCATCGCGAACACATTCAGGATATCTCCACGGAACCCGACTATCAGGCGGCGTTTCGTGCACTGGGCATAGAGGTCGAGTGATGGACACCAGGATGGATAAACTGATTTTCGAAAAGTCTCGTTCGGGACGGCGCGCGTTCGCCCAGGCGCCACGGGAAGAGGTCGCCGTGAATATTCCCGACGCTTTGCGACGTGCCGACAAGCCGCGCTTGCCGGAGGCCTCCGAGTTACAGGTCGTGCGCCATTTCACACGATTGTCACAAAAGAATTTTTCGATTGATACACAGTTCTACCCGCTCGGTTCATGCACGATGAAGTACAACCCGCGTGCATGTAATGCCCTGGCAATGCTGCCGGGCTTCGCCCGCCGGCACCCGCTCGGCCCGGTTTCTCATGGCCAGGGATTCCTGGCCTGCATGTACGAACTCCAGGATATGCTGGAAGACGTAACCGGCATGAAAGGCGTGTCACTTTCGCCAATGGCGGGGGCGCAAGGCGAACTGGCAGGCGTCGCCATGATCAAGGCCTACCATGAGTCGCGCGGGGACCTCGATCGCAACGAAATACTGGTGCCTGATGCGGCCCATGGGACCAATCCGGCAACCGCGACCATGTGCGGTTGCGTCGTCCGGGAAATTCCGACCGGGCCAGAAGGCGATATTGATTTTGCCGCGTTGCAAACCTCCCTTGGGCCGCGAACGGCGGGCATCATGTTGACGAACCCGTCGACGCTTGGTGTCTTCGAGCGCCGCATTGCGGACGTTGCGAAGCTCGTACACGAGGCCGGCGGCCTTCTTTATTACGACGGCGCCAATCTCAATGCCATCCTCGGTAAGGTGCGGCCGGGCGATATGGGTTTCGATGTCATTCACATGAACCTGCACAAAACCTTTTCCACGCCTCACGGTGGTGGCGGCCCCGGTTCAGGGGCAGTCGGCGTTAGCGAGCGCCTGATGCCGTTCATGCCGATTCCGGTAGTGGGCGCCGAAAAAATAGGCTCAAAGACGGTCTACAACTGGCTGGCAGAGGAAGATCTGCCACATAGTATCGGACGGCTGTCGGGTTTCATGGGCAATGCCGGCGTTCTGCTGCGTGCCTACGTGTACATGCGCATGATTGGCCGAGATGGCATGCGACGCATTGCAGAATACGCGACGCTGAACGCGAACTACCTGCAGGTGAAACTGTCGGAGGCCGGCTTCGAACTCGCCTTCCCGACGCGGCGCGCCAGCCATGAGTTCATCATCACGCTCAAGAAAGAAGCGAAAAAGTATGACATCACCGCGATGGACGTCGCCAAGGCCCTGCTGGACCACAATTTCCATGCGCCGACGACCTATTTCCCGCTGTTGGTGCCGGAGTGCCTGCTGATCGAGCCGACCGAGACTGAAAGCAAGGAAACCCTGGACGGATTCGTTGATGCCATGATTGCGATCGCCGCGGATGCCCGCGACAAAGGGGTCAGCTACAAGGAGGCGCCGCATACGATGCCCGTGCGCAGGCTCGATGACGTCAAGGCGGCCAGGCAGCTCGATATTCGTTACCAGCCCGCAAAAATGGGAACCGGAACGCCCTCCGACAGTCACTAATAGTCTAGTATTGATGCGCTAGCCCGGCCGCGACAGACAGGACAACTATGGCAACCGCAAGAACCTTCGTAGCTCTGCTTTCAATGAGTCTCGTGTCGCCGCTATTGGCGGCTGAGGACACAGCCTGGACCAACACCCTGGACCGCATCTCATCCGGTGTTGTGTCGATACGGGTCGACAGCACGCGGGCATTCGATACTGAATGGAATTCGTCCTCGCAGGCGACCGGTTTCGTCGTTGACGCGAAGCGCGGCCTGATTCTGACGAATCGACACGTTGTCACGCCGGGCCCGGTTGTGGCGGAAGCCGTGTTCCGTAATAACGAAGAGGTGCGACTTACCCCCGTTTACCGCGACCCGGTGCACGATTTCGGCTTCTTTCGCTACAACCCCGACGACCTGCAATACATCGAGCCAACGGAACTGCCGTTAAAACCGAAGGGTGCCGGAATTGGCAGAGAGATTCGCGTGATCGGCAACGACGCGGGCGAGCAGCTGTCAATTCTCGCTGGCACGATTGCACGGCTGGATCGTAAAGCACCCGACTATGGTCGTGGCAAGTACAATGACTTCAATACCTTTTATCTGCAGGCAGCTTCCGGCACGTCGGGTGGCTCGTCCGGCTCGCCAGTTGTCAACATCGACGGTGAGGTAGTTGCCTTGAATGCCGGTGCGAATAGCTCAGCGGCGAGCAGTTTCTTCCTGCCACTCGACCGCGTTAAGCGAGTCCTGCACCTTTTGCAGTCCAATGACACGGTAACGCGTGGGACCTTGCAAACGATGTTTGTGAGCAAGCCCTACGATGAACTCAGGCGGCTTGGCCTGACGGATGCGACCGAGCGTGCTGCACGATCAACTTTCCCCAAGCAAACGGGGATGTTGGCGATCGAACAAGTGATTCCGAGGTCGCCTGCGGCTGGGAAACTTCAGCCAGGCGACATACTGATACGAGTTAACGGCAAATTGCTGTCGGGATTCGTGCCGCTGGCAACTGTGCTCGATGACAACGTCAACAAGGAAATCGAAATCGAACTGGAGCGCGGCGGCCAGTCTGTGAAAGAGACAGTCGTGGTCAGCGACCTACACGCGATCACGCCGTCCGAATTCATCGAAGTGGGCGACGCCATAGTGAACGACTTGTCGTACCAGCAGGCGCGACATTACAACCTGGCTGTGGAAGGCGTGTACGTCGCCAACCCGGGCTATCTCTTGTCCAAGTCTGCTGTGCCTCGTGGTGCCGTCATTACGGAATTCGGCCAGGACAAGATCCGTAATATCGATGATTTTGAATCAGCACTCGATAAGCTCGCTGACGGTTCGCGCGCATTGTTGCGCTATGTGACGATCGACAATCCGAATAATTCAGTTGTGCGCCCGTTCGAAATGGATCGCGTCTGGTTTCCGGTGCGTCGTTGTTCGCGCAATGACGAGACGGGCGTCTGGCCGTGTCGCACCCTGGGGGCCGGTCCGGCGCCGCCGGAGGCGGCTGTCGCCAGCACGGAATACACGCAGTATTCGGACGTGCGCGTAAGAGCCGTCGCACCGTCGCTCGTTGTTGTCACCTTCGACCTTCCGTATACGGTCTCGGGCGTCGCCGATCGTCACTACTACGGGACGGGCGTTATCGTAGACAAAGATCGGGGCCTGGTCGTGGTTGATCGCAACACGGTGCCAGTCGGCATCGGTGATGTAACGGTCACATTCGCCGGTTCTTTGGAGGTCAAGGCGAAGATTGAACAGTTGCATCCGCTGCACAATCTCGCGATTGTGTCCTATGACCCGGCTGCTATCGGCGACACGCCGGTCAGGAATGCAACTTTCAGCAAGGCAGCACACGAGCCAGGCGATGACGTACTCGTCGTCGGCATCAAGGCTGATCATCAGCTCGTGCATCAGGATAGTACCGTCGCGTCGGTGAATCCGTTGCTTTTGCCGCTCTCACGAACCTTGCGTTTTCGCGATTCCAATATTGAAGTCATTTCGCTCGTCAACGGCCCGTCGGATTTCGATGGCGTCTTGCTGGACAAGCATGGACGGGTCACAGCAACCTGGTCGAGCTTCGTGATGCAAGCCGGCGGCGAGTCCTCACAATTCAATCGCGGCATCGACAGTGAGCTCGTGCAGGAATTCGTGCAAACGTTCAAGCAAAATCGACCGTTTTTTTCACTCGAAGCCGAGTTCGTTTATGCGCCACTGTTCGCCGCCAGAAATATGGGCCTCGATGAAGCGTGGTTGGAACGACTCGAGGAAAACAATCCCGTGCGACGGCGTGCGTTGAGTATTACCCGGCTCGTGGCCGGTACTCCTGCCGCAACAAAACTTCGCAATGGCGATATCGTCATGGCGATTGATGACCAGATAGTCACATCCTATCGCGCGCTTGAAAAGGCTGTGCAAAAGCCCCTGGTGACCGTCACGGTATGGCGCAACGGAGAGGCACGCGACATCGCGATCGAAACGGCGTCACTGAGTGGTCTGGGTATCGATCGGGCCGTCTCGTGGGCGGGCGCGTTACTGCAGAACCCGCACCGACCGATGGCGGCGCAGCGCGGCATCGAGCCACACGGCGTCTATGTGGCCTTTTTTAGCTACGGCTCGCCAGCGACGCGCTATGGCTTGTGGGCCGGGCGCCGTGTTGTCGAAGTCGACAGTACGCCCACGCCGGACCTGCAGGCCTTCGTCGATGCCGTGTCGGGCAAGCAGGATCAGGAATCGGTACGTGTAAAAACCGTGACCTGGAATGGCGCAGTCGAGGTCATTACGCTCAAGCTCGACAATCAATACTGGCCGGCATACGAGATTCGCCGCACCAAGGACGGCTGGGTTCGCACATCCATTGGAACCTAATCGCATGATCGCAGGACGAAATACAGGGCTATTGCTTCTCGCGTTTGCACTCACCCTTGCGTTCACCGCATCTGCACAGACCCTTTACAAGTATCAAGGCGAGAATGGCGAATGGATTTTCTCGGATCGGCCACCCGACGATCAGGACGTTGCGGAGACCCGGGATCTCGAATCCGGCGATGTGAAGGGAGCCCTGAATGTGTCACATTCAGTGGTTGGCAAGTTTATACAGATTGTGGCGAACAACGAGTTCCATGCGCCCGTCGAACTGACGGTCGATTTTGAACGTATTGAGGGAATTCAGTTTCCGCGCTCGGATGAACCGTTGCGGTGGGTCGTGCCGCCGCGCAGCGAGACTGTTTTGTTGAGACTCTTGATTCTCGATACCGTCGCTGAGCCAAATGCCCGCTATTCCTATCGCTACACGATGGGCGACCCGCATGCGACGCATCAACCCAGCTCACCGTATCGAGTACCGTTCGCGTTGGCGATGAACCAGCAGATTACCCAGGCATTCCCGGACGCCAACACTCATGACACCCCGGATTCCTTTTACGCTGTCGACGTGGCGATGCCCGTTGGTACCGACATTTTCGCGGCTCGCGGTGGAATTGTTTTCGACGTCGCGGATACAAATTTTCGTGGTGGCCTTGATCGGGATCGCGACGCGCCGGCAGCGAACGTCATCCGCATCCTGCATGACGATGGAACTTATGGCGTGTATGCGCACCTGAACTGGAACTCAATTCGCGTGCGCCCGGGCGATCGCGTGGAGCGGGGTGAGTACATCGCGGATTCGGGCAATACCGGTTTTACGAGTGGGCCGCATCTGCACTTCGCGGTCGTCAGAAATGCAGGCATGTTACCGATTTCGGTGCCGATTCGATTCGAGGGGGCGAACTCGGGCGCAGTTGTTCCCGCCACTGGAAACGTGCTGACCGCGTACTAGTTCGTCGTCGAGACAAGCTGCGCCGCGAGCGCCTCCCAACTCCTGACCGGCAATTCGCAACGCGTGCCGAGGCACCGATACGCAACGGTTTCACCATCAACGAACGGTCGTTCGGCCAGCGCACCGGGCAGCTCGGTCGCCGCAGCGCTGATAGCGAAGACCATGCGACCCGGCGAATACAAATGTTTCGCCGAGTCCCGCCAATGTTTGGCCTCCGATTCTTCGCCGCGAATGACGATCACTTCCACCTGCGAATGGTATTCCTCAAGTGCGCCGAGCAAGCTAACGTGGCTGTGTGGGTACTCCAGCATCGCCTGCCAGGCAAAGCGCAAGCTGCGTTCGGCGGCGCCGAGGTAGCGCGCTTCGCCAAGCAGGAAGCCCAGTCGCTGCAGCGCCAGCGCGGCAACACCGTTTCCGGACGGCAACGCCTCGTCCGCGACCGGTTTGGGGCGATGCATCAGGCGCTCGTGATCGTCTGCCGTAAACCAGAAGCCACCGTGGTCGACATCCTCAAAATGCGCCAGCAGCGAATCCGCAAGAGCGATCGCAAATTCAAGCTGTTTGCCGGACCAGCGCGCCTGCAGCAATTCGAGGATGGCATCGAGCAGAAAGGCGTAGTCATCGAGGTAGGCCGGAAAACGCGCCCGCCCGTCTTTGTAAACGGCTCGCAGCCGTCCGTCCGCGAACAATTCCCGGTGAATAAAATCAACGGCGTGCACCGCCGCGTCGATGAGATCGGCGCGCTCGAGCGCCAGCCCTGAGATTGCCAGGCCGCGGATCGCGAGCGCATTCCACGCCACGAGTTGCTTTTCGTCACGCCCTGGCGCCACTCGCGTGCTGCGCTCGCTGAGCAAGGTGCTTCGACCGCTGTCGATGCGCGCGCGTATCGTTTCCTCAGGCTCCCCCGTGTTGGCAGCAATGTCTGCCATCGATCGCCTGACCGACAGGTGCCATTTGCCGTCGAAATTTGCTTCCTGATCCAGCCCAAAACGTTGACTCAGCGCGGCAAACGAGTCGCCGTCGACGAGCTCACGGACCTCGTCGGGTGTCCAGACGTAGTAACGCCCTTCCTCGCCTTCGGAATCGGCGTCGCGTGTTGAGTAAAAACCGCCGCCAGGCGCCAGCATGTCGCGCAACATCCAGTCGGCGGTTTCATTGGCGACGTCAGCGAACGTCTGCTCGCCAGTTGCCAGGAATGCCTGCGCGTACAGCGCCAGCAAGGGCCCATTGTCGTATAACATTTTTTCGAAATGCGGTATTTGCCAGAATCGATCGACGGAGTAACGGCAAAATCCGCCGCCGAGATGATCATAAATACCGCCCTCTGCCATGCGCGTGAGCGTTAGCGTCGCCATATAAAGCGAATCGAGGTCCGGCTCCGCCTCGCTCGCAGACGCGCGCCAGTGACGTAGCAGGCGATCAATGGTCGTCGGGTGAGGAAATTTGGGTGCGTTGCCGATACCGCCGAATTCGCGATCGAAATTCTCGGAGATTCGTACTATTGCCGTGTACAGTGGTTTGTCGTTGAGCGTCGCGCCGCTATCCGCGGGCGGCGGATTGAGGCGCCCGAAAATATCCATGAGTTGCTCGCCCTGGGCACGGACATCGTCCGATTTTTCGCCGAAAAAGCTGGCGACATGTAGCAACAAGTCCGTGAACGCTGGCAAACCGTGCCGCGCCTCGTTCGGATAATAGGTACCGCCGAAAAACGGCCTCTGATTCTCGGGGCTGAGGAACATCGTCAGCGGCCAACCACCCGCCCCCTGCGTCAACAGTTGGTGCGCGGTTTGGTAAATCTTGTCGATATCCGGACGTTCTTCACGATCGACTTTGATATTCACAAACAGCTTGTTCATGAGTTCGGCCGTTGCTTCGTCCCCGAACGACTCGTGAGCCATTACATGGCACCAGTGGCAGGCCGAATACCCGATCGACAGCAACACGGGTTTGCCGGTGTCTCTTGCAAGTGCAAACGCCTCGTCCGACCACGGGTACCAGTCGACCGGATTGTCAGCATGTTGCAGCAGGTATGGGCTGGTCTCGCCGGCGAGGCGATTCGGCATGGGCCTGTGATCCAGATTGTGCGGTCGGCCACTATAGCGCATCTATAGTCGCCGAAAGGGCGGTGGTAGACTTAGCCGAATTTTCACGCCGAGCACTTTCTCATGCTGACATATCCCGAGATCGACCCGATCATCTTCTCGATCGGCTTTCTCAAGATTCGCTGGTACGGGCTAATGTATGTCGTCGGCTTTTTGTTCGCCTGGTGGCTGGCGAGACGCCGCAGCTTGCGTGCTGGCTCGCCTGTGACCAGTGAACAGGTTGACGACCTGATCTTCTACGGCATGCTTGGCGTCATCGCCGGCGGCCGGATTGGCTATTGCCTGGTCTACGGCTGGAGCGAATTGCTCACGGACCCGTTGTACCTGTTCAAGATCACCGAGGGTGGCATGTCCTTCCACGGCGGCCTGGCCGGGGTATTTGTGGCGATGTGGCTGTATGGCCGCAAGCTTGGCACGACGACGTGGCAGATCACGGATTTCATTGCGCCCATTGTACCGCTCGGCCTCGGTTTCGGCCGCATCGGCAATTTCATCAACGGCGAGCTTTGGGGCAAACCGACCGACGTCCCATGGGCATTCAATATCAACGGCGTGGGGCTGCACCCGTCGCAACTGTACGAAGCGGCGCTCGAAGGATTCCTGTTGTTCGCGATTCTGTGGATTTACTCTGCGAAGCCGCGTCCGCAACTGGCCGTGTCGGGCATGTTCCTGGCGTTGTACGGCATTTTCCGTTTTGCTGTCGAGTTCTATCGCGTACCCGACGCGCACCTCAACTACCTCGCCCTTGGCTGGGTGACGATGGGGCAGATTCTTAGTGCGCCAATGATTATTATTGGTGCAATATTGATGTTCCTGGCCTATCGCAGCAAACAGGAGGCGGCCGCCTGACATGCAGCAATACCTGTCGCTAATGCGCCGAGTCCGCGACACCGGTCATCGCAAGGAAGATCGTACCGGCACGGGTACGCTTAGTATCTTCGGTCACCAGCTACGATTCGACCTGAGCGAGGGTTTTCCGCTCGTGACCACCAAGAAGTTGCATGTGCGCTCAATCATCCACGAATTGCTGTGGTTCCTGTCAGGCGACAGCAATGTTCGCTATCTCAGGGAAAACGGCGTTCATATCTGGGACGCGTGGGCCGATGAAAACGGCGAGTTGGGCCCGGTCTATGGCGTGCAATGGCGCAGCTGGGGAACGCCCGATGGCGGAGCTATCGATCAAATCAGCCAGGTCATGCAACAGCTCCGCGAGTCTCCGGACTCGCGCCGCATGATTGTGTCTGCGTGGAACGTGGCCGATGTGAACAACATGGCATTACCGCCCTGCCATACGCTGTTCCAGTTTTATGTGGCGGACGGCAAGCTGTCCTGCCAGTTGTATCAGCGCAGCTGTGATATTTTTCTCGGCGTGCCGTTTAATATCGCATCTTATGCGTTGCTAACACACATGTTGGCGCAGCAAGCGGACCTCGGCGTCGGCGATTTCATCTGGACAGGCGGCGATTGTCACTTGTATCTGAACCATCTCAAGCAAAGTAATGAACAGCTCGAACGTGAACCGATGCCACTGCCGCGGCTGGCGATTAAGCGGCGCCCAAACAGCATATTCGAGTACCAGTTCGAAGATTTTGAAATTCTCAACTACGAGTCGCACCCGCACATCGCGGCGAAAGTTGCGGTCTAAGCCCCATGCGCATAAGCCTGATCGTCGCCGCCTCGACGAACAGTGTCATTGGCACGCGCGGCGAATTGCCGTGGCGATTGCCCGATGATCTCAGGCGCTTCAAGCGACTGACGACGGGCAAGCCGATCGTCATGGGGCGATTGACCTGGGATTCGATCGGCCGACCGTTGCCAGGCCGCCAAAACATCGTCATCAGCCGCAATCCCGAGTTGCTGGCGCCGGGTTGTGACATTGCCGCGTCGCCCGACGAGGCCATCGGCCTGGCCGGCGATGCACCGGAGATCATGATCATCGGCGGCGGACACATCTACCGCGACTTCTTGCCGCGCGCGAGCCGCATATTCCTGACACAGGTGGCGACGAACATCGCGGGAGACGCGTGCTTTCCGGAACTGGCCGATGGTGAGTGGAGCGAGACCGCACGCGAGTCACACGCGGCCGATGAGCAACATGCTTACGCGTTCGAGTTTATTCAGTTGGATCGGATCGGAGCGATGCAAGCGGCTTCAGGCGCTCAATAACCGCGGCAGCCGCCTTGTCCAGGTCGATCTCGTCGATTGAATCCACGTCTTGCGTAAACTCCTCAAGTAAGGCCTTTTGCACCTCGCCCCGTTGCTGC